>Ga0302252_1000019_pt1 | contig 317799 bp, 284 predicted proteins | sample AAG_RA_Leu_MG_FD_193511 | JGI IMG/M metagenome (GOLD analysis project Ga0302252, IMG submission 193511) | Enriched activated sludge microbial communities from anaerobic digester in WTTP, New Holstein, Wisconsin, United States - AAG_RA_Leu | ecosystem: Engineered > Bioreactor > Anaerobic >... | reverse complement strand
AAAATTTCTCGTAACATAGCTGAATTTACAGATAAAAAATCGTTGACATTCCCCGTGCAAGGGCGTAGATTCGTTCCCGGATCGGCAGGAATCGTTCTTTGAATTACATCAGGTAAGGAATGCAGACATATCTCCCGTTCAGGAGGGAACATAAATAGATCTCCGGTGGGGATACTTACGGATTGGTCACAGGCTGCAGACGGTGCCAAGGGCACCGGGAGTTTATAATTATTGGTGAATGAATGATTACTTTATTATTGAAAGGAGGTAGTTCATGACCACAACCGTTATCTGTATCATCGGCTTCATCCTTTATATGGGCCTGTACTTTACGTACGGGAAAAAGATCGAGCGGGACGTAGTACGGGCCTCGGATGAGATCGAGGCCCCGTCGAAGCGTCTCTATGACGGGATCGACTACGTCCCCGCCCACCGGATGGTCCTCTTCGGCCACCACTTCTCCTCCATCGCCGGGGCGGGCCCCATCGTCGGCCCGGCCATGGCCATGTGCTGGGGCTGGCTCCCGGCGCTGGCCTGGGTCTGGCTGGGGAACATCTTCATCGGCGCCGTCCATGACTACCTGGCCCTCATGGCCTCCATGCGCTACGACGGCAAATCGATCCAGTTCGTCGCCTCGGATCTCATCTCCAAACGGACGGGGACGGCCTTCTACTGGATCGTCTTCTTCCTCCTGGTGCTCGTCGTCGCGGCCTTCGCCACGGTCATCTCCTCCATGTTCGTCAAGACGCCGGAGATCGCCGGGGCCTCCATCTTCGTCACCATCGTCGCTATTATTCTCGGGTATCTCCTCTACCAGGTGAAGATGAACCTCCCCGCCGCCACCGTCATCGGGATCGCCTTAATGGCCGTGGCCATCTGGGGAGGAACACTCATGCCCATCGCCCTGAGCTTCGAGGCCTGGCTGGTGGTCCTCTTCTTCTATATCATTATCGCCGCGGCCATCCCGGTGAACATTCTGCTACAGCCCCGGGACTACCTGAATTCCTGGCTGCTCTACTTCGGGATCTTCGTGGGCTTCGCCGCCGCCTTCTTCACCTTCCGGGGCGTGGAGATCCCCATGATGACCGAGTTCTCGCCGATCCTGGTGGGTGGCAAGCCGACGCCGTTCTGGCCCGCCATCCCCCTGATCATCGCCTGCGGTTCCCTGTCGGGCTTCCACTCCCTCGTCGCCTCGGGAACCTCGTCCAAACAGATCACCAAGGAGTCTGACGGCCTCTTCATCGGTTACGGCTCCATGTTCACCGAGGGTTTCCTCTCCACCATCGTCATTTGCGCCATCGCCGGCTTCGGCTTCACGGCCCTCAGGAACGGTCATGAAGCGGCTATGGCCGCCCAGGCCGCCGCCGCCGCGAAAGCGGCAGCCGCGGGGGCGGTGGCGGCAGCCGGCGGCGCCGCGGCCGCGGCCAAGGCTACCGTCGCCCCCTTCGCCCTGACCCTGGACAACTGGGGGCAGCTCTTCACCAAGACCTCGGAGGCCCTGAAGCTCTCCCAGGCCAACCTCGTCGTCCAGACCTACTCCGACATGGTGGCGGCGAGCTTCCTCTCCTTCATCCCCGTGAAGATCGTCAAGATCATCGCCGGTCTGTGGATCTCCGCCTTCGCCCTCACCACCCTGGATACGACAAACCGCATCGCCCGGTACTGCCTCGTGGAGATGCTGGCCCCGGTGAAAGACGCCGCCTCGGGTATCTACAACGTCCTGACGAACCGCTGGATCGCCTCCCTGGTCCCGGCCCTCATCGGCATGTACCTGGCCTGGAGCAAGCAGTTCACCATCGTCTGGCCGTCCTTCGGCGCCGCCAACCAGCTCATCGCCTCTATCGCCCTCATGACCGGGGCGGCCTTCGTGGCCAAAAAGCTGAAATCCAAATTCGCCATCATGGCGGTGGTCCCCGCCTATTTCCTCTGGGTCACCGTAACCGCCGCCATCATCTGGTTCATGATCGTCGTCATGCCGGCCAACATCGCCAAGGCCCCCGGCCAGGGCTGGACCGTCCAGATCATCATGGGCATCATGCTGGTCCTCAACTTCCTCTTCATCTTCGACTTCATCAAGATGAGAAAGCAGGGAGATTGATGCTGTCATAAACCTGCGTATCCCGGCCGCCCGCAGCGACCGGGATACGCATCATTTGAAAGAACAGGTAAGGCACATAAACCTTTTCTTCATCTTATAAATGATCTTTAAAGCAAGGGGGCAGGACCAGAACTTGTTCCCTTTAAGATGCATATCCCGGTTGCCAATATCGATAGCAGGACACGCTCCATCACCGTGAGCCGGCAGGCCTCATCCCCGAGGCAGAGTTTCTCTGTGGATTGTGTGATAATCGAATCGGTAAGAGTTTTTATCGCCGCGGCTCCTCACGGTTGGCGAGCATGCATGAGGATTTTATGGGTGGTTCGTTTTTGAGTTATTGCCGGCGGTTGGTGGCGGACATGGGTACGGCGCAGCGGGAGGGGCTGGTGGCGCTGACCTGTCTGGAGGCGCAGGAGCTGGAGAACATCTTCGCCTTGCTGCTGTTGGGTTCTTTTGTGGGTTTGCCGGCGCCGCCCGGTTTTCTGGCCGTGGAGCTTTTGCCTTATATGGAGCGGGAGATCCAGGTCCTCCACCGCCGGGCGGAGGATGCCGGCGACATGCTGGCGGAGATTGCCGGCACCCTGGGGATCGACTGAGATGAAGGTCCTTTTTTTTACCGGCAAGGGTGGGGTGGGGAAATCCACCCTGGCAGCGGCCGCCGCCTGGCAGCTTTCCCGGCAGTACCGGGTCCTCGCGGTATCTTTGGACCCGGCCCACAATCTTGGCGACGTCTTCGGCGTCACGGTGGGCAACGGCGGGACGCGGGTTTCCCCGAGGCTGCATCTCCGGGAGGTGGATCTCCGCAAGCTGGCCCGGGATTACCTCGAACGGGAGACAAAGGTCCTGGCCGAGTCCTACCATTATCTCCGGGTCCTTAACCTGGACAACTACTTCTCCATCCTGAAGTACTCCCCCGGCATCGAGGAGTACGCCCTGCTGACGAGTATCGAGCGGACCCTCCGGGAAGAGGATGGCTACGACTATCTCGTCTTCGACACACCGCCGACGGGATTGACGCTGCGGTTTCTCGCCCTGCCCCAGGTCACGATGACGTGGATAGAGCGGCTCACGGCGATCCGCCGGCAGATCCTCGACAAGCGCCATACCATTCAGAAGATCCGCGGCGGCGCCAAGGAGTGGGAGGCCAACCGGGAGATCCGCCTGGAATACGACGAGAGCGGCGACGACATCCTCAAGCGCCTCAGGCTGCTGGCGGACAACTACAAGGTCCTGATCCGGAGACTCCAGGGGGAGGAGTGCGGCGTGGTGACGGTCTTCAATCCCGACCTCCTCTCGCTGCGGGAATCGGAGCGGCTCATTACCGGGCTCCGGGAGCTGAAGCTGCCCCTCGTACTCCTGATCGCCAATAAGGTCACGGCGGAAAACCGGGCCCTTGCGGACCGCATCGCCGGGGAGTTGCAACGCCTGGCCAGCGGTGCGGCGGTGGCGAGCGTTGCCCTGAACCCGGCGTTCACCCTGGGGGGTGATACGCCGCTGTACGAAATACCCGAAGACCTGACCGTCCACTTTGGCGGGGGAGGAGAGGACCATGTTTGAATACGCCCATCTGGCCGGGGAGCCCCTCTTCTATCTCTTCATCGCCCTTTCCTTTCTCCTGGGGGCGGGTTATTTCTGGGGGAAGCGGATCAACGACCGGATCTTCCGGAGCGCCTTTTCGGATCTGGTGGCAGTAGTCAAGCCGGTGGATCAGACCTTCACCAACATCGGCGGTCTCATCGGCTATCATGCGACCCTCCGGCCGCCCAAGTCGGCCCCGGTGGAACGGGTGGACGCCACCATCACCTTCCTGCCCCGCCACGCCTGGCTGTGGATGCCAGTCTCCAAGCTCATCCGCAAATACGACCGCCTCTTCATCACCATCCACCTTCGCCGGGCGCCCATCGCCGAGGGGCATCTCATCGAAAAGGGTTATGCCCGCTTCCGGGGACCAAAAATCACCAATGTCGACCGCCTGCAGTCCGAAGCAGTGCGCTGGGGCAATTTGGATTTCATCCTCTACTTCGGCAACGAAACGATCCGGCAGAGACTCCGGAATTTCGTGAACAAACAGCCCGATCCCGGCCTGGTGCGCCACATTGCCCTGGTCCCGGAGCAGCAGCGGAGTTTCATCTTTATGATCCCTAAAACGGGGACCGTGGCCGCGGCCCTGGCCCCCATTTACCGCTGGATACCAACAATTCTGAAATAGGAGGAACCATGCGAAAATTACCTGTTTTTATTATCTTCATCCTGGTGCTTATGCTCGGCGTAACCATGCTTGCCGGATGCGGCGAGGGTGGAAAACAGCCACCGCCCTCACCCACCCAACAGCAAGGGGCAGCCACGCAGGAGGCGCCTCCGGCGGCGGCAAAACCGCAGTCCTGTTATGATGTCGGCTTCAAAATCGGCCGCTGCGCCGCCAAGAGCATGAGCAACCTCCCCTGCGAACCCGGCGAGGATATACCCATGCCCCTGGAGTGCAAGGGAAAACCGGAGACAAAGAAGGGCCTCGCCGAGGGCCGCAAGTCTGTTTATTAAAATCAATCGCTTCCTTCCGGTCCCGAGCCCGGAAGCGATGAGGTGCGGGCGTGATAATTTTATCAACCATCAAACTCAAGGAGGTAAGATCATGGCGCAAAAACAGGATTTGGGTGTGTTTAACTTCGCCATCAGGGCGGAAAAGGACGGCATGAACTTCTATATGAAGGCCGCCAAGAAATTCTCCGGCAATGAAGATCTCAAAAAACTCTTCGTCTCCCTCGCCAAGGAGGAGGCCAAGCATATGGATATCTTCCTGGAGTTCAAGGCCAAGGCGGAGGGCAAGGGCATCGACCAGTGCCTCAAAAACCCGGATATCGACACCTACCTCGAAGCCATCGTCCAGGAAGGCCTCTTCCCCAAGGGCGATACCGTCAACAAACGCCTGGAAAAGGTGGATACGGTAGCACAGGCCGCCGCCATCGCCATGGCCGCCGAGAAAAACGCCATCCTCCTCTACACGGAGCTGGCCAAACTCGCCAAGGACAAAGATCAGAAAAAATTCTTCGAAAAAATCGTCAAAGAGGAAAAATCGCACCTCGTTATGGTCGCCGGCCTCCGCGCCGACAACGACCCCATGTACGCAGCACTCCGCTTCGGAAGATTTTTCTAGGTATCCTTCAGAGAAACGCTCCGGATAATTTTGCCCATTACGGCCGGGTTCCCCCGTCAGTTTCCGGGTGATCGTCGCGACGATCACCCGGTTAATTGCGGTGCAGATTGGCCATCAAGGCAGGATGATCAAAACATATGGGAAGCAAGGACAATTAGTCTGCATCGTCTCAAAGCCACATCAAATAAACTCTTGACGTCATGGAGAGAATTTTATAGCCTTTCGGCCAAAATTAAATATTGAGATAGGGTTCAGAAACTCATTTCTGGAGGACTTTGATGGTCGGGCCGCCATCTGACACAGGTGTCAGATGGCGGTTTTTTTTGTAACAATTTCTGGTTTGCCCGGAAGACAGGAGACAGGCGCTACATGATAGAAATTTTTATTCAGGCCGGGGCAAACTCAATGGCCAGATCGGGAAATTCCCTCTGAAGTTCAGTGGTAATGTCCCGGATGATACCGGACATCACCGCGCCGGCAATGGCGGCGCAGGTAACACATTTGGGCAGGTGACGGTACGTATCGGCAAAGACGTACAGCTTCCCCTCCTTTTCGTTATAGCGGAAGCGCTTGATAAAACCCAATTGCCCCACGGGCAGGCCGCTTTCCGGATCCTTGACCCGTTCCAGGACGGTGTCGATCTTGGCGATCATTTCCGGAGGCATCGACTTTCCCTCTCCTCTTTCCCGCCTTACATTCCCTAAATCATCGTACATGACAAGCCGTCATGGGCGTTGTTTTTCACCGGCTTCACTCCGGCGTTCAGCCCTCTTGGACCATCCGCGGCGCCGGCGGCGAGCGCTCCATCCACTGTTTGATGCGATTGGCGTCCCCATAGCGGGTCATCGTGCCCTGGGCATCGAGGAGGATGATCAGGACCGGGCGCTGGGCCACCTCGGCCTGCATCACCAGACAGCGGCCCGCCTCGTCGATGAATCCGGTCTTCGACAGGCCGATCTGCCACTGGGGGCTCTTTACCAGGCGATTGGTGTTATGAAAAGAGAGGATGCGGCGGCCCGACTGGATCACCGCCTCCTCACAGGTGGTGAATTCACGGATCAAAGGATAGTTGTAAGCGGCGCTGACCATCCGGGCCAGATCCTGGGCGGAGGAAATGTTGCCCCCGGAAAGCCCGGTCGGTTCCGTAAACCGGGTGGCCATCAAACCGAGGGCCCGGGCCTTGGCATTCATGGCGGCCACAAAGGCCTCCTGCCCCCCGGGATAGGTCCGGCCCAGGGCGTGGGCCGCCCGGTTTTCCGAGGCCATCAGGGCCAAAAGCAGGGCCTCCTGGCGGGTAAGGTTCGTCCCCACCGGCAGTCGGGAACGACTGTGGCGTAGGTTGTCGATATCCTCCTTCCGGACGACCAGCGGTTCGTTCAGATCCAGTTGGGCATCCAGAGTCACCATGGCGGTCATGAGTTTGGTAATGGAGGCGATGGGGACGACGGCGCGGGGATTCTTCTGAACCAGCAGTTCTCCGGTCCGCTGATCCTCCACCAGGGCAAAGCCGGAGTTCAAGACCAGCTTTTGCGGCGCCCGCCCTGTGCTGTTCACGGCCCGCGTTTTTTTATTAGCATTAGTCTTCGCCCGGCTACGAACCCGAGACTTGGCCGCCGGACGTTTTTTGGTCGACTTTGCCTTCTTGGCGACTTGGGCCTTTTTGGGTTGCTTGGCCGTCTTTTTTGTCTTCGCGGCCGTCGGCGACTTTGCCGTATCGGTCTTACTCACTGCCCCCCAGGCGGCGGGCAGCCCCGCCATCCCCAAGAAAAAGAGCAAACAAACAATAATTGCCCAAAGTTTTCTCAATCTTTTCGATCCTACCTCAGTAAAGTGCCTCCCTTTTATGGATATTAAGCTACACTTACTCATAGGTTCTGCCGGTTTCCCTCCTCGACGTTTTCTACTCCATCCCGGATCGCTTTTCCATCTATATATTTTTTTTGCCTTTTTTTCCAGCATTAATTTATGAACTTCGAGCCTCCCTTCCCTCAATGGGAATCTCTATCCTGCCCGTTTTGCCTCGTCCCAGATCCGGTCCATATCCGCCAGGGAGGCGTCTTCAATGGCGACGCCGCGCTCCTTGAGTATTTCCTCTATATACCTAAAACGCTTTAGGAATTTCTCAGTTGTTCCGCGCAGGGCCTCCTCCGCCCGGACATCGACGAACCGGGACAGGTTGACGATGGAAAACAACAAATCGCCGATTTCTTCTTCACTGCCCTCAGGATCCTTATTTTCCAGGGCTTCCGCCAGTTCATGCAGTTCCTCGGATATCTTGGCGATGACCTGGTCCGTCTTTTCCCAGTCGAAGCCCACCGTGGCGGCCCGTTCTGTAACGGCCTGGGCCCGGGCCAGGGCGGGAAGGGAACGGGAGATCCCTGAAAAGAGAGGACTCTCCCAAGAAATTTTATGCTCCTGGGTTGCCTTGATCCGTTCCCAGTTGGCCTTCACCTCGCCGGCATCCCGAACTTTGGCGCCGCCGAAGACATGGGGATGGCGGCGGATCATCTTTTCCCTTATCTCTTGGATCACGTCGGCCAGATAGAAATTCCCCCGCTCTTCCGCCAGGACGACCAAGAAGAGGATCTGGAAGAGCAGATCCCCCAATTCCTCCCGGAGTTCCGCCGGCGACCCGGACCCGATTGCGTCGAGGACCTCATAAGCCTCACTGAGGAGATACCTCCCCAGATCCTTTTCCGTCTGGACCCGATCCCAGGGGCAGCCGCCCGGACCCCGAAGAGTCCTGATCAGTTCCAGGAGAGCCGCCGTGTCCGCCGCCGGTGCCTGCTCCTTCATTATTTCTCCTGTCTGCCCAGTAAAGGGCGTTGTATTACCCATGACAATCCTTCCGTTCACCTTGCCGTACCAGAACGTTTTCCGCTACCGGCCCGACTGTAACGCCCGTCCCCGGAATTTATGGACATACATCAGCGGCACTGTTTCATGCAGTCCCGGCACCAGGGTGTATATCCGCACCGCCCTTTGCAGTTCTCGTACTCCAGGGGATCGTAGTTCACCAGCAGGTGGATGCGGCGCCGGAACTCATCCGGGTCCGGCGTTTTCAGGGCGATGATCTCCCCCGGGCAGATCATGGTCCGGTCGTTCGTCAGGATATTGTCCACGTATTGCCCCGCCTGGAGGGAGATGCCCGCCGTGGTCAGAAAGTCCCGGGCCGGCCGGGAGGCCACCAGAGTCATAACTTCGGAGATGAGCCCCGAAGCGGCGATCAGTCTGGCCGCCGCCAGACCGATAACCTTGTCATGAAGGCGGCAGTCCCGATATTTACCCCGGAAGATATCCAGCCACTCCACCAGGGGTCTCAGGCCCGATTCCCGGGACATGAAAATCCGCTTGTCGCCATGGAACATGGCCAGCGTGTAAGCCTGGAAATCTTGATCCGTCACGCCAGCCACCTGCGCAGCGGTTCCCGGAGGGGAGCGACGACCAGCGCCCAGCAGGTATGGGATAGCAACAACGCCAGGATCAATTCCCGGATAAAGGCCCCGGACAGCCCGGCAAGGAAATAATCCGTCGGGATCAGCCAGAGCAACTGGATCGAAAAGGCCAGCCAAACGGCCGGAAGGAGGCTAAAACCCCGGCGGACGAAGAGGCCGGTGCAAAACCCCAGGATGCCGTTGCCGACGAGCAGCCAGGGATTAGCCATGACCAGGGCGGCCCATAGCGATCCGGCCAGCCCGGATACAAGACCTCCCCAGGGACCCAGCACCGCGGCGGCAAGGAAGATCGCCGCCTGGAAGGTATGGATCTTGAAACCCCAGGGGGTCGTCAGGTTGATCATGCCCAGGACATTGGGCAGCAGCGCCAAAAGCAGTAAAGCGGCGGTCCGGCCGCGGTTCCAGGGTCGATCCCAGGAGAGGATAGTCGTTTCGCCCATTGTGGAGACCTCCTTGAAAATTGTCTGCAATTGTTCATAACCATTAACATGTTTTCATGCCGTACGGCGATCGTTACGAACATGGATTCATCCGTCGGTGATTTGTAGCGCAATTTGTCCGGAAAGGTCAAACAAAAAGGGCCTTTGCCGCTCCCGCGCCCAACCATGCCAGCCGGCAGCCTTCCCAGCGGCCGTCCTCGGACCGACGGTCCGGGCGCCGGACTCAGGAGCTCACCGGCGAAAGGCAAGCGGTTGATGCCCATTGGAGAGCTTTCACAATTCACATTTGGGACGGCATCGTAAAAAGTCCGGATGCTTCGAAAGCGCTTCATCCCTCGTCACTGCGACGTACGTCCAAGTACGCCTCATTCCTCAGGATGCGCGCGCCTCGCCTGCGGATCTTTTTACGATGCCGTCCCAAATGGGACATTTTTTGACCTTTTACGATGTCGTCACATTTTGTCGTTCCCGCGCACGCGGGAATCCGGAACCTGCGGAAAGAGATGCTGATGTCTATAAATTATCATTGACAGCGCGGGCAATCCTCATATAAAGTTCAAGCGATAAGCGGAGGTGAAAGGGTTGCCGCTATGTCCAGGGAAAGGGGAAAGAGACGTGGAGGAGTCGGGAACCGTGGAAAAGATCAAGATCGGCATCAGCACCTGTCTGCTTGGCCGGAATGTCCGTTATGACGGCGGCCACCAGTGGGACCGGTATCTCACCGAAACCCTGGGACGTTATTTTACCTATATCCCCGTCTGTCCGGAAGTGGAATATGGCCTGCCGGTCCCCCGGGAGGCCATGCGCCTCGTGGGCGATCCGGCGGCGCCCCGCTTGGTTACCATCCGCACCGGCATCGATCACACGGCGGGAATGCAGTCCTGGGCGGCGGAAAAGCTGCAAGAACTGGAGCAGGAGTCTCTTTGTGGCTTCATCTTCAAGAGCAAGTCCCCCAGTTCCGGCATGACCGCCGTCAAGGTTTACGTTCCCGGCGGCATGCCTGTCAAGCGCGGTATCGGGGTCTTCGCCGCCGCCTTCATGGCCCGTTTTCCCCTCCTCCCGGTGGAGGAGGATGGCCGCCTCCAAGATCCGGCGCTCCGGGAGAATTTCATCGAGCGGGTCTTCGTTTACCGCCGCTGGCAGCTTCTCCTGGCCGGCCGGCCGAAGTTCCGGGATCTCGAGCGGTTCCACCGGGAGCACAAACTGCTCGTCATGTCCCACAGCGTTAGGCACCTGACCATCCTGGGCCGCCTTGTCGCCAATCATGAACAACTGCCCTTCGACCAGGCGGCCGCCGCCTATCTGCAGGTCCTCATGGAAGGGTTGAAACTCGTCGCCACCCCGAAGAAACAGACCAACGTCCTGATGCACATGCTGGGCTATTTCAAGAACGTCCTCACCCCGGAGGACAAGGAGGAGATGCTGGAGCTCATCGAGCGTTACCGCCTGGGCCGCCTTCCCCTCATCGTCCCTGTCACCATGCTGACCCATTACGTCCGGAAATTTTCCTCACCCTACCTCCAGGAGCAACTCTACCTCAACCCCCATCCCGCCGAACTGATGCTGAGGAACCACAGTTGATTCCCCGGCGGGTGTTGAATCGGCATTGACACCAGCCCCTGTTTCCCCTATATGGCAATTAGGAAAGGATGGCCCCCATGCCGATCAAGATGAGGCTCAAAGAGGAGATATACCGCAACGACAAAGGCCACATCATCGAAAAACGCTATACCATGAACGGCAAGCCCGAGGGGGAATATCTCTCCTTCTTCGGCAACGGGCAGGTCATGGTCCGCCTCCATTTTCAGGGCGGCCTGAAAAACGGCGCTGCGGAGTCTTACTACCGGGACGGCCAGATCCGGGAGCAGGGAACTTTCAAGGACGATCATCTCTTCAGCGCCTATTCATCTTATTACGACAACGGCCAGATCCGGGAGCAGGAAAACTACAACGCGGCGGGAAAGCTCCACGGCCCCTACCGGCTCTACTACCGGAACGGCCAGGTCAAGGATGAAGAATACTTCGAAAACGGTCTCTTCGAGGGAGACTACGTCTCCTATTACAAGAACGGGCAGATCCGGGAAAAGGGAAGCTTCAAGAACGACAAACGGGAAGGGGAATACGTGTCTTATTACCGGAACGGACGCGTCAAGGAGCAGGCCCGGTACCGGAACGGCAAATTGGTGGGCAAGTTTCATGTCTACGACGAAAAGGGGAACGAAATCGCCAAGCACCTTCCCAACGGCCAGGAAGAGGGAGAAGAGGAGGAACACGAAACCAGGGAGCGGGAACAGATGGTTGACGACCTGCTGAAAAATCTCGGAAACTTCAACAAACAGGAGAAGGATGCCAATGATTAAGACGATTCTGGCGCCTACCGACGGTTCCGAATACGGAAACACCGCCATTGATTATGGCGTTTACATCGCCAAACGCCTGGATGCCACCCTCACGGGCTTTCATGTCATCGATGTCCGGCTGATGCAGGGGCCGGTGATCACTGATATCTCCGGCTCCATCGGGGTTCCCCCCTACCAGGAATTCTATCCGGTTATTGAAAAGGGCCTGGAGGAAAGGGCGGAGGTCATTCTCAAAGCCTTTGCTGAGCGTTGCGCCGCCGGCGGCGTCCGGGCGGAAACCCGGAAGGCGGTGGGGGTCATCGACGAGGCGATCATCGCCGAGGCGAAAAATCACGACTGGATCGTCCTGGCCCAGCGGGGAGAGCACTTTCACATCACCAAGGGCGGCATTCTGGGCTCCACCGCCGAAGCGGTAACCCGTCATGCCGGCAAGCCGGTCCTCGTCACCCCTCAGCGCTACCAGGATATCGAAAGCATGGCCCTGGCCTACGACGGCAGCCCTCCGGCCCAAAACGCCCTGGAACTGGCGGTGTTCCTGGCGGAGAAGATGGTCTGGCCCCTGACGCTCTTCATGGTCACGGAGGATCAGGGCCGGGCAGCCCGCTGGTCCAAGAAGGCCGAGGCCTATCTCGAGGCACATCAGATCGACTGCGAAACGGTGGTCGTGGCGGGACGAGAGGACCGGGCGATCCTGAAATTCATCAAAGAGGGCGCCGTGGAACTAATGGTCATGGGGGCTTATGGCCGCAACCGTCTCCAGGAACTCCTCATCGGCAGCACCACCTCCCATGTCATCCGCAACAGCGCCATCCCAGTGCTGCTCACCCGCTGACGCCGGCAGACCAAGCGGCCTGCACTGGCCCGGAAATCCATGGTAAATATGTTCTGGCCGAAACAGGATGAAAACAGAGGATTGTTTGTTTTCGTCGCCCAAGTAATATCAACTACTTCTGCAAAGAACAAATATACCAGGCCCAGGAAACCTTTGACAATGGCTTCGCTGCCGCTTGTCAATTTTTTCCACGTAATGCCCTCCTCTTGGAGGGAAGGTGCTCAGGGTAAGGGATGCGGTGGATTAAAAGAAACGATCTTTTTCTTCTTTCACCCGGGCGCGTAAATCATCCAGAAGCTCGTAACGCGTCAAATCCGAATGGAGGGGGGTGATGGTGATATAACCCCGGCGGAGGGCGCAGGCATCGGAATCCGGAGATTCATCGTCGGCCAGTTGCGTCTCCCCGGCCAGCCAGTAGTAGATGTTGTCCCGGGGGTCCACCCGGCGCTCGAAATTCTCCAGAAGACGCGTCCGCCCCTGCTTGACCACGACCACCCCCTTGATCTCCTCCTCGGGGAGGGCGGGGATGTTGACGTTCACCGCCGTTCCCGGCCAGGGATTGCCCAGGATAAACGCCGCCATTTTCCGGGCGTAGCGGGCGGCAAAGCCAAAATCCGCCTCTTTATGGGTATCCAGGGAAATCGCCAGGGAGGGAACGCCTAGAATGACCGCTTCCGTGGCCGCGGAAACAGTGCCCGAGTACAGGACATTGACGCCCACGTTGGCGCCCCGGTTGATGCCGGAAACGACGAGGTCCACGGGACCGCCGGCCAGAGCCCGGATGCCCAGTTTGACGCAGTCCGCCGGCGTTCCCGCCACGGCATAACCGAGCGCGGCGCCGTTTTTCCGGGCCTCCCGGACCATGAGGGGTCGAAAAAGGGTGATGGCGTGGCCCACGGCGCTCTGTTCCACCTCCGGTGCGACCACCAGGCATTCGGCGTCCCGGGAAAGCTCATGATGGAGCGCCGCCAGCCCCTTGGCATAGATGCCGTCGTCGTTTGTCAACAGATAACGCATGATCTTCTCCTCAATAAAAGGCCCGGAAGTTCCTTAACAAACTTCCGGGCCCCGGAAAAGCTGTTTTTTCTATATGTGTTTGGCCTATGTGGTCCCGCCGGCCCCCGGCACTCCAGAAAGCGCGCCTCCCGAAGAGGGACCCGGATAGGTCAAGAAGTCAATCACGGTTCTTGGTTGGTCGCTACCCGCTACTTGACTTCCTCGAAATCGGCATCCACGACATCGTCGTCCTTCTTGCCGCCGCCCGCCTGGGTCCCGGTGCCCGTCCCGGCGGCGCCGGCGCCGGCTGCTCCCGCGCCCGGACCTCCCTGCTGTTCCGCCGTCTTGGCATACATGGCCTCAGCCAGTTTGTGGGAGGCGGTGGTCAGTTCCTCCTGGGCCTTTTTGATGGCCTCGAGATCGTCACCTTCGATGGCCTTCCGGACCTTGGCCATGGCATCCTCTATCTTTGTCTTTTCCGCGGCGTCGATCTTGTCGCCGAATTCCTTGATGTTCTTTTCCACGCTGTACACAAAGGAGTCGGCATGGTTCCGGGCTTCGACGAGATCGCGCTTCCGCTTGTCTTCATCGGCATGAGACTCCGCATCCTTCACGAGCTTCTGGATCTCCTCTTCCGAAAGGCCGCTGGAGGCGGTGATCTTGATGCTCTGCTCCTTCCCGGTGCCCAGGTCCTTCGCCGAAACATGGACGATGCCGTTGGCATCGATGTCGAAGGTAACCTCGATCTGGGGCAGACCCCGGGGCGCCGGAGGAATCCCGACGAGTTCGAAACGACCCAGGGTGCGGTTGTCCGCCGCCATGGGCCGTTCGCCCTGCAGGACGTGGATGCTCACCGCCGGTTGATTGTCCGCCGCTGTGGAGAAGATCTGGCTCTTCCGGGTGGGAATGGTGGTGTTCTTCTCGATGAGTTTCGTCATCACCCCGCCCAGGGTTTCGATCCCCAGCGACAGTGGCGTCACGTCGAGGAGAAGGACATCCTTGACATCCCCGGCCAGGACACCACCCTGAATCGCGGCGCCGACGGACACGACCTCATCGGGATTTACTCCCTTGCTGGGCTCCTTACCGAAGACTTCCTTGACCTTCTGCTGCACCCGGGGCATCCGCGTCATCCCGCCCACGAGGATCACCTCGTTGATGTCCTGGGGGGAAAGATTGGCGTCCCGCATCGCCGTTCGGCAGGGTGCCTCCACTTTAGCGATGAGATCCTCCACCAGCGCTTCCAGTTTCGCCCGGGTCAGCTTGATATTCATGTGCTTGGGACCGGAGGCGTCGGCGGTGATGAAGGGGAGATTGATGTCCGTCTCCATAGCCGTCGAGAGCTCGATCTTTGCCTTCTCCGCCGCCTCCTTGAGGCGCTGGAGGGCCATTCGATCGCTTCGGATGTCGATGCCCTGATCCTTCTTGAATTCCGTGGCCAAAAACTCGATCAGCCGCTGATCGAAATCCTCTCCGCCCAGGTGGGTGTCGCCGTTGGTGGACTTGACCTCGAATACCCCGTCACCGATCTCGAGGATGGAGATATCGAAGGTTCCGCCGCCCAAATCGAAGACGGCGATTTTGCCCTCTTTTTTCTTATCCAGACCATAGGCAAGGGCCGCCGCCGTAGGTTCGTTGATGATCCTCCGGACGTTGAGGCCAGCGATCCTCCCCGCGTCCTTGGTGGCCTGACGCTGCGAATCGTTGAAATAGGCCGGAACGGTGATCACCGCGTCGGTAATCTTTTCTCCCAGGTAGTCCTCCGCCGTCTGTTTCATCTTTACCAGGACCATGGAGGAGATCTCCGCCGGACTGTAATTCCGGTCCCGTACGGTCACCTGGGCGTCGCCGTTAGCCGCTTCGGTGATCCGGTAGGAGCTGATGCCCTTGTCGTACTGGACCTCCTTGACATTATATTTTCTTCCGATCAGCCTCTTGACGGCATACACGGTATTCTCCGAGTTGGTGATGGCCTGACGCCTGGCTACCTGTCCCACCAGTCTTTCACCGCTTTCCGTAAATGCGACCACCGAGGGGGTCGTCCGGTTTCCTTCCTGATTGGCAATTACCACCGGGTCGCCGCCTTCCATGACCGCCACGCAGGAATTGGTGGTTCCCAAGTCAATACCGATTATTTTTCCCATGATTATATATCCTCCTTAATTAACCCGATTCTTATTCAACACGTCCCGTTATCGTCGGGCCGTTTACAGACGGTGACCTTGGCGGGCCGCAACAATCTGCCGTTCAACAGATATCCTTTTTCAAGTTCGTCCACGATCTGATTGTTATCGCGTTCCCGGCTCGTGACCTGCATGAGGGCCTCGTGGTAGTTCGGGTCGAACTGCTTGTCGGCGCAGTCGATGGGCTCCACGCCGTGCTTGCCTAGGCAGCAGAGAAGCTGATCCTTAAGCATCCCCAATCCCTTTTTGAAGGATTCGAAATCATTGGATTTGTCGGCATGCTGCAAGGCCCGCTCCAGGCTGTCCGCCAGGGGCAGCAGCTCCCGGATCAGGCTTTCGTTGCCGTATTTGATGGCATCGGCCTTCTCCTTTGCCGCCCGTTTCCGGTAATTATCCAGTTCCGCCACGGCGCGCAGGTACTTGTCGTAGTTTTCCGCGCATTCCCGGGCTTTTTCCTCCAGTTCCCGGTCCACCGTCGGCGCCTGGAGATCCTCCGGCGCCGTCCCTGGCGTCTCTACTCCGGTCTCCGCAACGCCCGCTTCCCGGACGTCCTGCTGAGCATGAATATCTTTTTTCGTCTTTTTCACCATGATCGAACCATTTTCACCACTTGGCCTTCATTTCAGATCCGGACGCTGAAAGAGCTTGAGATCCACCATCTGGCAGAGGACGTGCCCCAGGGTGATATGGACCTCCTGAATCCGCGGGGTACTTTCGGAAGCCACATTGAGGCTATAGTCGGCGATCCCCGCGATGTCGCCACCGTCCTTTCCCGTCAGGGCAAAGGTCGTCAATCCCATTTTCTTTGCCTGTTCCAGACCTTTGTACACATTCCGCGACCTGCCGCTGGTGCTGATCCCCCAGACGACATCGCCGGGCTGGCCCAGGGCCCGGATCTGCTTGCTGAAGATCTCGGAAAAATCATAATCGTTGCCGATGCTCGTGATAATGGAAGTGTCGGTGCTCAAGGCAATGGCCGGCAGGGGCGGTCTTTCGATGAGGAAACGATTCACGAACTCCGCCGCCAGATGCTGGGCATCCGCGGCACTGCCCCCGTTACCGAAGATCATGATCTTGTTTCCTGCCTTCAACGCCGCGGTCATCATCTCTACGACCCGGATGATACCGGAGAGGTTGTCGTTGACGAAGCTTTCCTGCAACCGGCTGCTGTCTTTGAAGATTTTGACGATGAGGTCTTCCATGTCCTTCCTTCCTTCACAAAGCGGCGCTAATATATTTATCGCGCCTCTCGGTGTCAAGGCCGTCAGGACGATTCTCTCAACGGCGATCAGGGAAAATCAAATTGTTCGTGGCGGCGGCGGTCCTCCAATTCGGCGATTTTCCCCTTGTTCCAGTCCGCAACCCGGCTGTAATACTGGGTGATCTTGGCGATTCCGTCCACATGGGGGGAGAAACAACGGTCGCACCGCGACTTGAGGCCAGGAAAGGTGCCGCCGCATTCCCGGCAGGCGGTAAACTCCGGGGAAAAGATGAGCTGTCGGCAGGAGGTCTCTCGATAGGCCCAGGTGAGCAGATCCGCCAGGCCGGACGGCGGCGCCGGCTTTCCCCCCAGCCAGATCTGGACGGCGGCGCCGGCCCCGATCAGAGGGTGGAATTTCCCTTCCCGGTGGATACGTTCCGCGGGCTTCAGGGGGGCGGAAACGGGCAGATGGGTGGAATTCGTGTAATAGAGCGACCCCGCCGTGATATCGCCCCGCACATGGTTTCCCGCAGGCGGGGAAAAATAGCGGAGGTCCAGGCGGGCAAAGCGATGCGCCGTCGTTTCGGCATGGGGCTGGTCCAGGACCAGGTTAAGGTCGTAACGAGCGCTCAAGGCCTTGGCCTGCCCGGCCATAAAGGCGATCACCCGGAACCCGAATTCCTCCGCCGCCGGTGATTCATGGAGGGATTTTCCCGTCATGACCCGCACCAGTTCGTTCAGGCCCACCATTCCCATGAGATATGCGGACCGCTCCCGCCGCAGATAGGGGGTGCCGTCGAGATTCATGGCCAGCAAGGACAGAGGGCCCTGATCGCCGTACGAAAGCAATCTTTCCAGAAACGTCCGCTTCTGGGCATGGGCCTGGGTGGCGAGATCCATGAGGACCTCCAGATGAGAGAAGAGTTCCTTTACGTCTCCGGCGGCCCGGTAGCCCAGGCGCGGGAGGTTGATGCTGATGTTCTGAATGGCCGCCCCGCGCTGCCGCCAGGGGGTGGCGGCATCTTCAGGCGCCACCGGTATCCCCAGCCCCCCCATCCCATATACATCCCCCTCCCTTTCCAGGACGAAGCAGGGATTTCCCTTGTCTGCGGCAACCGCGCAGACCTGACAGAGAAACTCCTCATGCCCGGGGGCGGCAAAAAAGCGGGGGGTGATGTGCACCACCGGACGGGGAAAGATAAAGGGCTTGCCCGTGCCGTCTCCTTTGTGGAATACATCGCACAGTGCTCGGGCCAGACGCTGCGCCTCGATTTCGTAATCCCCGCAGGTCCTCCCCGTGGGCTCTCCTCCCGGACCGATCATGGGCAAATCCCGCAGTGGTTCGGGGACCTCCCAGAAGAGATGGATGTCGGTGAACATGGCCTGCCCACCCCGGGCCGCCGTCAGTTGGGAGAACTCGTAAACGAGCATCTGGGCGAACTGCCGTACCTCCCGGTCGGACATGCCGGCCAGGTAAGGGGCGAAGGATAGGTTGACGAAGTTCCAACTGATGACGCCGGCGAAATAGCCCTGCAGGACGGCTCCGAATCGTACCATGTGGGCCAGCAGCACCTCGGCGTGCTTGGCGGGCTTGGCGACATTCAGGGAGCGGGGCAGATTCAGGCCGAATCTCTTCAGATATTCCAGATTCTGGCAGCCCGAGAAGGGACGGTCCACAAATCCCAGGCCGTGGATGTGAAAATCTCCCAGGATGTGGGCATCGCCTACCTCCTGGGAGAAGATGCTGTACAGCGCGTATTCCCGTTTGATCCCCTGGGCCAGGACCAGATTCGTCCCTTCCGGCCCGTGCGGGACGTTGGCGTCTTCCTTGTTGCGATGGAGGATGAGCTGATCGACGTCATAGAGGGGAAAGCCGAGGCGGGCGTGCATCCGCCGGGCCTTCTCCAGCCCCCGTTCCACTAGTTTCGCATCCACGAGTTCCCGGATCAGGGACGTCGTCAGTACCGAGACCCCGGAGGCAAAGAGGCCTTTCTCCACGTCGATGCTCACCGCCTCCGCCGTCGCGACGTCGATCCCCGTTTCTCGGATCAAGGCGTCCACGATGCGCCGGCGGTTCCAGCGGTCCACCTCCTCGCCCTTGGACCGGACGAAGAGGGTCATATCGGTCGTTTCCGGCGTCGGCATCTTCACCATCTTGATCCGCTCATATATTCGTCCGCGATGCCGCGCGGGGGTTCTCCAGGGCCTGTTCCGCCGCGGCGGCGACCGCGGCGTCGTGGTCGTGATTCATGGTAAAGACCCGGAAGTGAACGATCCGGGCGGGAATGAACCGGTAGATGTCCCGCAGGGGCTCCGGGGAGGTCTTGCCCAGGGCCGGGTTGAAGATGTTGATCTGCTTGTCCGTCTGGACCATGGGATTGATGGGCCGGGGGTCCTGGGTGGCCAGATCCACCCGGAGGGCGATATTCCGCAGGGATCTCGGCAGACGGCAGCGTATCTGCTCCTCATAATCTTTCGCCAAAGCGAAGCTCGTTCCCTTCTGGATGTTTTCCACCGATATCTCCGTGGAATAGGACATCTTCCATTTCACCTGCCGGCCGTACAGGCGCTGCCACTCCCGACCGAGACGCCTGCGGCGGGGGTCTTCCCCGTCGGTCCAGCGGCGGACGGTCTCGAAGAGCCGCCATTCATCGAGACGGCCATAGGCCTCCAGATCCTCCCGGGGATCGCCGGGGCAGAGGAGTTCCATGGTCTCCCGGAAGATCTCCTGGAGGTGGAGGTCCAGGGCCCGGGTGGTGCGATGGAAATAGACGTTGGCATAGAGGTTGAGGCGGGCGTTCAGGAAACGGCGCAGGGCGGAGATCCCCGCTTCATGGAGGGTCAGGCCGGCCTCGGTGAAGAAGGAGTAATATCTGATCCGGGCAATATCCACCATATCCAGTGATACGCCGGTCATGAAGGCGTCGCGCTGCACGTAATCGAGATTGTCCACCGTGTAGATCCCGGAAAAAAGCTGGCGGAGGAAGGTCAGCCACCGGGGCGCCCCTTCCCGGACCCCCCCGGGCATCTTGATGAGATAGGCCACACTCCGGGGGTCCAGGGTCTCCCCATCGGCGAAGGATCCGGCGGGACCGCGACGCATCTTCCGGATGATCTTTCCCAGTTTTTCGACGATGATTCGCCCGCCCAGGTCCTCATGGGTGATGCCGTAGCGATCCAGGAAATGATCGTCGAAGAAATGCCCGTAAGGCCCGTGACCTACGTCATGGAGGAGGCCGGCGACGCGGGCCAGCTCTTCGATGTATCTTTCCGAGGGGAGATCCGGGCAGATTTCCCGGAGGCTGGGATAGAGGGAGCGGGCGAATTCTCCGGCCACATGCATGGTCCCCAGGGAATGTTGAAACCGGGTATGTTCCGCCGCCGGATAGACCCAGCGAGCGCTCTGCAACTGGTAGATCCGGCGCAGGCGCTGCATCCAGGGGGAGTCGAGGAGATCCTTTTCTGTCTTTTCCCTGTCGCCGCGGCCCTCCGGAACGGTAAAGCAGGCGTACTGGTGGATGGGATCGGCGATGAGGGCCATCCCCCGATAGATGCGGGGAAAGGAATGCTCCGTGGTTTTCATGGATGGAAGCCTATAATATTCCTTTCCATATTTCAAATCAAATGCACCAACGACGGTGAGTAGGAAAGCCGCCGACCTCATTGAGCTTTATCCGCCCGCGCTTTATCCTTGACAGTGAGAGCCCTTTCTCCTTATAAAAAAAAGGAATGCACGTCCAGCTCCGAAGTGGAAAGAACTGAAACAGCTTTCATCATCCCCACAGGAAAGAGGTGCTCCCCATGGGAACGAACAATGTCATTTTTCTCGAAGTCATCGAATGGTTCGACGAATCGGGCCAACAGTTGATCCACAGAATTCCCGAAACGGGCTCCGGCGAAATAAAATGGGGGGCCCAGCTCACGGTCCGGGAGAGCCAGGCCGCCGTTTTCTTTTACAAAGGCAAGGCCTACGACGCCTTCGGGCCGGGACGCCACACCCTGAGAACGGCCAACATCCCCATTCTCACCAAGGTCCTCAGCATCCCCTGGGCGATGACCAGCCCCCTGCGGGCGGAGGTCTATTTCGCCAATATGAAGGTCTTTCCCAATCTCACCTGGGGGACCAGGGACCCGGTGGCCTTCCGGGACAGCGAACTGGGGCTGATCCGCCTCCGGGCCTTCGGGGTGTTCAACATCCGCATCCTCCAGCCCGTCCTGTTGATAAACAGCCTCGTGGGCACCCAGGGGGTCTATAAGACGGAGGAGATCGCCGAATATCTGAATCGCGTCATCGTCTCCCGTCTGAATGATTTCCTGGGGGAAAAGATCGACACGATCTTCAACCTCCCCGCCCGGTACAACGAACTGGCCGCGGGACTTCAAGAGGCGCTGGTAAAGGACTTCAGCCAGTTCGGCCTGGGGCTGACCTCGCTGTACATCAACTCCATAACCCCGCCGCCGGAGGTGCAGAAGGCAATCGATGACAAGAGCAAACTGGGGGTCTTCGACGACCTCAACAAGCTGCTGAAGATGAAAGCCGCCATGGCCCTGGAAAACGCCTCCCTGAACCAGGGGGAAACGGGATCCGCCCTGGGGATGGGGATGGGCTTCATGATGCCCGCCATGTTCGCCGATGCCTGGCGTTCTTCCCCGGGCGCGGCGGGAAGCGGGGGCGGCGTACCCGGGACCGGCGGCGAGACCGCCGCCCAATGCCCGGACTGCCGCCAGTCCGTACCCCGGGAGGCAAGATTCTGCCCCTATTGCGGCCACCAGCTCCTCATCATCCGGCAGTGCGGGGCCTGCGGGAAGAATCTGCCGGCCAGCGCCAAGTTCTGCCCTCAATGCGGCAGTCCGGCGGAACGGAAGCCCGAGCCGAAAAAATGCCCCCAGTGCGGTACGGAAAATCTTTCTAACTCATTGTTCTGCAACCGTTGCGGTGAACGGATCTAACTGGCAGATTCAGCACCAGTGCCCGCAGTGCGGCGCACCGGTCATCCTGGAGGAAACGGACCGCATCCTGTCCTGCGCCTTCTGCCGGACCCGTCTGCTCATCGTCTCACCCGGCCCCTTTCACTATTACATCCCCGCGCCGGCGGCGGCGGAGTCCGTCTATATTCCCTACTGGCGTCTCCGAGGCCTTGCCTACCAGCTCAAGCCCCTGGATATTACCGACACCTATATCGACACCAATCGCCGGGCCTTGCCCCTGCCGGGGCTCCCCGCCTCCCTGGGGGTCCGTCCCCAGGCCATGAAGATTAAATTTCTCTCCCGGGAAATCCCGGGGGTCTTTCTACAACCGAGGTTGACGGCGGAAGATGTTCTGCCCCAGGCGGCGGTACTGGCCGGAAGTACGGCGAGAAACGTCTTTATCGGTGAGGTCGTGAGCCTCATCTATTCACCCATGACGGTAAAAGGCAACGCCCTTTGCGATGACTTTCGCCCCGGCCAGGCAATCTCCTGGACGGAAGTAGAGCAGGGGCGATACCCCGCCCTCGCCTCCGCCGCCTGGGCCCGCACCGAGTTCCTGCCCACCCTCTGTCCTGCCTGTGGGTGGGATCTCCAGGGATCCCGGGACACCCTGGCGTTCACCTGCGGCAACTGCCAGTCCGTCTGGACCTGTTCGGGCGCGGCGCTGGAGCGAACCCCCTTCATCACCATCGGCGGCGTCGGCAATGATCCCCACTACCTCCCCTTCTGGCGTCTCAAGGTCCGTTTCGAAGGCATCGCCCTGGAATCTTTGGCTGACCTGGCGCGGCTGGCCAACCTCCCCCGGACGATCACCCCGGAGATGGAAAAGCGGCCCGTGTATTTCTGGTCCCCTGCCTTCAAGGTCAATCCCGCCCTCTTCATGCGCTGGACGCGTCAGGTCACCGTTTTCCAACCGGAACCCGATTACACGGAGAATCTCCCGCACCAAAACATCTACCCCGTCACGCTGACCGCCCCGGAGGCGCTGGAGAGCGTCCCGGTAACCCTGGCGAACATCGTGACGGACAAGCGGGCTTTTTTCGCCGCCCTGCCCCGGTTGAAGCTGCACGCCGTGGAGACGCTCCTTGTCTATCAACCGTTTGCCGCCTCCCGGCGGGAATTGATTCACGAAACCATGAAGGTCGTCATCGACAGGAAGGCCCTGGGCTTCGGCGCCTTTATGTAACCAAGGATTAACGGAGGATTAATGAGCGAAATCATAGCCTTGTGCAACCAGAAGGGAGGAGTGGGCAAAACTACCTGCACCCTCAATATCGCCGCCGGTCTGGAAAAGATGGGGGAGAAGGTCCTCCTCATCGACCTGGATCCCCAAGCCCACCTCACCTATTCCCTGGGCATTCCGGCCCATGAACTGAACCGGACGATCTATGACCTCTTCAAGGGCACCCACGGACTCCCGGACGTGCTCCTGGCCGTCGAAGGCCTGGCGGTCGTCCCTTCCTCTCTGGAGCTGTCCGGGCTGGAGATGGAACTGGCCGGGGTACCGGGACGGGAATTCATTCTCCGGGAATCCCTGAGCCGGGCCGACGGCTTCACCTACATCTTCATCGATTGCCCGCCGTCCCTGGGAATCCTGACCCTCAACGCCCTCACCGCCGCCCGGGAGATCTACATCCCCCTGCAGACGGAATTCCTGGCCCTGAAAGGGATGAGCAAGCTCATCGAAACCATCGATACGGTGAAAAAGCGTCTCAACCGGGACCTGGAGATCACGGGGATTATCGGCACCCGTTACGACGCCCGGCGGAAGCTCAACAAAGGCATCGTGGAAACGATCGGGGAGCGCTTCGGGGCCAAGCTCTTCAAGACGATCATCCGGGAGAACATCAGTCTGGCCGAGGCCCCCGGTTACGGGCAGACGATCTTCAGCTATGCCCCGAAGAGCTACGGAGCTGAGGATTATCTGGCCCTGGCGGGCGAGATCATCGCCCGGAAGCGCCCGGCGCCGGTCCCCAAAGCCGGGCGCCGCCGTTCCTCCTGACAGGTCCAAAGGAGGTTTCAATCCATGTGGATCTTTACCGACAAGGCATTTCTATCTATCATCCAGGATTTTCGCGACCCCGACACCTTGATTGTCCGGGCCCGTTTCCCCGATCATATCCGCAATATCTTTCCCAACGCTCGGGTGACGAAGACCCCGGGACGGGACTACCTTTACCGGACCCTGCTGCCCCGGGGGGAGGTGGTGGAAAGGATCAAGGCCCTTACGGAGGGAATCGACTACCCGAACTTCAAGGACGCCCTCGAGGAGCCCCTTTACCAGCGGGCCTGCGGGGAGGTTTGGGGGATCCTGCACCGCTACCAGAAATGATGGAGGTTTTCCCGGGGATGGCCCTCCCGGTTTCGGCCCGGAGTTCCTCGTAACACCGTCGGATCTCCTGGAGGGCCGCCTCGGCGCGTTTGCGGTCGTCGATATCCTGGCTGGTGCCGTCGTGATACAAAACCCGGCCCCGGGCGTCAAGAACGGGTTTGGCGTTAAAAGATACCCAGACCATGCCGCCGTTCTTGCAGCGGCAGCGCACCTCAAAGTCCCTGAGGGTGCCTTCCCTTTTCATGATCGCCAGCGCCCGGTCCCGGTCCTCCGGAAAGGCGTAGATTTGCGTTCCTATATCGGTGACGGCCGCCATCAATTCCTCCGGAGATTCATATCCGATGATCCGGGCCGCCGCCGCATTGGCATTTATGAATCGGCCTTCCTGGGTGACCTGGTAGATGCCCATTACCGAATTGTCGAAGATGCGGTGGTATTTTTCCTCGCTTCTACGGACGGCATCTTCCGCCTCCCGGCGCTCCGTCACATCCCGGACCACGCTGCGGAATCCCGTCGGCCGGCCGGAGGCATCCCGAATGAGATTGACCGAAACCTCGATGCCGCGTCTGTTTCCCTCCTTGTCATAAATATCCCACCCGAAGCAGTTCAAGGGTTTTCCCGTCCGGAAAACTTCATGGTAGGCCCGCTGCACCTGCCGCTGATTCTCCCTGTCCGTGCAGACGCTATAATGGGCGCCCAAAAGCTCGTCATGGCTCCGGCCGGTCAACCGCAGAAACGATGCGTTGAAAAAGGTGAACCGGCCGGTGAGATCGACTTCGTTATACCCTTCCTCAATGTTGCTCAGGATCATCCGATAGCGTTCTTCACTCTGGCGGAGGATTTCATCCTCCCGTTTGCGCGACGTGATATCGATGGTCTGGGACAGAATGACCGTTTCCCCCTCCATGGCACACAGGTCGGAATTCAACAGCGCCATGATCCGGTGGTTGTCCTTGTGCCGCAGGGACACCTCGTAATTGCGGACCATCCCCGTAGCGGCCAATTGCTCCCGTATGTCCCGGCGCTCCTCCTGACTGATGTAATGAACCGACGGCGGCAGGTCCCGGTATTCCGATTCCGTATAGCCCGTCATCCGCTGCCAGGCCGAATTCGCCTCCATGATCGCGCCCGCGGCGTCGGTGACGATGATGCCTACGGAGGCGCAGTGGAAAAGGGCATGGTATTTGCGCTCCGAAATCTCCAGGGCCCGCTCCGCCTCCTTGCGTTTCGTAATATCCCGGGCCACACCCTCAAAGAACCGGATCTCCCCCGCTTGGCCGTAAACCACTAGGACGCTGTTGGCCAGCCATACTCGGCTTCCCTCCCGGCGCCGGGCCTGCACCTCCACCTCGCCGTGCCCGGCAGCGATAATCGTGCGGATGGTTTCTTCCCGGACGGTAGCATCGACATAAACCTGACCGCCGATGTCCGTCACTTCGGCCAGCAATGCCTCGGGGGACTCATAGCCGAGGAGGCGGGCAAAGGCATGATTGGCCATGATATAACGGCCGGCGGGAGTGCTGCGATAGATCCCCTCGGTGGAATTCTCCACAATGGCGCGGTAATCCTCGGCCAAGTCCTTGTAAAGCCGCTGCGAGCGGCGCAGTTCCTCCTCGATCTCCCTTCTTTTCGTAATGTCCATACAGGTGGCGAAACTGCCGACAAAGCGGCCGCCGCGGTCGTAGAGAGGCTGGGGAGACAGGGTAAGATGCCGTTGTTCGCCGTTCCGGCGCCGGCAGACTATTTCATAGGGTTGCTTTTCCCCCCGACACCGGCGGGAAAATTCTTCCTGAAAAATCCCGAGGCTGTCTTCATCGAGGAAGAGGGCCAAGGGACGGCCGACGATCTCCTCCCGACTGTAGCCCAGAATGTCGCATAAACACTGGTTTACAAAGACGGGGATCCCCGCTTCGTTCAGCGTGACGAACCCCTCGTTCATGATATCCAAAAGGAGCCGCCATTGTTCATCCTTTTCGGTGGCGGATCTTTCCTCGTCGGTAATCCGGCCGGCTTCCGCCAGTACGGAGATCACCGAACCGTCAGCGGCAAGTGTGAGGTCTATGTCCAGGGTTTTGGTCCGGCCGTTTTTGCAAACAATCTGAAACGCCCTTTCAGTCTGCACCTGACTGGTTTGATATTTGACCCATACGGACAACGCCTTCCGGCGGGCGTCCCGATCGGGAAAGGCTTTTTGAAACCATTGCTTCTCCGTGCCAAGCTCCGGAAGGTTGTAACCGGTAATCCGGATAAAGGCGGGATTCACATAAGAGACGGCGCCGTTTTTATCTATCGCCAGAACGCCGAGAGAAAAAGAAGAGAAAATGCCATCGTATGTCTCCCAGGTAAGGACGGGCGGCGCCAGCGTGGCGCCTCCGGCCTCCAGCTCCAAAAGCCGCGCCCGGAAGGAGGTCAGCTCCGCGATGAGTTCCTGTTTGGTCTTGCCCGTGTCTTTCATGCCACCGCCGTCGTATCGGGTTGGGTTGTCGATTCTTAATAAACCGCCGCCTTTGGCAACACGGCCGCGAGGACCGTTTATTCATCCACGGCGAGGGGAATCGCCATACCACATAGATGCGCTGGTGACAATAGATGAATGCAGCCCCGATCCCGGGACTAATCTTCCCGGAGCAGGTCCGCCGCCGCCTGCATCCGCATATCCTCGATCGCCCGGTTGATCCGCTCCTCCCATTGGGCGGCAAGGCGGGAGGTATTGACATAGACCTGCCGGGCCAGTTGCCGGATAAAATGGCGCTCGAAATGGCCGCGGAAAACGGCCATGGGAATCAAGAACCACAACAGGTCGAAGTGGAATAGAAAGACCTGGCCGATGCTTATATCCGGCCGGGCACGCGTACGGGGATGGATCAAAATGAAAGTCGCAAAATCGCGCTTCAGATCCATAACATATCGAAATAATGGGATTTATTTTTAAAAAAACCGCTGAGCCCCACGGCTGCATTGGGTTCCGTTTTCGCTCAATTATATCAAGGAGTTAAATGCTATCTGATTAAGATAATTTTTTTTGCTCCCCCCGGTTGCCTTCCAAAAACACCCCCCCGGAGGTTTGGTGAGAAAAGGTTATGTCGATCTCTCCCTACTTTTCCAGCGGCAGCACCATCACCGGCACCGTTGCCCGCACCCGGAAATCCTCCGCCGCGCTTATGCTGCCCACCGGACCGCCCACATGCATGGGCACGGCGAGGCGCGGATTGATGGCGGCGGCCGCGGCGACGGCCTCCTCGGCGGTCATGACGTATTTACCGCTCACCGGCAGGAGGGCCACGTCGGGCTTGAGCCCCTTCATCTCCGGGATGAAATCGGAATCGCCGGTGTGATAGATGGTCACGCCCCCCACGGTGATGAGGTAGCCCACATAGCCCAACTCCCGGGGATGGAAGGGAACGCCGGGGCTCCGGAACTTGTTGGTGTTGTATGCCGGCACGGAGCGGATGGGGATGCCCCGGACGGTCATATCCTCTCCGGGCTTGATGATCCGGATATCGCCGGAGAGCTTTTCGGCCCCTCTGGCCGCCGTAACGATGATCGTGTCGTCCTTCTTGATCTTCGCCACATCACCGGGGTTGTTGTGATCCATGTGCTCATGGGTGATGAGGATCAGATCCGCCTTGGGTCCCCCCGTTTTCAGCAGGAACGGGTCGATGTAGATGACCAGGCCGTCGGCGTCGATGCGGAAGGCGTCGTGGCCCAGCCAGTGGAGATTGGCCACCAGGCGTTTGAGATCGTCGTTATCCCCCGCTTTCGGGGCCGCATCCCCCAGCGGGACGAATAAGCAGACCAGGAAAAACAGGGCCAGCGCCACCCCCCCAACCGCTTTCATCACGTTACGCTTCATATGGGCTCCTCCTTATTATTTGTATTGCCTGTTTCGATGCATACGGACCCTTTATAACATAGCAACAGGGCGATAATAAAGACCGTTTTGTCCCGTGATAAATGTCATCAAAAAAACGACATTGCGCCATCATGAAGAAAGTGATACGTTTTTAAGCATTCACTTCCATCCGCGGACTACCGGTATGATTATAAAAAACGAGAAGAAAATGTTTATCCACGGGATGATCCCCATCGGCGTCACCACCCTGGAAGGCGGTTGTTTCCTCTCGGTCTGCGAAGCCTGGCTCGACTTCACCGGGGGAACACGCACGGAGGTCATCGGCCGCTCCTGGGTGGATACGGGTTTCGTTACAAAAAATCAATACGATGTTTTCCTTGCAGAACTGGCCAAGAAGAACCAAGTGGAAAACCTCGAAATGACGGTGCGGGACAAAAACGGTTCGGTGGTCCTGGGCCTGTTCAACGCCGCCGTTCTGACCCTGGCGGACCGAAAGTGCCTGTGGACGGTCATGACGGGGACCATGGAACGCCGGGAGGCCTATGGGGCCCTCTTGAAAAGCGAACAGAAATACCGCCTGCTGGTCGAAAACATCAATGAAGGGATCTGGCAGATCGACAAGGACGCCTTTACCACCTTCGTCAATCAATACATGGCGGAGATGCTGGGGCGCCATCTCTTCGCCTTCATGGACGGGGAAAACATCGCCGCCGCCCGGAGCAATCTCGCCCGGCGGCAGGCGGGGATCAAGGAACGCCTCGATTTCGTCTTTCTCCGCAAGGACGGGTCCCCTCTGTATACCTCTCTGATGACCACGCCGATCATCGACAAAGAGGGGAACTACCTGGGGGCAATCGCCGGCGTGCAGGATATCACCGGGCGCATCAGCGTGGAAGAAGAACTCAACAAACACCGCCTCTACCTCGAGGAGATGATCCGGGAACGGACCGTGGAGTTGGAAAGCAAGAACGTCACCTTGCAGGAACTCAATACGACCCTCAAGGTGCTTCTGGCCCAAAGAGACGAGGATAAAAGAGATTTGGAGGAACGGTTCATCCTGAACGTCCGGAACCTCGTCTTGCCATACGTGGAGCAGATGAAAAAGGGGAAACTGGAGGTGGAACAGAAGTCCTATCTCGAGATCATCGAAACCCACCTGAAGGAAATCGCCACGCCCCTTCTGAAGAATATCCGGCGTTTCAACCTCACCCCTCGGGAGATGCGGGTCGCTTCCCTGATCAAATCCGGCCGGACAACCAAAGAAATCGCGAAGGTCATGGGCTCCGCCCCCGGCTCCATAGACGTACACCGGAAAAATATTCGGAAGAAGCTGGGATTGAACAATAAGAAGGCTAATCTCCTCTCCTATCTCGAAAGCCTCGATCAATAGGTATTTTATCACCCCATTATTTATCTGAAAATACACGATTGACATTGATGTGGTTATCCGCTCATATAATAAGTCAGTTCAAAATTACAGTCCCGATGGTTATAGGAGTTTCTCGGTTCGATATGGAAGATTATCGATGTCCCCACTGTGGGCGCCCGGTAAAGATATTGAAATACGGCCATGGCTGGGTGGGTATGTGTTGCGACCGGATCGTTTACAATGCCCCCAAGCCATACGGAAAAGGCTATTCACGGCCTGCCGTCGCGCCCGAGCCGCCGGCCGGCAACCCCCCGGACCCCATTCCCGGCGCCGATAACGTCCCCTGAGCATATCGACGTTTTTCCACAATTCAGGTTTGTCCCTGATGTCCGATGAAGAAAAGACCAACGTGCAACTTATTTTCGAATTGAGGGAGCTCCGCGGCCGGTTCGCGGTCCTTCAGAGCCAGGAAGAGGTCTACCGGGATTTTTTTGAAAATCTTCCCATCGGTTTGTATCAAGTGACGCCTCGGGGCCGCATTCTCCGGGCCAATCGTCATACCGCCATAATTCTGGGCTATGATTCCCCCACGGAGCTGATCGATGCCATCACCGACATCGGAGCCCAGATCTACCAGGAGCCCGGCAAGCGGGAAGAAGTAAGGCGCCTGCTGAGGGGAAACAACCTCATCGAGAATTTCGAGGTCGAGTTCCGGCGTAAAGACGGCCGGCCGGTATGGGTCGCGCTGAACGCGCGGATCGTTCGGAATGACGACGGAAATGTCCTGTACCATGAGGGCATGATCAAGGATATCACCCGGCGCAAGGGAGCGGAAGTTCGGATGGAGGAGGCCCTCCGGGAGAAGGAGAACCTTCTCCATGAAATCCATCACCGGGTGAAGAACAATCTCCAGGTGGTGGCGAGCATCCTGGATCTCCAGGCCGTCAGCGGGAACACCCCCGAAGCGGTGGAGGCGGCCCGGAGCAGCTACCGGCGGGTCAAGGCCATGTCCCTGATCCACGAAATGCTTTATCAGTCCAAGGATATAGGCCTGATCGATCTGCCCGCCTACGTAAGTGACCTGGCCCGGGACATCTTTCTGGCCCATCTCATCAATCCGGGAACGATCACCCTGTCCATCCGCAAAAAGGACGACGTCTTGCTGGATATCGACCAGGCCCTTCCCTGCGGTCTCGTTCTCAACGAACTGATCGCCAACGCCGTGAAGCACGCCTTTCCTGGCGGGCGCAAGGGGGAGATAACGGTGGAGATCGACCGGTCGCAAGACGACGACATCGAAATCGTCATGGCGGACAATGGGGCGGGGCTCCCGGCGGCGGTGGATCCACTCCGGTCCCGCACCGTGGGATTGCACCTGATCCGGGGTCTGGTAAAGCATCAGCTCCACGGCCGGTTGGAGGTCCGGAGCGGACCGGGCACGACATACCGGATTTGTTTCCGCCCCCGAAGCGACCGCCGGAAGGGGTAAATTCATGAACGCAAAAAAGATCCTGGTCGTGGAGGACGAATGGATCGTGGGCGATCAAATATGCCGCAATCTAAGGTCGTTCGGCTATGATTCCCAAAACGTCGCCGCCTCGGCGGTGGAGGCCTTCGCCCTGATCGAGGAGGCGAAACCGGATCTGGTCCTCATGGACATCGTCCTCCCCGGAGAGCTGGACGGCATCGAGGCGGCGGAGCGGATCCGCTCCCGCTACGACCTGCCGGTGATCTTCCTCACGGCCCACACCGACGGGGACTTCATCTTTCGGGCCAAGCAGACCCGCCCTTTCGGCTATCTCATCAAGCCCTTCAACAAGATGGAACTCCACACAAACATCGAGATGGCCCTCCACCGCCATCAGTTGGAGAAGGAGCTCCAAGACTGCAAGAAAAAACTCGACCTGACCCTCCAAGGGGTAATCGACGCCCTCACCGAAATCACCGAGATGCGGGGACCCCACAGCGCCGGCCATCATCAGCGGGTGAAGAAGCTGGCCATAGCCCTGGCGGCGGAGCTGGGCATGAACGGATTTCAGGCCGAGGGGGTCAGCCTGGCGGCCTCCGTTTATGACATCGGGTTGATCAACGTCCCCATGGAGGTGATTCAGGACACCAGCAGGCTGACGGGGATCAAGCTTTCCCTCTACCGTACCTATCCCACCATCGGCTACGGGATCCTCAAGAAAATCGACTTCTCCTGGCCCATCGCCGACATCGTCCTGCAGCACCGGGAATACTACGACGGCACGGGCTTCCCCCGGGGGATGAAAGGCGAGGAGATCCTCCAGGAGGCACGGATACTGGCCGTCGCCGACGCCCTGGAGGAGTTGACGTCACACCGGATCTACCAGCGCGGTCTCCCCCAGGAAGAAGCGCTGACGGTAATCAGTAACCACAGCGGCTCCCGTTACGATCCGGAAGTGGTGGCGGCCTGTCTCCGGCTGTTCAGCGAAAAGGGCTTCCGGACGGAATAGCCCGTCCCGCCGGACCACCGGACTCCTCCGCTGTCCCGAAATCCCCGCTCCGGGGAACGCCATTAGCGGACCACCCGACCATCACCGCCTCCCACGACTCCCTTTACCATCAATACGACTTCGGAAATGTTTGACATAACAAGGGCAGTAACCTATAATTACATATGTGCACATCACCGGGACGGAAAGGAACCCATGGACGCCAGCTTGCTGAAGGAACTCAAGGAAATCCGCCGCAACGTCGAAGAGATCAGGAAACTGGAGACGGAACGGGTCTTCGAGGAAGGCCTCTTCCGGACCCTGGAATACAGTTCCCTCATGGGCATCTACGTGGTCCAGGACGGGATCTTCCGGTTCGTCAACCAGCATACCTCCAATTACTGGGGCTATGCCCGGGAAGAACTCCTCGGGATGCCCTCCATGAACATCGTCCACCCCGAGGACCGGCGTATCGTCCGGGAGGGAGCCATCGCTATGCTCAAGGGGACCCGGTTCTCTCCTTATGTCTTCCGGACCATCGCCAAGGACGGGAGTATCCGCTGGATCACCGAGACGGTGACGACGATCCACTACCAGGGGAAACGGGCCGTCCTCGGCAATTCCATGGACATCACCGAACAGATCAACGCCCGGAACAAGCTGGCGGAACTGGAGGCCCTGGAGGCGTCCATCCTCGTCGCCATTCCCCACGCCGTCATCGGCCTCAAAAACCGGCGGATCATCTTCGCCAACGATGGCGTCCTGACGGTCTTCGGCTGGAAAGCGGAAGAGATCATCGGACAGCGGACCCGGCGCTTCTACCGTTCCGAGCGGGACTTCCAGGAGATCGCGGAAAAGCTCTACACCACCCTGGAGCACGAACAGACCTTCTCCCTGGAGTTTCCCTGCCGTCGCAAGGACGGCAAGGAGATCGTCTGCATGATCAACGCCTCCCGGATCGGCGAGACCCTGAAGGATAAGCAGATCGTCATCACCTACGAGGACATCACGGACCGCAAGCAAGCGGAAGACGTTTACAAGACCCTGGCCAAGAGTTCCCAGGCGGGGGTCTATGTGGTCCAGAACGGGGCCTTCCAGTTCGTCAATCACCACGCCGCCGCCTATGCGGGATATGGAGAGGATGAACTCGTGGGCATGGATTCCATGAGTCTCGTCCACCCCGAAGATCGGGCGATGGTACGGAGGAACGCCAAGAGCATGCTCAGCGGAAAGAGGAAAGCCCCCCACGAATTCCGGATCATCACCAAAAACGGCGACATCCGCTGGATCATGGAAACGGTTACCATGATCCCCTTCCGGGGAGAGTTGGCCGTTTTGGGCAATTCCATGGACATCACCGAGCAGAACAACGACCGGAAGAAGCTGGAGGAGTTGGAGGCCCTGGAGGCCTCGATCCTGGAGGCCATACCCCACGCCGTCATCGGCTTGCAGGACCGGCGGATCATCTTCGCCAACGACGGTGTTCAGACCGTCTTCGGTTGGAAGGCCCGGGACATCATCAGCATGAGCACCCGGATCCTCTATCGCAGCGACGAGGATTACGAGGCCATGGCCCGGGCGCTTTACAGCGCCTTGGAGAAGAAGCGGACCGTTAACCTGGAGTTCCCCTGCCAGCACCGGGACGGGCGAGGCATCGAATGTATGGTCACCGCCGCCCGGATTGGCGCCAGTCTGGTGGAAAAAAACATCGTCATCACCTACGAGGACATCACGGACCGCAAGTTGGCCGAAATGGAGCTGGCAAACTCCCGTGAACAGCTCCGGAATCTCACGGCCCACCTCCAGTCCATTCGGGAAAAAGAGCGGTCCCACATCGCTCGAGAACTCCACGACGAGCTTGGTCAACTCCTCACCGCCCTGAATACCGAGATCATCATGCTGGGGAAGAAGATCCCCCCGGAACATACCGCCCTTATCGAACGGACCCAGTCCCTCTCAAGCCTCATCGACATGACCATGCAGACCCTCAAGCGGATCTACATGGACCTGCGTCCGGGGATGCTGGATCATCTTGGCCTTACCGCTGCCATCGGCTGGCAGGCCGAAGAATTTCAGAAGCGGACGGGTATCCACTGTCATGTCCGTTTTGCCCCGGAAGAAATCGTCCTCGATCCCGATTTGACCACCGCCCTGTTCCGGATCTTCCAGGAGACCCTGACCAATGTTTCCCGACATGCCGAGGCTTCCCGGGTCAACGTGAACCTCCGGGCCACGGACCGTGAGATCCAGCTCACCGTAAAGGACAACGGCAGAGGAATAACCCGGGAGCAGATGAACAAGCCCAACTCCTTCGGACTCCTGGGCATCCGGGAACGGGCGGAGTACTGGCGCGGCGAGGTGACCATCAAGGGCAAGCCCGGCAGGGGAACGACGGTGAGCGTCACCATCCCCTTGGAGCAGAAAGGAGCGCCGTCATGAAGAAGATCAGGATTCTTATCGCCGACGATCACCCCATCGTCCGGGCGGGATTCAAACTCGTCATCTCCGACACCCAGGACATGACCGTGGCCGATGAGGCGGGAAATGGTCAGGAAGTACTCAATCTGATCAGAAAAAAAGATTACGACATCGTCCTTCTCGATATCTCCATGCCGGGCCGGAACGGCCTCGAGGTCCTGAAGGACCTGAAGGCGGAAAAGCCCAAACTGCCCGTCATGATCCTCAGCATCTATCCGGAGGAACAGTACGCGGTCCGGGCCCTCCGGGCCGGGGCCTCGGGCTACATGACGAAGGCCAGCGCCCCCAACGAACTCATCGCTGCGATCCGCAAGATTTCCCAGGGGGGAAAATACATCAGCGCCTCTCTGGCGGAAAAACTCACCGAGTATCTGGACGAGGACGCGAACAAACCACTCCACGAAAAGCTCTCGGACCGGGAATACCAGGTGATGCTCCTCATCGCCTCGGGGAAGACCGTGTCCGACATCGCCGACGAACTGTGCCTGAGCGTCAAGACCATCAGCACCTATCGGAGCCACATCATCGACAAGATGCGGCTGAAGAACAATGCTGAGATCACCCTCTATGCCGTTCAGAACAATCTCATCGGTTGAGTCCGCGCCAGTCACGGAGGTAAGGGAGAAACGGCAGCGGTGAAAATGACACCAGGAATCAAGGTACTTGAGGAAAAGATCCTCGCCCTGGAAAAGGAGTCGGCGGACCACCGGCAGGTCGAGGCCTCTCTCAGACAGAGTGAAAGCCTCTTCCGCACCTTGGCGGAGCAATCCTTCGCCGGGATCTACGTCGTCCAGGACGGCAAATTCAAGTACGTCAACAGCAACGCCGCCTTCTACGCGGGGTTGACCATAGAAGAACTCACGGGCCGGAAGTCCGACAGCATCGTCCATCACGAGGACCGGGAGGATGTAAAGAAGAATGCCCGGGCCATGCTGCGCAGTGAAAGCACCTCCCCCTACGAATTCCGGATCGTAACCAAGACGGGCGAGATCCGCTGGATCATGGAAACGGTCACCTACATCCATTATGACGGCAAACCGGCGATCCTGGGCAATTCCATGGACGTCACCGAACAACGCCGCCTGCGGGAGGCCCTGCGGGAATCGGAACAACGGCTGGCGGACATCATCGAGTTTCTCCCCGACGCCACCTTTGCCATCGACCGGAGAGGAACGGTCATCGCCTGGAATCGGGCCATTGAGGAGATGACCGGCGTCAAGGCCCCGGACATCATCGGCAAGGGCGACCACGAATACGCCCTCACCTTTTATGGCGTGCGGCGGCCCATCCTCATCGATCTAGTCCTCCAGCCGGACGACGAGATCGAACGAAGCTATTACGTCCTCAAAAAGGAAAGGGATCTGCTGATCATCGAAACGGACGTCCCGCAGGTCAAGGGTCAGAAGGCCTTCCTCTGGGCCAAGGCCAGCCCCCTTTACGACAGCCGGGGCAATATCGTGGGGGCCATCGAATCCATCCGGGACATTACCGACAGGAAGAGCGCCGAAGAGGCGGTCCGGAAGCGGGGCAAGGAACTGGAAATCAAGACCCATGAACTGGAGGAACTCAACGCGGCCCTGCGGGTCCTCCTCAAGCGCCGGGAAGAGGACCGCGACGAGCTGGAGGAAAGGATGCTGCTCAACATCAAGAAACTCGTCCTCCCCTATCTGGAAAAACTGAAAACGAACCGCATGGAACCCCGGGAGCAGGCCCATCTCAACATCCTCGAGTCCAACCTCAAGGACCTGATCTCACCCTTTGCCCGCCGACTCTCCACTAAATACATCAACCTTACGTCCCGAGAAATCCAGATCGCCAACTTCATCAAGGAAGGACTCACCAGTAAGGAAATCGCCGACATCCTCCACGTATCCGCCGGCGCCGTAAACATCCACCGCTACCGGATCCGGAAAAAAATGGGCATAACCAACAACAAGCACAATCTCCAGGCCTTTCTCTCATCTCTGACGTAAAATTACATTTTCTGTAATTTATAGTTTAATTCTTTTAATATTGCACATTTTTTTAAATATCGTACTATCCGGCCAACTCAGCTCACCCAGGGGGGTGAACGTCCACTGAAGAGGTGGAGTGTGTCGCCAACCTCCTCCCAAGCAGGGACCGGAGCCTGAAACTCCGGTCCCTCTCTCTTAGAGTTTCATACCTACAAAGACAGCACGGCGTCAGGCAGGTGTTGTCTTCAGGGGACCGGGCCTTACGCCCCCGGTCCCCCCTCCTTCCTTTCCTTCCCTGCTACCGGCGGAATTATCCTTATGGTTGCCGCCGAACACATCCAGCATGCGCGGGCCATCAAGAATTTACATTTAAGAGTAGCGGTCCGCCACGGACAAGATCCAGCAATTACTCGTCATTCTCTCCTCGCCATGGATCAAAACCTTTGTGAAGACGCCTCCCCGCTTGCCTTAAAGACGGTTTTATGCCTATTGATGGTGCCGGTGATCAAGGTTTGACAAGAGGGAAAGATGCCCGCAGGCAATTCATACAGGTTTTTTTCCAAGCCCCCTTCGTTCCGGAAGCTCATCGCCCTCCTCAAGATCCGCCTGATGGGGGTTTGGGATGTAACCATCGACGCCATAGTCAATTTCGACAAAAACGGTGACACCAACCAGGCCGCGGCCATCTCCCTGTATGCGATCCTGTCCTTCATCCCCCTGTTCATTCTTACCATTATCATGGCCAACGAGATCCTCGGTGCCTATCCTCGCATCCAGCAGCAGTTGGTGGAAGGGGTCAAAAATCTGAGCCCTTATTTCTCCGACCCCCTCCTTAAGCAATTGGGGGGCATCGAGGAGAAGAAGGGGGTCCTGGGCTGGATCGGCATCATCACCCTGATCTGGTTCTCCTCCATGATCTTCGGGGCCATCGAAACGGCCTTCCACATGATCTTCCGCTCCCATCGCCACCGCAACTATCTCTGGTCGAAACTGCTGGCCATCGCCATGATCCCTATGGGGTGGACCGTGGCCATAGTAAGCATCATCATCACCTCTCTGGCCACCCTGATCACCAGACAACCGCTGCTGGCCGAAAAGATCCTCCCCCATTTCCCCATGCTGCAAGGTTTCTTCTTCCAGTACGGCATCCCCTACCTGGTTACGGTCCTGTTTTTCACCATCGTCTATAAAGCCATCCCCACGGTAAAAATTCCTCTCGGCGTCGCCGTTGCGGGCGGAGCGATCTTTTCCGCCCTCATGGAACTGGCGAAGCACTTCTTCACCTGGTATGTAGCCAACTACACCCGCTACAACATCATCTTCGGCTCCCTGGAAGCGGTGGTCATCCTGTTGATTTGGATCTTTTACGTCGCCCTGATCCTCCTGTTCTGCGCCGAGATCATGGCTTCTTTCATGAGACGGGATCTGCTGCTGCTGCAAAAGGCCTTCTTCACGTCGAGAAAAAAAACGGATCTTAATGTTAATAAGTGGCTGAACATCGACGAAAGGCTCTTTCACAAATTCGGCCGCCTCTATTCCCAGGACAGCTACATCTTTCGGGAAGGAGACCCGAGCCGGGACCTCTTCTACATCCTTTCGGGGCGAATTCAGCTTGAAAAGACGGTGGGGGCGGTAAAAAAGGTCCTGTCGGACATGGGACCGGGGGCCTATTTCGGGGAAATCGCGGCCCTCATCGAGTCCCCGCGCACCGCCTCGGCTAAGGTTTACGAAGTGGCGGAAGTGGCGGTGATCGACGGCGAAACCTTCCACAAACTCCTGAGGGAAAGTGACCATGCGGCACTGCTCATGCTCAAGGAATTTTCCCGGCGGATAAAGCACACCAACGAGATCCTGGAAGGGGCCACCCATTCCTGGCTGTGCCTGGTCATGATCATGTATTTTCTCAAAAACGATCCTCTTCCCCGAAACCGGAACTTCCTGGAGGAGTTGGCGTCCATCACGGGAAAAGACGCCAATGAGATCGAAGAGACCGCCCAGGAACTCATCCAAGCAGGGGTTCTGAAGCCTGAGGGGGACCGGATTGTCGCCTTTGATCGGGAGCGGGCCTGGAAGGTCGCCTTCAGGAAGACGGGGTGAACGATCCGCCTCCCATTGCCGTGAACGGGGCGTGATTGGAAGTGAAGACGGGCGGCGTCCGCCTGAGGATCGCGGCGATGGCGGGATGCCGCTTCACCTCACCGGCGAGGAAGCGGCGGACCTCCCTGCGGGACCATCCCCGGGGGTGGTCGAAATCCACGTAGAGGGACAGATCGCCGTCGGAGAAGGTCCGGGTCGCCAGGCCCGAGACAGCGGCGGCGAAGGCCGGCAGATTGAAGAGGGCGATATTGAGAAATCCGATCGCCGTACTGTGGGCCGCCACGAACTCCACGGTGCGCCGGGCCGCTTCCCGGTCCTCAGCCGGAGTTCCGAAGAGTAGATAGACATAGGCGGCTATCCCCGCCGCCTTCAGGCTCCAGAGCACCCGGGAAGCCGTCTTCAGGTCGATCCCCTTGTCGAGGGCATCGAGCACCCGTTGATCTCCCGACTCCAGCCCCAGCTTCAGCATGATGCAGCCGCTGTCCCGGAGGCGGCGGCAAAATTTCGGCGCCGCCAGTTGTTCCGTGATCCGTGCGAACCCGTACCAGGGAACGCCGACGGGATGCCGGGCCAGCGCCGCCAACAGAGCGGGGCTCATGGCATTGTCGAGGAAATGGATGAGGGCGGGGTTCATTTCTTTCGTGAGGCGATCCAGGTCCGCAAAGACCTTTTCCGCCGGGAGGGGACGGTAGGGATTGCGCTCCGCCGTTTCCGGGCAGAACCGGCAGCGGCGCCACCAACACCCCGCCGCAGCGCTGTAGGGGAGGATCGGACCGGGAGCCAGGTAGAGTTCTCCGGGAAAGGCACGGTAATCGGGGCAGGAAGAGACAACCTCTGGCCTTGCCTCGGCCCCGGTCCACCCTGGCCCTGGACCATTATCTGCCAGACCAGCCCGCCCTGACGCCGCACCGTTATCGGACCAACAGACCCGGGACACTGGCGCATCGTGTGACACCAGATCGCTGTGAATCGCCGTCGTATCATGTACCACCGTCATATCGTACGCCGGCGCTTGTATCGACCGCGCCGCCGGCTTGCGGTTGTCATCCCGGGAAACCATTGTATCCCAAATCTCTCCGCCGCCGCTGTGATGCCCGCCCTCTCTTATCCCGCTCCCACAATTCTTCGCCAGGTTCAGGAGGAACTCCTCTCCCGGACCGGCCACTAAATTATCCACCAGACCGTCGAAGGGATCCCGTGCGTGGGGCCGGCGGAGCCAGGAGGTCACCAGCCCCCCGCCAAGAACGATCCGGGTCTGGGGGTGGCGGGTGCGCAAAAACCCAATCATGGCAAAGGCGCAGAGGGCCTGGCTGAGATAATTCAGAGAGATGCCGATCGCCAGGGGCGGGGCGACCACCGCCAATCTCGGTGCCAATCCGCTGATAAAATAAGGATAAAAGGGATTTTTTTCCGGATGGCCGGCGGCGGCCAGGAGATCCCGGGACCGAACGGGGGAGAGTTCGCCGTCCTGATAGTCGGCGAGGCCCAAGACAACCTCTCGTCGGTATGGTAGGCACGCCAGGATGCGGCCGAGATCGGCGATGGCCCGGCGGTAGCGGTCCGGCTGCGAGTAAAGGGGCGAGGACCGCAGATCCCGGAGGTGCCGATCCAGGTTCCGCATCGCCCGCCGTGTCCAGGTGTCGAGGTTGGTAAGATTACGTTCAGCCGTTGTCTCCCCCGGCGCTTTTACCCGCTCCGAGCGTCCTTCGGCGGCCGGATACATGCCGCGGCGGCCGGGGGATCCTACTTCTTCAAACCGGAGCGCCGGACCGAAGAGGAAGCGGAATCCCTCGCTGTTGGCGTCGATGAGGTCACAGGACACGCCCTGCGCCTCCAGATATCCCGCCAGCCGCGCGATCCCCGCCGGCGGCTCACAGGGCTTGGATACGGGCGGATGGATGAGCACCAGGTGGGCTCCAGGAGCGGTTGGGATTTGCATGCTTCTCGTTCTAACTTGCCTCGACGTTTCCCGCCTCGGATAGCCCTTCCCATTGCCTCGACATGACGCCACGCCCCGGTGCAAGGCCGGAGAAAATCTTTTCTCCGGCCGCCGGGGATCAGTCTTCTAACTGTCGCTGGGCAAAGAAGATCCGGGCATCCACCAGGGAAACCCCCTTGCCGGCTGGATGGACGATCACGGGGTTGAGGTCCAGTTCGGCGATTTCCGGGGTGGCGGCCAGGAGGGTGGAAACCCGGCAGATCACCTCCTCCAGGGCCGCGATATCGGCGGCTTCCCGCCCCCGGAAACCTCTGAGGAGCGGATAGGCCTTCAACTCGGCGACCATGTCCGCCGCCTCGGCCTTGGTCACCGGCGCCAGGCGGATAGCCGTGTCCTTGAAGACCTCAATGAAGATACCCCCCAGCCCCACCATGACCACGGGACCGAACACCGGGTCCCGGCGCCCGCCGACAAAGCATTCCACGCCCGGCCCCGCCATTTCTTGGATCAGGAATCCGTCGGCGATGGAGGCGAATCGCTCCGCCATCTCCCCCAGGACCTTGCGGAGGGACCTCCGCGTTCGGACGGAGAGCCGCACCCCGCCCACGTCGGTCTTGTGGGAGGCCTCCCGGGAAAGGAGTTTCACCGCTACAGGAAAACGGACGGCAAGGGTCTCCCCTTCCTCGGGACGGCGGACGGTCCAGGCCGGCGCTGGCGTGAGTCCCGCCGCCCGGCAGATTTCCAGGGCCTCGTCCGTCCAGGGGATCCGCCGTTCCCGGCGGCAGCGCTCCCGGACGGCAGCAATGCGCGCCTCGTCCAGGGAGATCGGCGGCGGTGCGCCCCGGTTATCCCGCCGGGTCTTCCGTTCGTGATAGGTCGCCGACATATCGAGGGCCGCGGCGGCCTGTGTGGGAGAGGTGAAGATGGGATAGGGCTGGCTCCGGGCGACGTCAAGAAGCTCCGCGGGTTCGGAGAGCATGGCCACAGCCACGGGCTTTCCGTATTGATCGACGAGTTTGGCTACCCCGGCGAGGAAGGTCCGGGACATCTGCGCCTCATAGGCGGAGGCGTAGAGGTGATTGAAAAGAACCCCGTCGATGTTGTCCAGTTTCAGGGTTTCCTCGAGGATGCCGGTAAAGATCGTGTAATCGAAGATCTCGCCCAAATCCAGGGGATTCTGGTGGGCGATGACCCGGGTGTGGTAAAGGGTCTTGAGCTTTTTTAGAAAGGCTGACGGGAAGGGCGCCATGTCAAAGCCGTATTTGTCGCAGGCGTCGGCGGAAAGCACGGCATGACCGCCGGACCGGGACAGGACGGCGACGCGCCGGCCCTTCATCAGGGGCAGGCGGATGATCTTGATGGCATTGAGGAATTCCCCCTCGTCCTCGGCTCGGATAACGGCGGCCTGGCGGAACATGCCGTTCACGACGTCATCACCGGCAGATAGGGCCGTGGTATGAGACTGGGCGATCTTTGCGCTCATCTCGCTCCGGTTTGATTTCTGTACAATGATGGGCTTGTGGGAACCCATGGCCAGATCATGGAACATCCGGCCCCTACTGAAACCCTCCAGGTACAATGTAACAACGTCCGTTTCCTCGTCCATGAGAAAATATTCAAGAAAATCAACCTCATCCAATTGGAGTTTGTTGCCGACGGCGACAAATTTCCCGGGAATGATGGCGTTCTCAGGCAGGGCATGGAGATAGGTCCCGCCGACACCCCCACTCTGGGCAATCATGGCCAACCGGCCTCCGGAGGGAGGAGCCTTGAAGAAGGCGAAGGGCATCATCATCTTGATGTCGAAATTCACCGTCCCCACGCAGTTGGGACCGATGAACCTGATCCCGTGTCTGGCGGCGGCATCCAGGACCTCCTGCTCCAGGGAATGGTCACCGTGGGCGTATTCACTGAAACCGCTGGATTCGATAACCACCCGCCGGATGCCTTTCCGGCCACAATCTTCCAGGAGGGCGGGAATTGTCCTGGCTGGCGTGAGCATGATCGCCACCTCGGGGATTTCGGGCAGATCGTCGATCTGGGTGTACACGGGTATCCCGGCCACCTCTCCCGCCTGTGAACCCACGCCGTAAAGTCTGCCCTGATAGCCGCACTGCTTGTTGTTGAGGAGGATGATCTGCCCCAGGTTCATCTTCGTGGCCGATGCTCCGACCACCACCATGCTTTTGGGATAAAAAAACGATTTCATTATGTTACCGCCATAAGAGTCAATTGTTTCCGGCCTTACCCGCCACGGGACGGAGAACCGGCGGGGCCTTCATGGCCCGGAACTCCTATAAATAAATCCCCTGTCCATGTCAATCCTTCGTTTGTCCCGAAGAGGCGCAGGACATCATGACCCCTTCCGGAGGAGGCGGTGCCGTGGTTTCGCCCCGCCCCGTTCATGGTTTCACCTTGACATCTCATCCATTTATGCGAAAATGGGCTTACGGTGGCAAATCCCGATCTTACCTTCCCTCGGCGCCGGCCCCGGAACAACATATTTCTTTCGAGCGAGGAATAAGATTATGTCGTTGGAGAAATGGAAGACCCTTTATCCGGATAAATTCGTCCCGGAAGCGGAGATCTTCAGTCACATCCACCGGGGGGACACCATCTTCATCGGCTCGGCCTGCGCCGAACCCCAGCATCTGGTCCAAGGTCTGATCCGTTATGTAAAGTCTTACCCCAAGGCCTTTTTCGACGCCGAAGTAATCCATATCCGTTCCCTCGGCGTGGCCCCGTATGCCACGGAGAAATTCAAGCAGAACTTCCGCCACAACTCCTTCTTCATCGGCGACAGCACCCGGGACGCGGTCAACAAGGGCGTCGCCGATTACACCCCCGTCCTTCTCTCGGAAACGCCGGAGTTGTTCCGCCGGGGGCTGGCCCGGGTTGACATTGCCCTCATCCAGACCTCCCTCCCGGACGAGCACGGCTATCTAAGCCTGGGCATCAGCGTTGACATCGTCAAAGCCGCCGCCGAGGAGGCCAAGATCGTCGTCGCCCAGGTAAACCATTTCATGCCCCGGGTCCACGGCGACTCCTTCATCCATATCCGGGACATCGATTATATCGTCCCTTATGACGAGCTCCTCCTGGAATACACCAAAGGGGTCAACTCGGAGATCGTCATGGGGATCGGCAAGTACGTCGCCCGCCTCGTGGAGGACGGGGACACCATCCAGGTGGGCTACGGCAGCATCCCCAACGCCGTCCTGGCCAATCTCAAGGACAAGCGGCATCTCGGGGTCCACACGGAACTGATCGGCGACGGGATCATCGAACTCATGAAGACGGGGGTCATCGACAACTCCAAAAAGACCCTCAATCCCGGCAAAACGGTAACGACCTTCTGCCTCGGTAATCAGGACACCTACCGTTATCTCCATGACAACCCGGCCATCGAGTTTCGGACTATCGACTACACCAACAACCCCATGATCATCGCCCGGCACGACCGGATGACGGCCATCAACAGCGCCCTGGAGATCGACTTGACCGGTCAGGCCACGGCGGAGTCCATCGGCCGGATCTTTCACAGCGGCGTAGGCGGCCAGGCTGATTTCATGCGGGGGGCCGTCCTGTCCAGGGGGGGCAAGTCAATCCTCACCCTCCAGTCCACCGCCGCCTGCGATGTCGTATCCCGCATCGTCCCCATGCTCCGGGAAGGTTCCGGGGTCACCCTGACCCGGGGGGACATCCACTACGTCGTCACGGAGTACGGAATCGCCTACCTCCACGGCAAGAGCATCCGGGAACGGGCCATGGAACTCATCGGCATCGCCCATCCCAAGTTCCGCCCCTGGCTCATCGACGAGGCCAAGAAGCTGGGGCTCATCTACCGGGACCAGGCCTTCATCCCCGGCGTCCGGGGGGAATACCCCGAGCACCTGGAGACCTACCGGACCACGAAGAAGGGGATCAACATCCTCTTTCGTCCCATCAAAATCAGCGACGAACCCCTCCTCAAAGACTTCATCTACTCCCTCTCCGATCAGAGCCTCTACCGCCGCTTCATGTCGGCCCGGAAGGACATGCCCCACGAGGCTCTTCAGAAACTGGTAATCATAGATTATACAGTTGAAATGGCCATCCTGGCCATCATGTTCCGGGAGAAGGCGGAGGAGATCGTCGGCGTGGGCCGATACTACATCGACGAAACGGCCCATGCGGCGGAAGTGGCTTTTGCTGTAAAGGATACCCACCATCGCATGGGCATCGGGACGGAACTGCTAGCCTACCTGACCTATCTGGCCAAAAGACAGGGGCTGTTGGGTTTCACGGCGGAGGTCCTCTCGGAGAACCAGCCCATGCTCCACACCTTCGAGCAGGGAGGTTTCGACCTGGAGAGGAAAAACGTCGCCGGCCTCTGGGAGCTCAAGATGACGTTCCGGGAATAGGGAAAACTTTATTTCTCGGCCTTTTTCAGTTCCGGGTTTGCAACCATGTTTGCAGGCGTCGCAGTCCCTCCGCCATGGAGACGCGGGGCTCGTAGCACAGTTCCCGCCGGGCGGCGCCGATGTCGAACCAATGGGTCGTAGCCAGTTCCTCGGCGAGGAAGCGGGTCATCCGGGGTTCCCCGGGCAGCTTCAGGACAAGATGGAGCCGCTCGATGACCCCCCCCATAAGGACCGCGACGGTTTTGGGGATTCCCCGACGGATCGGCGGGATCTCCGCCAGGGCCAGAATGCGGTTGACAAAATCCCAGAGATTCACGGGCTCGCCGTTGGAGATGAAATAGGGACGCCCCGCGGCCCAGGGATTCTCCGCCAGGGCCTGGGCGGCAAGGAGATGGGCGGCGGCGGCGTTGTCGATATAGGTGGTGTCGATGATGTTCTTTCCGTCACCGACACGGAGGATCTTGCCGGCCCGGGCCTGGGCGAGGATGCGGGGAATGATCTGGGTGTCTCCCGGCCCCCAGATGAGGTGGGGACGGAGCGACAGGGTCCTCAGGGCGGGCCTGTCGGCTTCCAGAACCATTCTTTCCGCCTCCGCCTTCGTGGCCGTATAGGGGGAGCGGGGCCGGTCCGGATAGGGAACCGATTCATCGACTCCAGCCAGATCGGCATCGCCGAATACTACGCTGGCGGAGCTGGTAAAGACCAGCCGGCCCACGCCGGCGCGACCGCAGGCCGCCAGGATATTCTTCGTGCCGACCACATTGGGGCGGTAAAAGGAGTCGAAATCCCCCCATACCCCCGCCCGGGCGGCGTTGTGAAAGACGACGGCACAGTCCGCGCAGGCCCGCCGCACCGCCTCGGGATCCGCCAGGTCGCCCCGGATCACTTCCACTCCCCGGCGCCGCAGCTCCGGATAGTCACTCCGAGCAAAACTCCGGACGGCGTAACCCGCCGCCAGAAGGTGGGAGACGATGGCGCCGCCCAAAAACCCGCCGCCGCCGGTCACCAGGGCCACCGATCCCCGCGCCGCTCTTGCCGGTGAGTCTCCTTTTATTTCTCCGGCATTAACGGGCATAGGGGCACCAAAGGGCAAAGAGGAAGGTTCTCAACGTCATTTCAGCCGTTCCTCCGCCCAGACGGTGAGCTTTTCCCGGAAGATCTTGGCGTTGTGGCGGATATCCACGGGGAATCCGTGATGGTATAGCACGGTATTTATCATCCTGGTGATGGCGTTGTCCCGGGCAATCGCCAGGAGTTCCTCCGTCAAGCGGTCCTTATCACGACCACTGTCTCCGGCCTTCAGTTCGATGATGATGACCGGCCGTTTGTTTCCCGAGACGCCCACCCCCACCAGGGCCGAACGTCTTACCCGGGGATGGCGGTTGAAGAGGGCTTCACAGGGGATGGTATAGAGGGTGCCGCCGGCTGTTTCCACCCGATGTGCCTTCCGGCCGCAGAACCACAGCCGTCCCTTGTCGTCCAGATACCCCACATCGCCCATCCGATGCCAGACACCGCCGTCGTCGTCCCGCATCTTCGCCAGCAGAGTCGCCTTGGGATTCTGGAAATATTCCTTGGTCGTTACAGGTCCCCTGACGGCGATCTCCCCAATATGTCCCGGCGGGAGGATTACGGCTTCTCGGATCCGGGACAGGGGTTCCTCGGTTATACCGATGATTCGGACTTCCATACCCGCCAGCGGCCGGCCGACGCAGGTCCCACCCCCACTTTCGGAAATCTTACGGGTCTCCGTCAGGACCTCCCGGCTGTCGATATCGCTCACCGGCAGCACTTCCGTGGCGCCGTAAGGGGTATGGATCCGGGCATCGGCGGGCAGCAGGCAATGCACGGCCTCCATGAGGTCGGGCCGTACCGGGGCGCCGGCGGTTATGATCCGTTTGACGGCGGGAAGTTTCTTGCCCGTCTCGGCCCCGTAGCGAGCCAGGTTCTCCAGCAGGGCCGGGGAGCCATACATGCTCTTGCAGTTGTGGGTCTCCAGGGCGTGGATGATCTTCCGGGGGTCCGCCTGGGCCGGCCGGGTGGGGTCCATATCGGGGATGACGGAGGTCATCCCCAAAACGGCGTCGAAGAGAGAAAAGAGCGGGAAGGTCGCCAGATCCACCTCATCCCGACCGTAACCGAAATGGGTACTCAGATAGCGCACCTGGGCGTCGAACATCCCATGTTCGTAAACGACACCCTTGGGGGGACCGGTGCTCCCGGTGGTGAAGAAGATCGCCGCCCGTTCGCCGGGATGCGCGGGTACGGGCGTGAAGGGACGCCAGGGCCCGCGGCGGAAATCGTCCAGGGTATAGCCGCCCCAGAACAGGCGCCGACCAACGGTAATTTTTACCTTTACCGTGGAGAATTTTCCCGGCGAGAGAACGCGCAGTATATGGGCCAGAGGAATCCCGATAAAGGCCTCGGCGCTTATGGAAGAAAGGTTTTCCACGAGTTTCTGCCGGCCCATGCCGGGATCGATCATCACCGGGACGGCCCCGACTCGGAAGAGGGCGAAGGTGACGGCGAACAGCTCCAGGGACGGCCGCACCATCAGGATCGTCTTTACCCCCTTGACAATCCCCGCTTGGTGAAAACCATGGGCAAGGCGGTCCGCCTCCTCCTCCAGTTCCCGGAAGGTCCAGTGGATAAAATCATGTGCCCCGGGCGCGGCCGGGCAGATCACCGCCTTTTTATCCGGCATGAGGTGTGCGACACGGGTGAGATGCTCGCTGAGGTTCGCGGTGGCAACGGTTTTATCTTCCACTTCCTCTACCCTTCCCACGGGTCCGCGCCTCCATCCGGAAGCGTTGCCCCGATCGCGAAGTACGGCCGGGGCGGCCCAGTAAAATTTTTACGTCATAAGCGGATGCCGCTCTAAAAAATCCCTGATCAGGGCTACGACTGTCTCGCCTTCGTCTTCGAGTATGTAATGCCCTCCCCGGGGAAAGACATGGACCTCCGCCTCGGGAAACCGCCGTCGCCATTCCGCCAGAGCGACCTCATCGAAGACGAAGTCCTTTTGCCCCCAACAGATCATCATGGGGATCCCACCCAGAAGATGGAGGTGCTCGTCCGTCCATTGGGTGAGCGGATAGCTCCGGTCCCCTGGATATAGAGGGATGTCTTGAACAAATCGCAGGGTGGCGATCCGGTTTTTCCAGGTATTGTAAGGGGCGGTGAGTCCCGTGCGCACATCCGCCGGCATGTCCTTTTCCACGCCCAGGAAGGTTGCCAGATAAGAAAAGGCATTCAAACCCCGGACCAAAAGAGCCGGCAGGACCGGGAAGTGACGGAGGAAAGACAACTGCCAGGGGATGCCTTTGTCCGGTGGAATGACAAAGGCCCAGGTATTGAGGATCACGATCCGGGCGATCCGCTCCGGGCGCCGGGCCGCGCAGGCCATGCCGATCATCCCCCCCCAGTCATGAACGATGAGCGTTACGTTATTCTTAAGATCCAGATAATCCAGGAAGGATTCCATATTGTCCACGTGACTTGTCAAAGTATAGGTAAAATCCTTCTCCGACGGGCGGGAGGAAAGTCCGCAACCGACATGATCGGGAACGATTACCCGGTAATCGGGACGGAGGGCCTTCACGATCTCCCGGTAATAAAAGGACCAGGTGGGATTGCCATGGACGGCTACCACCGGATCGCCCTGCCCTTCATCAAGATAGTGGTAAATAAACCCCGGAGCCTTCAGCCAATAATCGGCAAAGGGATAAAGACGCCGATGCGGGGCAATATCAAAGGGGAGACTTATGTTATCGGCGTCGATATCGGCAGGCGTGAATCTCATCAGGACAATATCATCGATGACAAAAAACAATATAGATTTATACCCGGCTCAGGATCCCGGTCTCCGTCGCCGCCGGGAAACTACCGTCAGGCCTGATTTCTGTATAGCGCCAGGGATGCCGTCAGTCCGGCGCCGACAGTCAGAAAGAGGCAGTTCTTCGCCGCGGCGAAGCGACCCGTACTCATGGCTCGCTCCAGGGCAAAACCGATGCCGGCGGTGTGAACATCGGCGAGCTTATCGGTCACATCCACCAGTTTTAATTCCAGATCCCTCTTCTTTTTGAGCTCTTCCAGAAATCCCCGAGGACTCTGGGAGGGAATAACCAGGTCTATGTCCTTCATGGTAAGGGACAATTCCTTTAAAAAGGAATCGAGATTCTCCCGGGCAAACCGGGCACAAGAGGCGGCAAACCCTTCCGCCTGTTTCACAACGAGGATGTTGCGCATCTTGCCCTTATATTCCATCCATTCGATGCGCCCGGTCAGGTCGTCGATAAACCGGCCTTCCGTAGCCGTCCGGTAATGGAGAAACCCATGGCCCTCCGTGCCGCGGGACAGCAGAATCGCCGCCGCGGCCGGGGTAAAGTGGAAGCCCTCGGTTCTACCCGGCACCGGGTCGGCATCGGCGGTCACCACCATGCCGTAGTCGATGTCTCCGGAATGGAGATAGCCATCGACGACCATCATGCCGGTGAGCATCCCGCAGCCACCGTTGGTCAAATCGAAGGAAAAGGTACTGCCGCCGCCGGCGAATATTTCGTTGGCCCCGATTTCCTTTTGAATCAGGGTGGCTATGGCCGGCTCCCCGATATTACGATCCCGATAGACCCCCGTGTTGACGAGCAATCCCAGCATATTGGGATCCAGACGGGTTTTTTTCAGACATTCTTTCGCCGCCCTGATCTCCATGTCGATAGACCCCCGACGGAAAAATCCGGGGGTGTTCAAAGCCACCGCTTCAATTTTCGATCCCATATCTTTCCACCAAATGATCCATAGTAAAGATTAATACGCCAATGATCAGACCGGAAGCGAGGGCGATAAACATCAGTTTCTCTCCCGGTCGGAAAAGTCTTTCGTTGAGATAACGGTACAGGGCCAGGAAGTGAGACGTCGAAGCGGTGTTGCCGTACTCCTGGAGATTGACGACGATGTTTTTCGCCCGGACGCCGAAATAATGGGCCAGATGCTTGTCTCCCGAACGTATGGCCCGTATGGATGTCTGATGGGGAACGACATGATCGATATCTCCAAACTCCAGGCCCGCTTCTTTCAAGGCCTTCTCCAGAATAGGCGGCATATCGGCTATGGCCACCTGATGAATCTTGCGCGCATTGGTTACCATCTGGGCCCCGGGGGCACGAGGACAGGCCCAGCCGGTACAGAGATCGCTGTACCGGGCCAGGGTGATGAAATTGGACATCTTCAATTCCGCCTGCCCGACCTGAGATCTCTCCAGAATCACCGCCGCGCCGCAATCACCGACGGTAAGCGACGCCAGTTGATCGCTGAAGATGGTCTTGACCCGGGGTACAGCGTTGCGGCTGATGGAAGTAATATTCTCCCCGGAGATGACCATTCCGCGCTTGATCACCCCGCGGCGGATGAAATCATTCAGGATGGAAACCCCCGTCAGCATCCCGGCACAGGCGTTGGCAATATCGAAGTTGAGGGCGTTATTCGCCCCTAGGGCTTCCTTGACGTAAAGGGACAGGGGCGGCTCGAAGACAAAGGCATTGCCGTCCTTGTATTTGGAAATGGAGCAGCAGATGATCATTTCCAGATCCGCGGCCTGGTATGCGGAGTGTTTCAGGCAATCGCGAGCGGCGTCAAGGGAAAGGACATAGGAATCCTCCGTTTCCGAACATACCCGCCGTTCCCGGATGCCCGTGAGCCGTTCCAGATCGAACTTCCCCCACATCTTCACCCCACTCATCAGGTCCCGGGTGGAAAGGCGTTGCTCGGGCACCTTGACGCCGATGCTTTCGAAGCGGCTGGAAAAAGGAGGCGATGATTGCTTCCCTGTTATCGGCGGCGTTTTTCCTTGCGTAGCTGCTGTCTTCATGATCGGTGCGGCCCACCTCCGAGGAATGATAAGATAATTGGCATGTCTGACAACATAATGTAAAGACCCCCGGCCTGTCAACGGAAAAATCCAAAAAAACCAGCCAATTGTTAAGCCAATTGCTCATTGACACGAACGGAGCACATAGTATATTTAAGGGCCAAAGTAAAAAGAGTTGAGGAATAAAAGGGGAGGCAAACCATGCTGGATATGGCGAAAAAGGCGGCACTGATCGGCACGGGGATGGCCCTGGCGACAACGGACAAAATCCGGGAAGTCGTTGAAGATTTGACCCACAAGGGTGAATCCGCGCAAACGGACGCGCAGACAGAGGCGCGAAAGGCGGTGGAAGTCCTGACCGAAAAGACCCGTCAGACCCGTGAGTCGATAGAAGGAGAGACGGAAAAGATAATGACGGATTTCAGCGCCTTTTGGTACTACACCAACCTCGCGGACGAATTGGAGGAACGGGTGGAAAAGATTGTCGCCGTCATCTTGAAAAAACTCCATATCCCGGAGCGGCAGGAGCTGGAGGATATCAAGAAGCGGATTGAGAACATGGAAAGGGAAGAGGTCTGAAGCATTATCGTTGAACAATCACGATCTTTTATTATGAGGAGGCGGGAAATGGCAAAAAGGGCGATTATCTGGGTGTTCGGGATCTTGTTTCTGTTCAGTGCCGCCGGTGTATCGGCGCAGATGACGGGGCGGCAGGTCATGGAGAAACAGAAGGAACGTCACAAGGTAAAGACGGAAATCGGCAAGGAAGACATGATGCTGGTGGAAAAGAGCGGCGCCAAGGAAAACCGCCAGGTGGTTCGTTACGCCAAGGAGGTGGGCAGGGATCTGCACCGTTATCTGGTGGTCTTCCATAGCCCTGGCGACATCCGGGGCACCGCCCTGCGCACTTGGGAAAAAAAGGGTGGCGACAATGACCAGTGGCTCTACTTGCCGGCGCAGAAGAAAGAGCAGCGTATCGCCAAGGCCGGTAAGAAAAATTACTTCATGGGTACCGATTTTACCTATGAAGACATGGAGCCGGAAGACCTGGACAACTTCAATTACAACATCATCCGCTCAGAACAGTTCAACCATGAAGGAAAGGCCCACGACTGCTATGTAATCGAAGCCCTGCCCGCCAATGCAAAGAAAAAGAACGAGAGCGGTTATGCCAAACGGATCATGTGGATCGAAAAGGCCAACCTCACCACCCTGAAGACGGATTTCTACGACAAGCGTAACAAGCACCAAAAAACCCAGTTCAACTATAAGTTCGAGACGATTTCCGGCACCGTCATGCGCCCGAAGCAGACCCTAATGAACAATATCGAGAAAAACCACAAGACGGTGACGGCCACCAGAAACCGGCAGGTCAACATTAATCTTAGCGACGGCACCTTCACCGAGCAGTTCATAATCTCCGGGAAGCATCTTCAATAGCACGGAATAATCTCCCGGGGGACACGGTTTGCATTACGTTCTTTCAACAAAAAACACCTGATGTCGGGAACCTGATCGTTTTCATTCGGAAGCATGGGAACGATCAGGTGCTTATACCTTTCATTCCTCATGACGGAGAAAAAACCGGGAGAATACTGCCTATGGAGAAAGGCTGCCTGATCAAAGGTTCCCTTGTCCTGCTGATCATCATTGTTTTTATCTGTCCCTCTCTCGCCGGGGCCCAGCCGCCCATGGATCTGCAGCAGGACGATCTCCTCAAAGAGATGGAAAAGGTCTCAGAAGAGGGTGATCAAGGGGCGACACCTGCCGCCACGCCGACCAAACCGGCAACAATCCTCTCGAAACTGGTCGATAATTTTCACGGCAGTCTCCGCCTCCGGGGGATGCATTTTTGGCAGAACCCCCCGGACCGGGAGGGGGCGGACAACCGCAACGACTTCGGGAACACCCTGCTGAAGATATCCGACAAGACGGGATATAAAAACCTCGATTTGAATATCGGCGCGTGGGTGGAATACGGAAACGAGGAAAACACCTATTCCGGCACGGTGTTCAGCGAATTCTGGCAGGATCTGGATCGACGGCGGCGGATCTTCTACATCAACGATCTCTACCTCAACTACAGCCGCGATAACTTCAATTTTCTGGTAGGCAAGAAGACTATCACCAACGGTATGTCAACCCTCTACCTGCCCTCGGACCGGATGCGTCCCCAGGACCTGAACGACCCCCTGGACGTGAAGGATCTCAACATCTGGCAGGCGAAGCTGGACTGGGAGGTCGCCGAATCTTCAACGATGACCCTGGCCTTCCTGCCGGTTTACCAACCCCAGAAACAGCCCAGTGAGACTTCCCGCTGGATGGGGGAACGCAAACAGGGGGACAACACGGAATTCGATCTCTACGATGCGGGCAATGTCAACATGAAAGACGACGTCGCCAAGGTTACGGATACGAATTTCGGTTATTTCGCCCGTTTCAAGAAGAAAGGATTTCACGGCTGGGACTTCTTCGCCTCCTTCTACCACGGGCCCAATCCCTTCTGGGTCGTCCGTGAAGAAAGGATTCCGGGGCCGTTCCCCGGAATTACCTTGATTCAACGCGTCAAGGAGGTAGTCAAGGTGGATGATTACGCCGCCGGCTTCTCCACTACCTATGAAAGCTGGGAGTTCCACGGCGAGTTGGTCTATAATTACAGCTATGACCGCAAGGACGACGATTATTTCAACTATGTCGCCGGTTTCACCTATACCTTCGACGATTTTGCCAAAAAGATCTGGCTGGAAAAGATCGATGTCACCGTGGAATATGCCAACGAGATCATCACGAGATTCCAGAACGCCGAAAACTACGTGGCCAGTTCCAAAAAATCGCGTCTAGGCCGCAACGACATCCTGAGCCGGATAAATTTCGAGTACAGCAACAAGCTGTCTTTCCAGTTTATATGTAATTTCCAGCTCACCCGGGGAGAAGAGGGGCGGTTTCAAAGACTGGAGGCAAAATACAAATTACGGGACGGTCTCATCACTAAACTTGCCGGAGAATTTTTCGGCGGTCAATCGGACAGTATGTACGGCCGCTGGGTCCGCAACGACAGGATCATCTTGGAAATGGAATACAGTTTTTAAACCGGCCCCAGAGATCCCCTTACCGCATATCGGTGCCGAGCACGGTCTCAATCCCAATCCTGGGTCAGGACGCGCGCATCCTTCCTGAACTGAGATCAGGAGGTCTTGTCCACCCCCTGTAGAACGGACAGGATTTGGTCATGGATCAGCCCATTCGAGGCAACGACATGAGGAGAAGTAAGCAGGAAGGCCTCCCCCCGCAGATCCGTGACGGTCCCGCCGGCTTCCCGGACCAGCAGGCAGCCGGCGGCCGTATCCCAGGGGTGGAGCTTGAGCTCCCAGAAACCGTCAAATCGTCCGGCCGCCACATAGGCAAGGTCCAGAGCGGCGGAACCGGCGCGGCGGATGGCTTGGACCTCCACGGCCATGGCCTGAAAGAAATTCATGTTGTTTTCCTGACTCCAGCGGATATCGTAAGGAAAACCCGTGGCAAGGAGACCCTCCGAAAGGATTCCCGTTTTCGACACGACCAGGGATCGATCGTTGAGATAAGCGCCCCGGCCTGCTTCCGCAACAAACATCTCCTCTAGCATGGGATTGTATACCACCCCTAAGATACAATTTCCTTCCCATTCCAAGGCGATGGAGACGCAAAATACAGGATATCCGTGGGCGTAGTTGGTCGTTCCGTCCAAAGGGTCGATGATCCACCGGTATGGAGAACCCGTCGTAAACGCCGCGGATTCTTCCGCCAAGATATCATGATGGGGATATTGCCTGTGAATGGCGCCGACGATCATATCTTCCGCTTGTTGATCCGCTTCGGTGACAATGTCGATCACCCCTTTGAACCGAACCTGGTGGCGGTTGTTTAGATTGTCTCTTAGATACCGGCCGGCTTCGGCGGCTACCGCCATCGCAAAGTACCGGTAGGCGCCTTCGACACCGTCCGTCTGCTCCGGACATCGTTTCATCCTCATCATTATCAAACATCTCCTCGGTTAAGTTGAACCTTTATTTCCACCCCGGCAAGTGGGACGCGTTAACGCCTTTTGCCGGGGATTCTCACCCACCCGGATTTAGATCCAGCAGACCCCGCCCGGACAGCGATCACTGACGGCGAAACCGCCTCAAAACCAGATCGTCAATTTGTTTGCACGGCTGTATCATTGATGCTAAGTAATGGCAAGGATTGACGCATAAATCGGCTGGCCGCATTGATTGCGGCGGCCTCAGGGGTAAACAATCGGATAAGGTAACCATTGAATAATGAAGGAAAACCAGGATAAAGATAAAAATACTACGCAAATGGAACCGGCAACCATCGACACGGAATCCATGTATCCTGACCTCCGGGGCATCCGCAAAGCCAAAGGGCTCTCTCTTAAGGATGTCTATGAAGAAACGCGGATTACATCTACCAATCTGGAAGCCATCGAAGCAGGCCGATTCAATGCACTGCCCGAACCGGTTTACACCCGCATGTTCATCAAGAACTACACCCGATATCTTGAGGTGGATGGCGCCCCCGTTCTAAAGAGATATGAAGCTTATCTCGCCTTTCAGCACAAACCAACAGGTCGCCCCACGGAAAAGAGGCGGGACGAACAGCCGGTAAAAAAAGGTAAGAAGAAATACCTCCTCGGTTCTTTTCTTGCCCTTGGTCTGTTGGTCGTTATAGTCGCCGGAATCTTTTTCCACGGCGCCGAATCCCCTGATCACGTTCCCTTCCCCCCTGGCGTTCAAAAGGCGCCGCCCAACCGGGAGGCCCAACATCCCTCCCCCCTTCCACCGTCAATGCCGAAGGAGCGGATGGCCGTAACCACTCTTTCCCCCTCTCCGCCGGCAGGACCGTCCACCCCGTCAACTCCGCCGCCGGGTTCGGCTGACAAGGACTTGATGCTGAGCATCGCGGCTACGGAGAAAACCTGGCTTCGGATAACCTCAGACGGCGGTAAAGCGGAAGAATTGATGCTGAGAAAGGGGGAGGCCATCGAACGTACGGCCCGGAAAGCCTTTCAGATCACTGTCGGCAATGCCGGGGGGGTTCAAGTCCGGTTTCAAGGGAAACAGCTCCCCGATCTGGGGAAACGCGGGGAGGTAAAGCATCTGAAACTGACGTGAGGTCGTCACGCCATTTCACGTCACGGCAGCCAGGACATGTGGACGGGTGGTCGTGCCGATTGAGTGCCGAAAGATTTGACAACCCCGGCACAATGTTTTAAAGACGTTTCGGAAGCAAACTCAACCTCCAGAAAGGAGTCCTGATATGTTTGGTATCGGCATGCCGGAATTGCTCGTTATTCTGGTGATCATCCTGATAATATTCGGGGCCGGGAAACTCCCGGAAATCGGCGGGGCTATCGGGAAGGGCATCAAGAATTTCAAGAAGGCGACCCGGGAACCCGAAGAAATCGACGCTACCCCGGAAAACAAAAAAATCGAACCCAAGTGACACCTCGGGAGCGGCATACGGGTCCTTGGCGGAAGGCGGCGGCGCGGGTGCGCTATGCCAGTTCGGCCCGGGGGTGAATAAAATGACCCGCGCCTGACCGGGAACACCGCAAAGTCCATGGCAACGGGATGCCGAGATATTCAAGTCAGCGATGCCCTTACGATCAAGTCCGGAATTACGGGGAAAGATATATCATTAAAATTCTTGGAAGGTGGCAAGCAGTAAATCATCGCCGCCCCAACCCGCTTCCCTGATCAATACCAAAATGCCTGCCAGGCTCGGACCTGGCAGGCATTAGTTTACATACCTTCCTTAAGGTAGCCGCTAAAAAGGCACGTCGTCACCGGGAAGGGATTCCGGACTGAAATAGGACGGCGCCGGCGCTTCGGCGGCATTAGCCGCCGGTCCTTTCTGCTGGCCCTTTGCTTCCAGCATCTGCATATTGCCGGCAATGATCTCGGTAGTATAACGTTTCACCCCCTCCTTGTCTTCCCATGCCCGGGTCTGGATCCTTCCCTCGATAAAGACCAGCCGGCCTTTAGTTAGATAACTATTGCATATCTCGGCGAGTTTTCCAAAGGTAACTATGCGATGCCACTCGGTCTTTTGAATCCGCTCTCCATTTTTGTCCTTTCTTTGCTCATCCGTGGCGAGGTTAAAATTGGTTATCATTAACCCATCGGGTGTGTAGCGAACTTCCGGGTCGCCCCCCAGTCTGCCGACAAGAATAACTTTATTGATCATAAGCCCTCCTTATATATGTTTATAGACCCGCCAGTAATGAACATAAAGCTTCGTTTTCAGAAGACCATACATAAGTTTCACCACGATGGCAACATTATTCGGATGTCTGCCACAAGGAAATCATCCTTGACTATTGACGGAAAAAAGGATAGCAAATCGAACCCTTTTTAACGATGAGGCGAACATTCGATGGAAGAAAGCGAACTGATAAAGACACGCAAGGAAAAGATTGCCGCCCTGCGGGCCGCGGGGATCGATCTCTATCCCAACGAGGTCCGGGTGGGCCATACCTCGGCGGAGTTGCGGACGCGTTTTGACGCCCTGGATAACGACGCCCTGGCGGAGGTCAAAGACACATTTTCACTCGCCGGCCGGCTCATGGCCATCAGAAATTTCGGCAAGGCATCCTTCATCAGCATCCAGGACCGCAAGGGCCGCCTCCAGGGTTTCATCCAGAAAAAGACGCTGCCGGAGGAGGAGTATGACCTCTTCCGGCGCCTCGACGTGGGCGACATCATCTATATCGAAGGAAAGATATTCAAAACGAAAACCGGTGAGTTGACCATCGAGGCCGGGCGGCTCCGTCTCCTGGCCAAGGCCGTGCATTCCCTGCCGGAGAAATGGCACGGATTGACGGACATGGAGATGAGATACCGCCGCCGCCATCTCGACCTGATCATGAACCCGGACGTTCGGGAAGTCTTCCACCGGCGGAGCCGGATCATCAAGCTGATCCGGGACTTTATGGACGGTCATGACTTTCTCGAAGTGGAAACCCCGATGATGCAGCCCCGGGCCGGCGGGGCCGCCGCCAAGCCGTTCAAGACCTTTCACAATACCCTGGGCATGGATTTGTACCTCCGCATCGCCCCGGAGCTCTATCTCAAGCGGCTCGTAACCGGGGGACTGGAAAGGGTGTACGAGATCAATCGCAATTTCCGCAACGAGGGGATCTCCACCTTCCACAATCCGGAATTTACCATGATGGAATTCTACCTGGCCTACGCCACTTACGAAGACCTTATGCGATTCACCGAGGAACTCTTCCTTTTCCTTGCGGAAAACGTCTTCGGCGCGCCCCGGTTTACATACCAGGGAACGGAGATTAATCTGTCTCCCCCCTGGCGGCGGATCTCGGTCCGGGAGGCCGTCGAGACGCACCTGGGCATCGCCCCCGAGATCATGGCCGACCGGCGGCGTTTGCTTGCCACCGCGGCGGAAATGGGTCTGGAGCCGGAGGAGAATGCGGTGGTGGGTAAGATCCTCATGATGATCTTCGAAGAGAAGGTGGAAAAAGAGCTCATCCAGCCCACCTTCGTAACCCAATACCCGGTGGAGGTCTCCCCCCTTTCGCGCCGGAACCCCCGGGATCCGGGCTTCACCGACCGCTTCGAGCTCTATATCTGCGGCCGGGAGATCGCCAACGCCTTCTCCGAACTCAATGATCCCGAAGACCAGCGGGAACGGTTCCTGATGCAGCTCCGGGAACGGGAGGCGGGGGATGAAGAGGCCCACGAGATGGACGAGGATTACGTCCGGACCCTGGAATACGCCATGCCGCCCACGGCGGGGGAAGGCATCGGCATTGACCGGCTGGTAATGCTTTTCACGGACTCCGCCTCGATCCGCGACGTCATCCTCTTTCCCCAGCTCCGGATCAGAGACGAGCAGTAATCCATGCCCTTCGAACTCTTCATCAGCCTGCGCTACCTCAAGGCCAAGCGAAAGCAGGTCTTTGTCTCCATCATCACCTTCCTGTCCATCGGCGGCATCGCCTTGGGCGTCGCCGCCCTGATCATCGTCCTGGCGGTGATGAACGGCTTCGAAACGGACCTGAGGAACAAGATCCTGGGGATGAACTCCCATGTCCTGCTCATGGAATACACGGGACCGATGAAGGGGCACCGGGAAGTGGCGAAAAAGGTGGAGGCCATCGGAGATGTCATGGCCACGACACCGTTCATTTACAGCCAGGCCATGCTGAAGAGCCAAAACGGCGTTACGGGGGTAGTTCTGCGGGGGCTGGCGCCGGAAAGCGCCTTCCGAGTCATCAGTTTGGGGAAGATCAAAGAAGGCAAGGTGGAGCACCTGGATCCACGGACCAGGACCTCCCTCACCATCCCACCGGACCGGATAGAACTCCCCGGCATCCTGATCGGTAAAGAACTGGCGAAGATGCTGGGGGCTTACCTCTACGACACCATCACGGTCGTCTCGCCCCTGGGGATTTCGACCCCCATGGGTATGGTTCCCAAGATGAAGCGCTTTATCGTCGCCGGCATCTTCGATTCGGGTTTTTATGAATACGATTCGACCCTGGCCTACATCGACCTGAAAGACGCCCAGGAATTTCTCAATATGCCGGGGATCGTCACGGGTCTGGAAATCAAGGTCAAGGACCTGTACCAGGCCGACGTGGTCGCGAAAAACATCGAGAAGGTGCTCGGTTATCCCTATTGGGCGCGCAACTGGATGGAAATGAACAAGAACCTCTTTGCCGCCCTGCGGCTGGAAAAGCGGGTTATGTTCATCATCCTGAGTCTTATTGTCCTGGTGGCGGCATTCAACATCATCACCACCCTGATCATGGTGGTCATGGAGAAGAGCAAGGACATCGCCATCCTCAAATCCATGGGGGCAACCGCAAGGAATATCATGAAGATATTCATTTTCCAGGGATTGACCATCGGGGCGGTCGGCACGATCATCGGCACCGTCGCCGGGCTTTCCATCGCCTTCAACCTGGCCGCCATCTCGGCATCCATAGAGCGCCTCCTGGGGATAAAGATCCTGCCGGGAGACGTCTATTATCTCTCGGAGCTTCCCTCCAAGGTAAATTACGGCGATGTGGCCATGATCGTCATCGGGGCCATGACGATTTGCTTTCTCGCCACGATCTATCCTTCCCGACGGGCAGCGAAGATGGATCCGGCGGAGGCGTTGAGGTACGACTGATGATTCAGGTCAAGGATTTGAAGAAGACCTTTATCAAGGACGGCAACCGCATCAACGTGCTGAAGGGTCTTGACCTCACCGTCCGCAAGGGGGAATCACTGGCCCTGCTCGGGGTATCCGGGGCGGGAAAGAGCACTCTGATTCATATCCTGGGGGCGCTGGATCGCCCTACTTCCGGAGAGGTGCGCTTCGATAACGTGAATATCTTTACCTGGGACGAAGACAAGCTGGCCGATTTCCGCAACCGGAAGGTGGGGTTCGTCTTTCAGTTGCACAACCTGCTGCCGGAATTCAGTGCCCTGGAAAACACCATGATGCCGGCCTTGATCCACGGCGTCTCGCACCGGGAGGCAAAGCAGCGGGCGGAATCCCTGCTCGTGAGCGTCGGCCTCGCGCACCGCTTCACCCATAAATCAGGCGAACTTTCCGGGGGAGAACAGCAGCGGGTCGCCGTGGCCCGGGCGTTGATAATGGCGCCGGATGTCTTGCTGGCCGATGAACCAACAGGAAACCTTGACACGGAAACAGGAAAAAAGATAGAAGACCTACTGGTGGAATTGAATGTCACCAAAAAGATAACCCTGGTCGTGGTCACGCACAACAAAAACCTGGCGGACCGTCTGCAACGAAAGGTCGGCCTCCGTGATGGAAGGACTTATGACATCTCGAAGACATAAAATTGCGGCCTCTTTGTTAATAGGATCGCTGATCGCTTTTTTGTGGTGGATCGGGCCGGCGGCGGCAGCCCCGCCCGAGCCGGTAGCGGTGGCGATAATCCCCTTCACGGTCCACAGTAAAAGCCCGGCGGCCTTTCTGCAAGATTCCTTTTACGACAATCTGGCCCGGGAACTGGGAAAAGCTAAAAACGTCCGGATAATCGAAAAGGGGAAAATACTGCCCCTCCTGGCGGGGCAGAAGACCGACGATAAAGCGATCACCGCCGTGGGGAAAGCGGTCGGGGCGGGATATGTGGTATCGGGAACGGTCACGGAACTGGGGGAAACCCTGAATGTGGACATGCGGATCTTCGACGTCGCGGCGGGGAAGTATCTCCCTCCCGTTTCCGCCCAGGGCAAGGGACCGGAAAGCATTCTGGCCATTGCCGGACAGTTGCGGGGGGACATCCTCATCAAGACCTCGGCGACCCAGAGGATTGCCGCCATCGGGTTCCAGGGAAACAAAAAGATTGAGAACAGCGCCATCAGTCAGGTCCTCAAAAGCACCCCAGGGGGAATATATTCGGAAACCAATCTCAACGAAGATATCCGGGCGATCTATAAGCTTGGCTATTTCGACGATGTCGCCGCCGATGTCGCCGACACCCCGGAAGGGAAAACCATCACCTTCATCGTGAAAGAAAAGGGACTCATCACGGATATCCAGATCAAGGGGAACAAAAAGCTGGATACCAAAGACATCGAAGCGGTCCTGACCTTCAAGACCCGTCAGGCATTGAGCAAGGAAAAGATCGCCACCTCCATGGAAAAGATCAAGGCCCTGTATGACGACAAGGGCTATTTCAACGCCGAGATCTCTTACGCCATAGAAAGGGAACGGGAGAAAGACATCCGGGTGATCTTTACCATCAAGGAAAACTCCCGGCTGTATATCAAGAAGATCTCCTTCGAAGGCAACCGTTCCTTCCGGGACAATGAACTCAAGAAGATCATGAAGACGTCGGAACAGGGCTTTTTCTATTTCTTCACCGACTCGGGCCTTCTGAAAAAGACGGAACTGAAGCAGGACATAAACCGTCTCAATGCCTTCTATCTGAACAACGGGTTCATCACCGCCCAGGTAGGAGACGGGATCATCAGCTATGACAAAAAAGGGGTTTATATAAAGATCCCCATCACCGAAGGCCAGCGGTTCAGGGTGGGCCGGGTGGACGTCACCGGCGATGAGTTGAAGGTAAAACGATCGGAACTGATGGAAAAACTGAACATCCGGAAACAGGAGCACTTTGATCGGGGCGCCGTCATCAAAGACATGGAACTGCTCACCCAGGCCTGCAACGACGAGGGCTATGCCTACGCGGAAGTTACGCCGATAACGAGAGTGAACGACAATGCCCTTAATGTGGATATAAATTATGACTTAAAGAAGGGAAATCTGGTTTACTTCAACAGGATATCCCTCATCGGCAATACCAAGACCAGAGACAAGGTTATCCGAAGATCGCTCCAAATGACGGAAGGCGAGCTCTACAGCAGCACCAAGATGAAAGACAGCTACAAGAATCTTATGCGGATGAGGTACTTCGAAGAAGTGGATTTCCAGTCGGAAAAAGGTCCCGACGATTCCCTGGCGGATGTAAATATCCGTCTCAAGGAAAAACCCACGGGCATGGTGAGCATGGGGGCCGGCTACAGCGCCCTGGACAAGGCCATGGTGATGGCGCAGATCTCCCAGCAGAACCTTTTCGGGCGGGGACAGATTTTGAGCTTGAAAGCCAACATCGGTTCGGTATCCTCCTATTATGACATTTCCTTTACGGATCCCTGGCTCTTCGACATCCCCCTGTGGAGCAAGTTCGATCTCTGGAACTCCAGCCGGATTTACGATACCTACGATCTGGGTACCAAGGGCGGCGGCGCCGTCTTTGGCTATCCCCTCTGGGAGAAGGTCACCGGCTATGTCTCCTATACCTTGGCCTTCACCGATGTCACCAATATCTCCCCCTTTGCCTCGAATTACATCAAACAGCAAGCCGGCAATGCCACGACGAGCAGCATGGGATTCACCATTTCCCGGGACACCACGGACGACGATTTCTTCCCCACCACCGGCTCCAAAAACGCCGCTACCATTCTTCAGGCCGGCTGGCTCCTGGGGGGTACGGTGAGTTTCACCAAATACACCGGCACTTCCACCTGGTTTTTCCCCCTGCCCCTGGAAACGGTGTTCGACATCCGGGGCCGTATAGGTTTCCTCCAGCCTAACGAGGGAAAGGAACTGCCCGTTTATGAACGATATTACCTCGGCGGCATAAACAGTCTGAGGGGTTTGCGGGACATCGGCCCCCGCGACCCGGTAACCGGTGACTTGATCGGTGGTAAAACCATGCTTTCTTTCAACGCTGATTTTGTTTTTCCCCTGATCAAGAACGCCGGCATGAAGGGTGTGGTCTTTTACGATACCGGCAACGCCTGGGAAAATGGATATCACTTGGACGACATGCGCCAGACCGCCGGTGTCGGCATCCGCTGGTACTCCCCCGTGGGGCCGTTACGCCTGGAGTGGGGATATGTCCTGGACCGCAAAGAGGGCGAAGACCCGAGTCGCTGGGAATTCATGATTGGCATGATGATGTAGAAATCAATTAACTACGGAGGATTATTAATGAAAAAAACAATATGGGCCATAGGGGCGGCCATCGCTTTTTCCATCTTCCTGGTCGCACCGACCGCATCACAGGCGGAAAAGATCGGCTTTATCCATGTGGAGCAAGTTTTAATGAACTCCCAAGTCGGTAAAGCCACCATGGAGGAATTGAAAAAGAACTACGACAAGAACCGCGCGAACATCCAGAACAAAGAGAAGGAGCTGCAGCGTCTCAAGGATGAACTGGAAAAACAGCGTCCCGTCCTCACCGAAAAGGCCCTCCGGGACAAGGAGCAGTCCTACCAGAAAAAGTTCCGTGATTATCAGGATATGGTCAAGGACGCCAACGACGAGATGCAAATCAAGCGCCAGGAATTCCTGGGCAAGAACGTCCCGGAGATCCTCAAGATCGTGAATGCCATCGGGGAAAAGGAGAACTATACTTTGATCATCGACCTCAGCACCCTCCCCGTCGCCTACCATGCCAAGGGCAACGTCCTCACCCAACGGGTCATCGACGAATTCAACAAGATAAAGAAGTCCAAATAGCGAAACCGTGGAGATAACTTTAAACGAGTTGGCCGCCCATCTGGACGGCCGGGTAATCGGGGACGGCACGGTGCTGATCAAGGGGGTCAACGGACTGGATGAGGCCCGGGAAGGAGACCTGTCCTTTCTGGCCAACCCCAGGTACCAGGAGAAGATTATCACTACCGGTGCCGGGGCGGTGCTGGTCAAACCGGGTGTCGAGTGCCCCGGGAAAAACCTCCTCGTCGTCACCGATCCCTATGCGGCCTTCGGTCGGGCCCTGGAGCTGTTCCACCGACGTCAACGACCGGCGCCGGGGATTCATCCCCAGGCAATTATCGCCACCGGCGCGGAAGTGGATCCGGAAGCGACGATCTACCCCCAGGTCTATGTAGGCGCCGGGGCCATAATTGCCGCCCGGGCCGTTCTCCATCCCGGCGTTGTGATCGGGGACAACGCAGCCGTAGGCGCGGAATCGATACTTTATCCCAACGTCACGATCTATGAGGGCTGCATTATCGGCCAGCGCGTCATCCTCCATGCCGGAGTCGTGGTCGGCAGCGACGGGTTCGGATTTGCCGTCCCCGGGCAGGAAAACCGCAAGATACCCCAGGTCGGCATCGTCCAGATCGACGATGACGTGGAGATCGGCGCCAATACCACCATCGACCGGGCGACCCTGGGCCGGACCTGGATTCAGAAAGGCGTCAAGATCGACAATCTCGTCCAAATCGCCCATAATGTAGTAGTCGGCGAGCATGCGATAATCGTGGCCCAGGTAGGCGTCTCCGGCAGCACCCGCATCGGCCGGGGCGTCCTCATCGGCGGCCAGGCGGGCATTGTGGGCCATATCAGCATCGGCGATCATGCCATGGTGGCCGCTCGAGCGGGGATCTCCAAAAACGTCCCCGCCGGACAGATTTACGGCGGCGCCCCCCAGCAGCCCTATCGGGAATGGCTCCGGGCGGCCTCCTCTATCCCTAAATTGCCGGAAATGAGGAATAAGATAGCAGCGCTAAACAGGCGTGTCGCCGCGCTTGAGCAAATAATCAGCAAAAAGGAAGGGGAAACAACCGACTTATGAACATTCATCCCACCGCTGTCGTCTCCGGGGCGGCGAATCTGGAGGAAGGGGTCGTAATCGGTCCTTACTCCATCGTTGCCGCGGATGTCAATATCGGCAAGAATACCGTCATCGGACCGCATGTCGTCATCGACGAACATACCGACATCGGCGCGGGATGCCGGATCTTTCAGTTTGCCTCCATCGGCGCCGTACCCCAGGACCTCAAGTTCCGCGACGAGGTTACGCGGACGATCATCGGCAATCACAACACGATCCGTGAATTCGTTACCATCCATCGTGCCACCGCCGCTGATATCGGCGTCACGATCATGGGGGATGGCAATCTCATCATGGCCTATTGTCACATCGCCCACAACTGCAAGCTCGGCAACCGGATCGTCATGGCCAATGCCGCCAACCTGGCCGGCCATATCCATGTGGAAGACAACGCCATCATCGGCGGAATGACGGGGATCCATCAGTTCACCCGCATCGGCGCCCATTGTATTATCGGCGGCTGCTCCGCCGTTGGGAAAGACGTCCCGCCCTTTACCATGGCCTCGGGAAACATGGCCAAACTCTACGGCTTGAATCTCATCGGCCTGAAAAGGAGAAATTTCGCTCCGGAAACCATCCAGGCGCTGAAGCTGGCCTACCGAATTATCTTTCGCTCTTCCCTGCTTTTGAAGACAGCGCTGGAAAAGGTCCGGACCGACGTTCCGGACATTCCGGAAGTACGGCAATTCATCGACTTCATTCAGAACACTCAGCGAGGGATCTGCCGGTAATGAACGAACTCCGCATCGGTGTGGTCGGTATCGGCCATCTGGGTAACTATCATCTGCAGAAGTACGCCCTGATCCCGGACTGCCGCATCACCGCCGTCGCCGATGTGGTGGCGGAGCGGGCCCACCGGGCCGCCGCCCAATACGGATGTCTCGCCTTTCAGGATCACCGCGACCTGCTGGGTCGGGTGGACGCCGTGAGCATCGCCGTGCCCACGGTTTCCCATTACGAAACGGCCGTTACGTTTCTGGAAGCGGGCGTGTCCGCTCTCGTGGAAAAGCCCATCACCGTCACTCTCGCCGAAGCGGACGCTCTTATCGCCGCCGCCGGAAGGAATAATGCGGTCCTGCAGGTAGGGTTTATTGAAAGGTTCAATCCTGCCGTCATCGCCCTGGCCAAAGTCATCCAACAACCCCTGTTCATCGAGGCCCATCGCCTCCACCCTTTCTTCGAACGGGGTACGGACGTGGACGTCATCCTCGATCTCATGATCCATGATTTAGATGTCATTTTGCATTTTGTAAAATCACCCGTAGCCGCCATCGATGCCGTAGGGGTGTCGGTCCTCTCCGAAATGGTGGATATCGCCAACGTCCGGCTCAAATTCGCCAGTGGCTGCGTAGCCAATATCACCGCCAGCCGCGTCACGGGCAAGACCCTTCAGAAGATTCGTTTCTTCGGCATCGACGGTTACCATGCCGTGGACTACAACAAGCGGGACCTCGTTTCTCTTAGCAAAAAGATTAGTGATTCCGGTAGGCTGGATATTTTCAGCAACGCGGTGGAAGTCTGCCAGCATGATCCACTCGAAGCGGAAATCCGTTCCTTCGTCGCCGCCGTCCAAAACGGCGCCCGCCCAGTCGTTTCCGGTGAGGATGGACGGAACGCCCTGGACCTGGCGCTGAACATCGCCCGGGAAATTAAGAAGGCCAAGGACGAGATCCTCCTTTCCATACAGCATGGAAAATAACAAAAAAGCGGGACACTTCCCACATTTCTGATTAGCATGAAAATGCATCCGGCGTTCTTTCTTGAGTATTCTCGTCGTTCGCGGGTGTTGGGTAACCATGGCAATTTATGAGAAAAAGGTCCTGATCGTCGCCGGAGAGGCCTCGGGGGATCTCCACGGCGCCAATCTGGTGCGGGCCATGCTGGAGAGTGATCCCGGTCTGGTTTTCTATGGAATCGGCGGCCCGAAGATGGAAGCCGCCGGGGTCCGTTGCCTGGCCCGGGCCGGAGACATGGCCGTGGTGGGACTCACCGAGGTTTTTTCCAAGCTGGGGATGATCCTGGGCATCATGAGGAAGCTGAAGCGGTCGCTGTGGGAAGAGAAGCCGGCGCTGATTATTCTCATCGACTATCCCGATTTCAACATGCCCCTGGCCAGAGCGGCAAAAAAACGGGGCGTCCCGGTATTCTACTACATAAGTCCCCAGGTATGGGCCTGGCGGAGGGGCCGGATCAAGCAACTGCGACAATGCGTGGACCGGATGGCGGTAATCCTTCCCTTCGAGGCGGAGATGTATCGCCGGGAAGGCATGGCGGTGGAATTCGTGGGCCATCCTCTCCTCGACGGGATAAACACCAAGTACCACCGTAGCGAGGCCATCCGCCGGTTCGATCTTCGCGAGGAGGGAAGCATCATCGGCCTCCTGCCGGGAAGCAGGCCCGGGGAGGTGACAAAACTCCTCCCGGAAATGCTGGCTGCCGCAGGGATCATAAAACAGGAACTGCCGACCGCCCAGTTTGTTCTGCCCCTTGCCGACACGCTGGACCGGGACGGCATGGAAGAGATGATCCGGCCCTGCCAGGAAAAACTGAATGTAAAGATAATCGGCAACGAAATCTACGAGGTACTTGCCGTCTGCGACGCCGCCATGGTAGCCTCGGGAACGGCGACTCTGGAGACGGCCCTGATCGGCGTGCCCATGATCATTGTTTACAAGATATCGCTGTTTACCTATCTCATGGGCCGGATCTTTGTGAATGTGGACCATATCGGCCTGGCCAACATCATCGCCGGCAAGACCGTGGTCCCGGAACTCATTCAGCAGGACGTGAATCCGCCCCGGATGGCAAAGGAAATCCTGGCCATTCTCAACGACGTCGAAAGGAAAAACCGCATCAAACGGGAACTGGCCGGCATCAGGGAAAAGCTGGGGGCCCCGGGGGCCTCGCGGCGGGCCGCCAACCTGGCCATGGAGATGCTTTAAATGGATGTATTCAAGAGACTTCTAAAACTTGCCAAACCCCATAGCGGCCGTTTCCTCATGGCCATGCTGTGCATGCTCGTGGTCGGGACGTCAACCTCCGCCCTGGCCTTCCTCGTCAAACCCGCCCTCGATGGCATTTTTCTGAAGAAGGACGCCCAGATGCTCATCTGGATCCCCCTGGTGGTGATTTTCATCTATCTTGCCAAAGGGTTGTGCAGCTACGGACAGATGGTCCTGATGAACTACATCGGTCTCCGGGTCGTCGCGGATCTGCGCGGCAGCCTCTACCGGCAGATCCAGAAACAATCCCTGTCCTTTTTTACCCGGCATCCCACGGGAATCCTCATGTCCCGGATCACCAATGATGCGGGCACCCTCCAGGGGGCCGTCTCCGATGCCGTGACTACTATGTTCAAGGATACGTTCACCCTGATCGGCCTGATCTTCGTCATCTTTTACCGGGACTGGAAACTCGCCGTCATCGCCATACTGATCTTCCCGCTGATCATCTATCCCATCGCCAAGTTCGGCAAGAAGATGCGCAGCGTGGCCACCCGGACCCAGATCACCATGGGGGCGCTGACGACGCTGCTGCACGAAACGATCTCCGGGACGAGGATCGTCAAGGCCTTCGGCATGGAAGAATATGAAAACAAACGCTTTTCCGAAGAAAACGAGCGCTTCTTCAAACTGAATATCAAGGCCGTCTCCATCAATGCCGCCGCGAGCCCGTTCATGGAATTCCTGGGCGGCATCGGCATCGCCGCCATCATCCTCTACGGCGGTTTTCAGGTCATCAAGGGCGGCGCCACGCCGGGGACCTTTTTTTCCTTCCTCACGGCCCTGATCATGCTTTACGAACCGGTGAAGCGACTCACCAACATGAACAATACCATCCAGCAGGGCATCGCCGGGGCGCAGCGGGTCTTCAGCATCATCGACATGGAGCCGGAGATTGGCGACGGCCCGGATGCCGTCGCCCTGCCGAAGATCACCCGGAGCATCGATATTGAAAACGTCTCCTTCGCCTATGAGGAGACGCCGGTATTGAAGGACATCGACCTCTCCATCCGGGCCGGAGAGGTCGTCGCCTTCGTGGGTATGAGCGGGGGCGGCAAGACCACCCTGGTGAATCTAATCCCCCGTTTCTACGATGTTACCACGGGCAGGATCGCCATCGACGGTCAAGATATCCGGGACGTCACCGTGGAGTCCCTCCGAGGACAGATCGCTATGGTGACCCAGCAGACCATCCTCTTCAACGATACGGTGCGAAACAATATCGCCTACGGGGACATCCAGCGGAGCGAGGAGGAGATCGTCGGAGCCGCCCGGGCCGCCCATGCCCACGACTTCATCATGCAGCTTCCCCAGGGGTACGATACGATCATCGGCGAGGCGGGAACGAAGCTCTCCGGCGGGGAGCGCCAGCGGATCTCCATCGCCCGGGCCATCCTCAAGGACGCCCCGATCCTGATCCTCGACGAGGCCACTTCGTCCCTGGACACGGAGGCGGAGATCGAGGTGCAAAAGGCCCTGGACAACCTCATGGCCGGACGGACAACCCTGATCATCGCCCACCGCCTCTCCACGATTCGCAACGCCGACCGGATCATCGTCTTGGTCAACGGGCGGATCGTCGAGGAGGGAAACCATGAATTCCTCCTGGCAAAAAGAGGTGAATACTATAAACTCTACTGCATGCAATTCACCGAAGATGAACTCCATCCACTCGATATGCCATGAACTATGGTACCGCCGTGATCCCAGCGGCTGGCGCCGGTCCCTGCTGCTGGCAATGATCCCCCCTTCGTGGGCCTACGGAGCGGCGACGGCGCTGAGAAACCGCCGCTATGACTCCGGCGCCGTCCGGGCCGAACGCCTTCCCCGTCCGGTCGTCAGCATCGGCAACATCACCGTGGGCGGGACGGGAAAGACTCCCATGGCCATCCTTGTTGCCCGGGGACTGCTGGCCCGGGGGTTCCGTCCCGCCGTCCTGAGCCGCGGTTACGGCGGCCGCCGGTCCGGCAGCGGCAACGTGGTATCCGACGGACGGCAGATCTTCCTTTCCCCGGCGGAAGGCGGTGACGAACCGGCACTGATGGCAACGAGCCTGCCCGGCATTCCCGTGATCACCGGACCGGAACGGGTCGTCTCCGGCCGGTTGGCCATCAATAAATTCGCCGCCGATGTCCTGGTTTTGGACGACGGCTTTCAGCATCGCCGCCTGGCCCGCGACGTGGACATCCTGATGATTGACGGACAAAACCCCTTTGGAAACCGGCGTCTCCTGCCGGCCGGTCCGCTCCGGGAAGACCCCCGCACCGCCCTGAATCGGGCGGATATCGTCGTCAAGACGGTAGTCGAAGAGCTTCCGAGGCGCGTATCCGCGGACGATTCGCCCGCCGACTCAACCCGGCCGGTTTTCCGGGCCGCCTATGAAGCGACGGGGCTATGCCCGGGAGACGGCGGGGAAGCGCTTCCCCCGGAAATACTGCAAGATAAAAAAATCCTCGCCTTCACTGCCATCGCGGCCCCGGAGAAATTCCAGGCCACCTTGGAGGCCATGGGGGCAAGGATCATCAAATTCCTTGCCTTTCCCGATCATTATTTCTACAAGGAAGGCGACGTCCGGAAAATAGCCGGGGCCGCGACAAAGCAGGCGGTGGAGATGATCGTCACCACGGAAAAGGACGGGGTGAAGCTCGCCGCTTTCCAAGAATTCTATCGTACCATTCACATATTGAGCGTCGGGCTCCGCATCGATCCGGGAGAAGAGGCCTTTTTCGGCGCCCTCATCAAACTGATGCCAAGATGAAGAAAGAAAAATCCACGACCATCATCATCTTCCTGTTCAAGGCGATACCCCTGACGCTCCGCAGGTGGCTGTTTCGGGGCCTGTTTCGCCTTTTCTATCACGCCTCGGCCAAGCAGCGCCTCATTACCCTCCACAATCTCCGGCGGGCCTTTCCGGAAAAGGACCTGAAGGAAGTCATGGACATCGCCAAAGGGGCCTACCGTCATCTGGGACTGGTGGCGGCGGATTTTTTCGAGATTCCCTTCATAAATCGGGACAATGTGCACAGATGGGTGACCTTCGAAGGTCTGGAGCATATCGACGCCACCTTCGCCAAAGGTAAGGGCCTCCTCTCCATTGTCGCCCATTTCGGCAACTGGGAGATGATGACCGTGGCGTTTCCCATGATGCGGCAGCCGATGAACATCGTCTACCGCCCCCTGGACAGCCCGATCCTCGAGAATCTCACGGCCTGGGTGCGGACCCGCAACGGAAACACCGTGATCCCCAAGGGCGGCTCGGGGAAGACCATCACGCGGCTCCTCGGGGAAAACAAGGCCCTGGGTATCCTCAGCGACCAGAACGTCTCGGTCCGGGAAGGGGTGTTCGTGGATTTCTTCGGCCGGCCGGCGTGCACCGCCGTGGGCCTCGCCGTGCTGGCCATGCGGACGGGGGCGCCGGTGATTCCCGCCTTCATGCCCCGCATGCCCGACGGCACCTATCGTTTCATCATCCAGGAGGCCGTTTCCATCGACGATACTGGGGATTATGAAAAGGATCTTTTCACCAATACCCAACGTTTCACGAAGGTCGTCGAAGCCATGGTCCGCCGGTACCCCGATCAGTGGTTCTGGCTCCATCAGCGCTGGAAGACGAAACAATGCCAGATGGAATAATCGGCTGGAGAGTTATGATAAATGCAGTTTTTATAAATTCCCTCACGATATTTAACTCAGCGGAACAAGAACCGCCAGGAATTAAGGGAGTCAAAGGGTGAAAGACACAACGGTATGGGAGCCGTTGCGGGTGCGGGGAAACAAACGTCTCCCCCGGGAGGGCATGGAGAGGATCCTGATCCGGGGGGTCAACTGGATCGGCGACGCCGTAATGACGCTGCCGGCCGTCGCGGCCATCCGTAAGACCTGGCCCCAGGCCAACATCTCCCTCCTCGCCAAACCGTGGGTGGCGGACATCTACCGGGAAACGGGAATGGTGGATGAGTTGATCGTGTTCGAGGAACCGGGGAGACATGCCGGGCCGGCGGGCAAGCTCCTCCTCGCCGCCGAGCTGCGTCAACGGTGTTTCGCCATGGCGATCCTGCTGCAGAACGCCATCGAGGCTGTCATCATCGCCCGCCTCGCCGGAATCCCGATCCGGGCCGGATATAACACCGACGCCCGGAGCTGGCTTTTGACCCATGCCGTCCGCCGGAGCCGGGCCATCCGCCGGGTCCATCAGATCTCTTACTATCTGGAGATGGTCAAGGCCCTGGGCTGCCTCGACCCCGGTGACGAATTACAGCTTGACCTCCAGGCCGAAACCGCGTCCCTGGCCGACAGCCTCCTCCCCGAACCGGCGGGGGGAAATGCCCTCTTTATCGGCATGGCCCCGGGGGCCACCTACGGACCCGCCAAGCGCTGGCCGGTGGAACGCTTCACCTCCGTGGCCACGACATTGCACCGGCAATACCGGGAGGCGGTGTTTATCCTCCTCGGCAGCGAACAGGATCGGGAGGTAACGGACACCATTGCGGCGGCCATGCCGGATCGGTGCATGAATCTCGCCGGCCGGACCTCGGTCCGGGAAGTCATGGCCCTCATCGCCCGCTGCCATGTCTTCCTCACCAACGATTCGGGATTGATGCACATCGCCGGTGCCCTGAACGTGCCGACAGTCGCCATATTCGGTTCTACAAATCCTGCGACGACCTCTCCTCCCGGCCGCAGGAATGTCATCATTCGAAAGCCGGTGGATTGCAGCCCCTGTCTGAAAACCGTCTGTCCCACGGATTTCCGCTGCATGAATCTGATCGGCGGGGAGGAGGTAACCGCCGCGATCAACCGGATCATCACGGCTCAACATGTTTCCGGCCTCAGTGTCCCGGTGGGGGAAGCCGCCGGTGCCGGGGGGAAGGACGCGTCTCTCATCGTCTTGCCGCCGGGAGAAGGAACCAGCGAAGCTTAATGTTCATAAAATGCCGGACCCATCCCCATCTTGATCCTCCCCTTGAAGGGGAGGAAATTAATTGGTGAAGGAAGTCAAGCGCATAGGAACGCATTTTCAGATGAAATCCGAGGTGACAAGCGGCATGAACAAGGGTCTTGATAAATCACCATAACCGGGTATGCCGATGCCGAAGAAAACATCCGCCGCGGTCTTTCTGGATCGGGACGGCACGATCAATGAAGAGGTGGGCTATCTGGACCGCCTGGACAAGCTCCGCCTCCTCCCCGGAGCCGGCGAGGCCGTGCAGCTCATCAACCGCAGCGGGATGAAAGTCGTCGTCATAACCAACCAGTCCGGCATCGGCCGGGGCTTGTTCGACGAAGTGTTCGTGGGAGCAGTGCATGCCGAGATGTCCCGGATGCTTGGAGAAGCTGGCGCGGTCATCGACGGCTTCTATTTCTGCCCCCATCATCCGACGGAGGGCATTGGCGGATACCGCCGGTCCTGTTCCTGCCGGAAGCCGGCGCCGGGGCTGCTGCTGCGGGCCGCGTCAGAGCTGGCCATCGACCTGTCCCGTTCCTATATGATCGGCGATATGGCCAAAGACGTGGAGGCGGGACAGCGGGCGGGGGCGAAGGGCATCCTCGTCCGCACCGGCTACGGGAAAGACATGGAGGCGGGCTCTTCCGCCCCGGATCATATCGCATCGGACATTCTGGACGCCGTCCGCTGGATCCTCGGACAGGGCAAAACAAGATGATTGTTATTTTTGTAACTACGGGCAGTTATGGTATTTGCGGAAAGAGATTTATAGGGGACTCGGAAAATACTCTCCGGGAGAAAGCGGACCAATCGGCTTCCCACCCGCGGGCATGGTGGCAAAAAAACAGCAATGGACACCCCCGCGGCAAATGTTCAGGGACAGGGCCATGAACATCCTGATCGTCAAATTGAGCGCCATCGGGGATGTGGTTCACACCCTGCCTTCCCTGGCCGCCCTGCGGCGCCTCTATCCCCAGGCCCACATCACCTGGGTGATCGAAGCGGCCGCCGCAGATCTGATCACTGGACATCCCTGCCTGGACCTGGTCATCGTTTCCCATCGCAAGCGCTGGCAAAGGGAGGCGAAAAGTGGGCGTGTCAGGATAATTATGGAGGAAATAGTTTCTTTTATCAACGAGCTACGATCCAGGCCCTATGACCTGGTCATCGACTTTCACGGCCTTTTCAAGAGCGCCGTCCTGGTCGGATTGAGCGGCGGCATCCGGAAGCTGGGCTACGACAGCATGCAGGAGGGAAGCGGTCTGTTCTACAACGAGAAAATCCCGGAAGACATGAGCAAACACGCCGTGGATCGTTATCTGGACTTTCCGGCCTATCTGGCCGTAAAGGCAGGCAAGGCGCCGGTGGCTGGTCCGCACACCTTTCTCATCCCCTGGGATGAACATAACGAGCAGAATGTCACCACCCTGCTGACGAAAAATCATCTTGACGAAGAGGCCGCCTTCGTGGCGATAAACCCCGTCGCCCTGTGGCCAACGAAGCTCTGGCGGGAGGATCTCTTCGCCGCCCTGGCCGACCGGATCTTGCGGGAGCTGGGAATCCCGGTGGTCTTCACCGGCAGCCGCGACGAGCAACTTTACATTGACGCCATTGCGCAACATCTGCCGGCGGGACGTATCGTCAATCTTGCCGGTATGACGAGTCTGAAGGACCTGGCCTGCCTTTACCGCCGGGCCGCCCTAGTCGTGACCACCGATTCCGGACCGATGCATATCGCCGCCGCGGTGGGGACAGCCGTGGTCGCCCTGTTCGGCCCGACGGATCCACGGCGTACGGGCCCCTACGGTTTGCACCACACCGTCATCCGGAAGGAACTACCTTGCAGCCCCTGCTTCCGGAAAACATGTTCGACCCGGGAGTGTATGGAAGAAATAACGGTTGAAGAAGTTTGGGAAGGAGTAAAGGAAAAACTGGGGCGGGGAAAGTGATGTGGGACGGAAGGTTGTAACTCATGGGGACCGAATAGACCGGCCCCGGAAGGTTTTTTTTAGTAACCCCCATGCCCGTGTCGGGCACAACGAAAGACGAAAATATCCGGCCACTTGTGGATATTTTCACATAAATATACGGAAAAGGAGGAAAATTCTTATGGCTATAGGTAAGGAACTGCTCGAGATTCTCGCCTGTCCCAAATGCAAGGGCGAGATCTCCCTCACGGAAGCTGGAGACGGTCTGATCTGTCAAACCTGCCGGCTTCTTTACGAAATCAGGGACGATATCCCCATCATGCTCATCGAAGAGGCAAAACCGCTTCCCTGATCGCCGCCTGTACCCCATACATAAGGTGAGACAATCACACTCATGTTTATCGTGGCGGTAAAAACTTTTTTTTTATGGCTTCCCTTACCCTTTCGACCGGAATATTTTCGAGACAGCGGCTCCTCCCACTTCCCTCACATCCTTTCCGATGGCAGGGGGAGCAATCCATTTCCGATGTGACAACCTGGTGTTTATCACCCACGGGGGCCCAGTCCCGCCAGTCGGAAGGACCATAGATGGTGATCGTCGGCGTCCCCACGGCGGCGGCGATATGAGGGGCGGCGCTGTCCACACCTACGTGGAGGCGGCTTAAACTCAACAGGGCCGCCAGTTCCCCCAGCGTTGTCTCCCCCGCCAGATTGAACAACACTCCGGAAGTTGTCTTCACCAGTTCCTCCGCCCGGGCGCGCTCCCCCGCCGCACCGACAAGGACGGAAATCAGTCCGTATTCCCGCCCCAGCCAGGCGGCGATTTCCGACCAGCGCTCCAGAGGCCACTCTTTATAAGCCCAGCGGGAAAAAGGGCTGATGGTGACGAATCCCCGGGGACCACCGTTTTTACCCTCGCCCTCCGCCAGTATATCCCGGGCGGCAAGGGCATCCTTCATGTGATCTACGGCCGTCGGGGAAAGAGCGAGCCGCGGCGTCGTCTCCGGGGTGGGGATGCCGAATTGCCTGACGATCCGGAGCGTTTGCTCACTGGCCCCCAGACGGACGCGGATGTTTTCATTGGTGGGATAGACCAGATGGGTAAACAAGCGGTTGCGATACCAGGGAGCGGTCGCGGCCCACAGCGACGCCCGGTACGGGGCGCCCGTCCACCGGGCCATAAAGGCCCCTCGTTCGTCGGAACGAAGATCGAAAACGAGCCCGAAGCGGACCTTGCGGATCCGGACGAGAAAAGGGATCTGCCTCATCAGGCGTTCCACAATATTTCCCGGGTATCTCTCGACCTCGAAAATCCCCGTAATGGCCGGATCGGCCTCCAAAAGAGACCCGATGCCTTTCCGGACTAAAAGAAATATTTCCGCCCGGGGCAGGGCGGCGCACACCGCCTGGAAGGCGGGAAGAGACCAGACGACGTCACCGATATCTCCCAACTGGATGACGAGGACATTACGGAGCTTGCCCGGAAGCGAAAAGCTTTCGCCGATGATCATTGCGGGGTGTACTCGGGGACGATGCCGCGGAGTTTCTCCTTGATGGCCCCGGCGTCATAGGTATCGGCCACGGCGATCAGGGCGTCGATTTCGTCAGCGAGGAGCCGATAATCGCCCTGGTTCCCCTGGATCACCTTGATCTTTTCATGGGCGGTAGGCATTATCCCTTCACCCACGGTGATCAGCTCCTCGAAAAGCTTCTCGCCGGGACGCAGGCCGATGTACTCGATAGGGATGTCCCGCTCCGGCTCCAAGCCGTGGAGACGGATCACTTCCCGGGCCATAGCGGCGATCCTCACCGGTTTGCCCATATCAAGGATGAAGATCTCCCCGCCCTGTCCCATGGCCCCGGCCTGGAGAATCAACTGGGCCGCTTCGGGGATGCTCATGAAATAACGGGTCACCTCCGGGTGGGTAACCGTCACCGGCTTACCCTGACTGATCTGCTGCTGAAAAATCGGGACGACGGAGCCGGAACTGCCCAGGACGTTGCCGAACCGTACCGAAACGAAACGGGTCGCCGAATGTCCCGTCAGCGTTGCCAAAAGCATCTCCGCCACCCGCTTTGCCGCCCCCATGACATTGGTGGGACGCACCGCCTTGTCCGTGGATACCAGGACAAAGCGTTCCGCCCCTGCCGCCATGGCCGCTGAGGCAAGATTGCGGGTGCCGGCGACGTTGTTGTAAATCGTCTCCCGGGGGTGCAGTTCCTGGAGAGGGACATGTTTGTACGCCGCCGCGTGAAAAACCACCTCGGGACGAAAGGACTCCATGGTTATCCGGACCGCCGCCGGATCGCGGATGTCCGTAAGATAGGTCTCGACGGGGATGTGGGGAAAATACTGGCGCTGCGTCATCTCGATCTGGAAGAGGTTGAATTCGCTGAAATCCAGGAGACCGACCCCGGCCGGGTGAAACTGGCAGACCTGTCGGACCAGTTCGCTGCCGATGGATCCCCCGGCCCCGGTGATCAGGATGCGCTTACCCTCATAGGATACCCGCAGCAATTCTCTTTCGAGATGCACCTCCTCCCGGCCCAGGATATCCTCGATCCGGACCTCCCGCAGGGCCTTCACCGACACCTTACCGTCGATCAACTCGCCGATGCTGGGCATGGTCCGGAAACGCTTGCCCGTTCCTTCACAAAAGCGCACGATCCGGCGCATCTGCTCCCCCCGGGCCGAGGGAATGGCGATGAGGATCTCGTCGAAATCCTCCGGGAGGGTACCGATATCCTCCACCTTGCCTATCACCGCGACGCCATGGATGGCCTTGCCCTGTTTGATGGGATCGTCATCGAGAAATCCCAGGGGATGCAATTTCAAACCGGGGTTTTCCAATATCTCCCGGACGGCCTTTTCCCCCGCGGCGCCGGCACCGATGATGAGGAGGCGTTTGTCTTGCTTCCCTTTTTTCGCCAAGAGCCAGAATGTACCGATATTGTTCGTCAACGCCAGCCGGACGCCGATCCGGACGCCGCCGACAAAAAGGAGGGTCAGAAGCCAGTCGATGATGAAGGCGGCCCGGGAGTATCCCCGAAAATGATAGATGTACAGGACGGCCAAAACGAGGATCAGAGAGGAAACCACCGTGGCCTTGAGGACGTTTTTCATGTCTTCCAGGCTCGTGTAGCGCCACATCCCTCGGTAGAGGCCGAAAAGGGTGAAGCAGAGCAGCTTCATGGCCACGAGATAGGGCAGGATATGGATGATCCGCCGCCATTCGAAGTCCGGCAACTGCCCTTCGTACCGCAGGAGATAGGCACAGATATAGGATGCCGCCACGAGGGCGGCATCGATGAGAAGCATGTAATAAAAATGCTTGTTTTGGATGAGCTTCTTCATTTCAAGGTCCGGAGCCGGGCCGCCGCTTCCGCGAGGACGGGGTCGTCTTTGGCGAAGCAGAAACGGGCCAGGTCCTCGCCGCCGCCTTCATGATAGAAGGCGCTGCCGGGAACGGCGGCCACGCCGGTCTCCCGCAGGAGATGCATGGCCCGTTCCTTGCTGTTTCCCCCGGGGAGCCGGGAAATATCCGCCAGGACATAGTAGGCCCCTTGCGGGACCAGGGGGGGCAGGCCGGCATCGGTCAGGGCCCGGCAGATCATATCCCGTTTATGGAGATACTGCCGGGCCAAGCCTTCGTAATAATCGTCGCCCAGGGCGTTGAGACCCCGGGCCACCCCGATCTGCAGGGGCGCCGGCGCGCAGACATAAACCAGATCGTTGAAATGACCGATGGTCTGAAGCCAGCGGGCATCGCCCAGGGCATAGCCGACGCGCCAGCCGGTGATACTGAAGGTCTTCGACAGCCCGGAAATCGTGATGGTCCTTTCCCCCAGCCCCGGCAGGAGGGCCGGCGGCAGATGGCGGCAGCCGTCGTAGAGAAAATGCTCGTAGATCTCGTCGGTAAAGACAAACAGATCGTGGTGGACGGCAAAGGCGGCGATCGTTTGCAGCTCCTCGGCGGTAAAGACCTTGCCGGAGGGGTTGGCGGGCGTATTGACGATGATGGCCCGGGTGCGGGAAGTCCATGCCCGCTCCAGGGATTCCCGCTGAAAGGACCAGTCCGGGGGGCACAGGGGGACATAGACCGGCGTCGCCCCCGTTGCCACCAGCGTGCTGATGTGATACCCGTAAAAGGGTTCGAATATGATGACCTCATCGCCGGGATTCAAAAGGGCCAGGCAGGTGCAGTACAGGGCCCCCGTCGCGCCGGCACTGACGACGATCTCCCCTTCGGGGTCCACCGCCATGCCGGTGAAACGGCGCTGCTTGTCCGCGATGGCCTGGCGCAGCTCCACCAGGCCGTCGTACCGGGTATAGGTGTTAATCCCCTGATCCATCGCCTCCCGGGCGCCCTGGCGAACCACCGGAGGAACCTCCGTATCGCAGACCCCCTGGGAGAGGTTGATCCCGCCGACGCGATCGCATTCGATGGACATATTGCGGATCTCCGACTGGAGAACCCAGGCGTGGCGTTCACTCAATCTTAAATTCATTCAACCTCGCTTATTGGCCTTTCAAGTCTTCCCGTAAAATGACCGGACCACCGTGATGACGTAATCCACCTCGTCGTCGGCAATCTCCACGTTCATGGGCAGGGAGCAGACCTCCCGGCTCAAGGCCTCCGTTTCGGGAAAATCCCGATCCTCCAGCTTCAGGGCCTCGTGACGGTAATAAGGCTTGCGGAACTGGGTCAGCACCTCGACACCCCGGGACTTGAGGTACTCGGAAAAATCGTTCCCCTGCCGGGAGCGCACCGTATAGTTCTGATAGACATGATCCCGGCGGGGATCGTCGTAATGGGGCAGGAGGAGATCGGAAAGATCGGACAGGGCGGCGCGGTACCTCGCGGCGATGGCCTGGCGCCGGATTATCCATTGGGGGAGATAGCGCAGCTTCACGTCGAGAAAGGCCGCCTGCAGGTTGTCCAGGAGGCAGGTAAAACCGTGGCCGTGGTATTCCCCGGTCTGCCGGTCTTCACCGTTGTAGCGCATCCGGGTGGCAAACAGGGCGATCTCGGGATTGTTGGTGGTGATGGCCCCGCCGTCGCCGTAACCGCCGAGGATCTTGAAGGGATAGAAACTCCAGCAGCCCGTCAGGCCCCAGGAACCCGCCCGGCCCCATCCGTCGCTGATTTTTTCCGGCGCCGGGGACACCGACCCAGTGACCGTCGCCTTCGGAGCTGCCGCACCGATCGCCACCGCACCTGTTGCTTCGCCAAAAAGGTCCCCGCTCTGTTTTGCCAATTTCTTCCTTCTCCGCCTCGCTTCGTGATGCGCCCCTGTTTCCTCCTGCCTGTCTCCTCCTGCCTGTTGTTGTCTGTGGACTGTATTCGTCCTTTCCATACCGGCCCCCAGGCTCTGGCAGGCGTCCTCGATGACCACGAGGCGGTATCGCTCCGCCAGTTCCATGACCCGCGCCATATCGGCCATGTAGCCGCTGAGATGGACGGGAATTATGGCCTTGATCCGTCCTTCGCCATCCCGGTCCGCCGTCGCCAGGAGTTCCTCCACCCGGTCGCAGTCGATGTTGAAATCCTTCCCCACATCCACCAGGACCGGCCGGGCGCCGACATTGACCACCGCCGAAGCCGTGGCCACAAAGGTATGGGCGGGAACGATCACCGCGTCGCCGGCGCCGATCCCCGCCGCCCGGAGGGACATGTGGAGGGCGTCATACCCGCTGTTCAGACCCACGGCGTACTTAGTCCCCACAAAGGCCGCGAGATTTTCCTCGAACCGTTTCAATTGCCCCCGGTCGATCAGATCGCCCTTGCTCATGACTTCATAATAAGCGGCGTCCAGCTCTTCCTTGATCATCCCGTAGAGCTTCGCCGGCTCCACGAACTTCACTTGTCTATCCATTCCATAACCTCATGCCTCTTGCCGTTTTTTATCGGTTGGGACCTTTACAGAATCTCCGACAAGAAGGAATAATGCAAAGATTCACAGCACTAATTGCTTCCCCGTCAGAAACGATGACGGTATCAGAGGATACTCCGAACGGCCTGGATGATGTCCGTGCTGTTACGGTAATAGGCATTCTCCAGGGCGGTGCTGGCGGGGGCCGGACAATCGGGCAGGGTGACCCGTGCCACGGGTGCCCGCAGGGCCCCGAAGGCCCTCTCCGCCGCGAGGGCGGAAATTTCCGCCGCCACGCCAAAGGACCGCCAGCCGCCGTCGGCAACGACGAGCCGGCCGGTTTTCTTTACCGAGGCCAGCAGGGTTTCTCCATCCAGGGGCTTTATCGTCCGGAGATCGATTATTTCCGCCGCGATCCCGGCCTCGGCCAACAGTTCCGATGCCTGGAGGGCCTCCTGAACCATAAACGACGAAGCCGCCACGGTTACATCCGTCCCCTCCCGGACAATTCTGGCCCGGCCGATCTCCACGGTATAGATCTCTTCCGGCACCGGTTCCTCAAGCCGATACAGCCAGCGGTCGTCGATGAAGACCACCGGATTCGACTCCCGGATCGCCGCCACCATCAATCCCTTGGCGTCATAGGGGGTGGCGGGCATGACCACCTTCAACCCCGGCGCCTGGGCGAACATGCCGTGCAGGGCCTGGGAGTGCTGGGCCGCCTGTTCGCCGCCCCGGTTGAGAATCCCCCAGAAGACAACGGGTACGGGCAGGCTGCCGCCGCTCATGTAATACCAGTTCGCCGCTTCGTTGATGATGGGATCGAAGGCATAAAACATGAAATCCATACGGGGATGGACGACGACGGGCCGCATCCCCGCCAGGGCCGCCCCGACCGCGGCGCCGGTCATGGCGTTTTCGGATACCGGGGTGTCGATGACCCGTTCGTCGCCGAAGCGCTCCCGCAAGCCCTGAGCGGTGTTGCCCACATACCAGGGGCTTTTCACCCCCTGGCCGATGAGAAATACCGCGGGGTCCGCCGCCATCGTCTGATGGAGGGCTTCATTTATCGCCAGGCTGTAACTCAGGATTCTATGCGAAGACATATCTTTCCAGCTCCTCTGTCTTGGGATGGGCGCCGGCTCTGGCAAAAGCGAACGCCTCTTCTACCTCCGCTTCAACTTCCGCCCTTATTCCGTCCAATTCCCCGGAAGAAAAAAGCCCCCCCGCCAGAAGATAATCGCGCAGCAGTATCAGCGGATCCTTTTTCATCCAGATGTCTATTTCCTCCGGGGGACGGATATCGGTATGCTCCCCCTGGATATTGTCATCCGGGCCGACATGGCCTCGATAACGATAGGTCAAAAACTCCAGAAACACGGGACCTGCGCCACGACGGCACTTTTCCGCCGCCGCGGTTGCCGCGTCGTAAACGGCCAGCACGTCGTTGCCTTCCACCTGCCGGCTTTCGATACCGAAGGGTGCCGCGATTTCAAAGATATCCCGATCCACTCGACATTCCCGGACCGGCATGTGGGTGGCATAGTAATTGTTTTCACAAACGAAAAGGATCGGCAGCTTCTTCAGGGCAGCAAAGTTCATGCTTTCGTAAAGCACCCCCTCCCCCGTGGCCCCGTCACCGAAAAACGTCACGGCCACACGGCCGTCCCTCCTGATGACCGACGCCAGGGCCGCTCCCAGGGCCAGGGAGATCGTCCCCGCAACGATCGGCGCCGCCCCCAGCATGCCCACTTCCGGGGCGATGAGGTGCATGGATCCCCCGCGTCCCCGGGAACATCCCTCCTCCCGGCAGAAGATCTCCGCCGCCATCTTCTCCATGGAACCGCCCTTGGCCAGATAATGCCCGTGGGAGCGGTGGTTCCCGAAGACATAATCCCCATCGGTCAGGGCCGCGCAGACACCCACGGCGACCCCTTCCTCTCCGCTGTACAGATGGCAGGGGCAGCGAATTTCGCCGCTGAGGATCGGCGCCACAAAGGTCTCCTCACAGAGGCGAATCCGCAGCATCCGACGGTAAAAATCTTTCAAGAGTTCACGCGAATATTTCACATCTCCTCCGTAATACTTATTGAAATCGTCATCTCAGGCCCCTTCTCATTTCCCGCACCGCCTGGCTTTCCGGTTGAACAACCGCCCGCAGGGTCAGGAAGATGATCTTCAGGTCCATCCAGAAAGATCGCTCCCTAACATATTTAATCTGTAATTTCAACTTTGTCGGTCTGATCAACTCCATATATGCCTGCTCCGGATCCGCGGCCCCGGCCAGGACCGCCCCCTCGTCGGCGTTCCAGATGGAGGCCCAATCGGTGATCCCGGGACGGATGGAAAGGATACCAAGCTCTTCCCCGGTAAACATATCCGTATAGTGTTTTACTTCCGGACGCGGTCCGACGATGCTCATTTCACCCCGAAAAACATTTATCAGTTGCGGCAGTTCATCGATCTTGTACTTGCGGATGAATCTGCCGGTGCGGGTTATACGGTGGTCGTCGGCGGCCGTCGAAGAGGCCCCGCGCTTCTCCGCATCCACCACCATGGTCCTAAATTTGTATATCCGGAACGGCCGGCCGTTTTTCCCCGTCCTCGCGCCCCGATAGAACACCGGCCCGCTATCTTCCCCCTTGATCATCACCGCGACCAGACACATCAAAGGGCTGAACACCACAAGGAGCAGGGAGGAGACGATAATGTCGAAGCCGCGTTTAATCATGTTCGTCCGTTGGTCGCCACGGCATAGATTATCTTGTGATCGCGATCAGGCCGGACAGCGGAAATGGCAACCGGCGGTTCATAGTCGGTCATCCCCTCCTGCAGTTGCGCCGGCAATGCCCGGAGCGGTCCCAGAAAAAGACGCTTGAGATAGGTACGGGCGGCCAGACTGCCGGGGATGAGATTCAGACGGACGGCGATCCGTTTTAACGCCGAGACAACCATTTGCAGGCGGCTTGGTTCGGGGATGGAAAATCCTCCATACAGAACAACGGACGAAAAATCTCTCCTCAAAAGCTCGTAGAGCTCCGGAACGGAAAAATAGCGGTGTGTATAAGGCGAGGGGTGGAAATCCGCCCAGTCTTTATTGACGGTACCGATAATCAACCGGCCGTTGCGGTTCAGCACCCGTTTTGCCTCCGTGACGAAAAGTTCCGGCTTGGCGAGATAATAGATTGCCTCGAATAAGAGCAGGAGGTCAAAGCTGCCGTCGGGAAATGTCAACTCATGGGCATCCAGCCAGATTATCTCCGGAGTCGCCGCAGATTCTTCACCCCTGGCCCAGTCACGATAAATTCCTTTCGCAATCTCCAGATTTACCTCGTCGATGTCGCCCCCCACTACCCGCCTCGCGGAACACGCCAGGTAGCCCAACCCGATGCCGGCGCCGCAGGCCACCTCCAGGACGCTGGCCGCCCGGGCATAGTCAGCGGCAAAGCGATAGCGGTGATAGATACGTTCCAACTGTTCCCGGGTGGCCTTAAGGCCGGGTTTTTCCGTGACGGTGTGAAAAGATGAACCGGATGCCTTCATATTGCCCCGACATTATTTAGGATCGTTTTCACCACCCGGCGGTCATCAAACTCCCGCTCGATTTTTATCCGGGAATATTCCCCCATCCTCTCCCTTTTTCGATCATCATGGAATATCCGTAAAATAGCTTCCTTCAGCGCGCGCGTGTCCCGGGGGGGGATGAGATAGCCGTTGCGGCCGTGTTCCACCGGTCCCCGGCATTGGGGCAGATCGGTAGTGATTACCGGCTTGCCAAAGGCCATGGGTTCAAGGAGGGCCCGGGGATACCCCCCTTCGTTGTAGTAAGAGGGAAGCACGGCAAGATCGCTGAGGGCATAGATATTCTTGACGTCTTTCCGGAATCCCAGCCAGAAGAAATTGTCAATTTTACCTTTTTCCTGAACAAACGCTGCCGGCACCTCGTCGGGATGCCCCCGCTCTTCCGGGGCAATCAAAACGAATTTGATGTCCGGTCGTTCGTCCACCAATGATGCCGCGGTTTCGATAAACTCCCGGATACCCTTCGACCAGATCAACCGGCCCACCATGACCACAAGCTTTTCATCCCCCCGCAGGGACAGCTCCTGTCTGAGTCTGTCCAGTTCATCCCCGTCAATACAGTTTTGTGAATACTCGACAATATCGAGGGCATTGGTTGTCTTTACGACCTTTTCGTCTCCCACCAGCCCGGTCTTCAAGAAGAAATCCATATCCCCCTGATTGGTGAACCAGACGATGTCACTCATCCGGCAGGCCAAACGATACAGGCTTTTAACAATTCCCTGCAGCAGGTGGCCCTTGAGGTCAGACTGCGGCAGGAAAGGTCCCCCCAGTCCCCTCACGGCACAGACGATCTTCTCCACCCCTGCCAGTCGGGCGGCAATCGCCCCCAAGACATTCGGCTTGGTGGTAAAATTTATCAAGACATCAAATTTCTCCCGGCGGCAAATATTATATACCGACCGGAAACAGTCCAAATCCGACCAAGGATCGACATATCTGTTCAATCGCACGGGGTAGTGCCTGATGGCAAGCTTATCGAGCTGGTCGATGTAATTCATCAATACCGGACTGATCGTATATGCTTCGATATGATCCATGCCCGCGATGAACTTCAGGAAACTCTTGGCAAAAATTACGGTGGAAAGGTCGTCAGGACAAAAGAAGGCGATTTTCATTCATGTTTCCCCACATGGCCAGCATAAACAATATCCATACCCGCTTTGACCACCGGTCGGGATCAAGGGGCAATTTTTCGTCTAAAAGATCGTTTACATACCGCCGGTCGAACAGATCCAGGACAATACCGTCTCTGGTAAGGCAGGCATCGTAAACCATATCCCGCAGATCTTCCCGCAGCCATTTGATCAGGGGGATTTCAAAGCCCCGCTTCGGGGCCAGGGAAATCTCCGCGGGCAAATACCTCTTTGCCAGCGATCTCAGGACCGGTTTGGTGCGGAGGTCGGCCAGCAGGATGTCCCTGGGCAGGCTGAATGCCCATTCGATCAGGCGGTGATCCAGGAAAGGATTTCGACCTTCCAGGCCGTGAGCCATCGTGGCGATATCCATCTTGACCAGCATGTCGTCATGCATGTTCAGAAAGAAATCCCAGGCCATGAACTGATCGAAGGGGGCGTCGGATGCATGATCGGCCGCTTTTGCCGCCAGCACCTGGGGGGAAGATTCCCGGATAAGGGGGCGGCACCGATAGAGGTCCCCTTTCTCCCGCTCATCGAAGCCATCCACGCACCAGGCAATGTAACGATCGTAAGGAGTTTTCCCCAAACCCCGCAGATAACGGTGGGCGAAGGCATATGCGGTGCGAAAATCCCCGGGCGGAGGGAGAATGCGGTTGGCCAAGGCAAAGATTGCCTCCGGAATCAACCGGAAGAGCGCACCGAATTGATCGTAAAACTTCATGGCCAGATGGCGGCGGTACCCGCAAAAGAGCTCATCTCCCCCTTCTCCGTTGATGACCACCTTGACGTATTTTCTCGCCTCGGCGGCGATGCACAACGACGGCACGGCCGAGGCATCGGCAAATGGTTCATCATAAGCCTGGATCAGTTGCGGTAAGAGTTCCCGGATATCAGGTTTGATGGTGAGAACGTGATGTTCCGTTCCGTATTGTCTTGCCACCAGCGCCGCTCCCGGTCCCTCGTCGAACAGGCCGTCCTCGATGGCTACCGTGAAGGTCTGTAATTTCCTGTCCATTTGCAGGGCGGCGACGGCCGTCAGCAACCCGCTGTCCACGCCTCCCGAGAGGAAACATCCCACGGGCACGTCGGCCCGCAACCTGATCCTCACCGCCTCCTTCAGCAGCACCTCGGCCTCGTCGACGGCAGCGGCGAAAGAGATCCGTTCCCGTCTGTTTGATCGGGACAGGACCCAGTATGGCCGGGAGGCGGCGGACAAATCGCTGTTGAATACCACATAATGGCCGGCGGGAATTTCTTCTATACCCCGGTACACCGTTCCCGGCGCCGGCACATAACCGAACGTCAGATAATGATATATGGCTTCCGGGGCCACGGATAAATCGACGTTCTCAAGGACCTTGAAGGCCTTGATCTCCGATGCAAAATACAAGGTCCGAGAGGCAATCATATAGTACAGGGGCTTTTTCCCCGCCCGGTCCCGGACCAGAGTCAGGCGGCGTTCACGGTCATCCCAAAGGGCAAAGGCAAACATTCCCGCCACTCGCGCCAGGGCCGCCTCCGTTCCCCAGTGGCTCAACGCCGCCAGCAGCACCTCCGTATCGGAATGGCCATGAAAGGCAAATCCCTCTTTACGGAGCTCATCTCGCAGCTCCAGGTAGTTGTATATCTCCCCGTTAAATACTATGACAAAACGTCCGCACGAAGAAACCATGGGCTGATGCCCATCCCTGGTCAGATCGATGATGGACAGCCGGCGGTGTCCCAACGCCAGGGCGCCGGCGGCATCGGTCCAGCATCCCTCGTCGTCCGGTCCGCGATGCTTGAGCGCCGCCGCCATTTTCCGCGCCGTGACCGCCAACGATTCCTTACTTTGAGAAAATGCTGAAAATATGCCGGCAATACCGCACATCGCTATCTCTTTAGTTAAGAAGGGATCTTTTCGAGCAGCAAGAGGACTTCCGATGACAGCATCGGAACGACCGGCATTATCTTCCTGATGGCCAATCCTTCCCTATGCACCTCCCGCCGCAATTCTTCCCTCTTCAGCGGATAGGGCGCAAACCGATGGCATTGGTTGGCAAACCTCACCATCCGGCGCTTGAAACGCTGGGCGGGACTATCCAGGCTGTAAGAAAGGATGAGGAATCTTTCGGTGAGGCGGCAAAGCGCCCGGAGCGACTCCGCCCTGATCAGGGGAGGGACACGATGCATGAAACCCAGCACGACGACGCATCCATAGGCATCGTTTTTGAAGGGCGGACAGGTAATGTCGGCCTGCACGAATCCTCGGCATTGTCCCTTTTTGTAAGCATAAACAGCGAGCCGCATCATCTCCCGGGATATATCGGCCGCCACGACCCGGAAGGGAAATTCAGCGAGCGTCTCAGCCAAAACACCCGTGCCGCAGGGAATATCGAGAATGATTTCTTGCGGCCCCAGGTCACATAACCTGAGCAGCGCCGCGACTCCGCGCTTCTCTCTCGCCGTGGCAAAACGGGCCCAAGTAAGTTGATCCGTATGTTGCCGCCGGTATTCAGCCGCTTTGTAACGATCCCGGTAAGCCCGGCGCGTCTGCCGTTCATAATCGCTTTCCGGCACCGAGCCCTTCAACCTCCCTGCGCAATTGTTCCTTATAGAATGGATCGATGTACGTCTTTCGCAAAATCATCTTGATCAGACCGGGCCACGTTTTCAAATCCAGGGCGACATTCGCCAAATACCAGTGTTTAAGAAGCTCCTTGATGATTAGAAGCCCAAGAAGCCTGCTTTGGTGAGGAATCTCATCCCCATAGTAACCGTCAAGAAACCTCTTTTCGTACTGATATCCCGGACTGAGACGCAGAAACAGCAAAGGGGTTCCCCAGAAGATGATCCGACAGGTCACAATGAATCGCGCCAGATCCGCCTCGGGAAAATCCACCTTGCTTTTCCCGGGGTCAAGGATAAAACATCTGCCGTTGCCATCGGCAAGGATATTTCTGATATCCAACCCTTTGAGGGTTAAAGCGGCTCCGGCACCTCCGGTGGGAGCTCCCATCGCTTTCAGGACGCGGTCCAATTGATCCAGAAATTTCCTTTCCCGACCGCGGGACTGGAGTCGGCACAAATATTTATCGATCTTGTGAAAAGTCTCGTACGGCACCGTCGCCATTCTCTTTTCCGAGGCGCGATGGTAAAAACGAACCGTTTTCCCCAAGCGATCGAGGCAATCATCCATAAAATCCGCTTGACCTCGGGGATCGATCCGCTTGCGCAATGCGCAACGACGGAAAGATGCCAATATGGGCCTCCCGGCGACCCTTTCCGTTACAATGGCATTATCGTCCGCCAGATAGGCAACCGGTTTGACAAAGGCCACCGCCAGGCTGTCGGGTAGATCGAGCTTCGCTAACGACGAAAGGCTGTCGTATTCATTTTTCCCGAGGGCCCTGTCCGCTTGAGACAAGGGGCAAATATTCCTTGCTTCCTTTTTATGCAGATCCATTTTGGGTATCTTGACGTAGTATCCTCTTCCCCTCTCGTCACCCCTTTTTTCCAGCCAGAAGCAGACGGAAAAATCATTGATTTCCAACGGCCCGACGCATATTCCGTTGTCGGGATCCGTATTCGGCCAGATCCGCCGGGCCACTCGCCTTGACAGCGAGGAACGGACTTCCGCATTGGTGAGCATAGCCCGTCTATCGCTTTAACCGACCGGACCGGCAAATTCGTGTCTGCATCTCATGTACCGATCACGCCGAAGGATGAAATGATCAGGAAGAGAACTCCTGCCACTTTTCATTGACAAAACCGTACAACGCCGCCGTCGACTGTTCGATAGTCTCGATGCGGGAATCGATTGTCAGGTCGGGAGAATCCGGCGGCTCGTAAATATTGGAGGGAGAAAAACCGATGAGGTTGTTCAGCTTGTTTTCCCGGGCCAGTTTGTATAGCCCCTTGACGTCGCGCCGCATGACGGTGTCAAGATCGGCGGCGAAGAATATCTCATAAAAACGGTCGCCCAGAAGAGAACGGGCATGCGCCCGAGATGATTGGTAAGGGGAGATGATGGGAACCAGGATGATATCGTAACCGCCGCTCGCTTCCAGACAAAGATCCGCGATCAGCCGGTTGTTTTCGATTATATCCGCCACTGAGAATCCGAGCTGGATGTGCAGCCGGTTCCGGACATCATCGCCGTCCAGGATGAGCACCGTCCTGCCGGCTGCCTCCAAACGGCTTTTGACGGCGGTGGCGACGGTGGTCTTTCCCGAACCGGAAAGGCCGGTGAACCAAAACACGAGCGCCGTTTTCATGCCACGAACACTTCCTTCCCCTCCCGCGCCTCCCGGATGATGAGCTCCGAAATCTCCTTGCGCATGAACCACTCCGGAGGGCGCTTTCCCCTGGCAAGCATTTTTCGGCCGGCCGTACCGCTGATGTTGAGTAGATGGTCGTCGCCATGCCGGCATTGTTCCACATATTCGTGGCATGCCTCACAGTAATGCTGGGTAGGGAAAAACAGCGGCACGATCCCGAGATCACCGACGCGTTCGAAAAGTCGCTCCACGTCCCCGGGTTGGTAATAGTCCCCCACCCCGGTATGATCCCTGCCGACAATGAAATGACTGCAACCAAAATTCTTTCGACACAGGGCCGTAAAAACAGCCTCGCGGGGGCCGGCGTAGCGGGAATAATTCTGAAACGCCCCGATCATGACCTTTCCGGGCGGATAGTATTTTTGGATCATGAGCTCATAGCCTCTGATGATGACGTCGAAGTTGTAATCCCCCTTTTTCTTGGGACCGGCGACGGGGTGGGCGAAGAGGCCGTCGCAATGGGTCCGCTCCAGGGCCAGCCTTTGGATATGCTCGTGGGCGCAATGGATTACGTTACGGGTATGGAAGCCGACCACCTTGCTCCAACCCCGGTGCGCGAAGATCGTCCGTACCTGCCGGGGCGTGAGTTCGTAATGTTTGTATGGGGAAGGCAATCTCCGGACCAGTTGCACCGGTCCCCCTAAGAACCATTCGCCCCGTTGGTACAAAAGCGCCACCCCGGGGTGATTGCGGTCCGTGACCCCAAAGGTATCCCTGGCCGTCTGTTCCAGGTCCGGTTTGAAGATCTGTTGGATGTCCATGGTGGCATAGATTTCCTTGGTGCCTTTGAGCCGCAGGGCGACCTTATCCCCGGCACGAAGCTTCCCGGCCATTTTCCCGGGTACCTGCAATACTATTGGTAAAGGCCATATCACCCCGCTGGGAAGGCGATATTCCCTCAATACCGTCTCCATTTCCTCCTTGGTCATAAATCCCGTCAAGGGGGAAAAGGTGCCCAGGGCAATTTGCTCGGCGCTCATCAGGACCGATACATCGACATCCAGCGGGATTAATCCGGCCATTTCTTCCGGCGCCGGGTTTTCCTGCCAGGCATTCACCAGTCTGCCGCCGTGCGGTTCGATCAGCAGCAAGGAGCCCTTGCCGTCTAGATCCGGAAGGAAGGTATTGTTCAGGTGCTCATCATACTGTTGGATCATCTTGCGGACCATCATGGCACAATGCACCGGATAGGACCCGATGGCCGTTTCCGCGGCCAGAACCAAGCCATCCGCCCCGTCGCACAGGGTATTGAAAATGTCGTTTACTTCGGCCCGGGTGGGGTTTGATGATTTGACCATGGACTCCAAGAGGTTGGTGGCCACGTAAACCTTTACCCCCACCTTTTTTGCCCTGCTGATAATCAGTTTTTGCATCCGCGGGATCATGTCGATGGGCACCTGCCGGGACAGATCGCCCCGATCTATGAGGAGGGCATCCGATTTTTCAGCAATCTCTTTCAGGTTACGAAAGCCTGCCGTCGATTCGATTTTCGAGATGACACGGGTGTCCTCACCCACATGGCGGCGAATCACATCCACATCCGCACCGCGATTGGCGAACGACAGCGCCGCGTGCCTGAGGCCGTATCGCTGTCCTATCTCCAGGGCCTGCCGGTCCTTCTCCGTCAGAACCGGCAACAGGACGTCGCGATTCAGGATCGTGACGGCCTTGTTCGGACCGACCCGGCCGCCGATCAGTATCTTCAGCCGGAGGCCCGGAGCGGAATTCTCGACGATCTGGGCCAGAACGGAGTTGAAATCGATGCTGACCAGGTCTCCCTCCACAAAGAAGGAGGCTATATCGGGAGGATAGAAGCTGAGCTGCGGGGCATCGCTTCTTCCCCCGCCGCCGGGGATCAAGAGCATCTCGTTCTCCGGCAGGTGCAGGGTCTCCCCCGCCATGTCGCCGGTCCTTATCTGCGCCCCTTCGGTATCCAGGCAGATGGGCAAAGATGTCCGCTCCTGAATGAAACCGATGATTCCCGGTAAATCATCAATCTTGGTGTGGGACAGGTTGATCCGCAGCAGATCCACACCGAGTTCGGCAAGCCGCGCCAGGGTGTAATCATTCAGGGAAGCCGGTCCCAAGGTGCAGAGAATCTCTTTTTTGTCTTTATGGTCTTTATGGTCTTTATGGTCTTTCTTCAAATCTTCCTTCCTTTCAAAGGTCAGACGGCCTCGTGACGCCCACTGCCCCGACAAGTATGCCCCCGGCGGGACGGCCGCGATTACGAAACCGATCGGCGCGCGGCCCCTAATTGTCCCGGCGCTTCACCTCAACTACATAATAGTCTTCGCAGCGACCGTAGGTTTGGTAGGTCTGCCGCATAAAAAGGATCAATAACAGGAGATAGAATACGAGATAGCCACAGAGGGCGATCTCGAGCCATCCCAAGACGGCCGCCAAAAGAAAAATGAGGGCCTGAAGTCCGCCGGTGGTTTCCAGATTCCGCACCAGGAGGTTGACGAGTTCCTTGATCGACATCCTTTGGTTACGGTCCTTCTCGTCCCACTGGGAAAAGGAGTCTCCGAATCTGATAAACAGCACCCGGTTCACCAGCCGCATGAGGAGCGAAATAACGGCGATGCCGGCGCCGGCGGCGAGGGAAAGGACCGCCGGAACGGAAACGGCAATTCCCATCGAGCCGAGGAATGCATCGAGGCTCCCTTCCGGCCAGAGGAAGACTCCCATGCCGAGCGCGAAAGGCAGAAAGGCGATGAGAACGACGCCGGCGGCATAGTCGAGGAAACCGCCAAAGTTGTCCCGCTTGCGCAGCGCCCTCGCCATGCTGCCATCCGTCACATCGACGGCCTCCCAAAACAGGACCATGACCAAGGCGGCAACCGCTCCCCCGGGACCACCGAATGCTGCGGTAAAAACGATAACCCAGGAAAACAAAAAAGAGGCGAAGGTCACCTGCCGGGGCGTCAATCCCAGTTTCAGCGCCAGCCACGCCAGATACACCCCCGCGGGACGTACCATCATCATCAGTATATAACCGCGGAGGGCCGCACCGGAACCGACATTCCGCTTTCTGATCAGCTCGAGACCGATGTTGTCAGTTGACATACCACTTCTCCGCCCACATTTGAAAATTCATCATCATCCAGATCTTTTCCGCGCGGCCGCCGTGATGCCGATAGAACCCGCTCACTTCCCGTTGCACCTTTTTCTCGTCCAGGATCCCCACCTTCCTGATTTTTTCCGGAGACAGATATTCCCTCACGAACGGTTCCCAGACCCCGCGCAGCCAATAATACAGGGGGATCATAAAACCACGCTTCGGAGCGGAGATAATGTCTTCGCCGACCCACTTCCGGAGAATCTTCTTCAAGATGCGCTTATGCTCCCCATCGCCGTACAGATAAGCCACCGGCAGGCTGAAGGCAAACTCGGCAATCCGATGGTCCAGAAACGGGTCCCGGCATTCCAGGGAGACGGCCATGGACGCCCGGTCCACCTTGACCAGAATGTCGTCCCGCAGAAAGGCCTGATAATCCGTGCGCATCATGGCGTCCACAGTTTCCGCGCGGTAACTGTGGAGATAGTCTCGATCCAGAACCGTATCCGCGAAAAGATCGCCCGACGCCCCGGGGAGAAAGCCGGGGAGCGATGCTTCGGACCAGGCCTTTTCATTCATGAGTCGCAACAGGTCCCCCTCGCTGCGGACTTTCAGCAGGCGCAGCATTTTTTCGTAGCGGGCCGCATGCTGGGGGAAAAAAGACTCCGCCCGGGATATGGCGCCCGGCAGCGATAAGAGCAAGCGATACGGCAACCCGTGCGCCAGGGTTTGGGAAACAATCCGGCGCAAGGCGAGAGGCCATCTTCCCAGCCACCGGTAACGGTCGGCATAAGCCCGGTAGTCTTCATAACCGCAGAACTGCTCGTCGCCGCCGTCCGCCGACAGGGCGACCTTGACGTGCCTTCGGGCCAGCCGGCAGAGAATGTAGGTGGGAATCCCCGAGGTATCCCCGTATGGTTCATCGTAAATATCGCAGAATCTATCCAGCGAGTCCTGCACTTCCTGCTCAGAGACATAATGGACGATCTGTTTTAGATCCAGCGCTTCCGAAACCTTTCTGGCCTTGGCCGCTTCGTCATAGGCTTTCTCCTGAAAACCGATGGTTATATTGAGGATATCGGCATTTGCCTTTTTCCGGAGGATAGCTGAAACCAGAGAAGAATCGATCCCCCCGGAAAGGAACATGCCGACGGGCACGTCGGAGACCAGGCGATAGCGGAAGGCATCCAGAAGCAGCGACTCCAGTTGTTCCGCCGCTGCGGAGAAACTGCCCTGATAGGAGTCCCGGACTATGTCGGCAAGACGCCAGTAGGCCTTCATCGTCATCCGGCCAAAACGGTCTATGACCAGATAATGGCCGGGCAGAAGTTTGTACACATCTTTGAAGATACTGCGGGGGGCGAGGATGTATCCGTTGATGAAATGCTGGCCCAAGGCCGTCCGGTCCAGTTCCTTTACCAGGGTGGGATGGGCGCATAAGGACTTCAACTCCGACCCGAACAGCAGGCGGCTGCTGTCGCAAGAGTAATAGAGGGGCTTGATGCCCGCCCGGTCGCGGCACAGGATCAGTTCCCGCTCGCTTTCGTTCCACAAGGCAAAGGCGAACATGCCGATAAAACGCTTCAAGGCTCTGTCCATACCCCAGCACTGGATGGCATGGATAACGACTTCCGTATCGGAGGCCCCGCTGAACCGGCAGCCTTGCTTAATCAGCTCCCCTCTGATTTCCCGGTAATTGTAAACCTCGCCGTTGAAGACGATGCAGAAGCGCCGGTCCGCGGACCACAGCGGCTGATTGCCCCCGGGCGACAGATCGATTATCGCCAGCCGGGTATGCCCCAAACCAATCTCACCCTGGCAATAAATCCCCCGGGCATCGGGACCGCGGTGCTGCAAGCTGTCGACCATCGCCTCAACATGCGCCTGCTCCACCGTTGCGCCGGTAAAACTGTATTCGCCGCAAATGCCGCACATGATCTATTTACCGAACTGCCAAATGGACGCACCCGTAACGATCGACAGAGAAGACACCGACGCAGGCATCATTTCCGTAAGGTCATCCCGGACCATATATCCTCAAGCTCCCGGACCCTGCCGGTTATCTCGTAATCGGAAAAGACGCGCCGCCGCGCTTCTTCCCCCATATCTTCCCGGAACGACCGGTCCGCGAGCAAGCGGCGAAGCCCTGCGGCGATCATGGACGGATTTCCCGGCTCCACCAGCAGCCCGTTTACATCGTCTTCAATCAGTTCCCGCAATCCTCCCACCCGGGAGGCAATGACCGCCTTGCCCAAAGCCATGCCTTCCAGGACCGCCCGGCCAAAACCTTCGCTCAGGGATGGGTGCACGAGGATATCCATGAGTGAAACTATGGCCAGGGCATCAGGACGCCAGCCCGTGAAGAAAACCATTTCCCGCAAACCCCGCCTCTCGATGAGACCGGTCAGTTCTTCCCGATAATCCTTGTAGGCGTCGATTATGTGGTCTCCCAAGATATAGAGCCGCGTCCGGGGAAATTCATCCTTGACCATGGACAGGGCCTCGATCAGGAAGTGCACCCCCTTGGGAGGATATAGCTGCCCCACATACACGCAATTGACATAACTGCCGTCCAGATCCAATTCCCGGGACAAGGAGGTCTTGTCCCCGCGCTCGATCTCCCGGATCTCCTCCAGATCGATTCCTATCCTCAGGATGCCGATCTTCCCGGCAAATAACGCGACCAGCAGCGGATATTTATCGTCCCGGTTGGCCGCGCAAAAGAAACATATCCGGCTGGCAAGGATGAACCCCAGCGGATCGAGAAGTGGGTTCTGCAGTTCTCCCTTGACATACAAAAAAACGGGGACTCCGGCGAACCGGGCCGCCAGCCCGACGGTAAGAATGCTCCGGATGGAGTTGCAGTAAACCAGATCGATTTTCTTCTGTTTCAATATCTTGCTCAAGTTCCAATTGTAACGGATTAGATCAAAGGCGCTGAGCGTCTTTTCCCAAAAGCCGTCTCGCAGACATTCACCGCCGTAACGGTTCAACCGGCGTGAGGGCGGAACGATCAATGTTTCGACACCCCATCCCGCGCTTCGCCGGGTAAATTCCGTTTCGAAAGAACTCAGCAGCGACAACTGGAAGCGCTTTTGGTCCGTCAACCTGATTATGTAACTTTGGGTCCGCAGGTTGCCCGCGATCTTGCCGAACGGATATGGTTCGTGGATTAGGACCCGGATGGGAGTCATGGGATGCGTCTGCAATGATGTCCGTCGCGGGGGGACATTAAAAACCGATGGTCTTTTGAAGCCGGGAAAGTAACTGCGCCGCCGCCAGTTCATGTCCGGCCGGACTGAGATGGTTGTCCCAGGGATACAGATATAATTTGTCGGTCTCTTCGCGGTTCCAGAAGCCCTCGGCCAGATCGACAAACTCTATGCCGTTTGTTGCACAGAATTTCTCCAGGTGCGCCATGTATTTGACCGAACCGCGCGGAAACCAGAAATAATTGATCGCCGGGATGGAGGCCAGGATGCACTTGATGCCCCTTGCATCACATATGCTTTTAATCTCCGTCAGATACTCGTAGGTCACCTTGACGCTTTCGTCATTGTCCAGGTCGATTTGATTTTTCAGCAAGCGGCTGCCGAAATCGTTTCCCCCTTCCCAGACCACCGCGATGCGATCCCGCAGATAGGTGATCAAAGCGGAACGTTTGATGAGAAAAATATACCTGTAGGGCAGCCATTGAAGCCACGACGGTCTGGCATCCCACCGGCCTTCATTGGTCAGGTTTTGGGAAGCATCGCAACGCACGGTAAAGTCATTCATGTAGAAACCGATGATCACCGCATCGGGCTCGTATTTCAGCCCTTCGGCCTTAAGAAAATCGAGTTCGATAAAGGTCGCCCAGCCGCCGACCGCCGCGGAGATAACCTCATAGTTGGCATTCAGGTCTTTCAGTTTCCGTTCCAGGACCTTGGGATAGGTCTCTTCTCCCCGCACGGCGTTCCCGAACGTAAGGGAGTCGCCAAGGCACATGATCCGGTATGTCCCCCGCTGCTTCGGCACGGGCCATTCATAATCCCGAAAACCATAGGAGTTAGAGCTGACCGGCTTATCGAGGGTATAGGTTCCCTGCTGATTCGGTTTCAATTTGTAACCATAACTCGTCGGGACGTGCATGACCTGAGGATAGATAAAAACGGGTTGATTGCCATAGACGACCCGCAGCAGCGCCTCGAGAACAAGGCAGGTCGCCAAAACAGAGGCCATGAAAAGGGCGATGTTCTTCTTCATCCAGCTAATTCAATGACGTCCTTGACGCGGTTGAACCACGTGTGTTCCCGCATGACCCGCTGATGACCTTTCGCGACGATCGCCTCCCGTTCCTCGTCATGCGCCAGATAATAGGTGACCAAACTCTTCAGTTCTTCTTCACTTTTATAACAGACAATTTCTTTCCCGACCGCGAATAAATCTTCGAGGCCATGGACATGATTGACGATTTCGAATGCTCCACAACAGGGGATTTCAAAGGTTCTCGCGTTGACGCCATGCCGCGATTGGGGATGATTGATGTTCAGGACTATTTTGGACGCACCGTAAATCTTCCGCACCGTCTCACCTGAAGCCTTGCCGCGATAATAGTCTCCCACCATTTTATCTCGATATCTTTCCCAGTAATCTCCAAACACCCCCAAATGGAATCCGCTCAAGGCATTCAGGATCTCGATCCTGTTGTCGTAAGGCATCCCGACAAAACAGACATCGAAGGACCATTTCGCCCGCTCATCTTCAGACATATCAAGGTGTTGAAACAGTTCGTCATCCGCGGCCAGGGGCAGATAACTCACTTTTTTGCCGCCTTTTTCGCGCAACTCCTCCGTATAATGATCGTCGAAAATAAAGATGTGATCGTAATCGTTCAGGCTGTTGCGGAAATTGACGTCGCGGTAATCGTTGCCACCGGCGGTGCCGATATAAGTGGGAAAGGGGTTGTCCCACTGATATGAAAGGCAGGGGATGCCGAGCTCACCCCTTAAATATCTTAGGGTTTCGGGGAAAACGGCATCGCCTTTGACGATGAAGGCAAAGGCGGGGGAATGTATCCTGGCCTTGGAAATATATTGCCTGTTTTCTTTTTGCAGGGCGGCCCGAATAAAAGGGTTGCAGATTCTTTTTGTCTTCGGAAACACCCTGCTGAACTTACTAAGCAACCGCTCCAGCGAATCCATCCGCGCATTGATGAATACCGGCTCAAAACCGTTTCTGGCGAAAGCCCGGGCAATGGATCTTTCAATACCGTAATAATCGGTAGAGATCATCAACATCTTTTTATTTTTCATCGTCCGGCGGCCGCCTGCTCTTCATGTACGCAAGGCCTTCCTTCACTCCCTGCGGTTTCAGCCCCAACTCCGTTTCCATCTTGGTCGTATCGAAAGAGGTATCCCGGGGACGGGGAGCGATCTCCGGGAAATAGGAATCCGGCACCGGCTCGATGAGGCGGGGATTCAAATCGAAAACCTCCGCCGTCACGAGGGCAAATTCATAAAGAGAGATATGGTCGCGCCCCGCGATGTGGTAAATGCCGGCGGCGCTGCGCCGGACGATCGTCCAGACCGCCTCCGCACATGACCATACGGACAGGGGCTTGCTGAAGACATTGTCCACCACCTTGATCCCCTTGCCGCTCTCCAGCGACCGGACCCACCAAACCACCGGGTTGTCCCGTTCCCCCGGATAAGGCCAGCCGTACATCAGGATGGGCCGGACGATGGCCCAGGGGACGCCGCTGTTACGGATGACGTCTTCCGCATCGACCTTCAAGCGACCATAGCGGTTTATGGGATTGACGGGATCCGTTTCGGCGTACAGAGGATTTTCGCCGTCAAAGACCGCGTTAGAGGAAATATAAACGACGGCGGCCTGAAAAATCCGGCAGAGCTCGGCCACCACCTTCGTTCCCCCCACGTTGACCATGGCGGTTTCATCGCCATGGGATTGAGCATAATCCACGCTGCCGATGGCCGCCGTATGAATGACCAAATCCGGCCTGGCCCACGCGAATATCGATCTCATTTGTTCGGGGTTTGATACGTCGGCGGCGCGCATGGGGAAAGGCAGCGGCAGCGGCAGGGGACGTTCCGGGTAATAGACGGAAAAACAAGCGATATCCCCGGGGGCAAAATACTGGAGAGCCGCCCCCAGCAACCCCGTGCCGCCGGTGATCAGGATTCTTACCGCTTTATCTTTGTGACCGTATCCCTGCTTCATATCCAAACAACCGTTGACCTTTCCATGTGAAGATTTCCGCTGTCCGCAGCGGTCATCAGCGGCGCAACAATTTTAACACCGCGGTTCTCGTAACGGGACTAAAGTATCTATCCCTTATCTGGCCGCCTATTTCGGCAAACCGTTTTTGGTCCTTTCCGGCCGACGTCATGAAATGATCGAGGGACAGGAGGAGCTCTTCCTTTGTATATGCCAGGCGCCAGATATCCCCGGACAACGATTCCGGCAGGGGATTGGTGGTAATGCCGCGGCGGCTGCCGATGACGATGACGGGAATACCCATGGCCGCGGCTTCGAGCAGGGCGCTCGACGTGTTGCCCATGATCAAATCCGTCTGATTCCAGTATGCGGAGATATTTCCGCCGACAACCTTCAGCAGCGAAGTCAGATGAGCGACATCTCCGTATATCGACTCCAGGCGCATGGCCGGATGGGGTTTCAAAAAAAAGCGGACTCTTTCTCCCGGCCCCGCTTCGATCGCTTCCAGGAGCAAGCGGAGAATCTCCATGGCACTTTGCGCCTCCAGAGGGAGAATGATCAAGACCCGGAAGAAAGGCGCTTCAGTTTTTCTCGTTTCCCCTCTCCACACATTCATGTAACGGAAAGCCGGCGCGGTTTCCACCGGCAGATCGCGGCAGAACTGTCGGCGCTCCTCCATAAGGGCGGGACCGCAGACGGCCAGGCTATGGGGCAAAACGCCGCTGCGGCGCTCCACCTCCGTGGGATAGGCGCACAAGAAATACTTCTGGGTGTCGAACCCCTGATAGCCCACAACCGCCGTCTCGGGGAAGTAGCGGCGCAAGGCCATATTAAATGCCTTATCCATATCCTGGTTCTCAAACCAGTCGATGACGAGCCGCAGGGTCGCGCCAGACTTCTTGAGCCTCTTGACGAGACCGAACTTTAGGATGGCCTCCAGGGAACGGCTGGAGAAGAGATGTTTCAACCAGGCGCGGCGCAACAGGGGGGTCACGTCGATCCCGGAGAGGAGCGCCCGCCGCGGAAACAGGGGCCAACAGCGCAGGGGATACGACCAGGCATGGACAAAGTCGCTGGTCTGCAGAATTTCTTCCTGGATCAGGAAGCGTTTCGTCGCCGCTCGCAGGCGCTCCACCGTCCCGGCAAGATTCTTGAACCTTACCGCCAGGTTTGCCAAATATACATGGTCCTTCTCCTCCTCCTGGCGCAGGCAACCGCCGAAATTCTCATAATAACGGTCCTGGAAATCGCCCGCAGCGAAACTTCCGTCCAGGACGAAAAGCTCGACGAGCGTGCAGTTTGCCGGCAGAGGTCCTTTCCGGGAAGGGAACCTGATCCGGCAGAGCCAAAAACGGTAGATTTGCCGGGCCATGTCTCTCCCGCAATCCCAGGCGCTTTTCCACAGTATCTTTAGGGGTTCGAAAAAACTCTCTTTCGCGACGACCCTCACCGCCGCACCCTGGGCCCGGCAAACGGAACGGATGGTCTTGGCGAGGGGCCTGGATGCCGTTACAATCTCCGCGATGTCCTGGTCCGCCAGCAGGTCCCGGATCAAAACAACGTGGCAGCATTCGACGAAAAGGGAACAGACATAGGTATTGCGGCCGGCGATCCCCGAAACCCACCAGTCGAGATCGTCCTCCTTGCCGATCGCCATTCGGGAGATCATATCATTGTAGTGAACGCGCGTGCGATCCGCCACCTCATTGAGCCGTTTCGCCTGCTCGGGGGTCAAAAGGCCGTCCCTGGAAAGATCAATACGCAAGAAGAAAAACCCCCGGTCGATTATAGGGCGACACAATAATCATGCAGTCCGGTAAGATCGGGAAGAACCGTCACCTCGGGCGGGAAAAAAGAGACCGAACCTGATTTGCGTCCCACAAAGAGGATCCCCGCCTTCCGTGCGCCTTCATAATCCGTCTGGGAATCACCGACCATGAGAACGCAATCGCGGTCATAGCGATGATCGAGACAGATGTCCGTGATTATTTCTGCTTTCGACGCCGGCGAGCCGTGAACGGAAACAAAAAAATGTTCCACCTCCCGGCGCTTGACGATCGCGATCATTTCCGGCTCGGGAGTCCCCGACGCCACATAGAGGTCCTGCGTGCGATAATGGGCGGACAAGAAATCATACGCCCCGGGCACCCAGGGGGCATGGACCACGGCCTCCACGACCAGCGCGGAAAACATCTCCCCCAATCGTTTCTCCTCCCCGGGGCCGATATGGTGTCCCAGGAGGATCTTTTCATAGTAGCGGAATTTTTCGTATCGCGACATGCCGCCGTGCCGCAGGTGATAATCGACGACCTGAGCGACGGTCTCGGGCCCGTATTTTTCATACATACGGGCAAAGGCAGCCGTTTTGACGTCCAGAGATTCCACGAGCACGCCGTCGAAATCAAAAATGATCGCTTCGATCGGCAAGCGCTACCCCTCCACCCAACCAAGTACGGAACATGGCGCCCCGTCTCCCCCCTGGAAGCGCAACGGCAGGGCGATAATCTTCGTGAGCCGTTCTTTAGGTTGGAGATTCCCCAGCGCCAGGTCTTCGAAGATCAGGATTTCTCTTTCCAGGAGGGCGCGATGCGCCTCCCTCCCCTCCTCCCTTCTCGCCAGGCTGGAAACAGACAGGAAATCCACACCCACCGCCCGGAGACCGGAAATGCCGTTTTTTAAATACTCCCCAAGAGCAGGGGAAAGCCCGGGCCCCTGCCGCCAGTAGATCTCCTCCTGTCGCCGCAGGGAAAAACCCGTCTTCACGAGGAGAATATCAATGGGTTGATCCAGGGGCAATTTCGGGGTGACATCTTCCGGCCTTATCAACTCGCCCGGCGGCACCGAGATTTCGATCAATAGCGGCGAGTGGAACAGCCATGTCTCGGGCGGGTAGTGTTCAACGGCGCCACCCGCCGGGAGAAAATGCCGGGGAACATCCACATGGGTGCCCGCATGGCTCGATAGGCCGAGCAGAGTGGTATTGCAGGAGTCGCCCCGGGCCATCGATCTGGGGTGCGTAAAACCGATCTTGTCCCCGCCGCCGTAGAGGGGGGTATCAGGGGCCAGGACATGGGACAGCCAGACGACCTTCATTTAGAGTCCCTCATTGCCGGCCCGAACCGATTTCCCGATAAACCTCCTCGATAAGTTCGAGGATGCCCTGGCCGATGTCGATAAACACATTCGATACCATTTTTTTCCCCTCCCGGGGCGTGAAGCGGTAGGGGGTAATGTCGTAATGGACGGGATCTCTCCCTTCTTTCTTGAACTCTATCCGGACATGTTCATTCATTATCTCCTGAATCATTCTCAGCAATTCCCGGGAGTTCAACGCATGGGTCCCCGTGAGAATCAAGCGCTGATTGATGAATTCAGCGGCCAGGGCGGCAATGCTCAATTGCGCCGCGTCTTTGACATGAATATACTCCCGCCTTTCCTCACCCGTCCCGGGATAGACGATTACCCCGTCCCGCACCGCCTGGGTTATATAACGTTTCATCCCGTTCCATTCCTGGGAGCGAGGACCGTAGAGAGATCCGTAGCGCAGAATCGTGTATTTCAGCGCGTACTGTTCGTAGTATGCCTCGAGCATATGCTCCACCGTCTGTTTGCTTACCCGGTAAAACGAGCCGTGCTGGCTGTAAACATAAATCGTGGAGGCATACATGAGCCGCTCGATGCCCGCCTGGACGCAGGCATCAAAGACATTCGCGCTGCCGATGATATTCTTCTCGAGGGTTTCCCGGGGCGATTCCACGGACTTGCCGATATCGGCGATGCCGGCCAGATGATAGACGTAATGAGCCCCCGCCAGCGCTTTCCGCACCTCCCCCTCGTCCAGGACATTGCCGACGATCATCTCCTGTTCGGGCCGCAGCCACGGCGAAGGACGCACATCGAATACCGTTACGCGGTATCCCCGATCGGTCAAGGCATCGGCGAGATGACTTCCGAGAAAGCCGGACCCACCGATAACGACGACGTTCTTTTTACTCATAAGCATCCGGTCTCCTTCAAACCACGATAAAGGTTGGCCAGGGCCCGCGACTCCATTTCCGCCCTGGCTTCCCGGGCATAGGAACCGATATGGGGCGTCAATAAAACATTGTCGAACGCCAGCAGGGGCCCCGCATACGGTTCCTGCTCAAAAACATCCAGACAGGCGAAACCGACCTGACCGGAGGCTAAATGCCGCACCAGTGCCCTTTCATCAACCAACGTCCCCCGGGCCGTATTGATCAGGATGACCCCCCGGCGGCATGACTTCAGTTCCCCATCCCCCATGATCACCTCCCGGCCGCCGGCATGGAGCGAGATGATCTCGGCCCTTTCCATAAGTTCCGCCCGGGATACCGGACCGGCCCAGGTCACCGCGGCTTGGGGGCATGGATCGTAATAAATCACCTCCGCGCCGAAGGTCCTGGCCAACGTCCCCACCCGTTGACCGATGGCACCGAAACCGATGATCCCCAGCAGCTTCCCGGCCAGCAAAGAGCCCATCTGCTTTTGCCAGCGCGCCTCCCGGAGCCGGCGGTCATGACCGGCGAGATTGCGCAAGGCCGAAAGGATCATGCCCAAGGTCAATTCCGCCACGGCCTGGGTAAGGACGTGCTCCGTGCGGTAAACCCTGATGCCCAAGGCGGCGGCGGCGGCGAGATCCACATTGTCCCAGCCCACGCCGACCCTGGAAATCACCCGCAGATGATCCTTGGCGGCGCCCAGAACGGCGCCATCGATCCTCTCCGTGCCCGCCAGGATGCCCACGGGCCGGTGTCGATCAAGGAGTCCGACCAGTTCATCCCCCGTGAGCACCCGCCCGTAAGGATTCAAAACGTACGGAAATCCCCGGTCTTTCAAGTCGTCCAGGAGTTCCGGGGTCCCGGCGGCAAACGACGAGGTCGTGATCAGTATCGTTCCCATTTCCCCCCTGATCGCTTCATGACCAGCTTCGGTACTGGGCGGCCTTTTCCGGACGCCGGGTCAATATCACCCCCAGGAAACCGTCGAAGTCTTTCCTTCGCCATAGATATTTAGTGAGCTTCAATAATCCGGCCGACGGATACTGGGTATAACAATCCTGGCAAACGATCTCCCAGCCCGCAAAGTTGAAAATCAATCCCCAATCTTCCGGGCATAACTCAAATATGTGGGTGTTTTCGGCATATACAGGATCCGGAGATCTTCGTCGCAGATGATGCAAACCGACCCGGCTTCGCCGCACGTAGGGAACCGTGATCACGAAATAGGAGCAGGAAGAATGGATAGCGATGTCGTGGAGGAAACCGATGGGGTCAAAGAGGTGTTCCAGCGTTTCATAGGAAATGAAAATGTCGGCGGATAAGCCGTCTTTGAGCAGGTGTAATTTCTCCGCCCGACACTGCCGGGCCGCCATCCCCTGCGCCTGGATCTTTTTTACCGCCTCGGGATCGAGGTTCACGGACATGGACCGAATGGCGATGCCCTTCTCCTTCACTAATTCATTTAGATAACGGAGATGCGCACCGGAAGAATCGCCCACGTCGACCACATGGACAATCTCCCTCTTTGCGTCTTGGACATAAATGTCCATGGCCTTCAAGAGCAGCTCCATCTGAAAGGCATGCTGATTTCTCAATTTTTCCTGTAAAAAGACGTCCTGGGGGTTTACCTGAAGAAACGAATACTGATTCGATATGTCGGGGATAATCTCCTCGAGCCTTTGCTTCAATTCCCCGTACCCCCGTTGCGCGCCGCTCGCCCGCAATGACCTGACCAACAATTTGCCGACCAGCCGGCGGATCTGTGTCTGGAGTGGGGATGGTGTTTCCATGGCCGGCTGCAATAGAACGGTCAATCGCCTCCGGCGACGGTAATGATCTCGCCCGTGATGAAATCCGCGTCATCGGACATAAGATATTCAAAAGCGGCGGCGATTTCATTGGTCTTGCCCGCCCGTCCCAGGGGGATTTTGGCGATTCGTTCCTCCTGCTCCTCCTCGGTGCGACCCGTCCGCTGCTGGGGAGTCATGACAAAACCCGCCCGCACCCCGTTGATGCGGACGCCGGTCCTCGCTACTTCTCGCGCCAGACCGCGCATGGCAATCTCCAAGGCCCCCTTGGCGGCGGCATAATGAATGGATCGGGAAGAACCGGCATACTTAGGGGCAATGGAACTCAAATAGACGATCCTGCCGAAGCCGGCGGCGATCATAGACGGGAGGGCGTGTGTCGCCAGGGTGTAAGCGGCCAGGCAATGTTGTCGGAAGATGGTTTCCCAATCCGCCCACTCCAGATCACGCCACCCCTTCCAGCCTACGTCGCCGTGGCAGATGGCCAGGAGGTCCAGGGAGCCAAGCGCTTGGCGACATTCCGCCACCAGCCCGGAACAGGCCTTTTCGCTCCCCAGGTCGGCCTGAAAAATATGGCCCCGGTTGGCATCGATCCCCAGGTCCCGGCAGAGGCTCGCGACGGAACCGGGATTTTTAAAGCAATGCAATCCCATGGTCGTTTCTTTCCGGGCCAGACGGCGGACCACCGCGGACCCGATGGCGCCGGAAGCGCCCACAACGAGACATGACCTTTGCCGCCCGTGCTCATTCTCCATTTTTCTTTACCTGCGTCGCCCGCCAGGGACATCCCCGGCATGCATCGAGAAGATGAGACTCTCCGCGCCTATGCATTTCCCTCGCTCGTTGCACCAGGGGATCATGCCAACATGAATATATATCCCGGTTCCGTACATTTCCCGGGGACAGAAGACGAAAATCATCGTTGTTACAGGGAATTATCGCCCCGTTCCATTCCACGGTCATCCGTTGCCAAAGCTGGGGGCAGGCCCATCCCGGATCGATCAGATTTTCATCCCGCTGCACGGCGTCCTTGTAGTCGATGGCGGCGGCCTCATCACAGCGGTAGCGCCAATAATCACGGTACTCATCGAGATCTACATAGGGCAGACAGACCGTCTGGACCCTGACTTTGGGATGAGAACAGTTCCTTCTGACCTTGAGATCCATCAATGTCTCTATATTCCTCGCAATACGATCATATTTGGCGCCTACCCGCTCCTTTTCAAAACGAACCGGGTCCACACCTTCCACGGAGATGGAAATGCGATCCAGGCCCGCCGCGATCAGTTTATCCGCCATATTCTCGGTAAGCAGCATGCCGTTGGAATTGAAATAGATGTCCACGATTCCCCTTTTCTTCGCATAGGCCACCATCTCCGCAATGCGGGGATTGAGCAGCGGCTCGCCGCGATAACTGAGTTTCACGCTCCATAACTGCCTTTCCTCCCCTTCATCGATAATCTTCCGATATAGATCGAAGTCCATATCCCCCAACTGATCCCGGGAAAGCAGGGGCAGTTTGTCGCAAAAGGTGCAGCGAAGGTTGCAGCGGCTCGAGGCTTCGAGATCCAGGTGCACGGGAAATTCCCGGACCTGGAAGCGGGACGGATATGCCATCCAGCAATGCCGGTATTCGTCATAACGGGCCGTTCTGTCCTCCGGGTCCGACGAGCCCCAGAGGGAATAAAAATTGGCGTTGGCTTGCGCTTGAACTCTTTTTTCCATCCTGGTCATCTCATTTCATAGGGGGTGGCAGCCGCGGAAAACCCCTGCTGCGCCAGCCAGTATTCCACGCCGGCAAGCTGCCATTCGAAGTCCACGTCACACCCACCCCATTGCTGGAGGGGAAAGATCTTCCTCCCCATCCATTTCTGGGGCAGCAGTCCCTCCTCCAGATTATCCAGGCACCGGGGCCGAACGATGGATACCCCCATATCGGCAAACCAGACATCGCCTTGCGAATCGCGGTCACAGTTCAGAGTCGCCGGATCGCCGAAGGTTTCGAAAGGAACGAAGGGATGCAACAGTCCGTCCGCGCCGATTTTCCTCGCCCGCAGCGGGCTCCACATATTGTAGCAGGAAACGGTCACCGCGGAATCGTACTCCTCATTTTTCCTGAGGATTTCTATTCCCGCGTCGATGGTCGCCGCCAGGATCGTCGCCGCGTTGCAAAACAGCAGCACGATCAATTCGATTTCTTTTCCCTCCTTGCCCAAGCTCTCCTTTATGACGCGGTAACCGTGGACGTACGCGTGTTCCCCCAGGGCGGCCCGGGAGGCAAGTTCGGGAGGGCGGACAATGATCCGGGCGCCGTGTTTTTCCCCGAGCGCCATAATCCGTTCATCATCCGTCGATACATAGACCTGGTCCACATTCCGGGCGTATTTCGCCGCCAGGAGGGGATATTCCATCAAGGGTCTGCCCAACACGGGATAAAGGTTCTTGCCGGGAAAACCGACACTCCCCTTTCTTCCCAACAAAAGCGCTACGATCATTTTCCCACCTCCCCGTTATGCGTTCTATGTCTTCCATCTTGCCATGCGTTCCCTGATGCCCGCGGTGACGATGTTCCTTGTCTCGCGGTAGCGCCTGGAAATCCTGCTCAGGAGATAATCCAGCGTCAATGCATACAAAAGAACCACCGAAAGTTTCAACAAGAATAAATATGCCGCGGACAAAGCGACGGCGTCCAAGGAATAGACCAGGGCGAGCACCGCCAAGAGGGGCCACAGGTTGCGGATCAATCCGTAATCCGTCCGGTGGAGCCGCTGCGATATGTACAAGGTGATGAAAAATAGGATCACTTCGGATAATGTCTTGGCCAGGGCGGCGCCATAGACGAAAAAAATCGGGATCAGCGTGTAATTAAAGTAAACGTTGAGGAGGGCGGAAAAAAACAGGGTCACGGGAAACCAGATCGTCTGATTCCGGAAGACAAACTTCAATTGAAAAATGCCGGTGGCCTCAGAAAGGATAATGCTCAATAAAAAAATCGGCACGATCCGATAGCATTCATGAAAGCGGGCATTCATCAATAACTGCACGACTTCCTTGCTGAAAAGAGATATGACAAGGTAGAGGAACAGGGAAAACTGCACGAAGATGAGAAAAGCGTCCTTGATGTCGGACTGGATTTCCCGGTCTTGGGCATCGAGGCGTTTCGATATCTCCGGTTTGATGGCGGTCATCACCGGCCGGGACAAAAATGAATACTGGGTGGCGATATTCACCCCGGCCGTGTAGATGCCCACCGAATTAAGGGAAATCATATTGTTCAAGTAAACCTTATCAATCCGGTCCTGAACCCAGGAAAGGAAATTCAACGGCACCATGGGGAGGGAATAACGCATCGCCTCTTTAAAGATCGAAAGCTTATGCCAGGAAAAAGACAGCCACTCCCGAATCAGCCAGAGCCCATAGACCGTTATGGCCACCTGCACCGCCGCCTGGAGGACGATGACATCCCACACATCGAAGCCCCAGTAACACAGGCCGACGATCTGCAAGGGCATAAAGAGGACAAACTGCACGATTTCCAGGTAGAAGATCTTCTTGTTTATCTGCAAGCTCAAGATGTTATCACTGATGAAACCGTAGATTGCCAAAAGCATCGCCATCAGTACCGGGATATACAGGTAAATCCGGTGGGGAAAGATTATGTCCTTGATAAAGAAATTTACCAACCGATCGATAAACAGGGAAGAAACAACCACGCCCACCGTGGAAAACATCAAGATATAAAAGAGGACCACGCCCAGACATTCCCGGCATTCCCGCCGGTCGCTTCTTTCATAACGATAGATGATCCGGCTGGAGTAAGAAACGAGTCCCATGCTGAAAATCCCGCTCAGAAAGGCCTGGACGACGCTGACCATGGCGATGACGCCGAAGTCCTGGGGGGAAAGATAGTAGGTAATGATCGGCAAGGTCAGCAGGGCGGCGACCTTGGTAAAGATGCGCACCGCGCTCAGCCAGAAGATATTGCCGAGGATGAACTTGTAGCCGTTCAAAGGGATCTTTTGCTCCGGACGGCGTCCCACAGGATGGCGTTGATTTTACTGATATCCTTTTCCGGACGGGAGTAGCGGCGGAGGAAGTCCCGATTCTTCGTCATGGGGTTGCCGTTTTGGACATCCGCCTGCAAGGCCGCCAGCGTCATGGGGAAATCCGCGACGTCGAAAGCGATCCGGATCCTTCGCCGCAGCAGCTCCAGCGCCGCGGCCTCGAGGCGGACCTGGTTTCCGTCCAAAAGGAGGGCGATGGGCTTGTCGGTCAGCAGACACTCCTGGAGAACGGTGGAGGGATAGTCGAGGATGAAGGCGGCGGCGCCGCCAAGAACCTCCTCCAGGGGCCTTGTCTCCATCCGGAGACGATCGCCGGCGCCGATATGGGAAGCATAGAGATTTTCCCGGCCGCGGACGGTTTTCAGTATGAATCGGCCTGAACCCGTATCCCCCACGGCCCGGAGAATCCTTTCCTGATGCCGATATGCCTGAAAAAAGGCGCCGCCGTTGAAGGGATAATGCTGCCAAGTACCGGTCTTGATATTGTCGAGAACGATATAGATTCCCTGGGCCCGTGTATCGCGCTTTGCGGTTGACAGCCGCTGCTCCACTTCCGCAAGATACGGGGAGCCGACGGGAATGATTCCGGCCGGACGGCCGTCGAAAAAAGGGCTTGCCGCCACGCCCTCGCCATAGACGAAAAAATAATCGGCAAGTTCCGCATCGAGATTGAACAGGGGCCAATCGAGATAACCGGCACCGCCCCCCTCCTGGTAGGTCGCCACGGGCACCCCCAGGGACTTCGCCACGCCCATGATCAAGGCGTCTTTCAGATCCATGCGGCAGGCCGCCGTGCAGAGGAGAAGAGGCGATTCATCGGCCAGGAGCTTCCTGACCGCCGTCCCCAACCCGGTGATATTTTTCCCCAGGGAGAAGCGGAGGTATCCTTCCAGGCAGGCGAAGGCAAAACGGCACAGGGAGGCATGGCCGCGAAAAATTCGGTGCCCCGCCAGTTCCTTCTCCGCCGCCCGAAACGCCGCGGCGATGTCCCGATCATCCCCGTCGCCCCCGACGATGCCCGCCGTCCGCACGCGTCTTGAATGCAGGGATTTCAGGGCCACCAGCCTCGGCAGGAAAAATAGTTTGTAAAACTCCCGCTCCCCGCGGCAGTAGTCGGCCCAGACCTTGACGTCATACCGGTCATCGAGAAGGATCACTCCGCCCTGCTTGCCCGCCTTGCCCGCCCCCCGCGGCCAGCTCCGCCAACAGCTCTTCAGCAGCCCCGCCCACTCCCGATAGTCATCCTTCCTGTCCGGCCACGCCTTATTCCTTCCGACCCGGCGGACGGAAACGCCCTCGTGAACCGGCATAAAGACCTTTTCGGCGAGCGCGGGCACGAGGGGGTGTTCCCCGCCGATAATCCGTCCGAGGGCATATTCAGCGGCGATTACCGTCGTACGACCGCCCGCCGCGTGGTTCAGCAACGCCGCGAAAATCAAATAGGAGGTAATGAGGCTGTCGAAAAAAATCTTGACCGGGAAAAAGGCATGCCGGAAAAGATCGATGCCGTGGGCGCGGAAAAAGGCAAGGCGCGCCCGCAGTTCATCGTCGATGACGGCACAGATCTCGTTTGCCAAGGCCATGTTTTCCATCCCGATGGCATTCAGATCCGGCACCTCGACGAGGTCGTCGGGAAACAGACAGCTTATATGGTCTCTTTCCAGGGCCAGCTTTGCCCCCACGGAAAAAGAGACCACAGTGTCATCGGCTTGGCCGGGCCTCATTCCGGCCATGGGGAGCGCCGGTTCGGGAGCGGCGACGACAATCAGATTTCGCTTCTTGTTAGGCATCGGCCCGAGAAATCGTCCCGAAAGGATCTACACGCCGCGGCGATGGTAAACGGTCCGTAAACCCGCAAAGACGGATTCGGGAAGTATTTGCCGGAGATTTACGGCGAACAGCCGGACCAGGAGCGTCTTCAGATACAGCCGGTAATGGCCGCGGCGCCTCAGCCAGATCAGGTAGGGATCGTAGTGCACCTTCGCCACCAGACTGAGGAGCTCCCGGTCGGAAAAACCGGTAAGGTTGATAAACACCCCCCGCCGGTAGCCGAGCACGAATTCTTCCTTGTCCTTGATCAACCCGCGCTTTACGGCGTAGTCCCAAAGGGGCGTCTCGGGAAAGGGGATGGGGGTGTTGATGGAAAAAGACCACGTATCCAACCGTTTGAGAAAATCGATGGTTTCCTCCACGGTGGCCCGCGTTTCCGACGGAAAGCCGACGATGATCTCCGGGATGTTGATGATGCCCGCCTTCTTGGTCAGCAATCCCGTCTCCAGGGCCTTCTCCCGGGTGACCCCTTTCCTGATTTCCTTCAGGATGTCATTGGCCCCGCTTTCATAACCGTAATTGATCATGATGCAATTGACTTCCTTCAGCAACGAAAGGATTTCAGCATCCACGTTATCGACCCGGGCGCTCAGGACAATCAGGGCGATGGGAAGCCCCTCCTTTTTCAGGGCGGCGCAGAACGCACGGATCCACGCTTTGCTGCCCGTGGTCAATTCATCGTTTATCTGAAAGACGTCCACGCCGTAAGTTTCGTGGAGATGCCTGATCATGGCGATCACATATCCGACGCTGTGCTGCCGCAGCCCCCGGTGATGACGATAGCAGAAGATGCACTTATGGGTGCAGCCCCGGGCCGTAATGATGGGAAACATGTACCGCTTCCCGGCCAGAACCTTCCGGACCGACTTGTTGACGTCGTCTTCGATCCGCAGATAGTGGGCAATCCATTTGTCCAGTGTTTCCAGATAATTTTCCATCTTCAGCAGGCCGTAGTGGGGCATGGGGATAGCGTCGAGATCCCTGATCTGCTCCTGATGCGCCGTCCGCCGGAGCTGTCCGTCCCGGAGGAAAGAAATCCCCGCCACCAAAGCGACATCGGCCTGGGCCTCCAGGGCCTGGATGAGATTGGGAAAGGAAATCTCCCCCTCGCCGTGGACCACGTAATCGACGCCGGCCCGGGTGAGGAGGAGATCGGCCACGGAAGCGATCACCCCTCCGGCCACGATGGGAACGGCGGGAAAATCCTTTTTGATCAGGGCCACGAGTTCCTTGCACCGGCCGTAACTGGAGGTGATGCCCCCCATGCCGATCACCCCGGGGGCGAAATCCCTGATCATCCGGAGCAATTCATCATCCCGGAGGTCTTCCTTGACGAGATCGACGATCCGCACCTCGTGCCCCCGCCGGTGCGCGCTGCTCGCCGCATAGAGTAGCCCGAAGGGCACGGAACCGTCCCGTTCCCGGGTCGGCACTTCCATCATGAGAACTTTCATGGCGTCATCAGCTAGCTATAGGAAGTTCAAGGCGCATTGTTTACAGATCTTGTTCCGGAAGTATTCGCCCTCCCGGTGCATCCGCCGCAACGCCTTCATTTTCTTGGCATTCCAGAGTTGATAAACGGACTCTTCCCCGGCATTGCCCATGGCCATCTGCAAGGAATAACCCAGGAGGCAACAGGGGAGGACCCGGCCATCGGTGAGGACCACGACGCGAAACCACGGCTGGGTGCACCGGAAATCGGGATTCTTGATCCTCTTCTCGCCCGGGGCGGGATTCAGTTCCCCCGCGTCGGGAAAGGCGCGGTTGTACTCCTGGATGGCGATGGCATCGACGCGCTCCGTCCAAAAGGCGGTAAAGTCATCCATTTCGTGTTCGTTTTCCTTCATCTTCACGAAACTCACCCGGGTGATGGGGAGTACCTTGCCCAGCTCTTGCTTACGTTTGCAGAAATACAGGATATTCTCCATTACCCGGGAAAAATTGGAACCGATCCGGATCTTGTCGTAGGTTGCTTCCGTAATCGCGTCGAGAGAGAAGTGTATCCGCGTCAACCCCGAATGGAGCAGCGCCTCCGTCTTCTCCCGATCGAGGAGGGTGGCGTTGGTGTTGATCATGATATCGAGGATGCCTTTTTGCTTTGCATAGGCGATGTAATCGAGAAGATTGCCGACCAGCAGGGGCTCCCCTTCCTGGTCCAGGCCGATGGAAGACAAGCCGTACTGAACGCCTTCCTCGATAACCCCCTTGAACAGATTGATATCCATGAGCCGCTGCCGCTGGGGATACCGGTCCTTGTGGGCATGGGTGCACATGATGCACCGGAGGTTGCACCCGAAGATCGTTTCGAAATCGATATGGATGGGATACTCCGGTTCGACGGCGAAGGCCGCCGCCGCCTCGAACCGCTCCCGATACCGGCGGAAATCTTCTCCGAGCTCCTCGCTGAGGATATCGTTGACATTGACGCGGTAACTGAACTGTTCCGTTTGTTTGGAGCTGTCCTGACGTGAGAATTTTTTTTCCATTCCTATAGGTCCCTACAAATCCTTTTTTGCATAGACGATCATCATGTTACCGAAAAAGGCGGGCGTTTCCCGATCCTGGAAAATACATTTCACCAGCTCGATAATATCGCGGGCCAAAGCGGCATAGGGCGTTTCGAGATAGGGATAATTAATGCTCGTAATGCTGAAACCAGCCTTCTTCAGCATGGCCCCGATCGTCTCCGGCGAGAAATAATAGAGATGCTCGCCGGGCTTGACCTGATTGAACTTGGTCCGGAAGAGCACCGCGCTGATGCTGCCGATATTGGGAAGCTGACTTATCCTCAGGACGCCCTCATCCTTCAGCGCCCGGCGCATGCTGAGGAGATCCTCGTAGGGATTCTGGGAATGTTCCAGGACCCCCCGCATCTGGACAATATCGAAATATTTTTCCGGTAGTTCGATGTTGCGCACCTGGCCGGTGATGATGTTCAACCCGAATTTCTCCCTCCCGATCCGGGCGGCGGCGGCGGAAAATTCCGTTCCCCACTTCTCGAAGGTATCCGGCAGGGTCAGCAGGAACTTGCCCACGGCACAGCCGACGTCGAGAAAGCGTCCCCGGCGGGCGACATTGGCCAGGATCTCCTCGATCTCGATCTCGTACATCCGCTGCCGCAGCTCATCGCCGGCATAGTGTCCGTCGTCGAAATAGTCTGCGGAGTAAAAGGCCTGCAACTCCTCGTTGTCCGGACGGGGATTGCAGTATATCAGTCCGCACTTACGGCACTTGACGATATCGATGCCCGCCTTTTTTCCCCAAAATTCGGTTTCACTGCTTCCGCAGAGATTGCAGTTTACATTTTCCATGTTGTCTCCCTGTTCACAGGCCTCACTTGGATCCGACATCCTCCCCCCGGGCCTGCTCCCAGGTCCGCTTGACCTGGCGGTTCAGCTCCAGCCACTCGGGGTGTTCCTTGAGGAGACCGATGATATCCATGGTGGTAAAGGCGGGATTCTTGGGGTAGAGATGCTCGTAGATCGCCTTGATCAATTCATAGTCGGCATACTCGTCCAGTTCGAGGTGCCAGTCGGGATAATGGAGCTCCGGCGGGGCATAGACGTTATGCATCTTGAAAAGCTCCGGATTCTTGAGGATATAGAGGGTGACATGCTCCCGGAACTTCGCCTCCTTCGCCGCGCGATGCATCCGCTCCAAAGCGGCGAAAGCGAAAATCTGCACATCGATCCCGGGAGGATAGGACTGTTCAATGAAATTGCTCAGGTAATCGTAATCGGCCTTCAGAAACACGTCGATGCAGGCGTCGATGAGCCAGGGGTCCAGGAGGGGGCAATCGCCCGTAACCTCCACGATCACGTCGGTCCGATGTTCCCGGGCGGCATGATAGACCCGGGCCAGGACGTCCTCCGAAGAGCCGCGAAAGCACTTCACGCCGTAATCGAGGCAGAACGCGGCGATGACGTCGTCCTCGGCGTTCACCGTCGTGGCCATGACGATGTCCGTAATCCTCCGCGCCCGCCGCAATCTTTCCATCAGCAGCTCGATGGAGGGTTTCCCCAGGATCTCCATCATAGTTTTACCCGGCAGGCGGGAAGAACCCATCCGCGCCTCGATAATGGCATTTACCCTTTTCATGCTCTACATCCCTTCCGTCGCCGCGTATTTCAGTAGTTGATCTTTCTCCGCCAGCACCTTCTCCACCCCCCGGGCGATTTCCTCCATATCGGCAAAGGTCTGGGGCGGCCGGACGATTTCCGTGGAGATCACCATCTTTTCCAGCTCCTCCGCCTGGGGACAGATCCCCCGCTCATAGCTCACCTCCCCCCGGTAAAAGGGGCAGGAAAACGGGCAGCCCTTGTCGCCGTAGCCGATCCGCCGCTGGTAGAGGGGCTGGAGATAGAGGGGTTTCATATAGCTCACATAAAAGTCCAGGCCTTCGGCGTTCAGGGCCTTGACGAACAGGGGCGCATCGATGGGGATGACCTCCCGGTCTATCTTCAGGGCATAGCGGTAATAAACATGGGTGGAATCGGGCCGCGCTCCGGGCAACCCCAGGCCGGGGATGCCCCGCAGCCTTTCGTTGAGGTAGGATACCAGCTCCCGCCGCCTTTGGGTGAGGTCGTCCAGTTTCCGCAATTGTTCCCTGGCGATCGCCGCCTCGATCTCCGTCATGCGGTAATTGCCGCCGATCATGTTGACCAGGCTCCCCACGGCCATGCCCGCCGCAATCACCGCCTCGCCGTGGTTGCGGATCAGACGGAGCCGCTGGGCCAGATCGTCATCGTCCGTCACGGCGATTCCCCCTTCGCCGCATTGAATGACCTTGTTGCAGTTGAGACTGTAAACGCCGATAGCTCCGATCGTCCCGGAGAGCTTGCCGTTGTACAACGCCCCGGGCGACTGGGCGGCGTCTTCGATGACCCGCAGGCCGTGCTTTTTGGCCAGATCCATGATGGGACCCATCGCCGCCGGGTGGCCGAAGATATGGGTGACGAAGATCGCCCGGCTCCGGGCGGTGATCCTCTCCTCCAACCCGGCGGGATCGAGATTGTAATGGTCCAATTCCACGTCGGCAAAAACGGGAATGCCGTTGAAGGCCAGAATCGCCGTCGCCGTGGCGCTCATGGTGAAAGGCGTGATCAACACCTCGTCTCCCGGCCCCACCGCGCAGGCGCCGACAGCGGCAAACAGGGCCGACGTGGCGGAGTTGAAGCTCACGGCATACCGGACGCCGAACTTCTCCGCCCACTCTCCTTCCAGGGCCTTTACCTGCTCACCCCCCAGGAAGTATTGATTGTTCGTCCCCTCGAACTCGGAAAGGATCGCCCTTTCCAAGACGGCCAGGACCGCCTTCTTTTCCTCTTCCCCCGTCGTGGCATGGACGGGATAGCCTTTCGTCCGCAGCGGTTTACCCCCCAGCAGGGCTAATTGTGCGTGCACTTCCCCGGACCTCCCTGTCTTTCTATTTCTTCGATTACCCTTTGGATGACCAGATACCTTTGGGGAGATACGGCCGGGATGAGTTCGGGCGCGCCGGCCAGACGCACCAGCTGCGCCACGGCTCCGCCCAGGGCATAACCGATGGTGCTCCTGATCCCCCGCCGGACCCGCCGCAGCTCCCTGGCCCCCGTCTCCGCCCGGTTTTCCCCCGCTTCCCAGACGACGATCTTCAGTCCCTCGTCCAATATCTGTATTCTCCCCTCCGTACAGACGAAATCCATCTCGAAGAGACGGAATTTGTCAAAATCGCAGCTCTGAATGAGGCAAGGGATATCCCCCGGAAACACCAGATAGACATCGTAGGAATATTCCCTGGCAGCGGGGGAGTAACGCCGGTCGAGGACGGTTATCCGCTCCGGCGCCCCCAGGGTATGAATGAGGTAGCCCAGCAGATGGGTCCCCATATTCCGGAGTCCCTTGCCGATATAGCAGTTCACCCGCTGGATGGCCCCGTATTCACCCCGCTGCAGGAGGGATCGGACCTGGAGGTGGGACTTGTCGTACTCCCGATAGAGGTTGATCGTGATCTTCGCGTCGTCCTGTTCCGTCCAGCGGGCGACCGCCTCGATCTCCGCCGTTCCCCGGGTAAAGGGTTTTTCGCAGAAGATCACGGGAACGGATTTCCTGGCCGCCTGGAGAATCTCCAAATGGGTTTCCGGGTGGGTGCAGACGCTCAGGATGTCCAGGGGGTTTTCCGCCAGCATTTGCCGGTAGTCGGAATATAATTTCGCCACGCCCCACTGCGCGCCGAACCGCCGCCGCCGCTCCGCGTCGATATCGGCCCCGCAAACCATCTCCACCGCCGGATGGCGGGCGTAGGACCCGGCATGGGTCAGGCACGGATAAAAGACCTTCGCCCGGGCGTCCTCCTCGTAGAGGGAGGCGATGCGGCCCAGGCCGACAATCCCCGCCTTGATCTTCATTTTTCTTCTCTTAGGCTTTTTGAAAACATTATCGATGATTGTGAATTATGTAAGCTTATCCATTCAATAATAACGACATCGTAAAAGGTCAAAAAATGTTCCATTTGGGACGGCATCGTAAAAAGATCCGCAGGCGAGGCGCGCGAATCCTGAGGAATGAGGCGTACTTGTGCGTACGTCGCAGTGACGAGGGATGAAGCGCAACGAAGCATCCGGACTTTTTACGATGCCGTCAATAATACTAAAATGCTTTTTACATTTAGCAACTAAATCAAATGAAACGTCGAACCATTTTATCTTCTCTTCCTTTTTCTATCTCCAGATTAAAGAAGGCCTCGACGACCTCGATGGGGATCTTCCAGAAATCGATGAGGCGGATGTCGAGATGGCTCCCCGTGAACCGCCGCTGCCGCCATTCTTCGTAGGAGATGCCCGCCGGCGTGTTCGGATAGGGATTGTAGAGGCTTACGGTATAGCCGTCGGCACGGAGGGCTTTTGTGTTCGCGAACATCTCCTCGTACTGGGCGCGATTGAACCATTTACCCCCCAGCATGAGGTAGATGACGCAGTTGATCCCCACCTCCTGAATGACCTTGATCCATTCCGCCGCCCCGGCGAGGCTCACCCGCTTGGTCTTGACCTGGTGCCTTTCGCTGAGGGCGTTTTCCAAGCCCAGTTTGAGATGGGTGCATCCCGCGGCCTTCATCGACCGCAGGAGCTCCACATCCAGGGTATCGTAGCGGCTCTCCACCCGCCAGGTGATGCCGGGGAATTTTTCCGTAACCTCCCGGCAGAACTCCAGGGCCATGGCTTTGTCGGCGGTGAAGTTGGCGTCGATGATATAGAAGTTACGGATGCCATAGTTCTCGTACCGAATCCGGATGTCTTCCATAACCGCCGCCCGGGGGCGGCAGCGGATTTTACCTTTGTTGATCTCCGCCACCCGGCAGAAATCGCAGGTCCCGGCGCATCCCCGGCGCCAGAGGATCGTATCCAGGGAGGGGGGAGAGATTTCCGTAGCCATCGTCTCAAACCGGAAGGGCGGCAGACTTTTCAACCCGTGCTCGGAGAGGAGCCCGCCGTTGATCCGGCCCCGTTGATGGTTTTCCAGGATGGCCGGCAGGAGGCTTTCCACCTCGCCATGAACGATCAGGTCGAAATCCTCGGAGGCCAACCCCACCTCGGGGCCGACGGCGACGATATAGGCCCGGGGATTCACTTTCCGGACGATCTTGGCGATTTTCTGGGAGGAATCCCAATTCCCGCTGTCAAAAGAGGGGTTCAGGATATCCCCGCAGGTAACGAACACCGTATCTGAGCCATGGGCGCGGAAATATTCCTCGAACGCCGGGAAGGCCTCGCTTCCGGCCAGGTGGTCATAGAATTCGACGGAATTGAAGACCATCTGGTAGCGGGTCACATAGTTTTCATGGGGTTCGGAATCGCAGTGGTAGGTCCGGTTGGGGATGTGCAGGGAATCCAGACGGGAGGAGATGAAGGCCGCCCCCATGTTGAGGCGGTTGTTATGGCTCCCCAGAAGCTTGTAGAACGGGGGTATCACCAGGAGGACATCCCGCCGGCCCCCTTGGGCAACAAAACTCCTCCTGGCAATGGGGGCGGCGACGCCGTCCAGTTCCTCCTCGATCATCCGCGTGATCTTTTCCGGAAAGATCATGTTGTTTTCATAGGTGATCCGGATCGCGCTGATATCGGCGTTGACGGCGGGGACGATATCGTACTCGTAGGAACGTCCCACATAAACCATGTCCCGGGTATCCGCGGAAAGGATTTCGCCCAGTTGCCGAAGGATATCGTTTTTGTCCATACCCAGGTCGCAGGAAAAGAGACAGCGGTCGAAACAATCGCCCACGGCGAGCTTGTGGGAGAGGAATTCCTTCTGATAGGCCCAGAGATTGGAAACCACCACGAGGGTGTATTTCTTCTTCAGCGCCGCGAGCAGTTCCATGGCCCCGGGAACCCAGCGTATCTCCCGGGCGTCGTTGTCCATGAGGGCACGGAACTTCTGGATGATTTTCTCTTTCAAAGGCGACCGGGGATTCTTCAGGCTCAGCAGCATGGACGACGTCTGCGACGGGGTGACATTTTCAAAGAATCTTTCCAGAAAGCGGGCCGGCTCCGTCTCGGCAATCAACAGGCACCGTTTCTGCTGTTCCGGGGAGATCTCCTCGCCCGTAATATCCTGGTAAAATATGGAGATAGCCGAATCCTCCGTACCGAAGATCAGGGTTTCCCACAAGTCAAAAACTACAATTTTCTTTTTTTTATCAACCATTTATCAACCTCTTCACCGGCTTATTGCCGGCCACTGAATCTGTTCCTCAGGAACTCCTGGTTTTGCCGCTCCGCGTCGGTCATGGTCTTTTCGTCCGTTCCCAGCATGGAAACGATCATCCGCTTGTATTCCACCAGCATCTTCAGCTCCAGGGGATCGGCGGAAAGGATATGATCCGTGCCGAAATAGGTCTTCGAAAGGGTAATGTGCTTCTCGATGACCGCCGCCCCCCGGGCCACCGCCACCAGGGGCGCCACGATGCCCAAGGTATGATCGGAGTAACCAACCTGGCACCGGTAACGCTCCCGGAGGTAGTCCATGGTCCGCATGTTGACCCGTTCATCCGGGAGGGGATATTCCGATACACAATGGAGGAGATAGAGGTCCACTTTTTTTAGCATTGCCACCGCCGCGTCGATCTCCGCCACGGAGGACATCCCGGTGGACAGGAAGACCTTGTCCGCCCGGTCGTTGACCAGTTTGAGGAGATCATGATCGGTGATATGAAAGGAGGCGATCTTCATGTCCCGCACCCCCAAAGAAAAGAGGTCCGCCGCCTTGGCGGCGTCCCAGGGGGTGCAGAGAAAGGCGATGCCCCGCTGGCGGGCTATCCCGTAGAGATAGCGCAACTGGTCCATGTCGAGCTGCACCTTCCGGAACCATTCCTTTTCCGGATCGCTGTCGGCACAGGCCTCGGCGTCATAGTACTGGAACTTCACATAGTCGGCTCCCGCCTCCCGGGAGACATCGATCATCTTCCGGGCGAGATCCATGTCCCCCAGGTGATTTTCCCCCGCTTCCGCAATGATGATGCACATTTTCCTATCTACCCCCTCAGCCGAAGATTTTTCGCAACCGGACGACGGCCTCGTATTGGGAGACATTATGCCCATGATCGCCGTTTTCCGGATCGATTTCCATGATCAGGGTCTCATCGCCCCGCACCTTTCCCAGCAGTTCCGCAAAATCCACATTGCCCCGACCGATGGGGAGACCCTCCGTGTAGAGATATTTGTCCATTTCGTCAAGGCCATCATCCGGCCGCCAGCGGCAGGCGTCGGAAACGTGAAAATATTCGATGAAACCATTAACGAAGTCCGCCGCCGTCAGATACTCCGCCTGGGCAAGGTCTTCGGCGTAGATGTTGCCGAAGCGTACATCGCCGGCCAAATGCCCGTGGCGTTGCCGCATGTTGAACATGTTGGCCGACAGGACGGCATGGGCCGTATCGAGGAGAAAGCCCACCGATCCCAATCCCAGCTTCCCGACCGCTTCCGCCAGTATGGCCATATCCCAGGGAAAACAGTGATCCAGGGGGCTTACCGCATATTCCGCCCCCAATCCCGGCGGCAGCCACACGAATCCGTAGTTTTCCAGGAGGATCCTCACTCCCTTTGGCGCGGCGAGATCGTTCCACCGGGCCACCCGCTCGATGAATCCCCGCCGGGCCTCTTGCTTGGGGATATCGCGGTTAAATCCGTAACAGCAGTGCATGACCAGTTCGGCGGCGCCGATCCCCTCCGTAAAGGCCAAAACCTTCGTAAGTTTATCCGGATCATCGTCGATGGCGTCAAAGAGGTAACCTGTCTCGACATCCATGATGGGGAAATGGACGATAAACCGGCAGGCCTCGCCAAGCCGCCGCACCCCGGACATAAAAGCCGCCGCTTCCGGATGGAAGACATCCCTGGCGCCGAACAGATGGAGTTCGATGACCGGCGGGAGTCCCAGACGCCGAAAGCTCTCCCGGCGGTCCTGCAACTGGGAGGGAAAGACCGCCGCCTTCATACCGTATTTAAAAGCCAAGCCGGCCTCGCGGGGTTATTCTGACAAAACTCTTTCAAACTGTTCCATAATTGTTTTAACCGGGTCGCCTGACGACGGAAGGGAATGACCGGGGGCATCCCCGCCCCGGCCTGCAAAAACGGCGTCGAGGCGTTCATATAGTTCGGCGGCCGTCGTTACGAGGCGGTCGGCGATCAGGCGGTTGTGGGCATGAGGCGCCTTCCCCGGGCCGACGGGTTGAAAACTGATCACGGGGAGGCCGAGCAGGTGGGCCTCCGTGAGGATCGTGGAGGTCATGCCAATGACGACGTCCGCCGCCTGGAGGAAACGGCATGCGGCGTCCCCTTCTTCAAAGGCCCAGTCGCTGCCGCCTCCCGGAGGGGCGAAAAAATCTACGTAAAGCGCCCGGTCATCGCGGGGGTGGAGCCTGATCCGGAGGGAAAAGCCACCCCGGCCCCGCGCTGCGATGTAGGCGGAGAGGATATTCAGGATGTGGAGTTCGTCATAGCCGTACTTCTCCGTCTCCCCGGCGGCGGCGATGTATTCCGTACAGAAGGTGATCAGCCGTTTGCCGCCTAACCGCAACTCCTCCCGGAGCAGCTCTCTCTCCCCGGCGGCAAGTCGGCGTGCGGCTACCGCCGCGAGATAGGGCGAACCGGCAACGCTGATCCGCTCCCGGGGGACGCCGAGACGGGCCACGTCCGCCGCCGCCGCCTCGTCCGCCACGATGATCAGGTCGGGGAAGACCAGCTCGCCGTTCTTTTCAAATCGCTCCCGGCAGTGTTTCACCATGTCGAGAAGGCAGACGCTCTTCTTTCCCCACCCCCGGGCCGCGCGCCACAGGCGGTGCTCCACGTCCGACGTAGGCGCAGTGCCCGTCACGATCAGGTCGAAATCCTTCCCCAAGCCATCGTCGAGCACCGCCTCCTCGTCGATCACCCGCCGGCAGAGATAATCTCCCGGTTCGATCTCCCGGGGCCCCAGGCAGCCCACGGCGTAACGTTCCCGGCAGGCGCGGAGGACCGGATGGATCATGTTGAAGGAACCGTGCTGGGTCGCCGCGAACAGGATGCGCTTCTTATCCCGCATCTCCGTCCGCATTGCCTTTGTAGTACAGCGGGGGGCACCAGTGATGGCCCGCCACCCAATCGGTGTTGGGAAAATCGCCGCCCTTCTTCATGATCCGGTGGCAGGGGGTATCGTAAACCTTTCCCGTCGATCTCTCCACGGGATCGAAGACGATGTACTTGTAATAACCCGACTCCATCCCGGCGGGAAAGAGGACCCGGTTCGGGAAGCGGGGATCGAGATGCCGCTCGGCGTACGCCCGTTTCCAGGCGACGATCTCGGCCAGCCGGTCCGTCTGGACGCAGCCCAAGGCGGCGGCAAACTCGCTCATCCGGTAGTTGAAACCCGCTACGCCGTAATCGGGTTTCCCGTAATTCCGGTATTGCCGGGCAAATTCGGCAAGGCCTTTGTCGGCCGTTACCAGCATGCCTCCCTCGCCGGTGGAAATCGTCTTGGTGGCATAGAAGGAGTAAACGCCGGCCTCACCCCAGGAACCGGGGCGCTTCCCCCGCCAGGAGGCGCCGTGGGCGTGGGCGCAATCCTCGATCAGGACGATCCCCTTCTTTTTGCACAGGGCGGCGATCGCCTCGATCTCGAAGGCCACGTGGCCGCCGATATGGACCACCCACACCGCGGCGGGCCGATGGGCCTCGATCTTCGCCTGCAAATCCGCGTATGACATGCACAGGTCATGGCGGTTGCAGTCCACGAACTCCACCGCGGCCCCGGCCTTGATCACACTCAGGGGCGTCGCCATGAAGGTGTTGGACGGGCAGAGGACCGTTTTCCCCGCCAATTGGAAATATTCCAGGGCCGCCAGGGCCGCCCCCGCCCAACTGGAAAAGGAAACGGACTCCAGACCGTTGTATTCCGACCATTTTTCCTCGAAGGTCCGGGTGAACCTCCCCTCCGTCCACTGATGGGTGGCGACGATGCTGTCCCAGTACTCATGGAGGGTCTTCAGGTCCTCCGTTTCGAAACCGATGGTAAATTTCATGATCTCATGCTCCTCGTAATTCAGCGACTACGGCCTTGACGGCATCGGCGCCGGCAAAAGGGGCGCCGATGTTGTTTTCCCGGAGATACCTTTCCGCCGCGCGATCCAGGGACGGGGGCATGGCGCCGGAAGCTTCCCGATCACGCAGAAAATCATTCATGAATCTCCCCACCCGGCGTGAGGCGTCGAAATCACCGAAATAATTATAACTTTCTTTCCATCGAGAAAAGTCCCCCACCGTTTTATCCCCATCCGCCGCCCGGATGATTGCCGCTTCCAGATCTTGCCGGCGCCGGAAGATAAACCGCTGTTCACCGTCGCGATAAAACGGATGCCGATACCATCGGGAGCAATCCCAATGCACCACTTTGTGCCCATGGACGGCGCAGACAATACCGGCGGAATTCAGACCGTAACACACGGAAAGATGGGCCCGGGCCGCCGCGGCCAAAGGAGAGGCGGTGGGGGCGAGCGCCTTCAGGCGCCGATCGGCAAGCAGCCGGTGGATATTATCCTGCCCCTCCGCGCCGGTGATGAAGGACGCCATGTCATCCAAGCGCCAGTTTTTGCTTTTGACGATGAGCCCCCAGGAGGGCCGCCGGACGGCGAGGGAGAGGAGCCAACGGTAAAACGCCGCCAGCGTCGCTTCGGTCTGATGGATGTTGTAAGACGCCGACGAATCGAAAACGGCCAACACGAAATCCACCTCCGGCGGGAAAGGCGCCGGGTCTTCGTTTTCGTCCGTCCCGGAGGCGCCCAGCCACATCCCCGCGGGAAGGAGATAACGGCTCGTGTGACCCGTCTGGCGGACAAAATCATATATCGCCTGCCCCCAGACAAAGAAGACGTGAAAGGGAAAGAGGTGGTTTTGGGTCATGACGGTAGGATAATTCGACCAGTGCAGGCCCATGAGGATGCCTCCGGCCGCTTCCACCGCCCGTGCCCACATCTCCTGCCGCCACGATGTGTCGTGATGCTGGATGAGGATGCGGACTTGAAACTTGCGAAACAGCGACGCATAAATTGCATAGTTCAGATTATAGAGAAAAAACAGATAGCCGATGAGGAGCGGATAACGTCGGAGGGCCGTCCACCCCGTGGCGAAAATCCTCGCCAGCCCCCGGAAGGTCATCCCGCTCATCCGCACCGCCGCAAGGAAGTGGGCGTCCACCCATTTGCATCCTTGCCGGTTCAGCAGGCGGATCGTCGCCTCATCGGCCGGGGTGTCGCCGCGAAAGAGGAAATAAACGAGATCGTAATGATGCAGATCGACGTGCTCCCGCCAAAAGGTGAAATCAAGGCCGCTGCTGTGTTCAAATTCCACCCAGATAGCCGGCTTGTCCCCGGTGATGTTGGCACGGACCTTCCCGCCGGTCGACATTCCATATATCAGCAGGGGGATGTAAAGCAGCAACCTCAGCAATATTCCCGGCTTCTCGTTCTTTAACCCGCCGTTTTTGATGATCAGACCGGTCTGCTCGTAGAGGCGGGCGATGAAAATATTCAAGGAGTGATTTTTCAGGTAGATTTCATCGACCAGGGCTTCTTTTTCCGCCCGGCCGCGGATCTTTTCCCGCACCATCTCGATGAAGGCGATCCGCTTGTAGAGGCTGTCGAAAAGAAAACTCCTCACCATGTTCATCTGGGCGGGATGCTCCGGCCAGGCCAGTTCCCGGCCCAGGGTCGCCAGGCATTGTTCGATCTTGTCCCGGACCTCATAGGCCAGCCCCTCCCCCTCCTCATCGCGGCGATCCAGGCAGAGGGACGCCGCCCGTGCGACCAGGGGCAAACCGATCTTTTCCATCAGCCCGATAACAAATATCGGCCCCGGGGAAGCCTGGTGCTCATCGTAATGGACGATCAGGCGGTTTCCGAGGGACCGGAGGAGGATGGTCAAGAGGGCGCCGGGGCCTAATTTCTGGATCCAGAGCGCGCGCGTGGGTTTCATTGCCGGAAGGCTTTGCGTAACCGGGGTCCTTGCCTGACGCCGCCCCCAGGGACCGAACGATGGTGGAGATGCCGGTTTCCCCGCGCAAAAGGCAGGGAAAGACCCGGACATGACGCGAGACCTTTGCAAAACTCTGTTCCCGCCTCCATATTGTCATTCCTGCAAAAGCGGTAATCCAGTATTATCAAGGAGTTCATGGATTCCGGGTCGAGCAGCTCTCCCGCTGCCGCTCGTAGGCGTCTATCCGCCGCAGATCCAGATTCACCATGAGCTCCCGCAGGCCCAGGAGTTCCACCGCGTTGAACCGGCTGGAAATGACCGCCGTGATCTTCGTCGCGTCGCCCAAATCGAGGAGAAAATCTTCGAGCCGGTGGTCATACTGGGCCAGGATCTTCTCCTTGAAGAGGGAATACCATTCCGAACCGGGATAAGGGGTGGCGAAAAAGGGATAGGCCCGAATCCCCAGTTTCTTCCAGGCGACGACATTGCCCCGGATACTGTCAAAGGACTCCTCGGGAAAACCGATGATCTGGTTCGGGATAGGCCTGATCCCCGCCTTCATCGTCTCGATCACGGCCTGGGCATTGAGCTTGGCCGTACTCCCCTTGTCGATGGAGGTCAGGATGGCGTCGGAAAAAGATTCCAGGCCGTAGTCGAGATGGGCGCAGCCCAGTTCCTTGAATCCGCGCAGCAACTCCGGGGTTACCACCGCCGGATGGGCCGTTGTACCCCAGTGAATGCCCCCGCAGGTCTCCGGATCATGATCCCGGCGCTCCGTGATGCAGCGGGGCCGCAGCCCCGCCCGGACCCAGAGGGCGCGGAAGGTGTCGAACCATTTTTTCCTCTTGGCCAGGACGGCGAAATTTTCATCCAGAAAGGAAACGAAATCGATGCCGAATCTCTTCTTGGCCTCCGCGACCATCGCCACGACGTACTCCGGCGAATGGGCCCGCACCTTCCGCTTGGAGGTGAGACACAGCCGCCGTCCCGCCGGTCCTTCCACAATCTCGATCTCCCCGCTCAAGCCGAGATGGAAACAGTACTTGCACCGGTAGGGACAGCCGTAGCTGGCGATCACGCCGAGATGGCGCTTCGCCAGCATGGCCTCCTCGCTCAGCAACAAGCCGCTGTTGCGGAAGTAGATGTCCAGGGGAAACAGGTCCCAGGCGGGAAAGGGCAGCGTGTCCACCTCCTCCAGGAGGGGCCGGCCGGCCGTCAACTGGCAAACGCCGTCCCGGTCTCTATAAATGAGGCCGGGAATCTCATGCCAGTCTTCCTCGGCGGCATCGACCCGGGCCAACACGTCCGGCAAGGTGACATATCCCTCCCCGATCACCCCCAGATCGATTTCGGGAAGCAAGGCCATCACCTCATGCGGGATCGGGGTGAGGAAACCGCCGCCGGCGACCGTCAGGGCCTGGGGACAGGCCTTTTTCACGTACCGCAACACCTTCTTGACGAAGCCGTAGGTGGTGACGAGGCCGCCGATGGCAACCACCCGCCATTCATCCGCCTTCAGTACCGCGAGGATTTCGTCGTCCGTCGGACGCCAGGCATTGGCATCGAATACCTGCACCTGATGCCCCGCCCGGACGCAAATGGCAACCAGTTGCGCCATCCCGAAAGGGACATGGGCGGGTTTTTCGTTTTCCCGAATCACGGGATTGATAAAGAGAATCTTCGCCATGATTATGTGGTCCTGGTTGCTGCGGAGTAGTCCCGACCGTCGTGAAAAAGCGACAGGATCTCGACCAGAGGCCGGAATTCTATCCCCGGGCCGAACAGTATCCCCCCTTCCGTACAGTTGAACGTCGGGGCCGGCGCCATCTGGACCAGCTTGAGAAAGATCTGGGCGTACCAGTAATAGCCCGGATCCGTAAGCCAGGTTTCCCGGAGGTGGGGATTGTAGATATTGACCAGCCCCCGGGCGGGGTCATCGGGGAAAATTTCCTTTAAATGCTCATAGTACTGGGTGTTTTCCGGTTTCGTCCCCGGCGGATAGGAACAGTCCATCCCCACGACGGCCACCGCGGCGCTCCGGAGGATGGATTGCGCGAAGACCCAGGCGGAAGTGCCGACGTTTCCCCCCGTCACCATGCAGGAAACCTTGTTCAGGCGGAAAACCGTCCGGGAAACGCTGTCCGGTCGGTCATAATCGTCATAGAGAGGATTCCACCAATAAAGTTCCATCCCGGCGGCACGGCATCGTTGCGCGATCTCGGGAGAGGAGCTGGTGGCGATGATCAGCTTTATCCGGGACGCGTAACGGTTCACCAGGGCGATCATTTCCTCGTTTTTCCGTTCTTCGTCCTTATGGAGGGCGGGATCGAGGTCCTGACGGCGAAAATAATCGTCGGCGGGGCGTTCCGTCAAGCGGGGATCGCCGAACCAGCGAATGATCCGATGCGGGTCGGGATCGACGGTGAGGACATACTCGGGGATCAGCCCGTTACGGAGACAATGCCCCAAGGCCCCGTCGGCGCATACGATGGGTCCTTCAAAACCGCGGTCCTTGATCTTCCCGATCGAATTCCGTTTGTGGAGGCTGGGGCCCGCCGAGATGACCAGGGCGGGCCGGCGGGGCGCCGGCGCCAATTCCGCCTGCAAGTCCCGGATGGTCTTTTGCAGATAGGGAAGGTTCGCCCGGGCATGCTCCAGACCCCGGGCCGCCGTCTTCCTCAGGGTGGCCTCGGAAAGGAGACGGAACTGTTCTTCACTTAACGTCATCGTCGCCATCCCAGACGAATTGATCCGCCTTGACCACAAAGGCGATGCTGCCGCCCAGTTTTTCCAGGGCCTTGCTTTCGAACACCTTGGTAAAATCGTTGTTCGCCGCCGCGGCGGTTTCGTTGTCTTCCTTGCGGTCTATTTCATAATTTCCCTTCAGCAGCTTACTCATGGATCACTCCTTTGGTGAGCAAAAACTCGGCAAATAAAAAGTCTATCGGTTCGTCGATGTCCACGGACCGTTCCGCCGGCATGACACTCACCCCGGTCTTGTCGGCAATAATGACCCCCTCGTCAAAAAGGGTATCCCGCCGGGTGGCATAGACGGCGCCGTTGGGAATGACGAGTTCCGACAAGGATTGAAAGATCCCCCGCTCCCCCTTCATGGCCCCCGCCAGAAGCAGTTCCGCCCGCTGGTTTTCCCGCCGGCGGAACATCCATTCCGGTCGTTCGGTAACCGTTTTTGCGGTGAAGGACGATTTCAGTTCCTTGTCCGCCAAAAGAACCTCGATACAGGCGTCGATATCCGCGCCGGTACAAAACGGCGTGGTGGGCTGCATGGTGACGGCGATATCGACCGGCCGGCCTTCCTGGGACTCGATAAATTCCACGGCATGCCGGCTGACCCATTCCGACGGGCAGTCCTCCGCCAGGTGGGCCGGCCGGGTAAAGGGGACCTCCGCGCCGTAGCGCCGGGAAATGCTCCGGATCTCGTCGTGATCGGTGGAAACGATGACCCGGCGCAGATGCCGACTGGCCAGGGCGGCCTTGATCAGGTAGGCGATCAAAGGTTCCTCCCCCAGTAATTTTATGTTTTTCAAGGGGATGCGCTTCGACCCCCCCCGGGCGTGGATGATACCGACAATATTTAAATCGTTTTCCATAGCTTCACCATTTGTACGGGATCGTAAAGTCCCCTGTTGCCGCCCGTAAGTCCTCCAGATTCATAAAAACCTTGCGGAAGGCGACGGCCACCTCCTCCATATCCGCGGCCGTATTGGGGCGGTGGATATGATAAAACCAGAGGAAGCGCCGGCGCAGCAACGCTTCGCCCACGGGGCACTGCCCGGGAAGGTAGCGGCGCTCCCGGCCGTAGAGATGGCAGGACCAGGGGCAGCCGTGCTTGCCGTAGGCGATCTTCCTCAGGAAAAGGGGATTTTCATACATGAGCCGGAGATAACCCGAGCCCACCGGGATGCCTTCCGCCCGCAACGCCGCCAGGACCTTCTGCCGGGGAACGCCCGTGGCCGCTTCGTCATAAAGCATGGGAAAGACGTGGGGCACCGTCCCCGGCGGGATATCCGGCCTGGTCAGTCCGGGCAGGTCCGGGAGGCGATCCCGGAGCAAGAGGGCGTTTTCCGTCCGGATTCGGTTGTTCTCCGCAAGCTTGGCGAGTTGCGCCCGCCCCAGGGCCGCCGTCAGTTCCGTCATCCGGAAGTTGAGGCCCACAAGATTGGTCAGGGATTCGTCATCCCAGGTCTCGTCGGGGATACCTTCCCCGTGATTCCGGATCAACCGGGCCTTTTTGGCCAGCGCCGGATCATTGGTCACGATCATCCCGCCCTCACCGGTCATCATGTTTTTCGTCTCCTGAAAGCTGAAGACGCCCATATCGCCCAGGGTGCCCACCCAGCGGCGCCGGTAGGTCGTTCCCGGCGCCTGGGCGGCGTCTTCCACGACCTTCAGGCCATGCCTCCCGGCTATGGCCAGCAGGGCATCCATATCCGCGGCGTTGCCCAGGAGATGGACCACCAGGATCGCCTTCGTCCGGGGGGTGATCGCCCGCTCCACCGCCTCGGGGTCCAGACAAAACGTCCGTGCATCCACATCGACAAACACCGGCACGGCATTGAACAGCAGGATGCTCATCGCCGTGGCGTTGAAGGACATGCACGTCGTGATCACCTCGTCACCCGGACCGATCCCCGCCGCTCCCAGGGCGGCGGCCAGCCCCGAGGTGGCGGCGTTGACGGAAATTGCGTAGGTCACGCCGAATCGAGCGGCGAATTCCGCCTCGAAGCGCCGGACCGTCCTCCCCCCGAGAAAACTGAAATACTGCCCTTCCAGGTCGGCTGCCGCCGCCGAGGGCATCACGAGGAGCTTGTCGATATCCGGCGTGGGGCTGCCCATGAAACGGGAAAACTCCTCCCTTTTGAGGACGTTCCGCAGCTCTTCCCATTCCCGGTCGTCGATGACCACGGAACTGCGAAAGGGGGTGCGACGCACCGGCGTTCCCCCTAATAATGCCAATTCACTCATAATTCCCCTTTCTATACCTTTGAAAACAGGCTTCGCCGCGGCTCAGAAATCTTTTTCCTTTCCTATCCTTCGACGGCGACCGGCCGGCCGTGGCGCCGCGCCGAGGCTGCCAGGGCTGCCGCGAGACGGAGGGCCACCAGACCGTCGGCGCCGGTGCAGTTCACCTTGTCCTTCCGGCCGCCGATGACCATCGCCATGTCCGTCACCGCCTCCACCAGTCTATCCCGCTCCGGGGGCGCGGGCAATTCCCGCCGCCGCAGCACCTCGTAGCCGTCATATTGGTCGCTGTGGACAAAGGCGGCGCCCTCCAGGGACTCCCCGTTGTCCGAGATCCTGACCCGGCCGCGCGCACCGATAAAATCCAGTTCAAAGACGAGGAGCTCCCGCCGGCCCAGGGCGTTTATCGTGCAAACCGTGCCGTCATCGAGGCGCAACCAGCCGCTGAGATGGGGGTCGTCGCCCCCGCCGGGCAACGCCACCCCGGACACGCACACCGGCGCCCGACCGGTGATCATGCAGACCACATCCATCAGATGGGTGCCGATATTGAACACCTGCCCGGGGTAAACGGCATGCACAGCCCGGATCGCCCCCAGTTCTCCCCGACGCACCAGCTCCTGGACGCGGAGGAATCCGGGGTCCCACCGGCGGGTGTGATTGACGGCCAGGACGATCCCGTGCGCCGCGGCGGCGCGGACCATTTCCAGCCCCTCCGCCGCGTTTGCCGCCAGGGGTTTCTCACAGAAAACCCCCCGCAGCGGGTAGACCAGCAATTCCTTCAGCAGGGGATAATGGCTCTCCGTGGGGGTGCAGATGGAAACGATCTCGGGCCGGCATGCGGTCATCAAACGGCCGATATCATCATATACCGGCACGGCCGGGTAATGTTTCCGAAAGAGATCGGCCTTGTTGCCATCCAGTTCCACAGCGCCCACCAGCTCCGTCTCCGGGCTGCGGGTGTAGGCCGCCGCGTGGCTCCAGGTTCCCCGCCGCCGGCTCTGGAGGTCGAAGCGGAAACCGATGTTGCCCAAACCGATGATGGCCGCCCGCCGGGGTTGTTCACAGGTCATAGTCGCGGATCGCCTTTTTGTACTGATCCCACTGGCCGATGTCCAGCCAGCCGGAATGGATGGGATATACCGACACCTTTTCCCCGGCGGCGATCATCTTCCCGATCAGGCCGTCCATATGCACCTCTTCACCAGCGGGGATATAATCGATCGCCCGGGGCTCCAGGACGTAGATACCGGTATTGATTATCGTATCGTGGCTCGGCTTCTCCAGGATCCTCCGCAGCCGCCCCTCCCCCAACTCCAGAACGCCGAAGTGTATCTTCACCTCGTGGTAGCAGCCGATCACCGTCATGATCGCCCCCTGGTCACGATGCCAGGCCAGCACCTCGGCGACATCCAGGTCCAGGAGGGAATCGCAATTGGCGACGACAAAGGTATCCCCCAGGTGATCCTTGAGGAGGGACAAGCTCCCTGCCGTACCGAGAAACTCCGGCTCATCGATCCAGTCTACCCCGTAGGGCAGTTCCGCCTCCTGGAGAAAGACCTTTATATACTCCTTTTTGTAGTTGAGGGTCAGGATGAAATGCTGAAAGCCCCAGCGGTGGAACTGGTCCATGATCATCTCGACCACGGTCTTCTTGCCGATGGGAATCAACGGTTTGGGGAAAATCCTCGTAAACGGGTCCATGCGGGTGCCCTTGCCCCCCGCCATAATGACCACGCGGTTCTCATGGCGGGAAACCGGGACGTCGGCGCCTTTCTTCTCCAGGATGTCGGTCCACAGGATCACGTCCCGGACCGCCCCGTCCTCGTCAAGCACCGGCAATTGCTCGATCTCCCGGGCGATCATCAGTTCTTTCGCCGCGGCGAGCAGGGCGGGCGCACCCCGGGTAAGGAAGGCGAATTTGCGGTACATGATCTTCGCCACCGGATCGGAAAAACCGTTGCCGCCGATGATCGCCCGCCGGATATCGCCATCGGTCACCGTGCCCACCAGCCGCTGCCGTCCGTCGATGACAAAGAGGATCTTCTGTGCCGATTCGTTGAGTTTCTGCATCGCCTCCTTGATCGTCAGCTCGGGAGGCACGAGGAGTGATTGCAATTTATTCTGTTCCATCCGCCCCTTCGTAAAACCTCTTCTTCAACAATTGTTTGTCCAGGGGAACCGTCTTGAGGGCCTCCTTGATCTTCCCGCTCGCATCGCCATGACCGTAGGGGTTTTCCATCGTCTCGATACTCGCTGCGAAAGCCGCCGATCTGGCACTGCCGATCCCCGCCGCTATCGCGGCGACGGTGCAGCGGGGTACGTCAATGACGTTGGCGGCCCGCTCTCTCCCCTCCTGCCGGGCGCCGATATTCACCACCGGCAGCCGGAAGGAGGGCGCTTCAATAAGGCCGCTCGATGAATTGCCCACCATTACCAGGGAATTTTTCAATAGGGAGAGATAGTACAACTGCCCCAAAGAGGCAAAGAGGGTGCCGACCTCCGGCCGCCGCTCCAGGTACTCCCTGATCATCCCGCCCAGTTCCCGGCCCCCTTGGTCGGCATTGGGAAGGGTAAATAGCCAATATATGTCATCAAAACCACTTACAGCCGTCAAGACGGCGTTTATTTGCTCCGCTGCCGGTTCCACGCCCCGGGTCTCGGGGTGATAGGTCACCACGCCTAAATTCCGCCTGGCCGTGGTCAATCCCAGCTCCTCCCGTAAGGCGGCGGCCGTAAGGAGGGGCAGTCTCCCGATGTTGTCCAGTCCCGGCGCCCCATAACAGAAGACCCGGTCCGGCGCCTCGCCCATCTGGATTATCCGCCGCCGGTACCGGGGCGTCGCGGCAAAGTGGAGAAAACTCAGTTTCGTGATGGCATGGCGGAAATACTCATCGATGGCCCCTTCCGTCGCCTCCCCGCCGTGGATATGCGCCACCGGAATCGCCAGGGGCAGGGCGGCCGCCGCCGCGGCAAAGATCTCGAAGCGGTCGCCGAGGAGGACGATCAGCTCCGGCTGGAGCCTTTGGTATGCCTTGGCCAAGCCGATCAGGCCCAAACCCATGGAAATGGCCACGGCCGCGTCGGAATCGGCGGACAGCAGCATCTCCACTCTTTCGGCGATGGGAAAGCCATCCCTTTCGATCACCTTTACGGTCATCCCGAATTCCGGCGCCAGATGCATCCCGGTGACGATCAATTGCAGCTCCAGGTCGACATCTTCCTGGATCTCCTTCATGAGCCAGTACAACAGGCCGTATTCCGCCCGTGATCCGGTCACGACCGCTATTCTACGCATTTTTCAGATCCTCCCAGGACAGGTGCGCATCCTTCTGCAGATCCCGGACGGCCCGCATGCCGAGGACAATCGCACGGAATTCACCGGCAATGCCCTTTCCAGGCCGCTTGAGGGACAGATCCGGAAGGGCGATCTTTTCGCCCGCCCGGATATCCCTGGTCAACACCAGGCTCCTCCGGACGATGTCCCGGTAGGGGAGTTCCGACGGCGCCGGTTTTTTGATCCCGTCCCCCAGCCCCGCCTCGACGTTTCTGACCGCCCGGACCAGGGCGGCGAACTCGGCGGGCTCCAGGGAGGCCCGGTGATCCGGACCCGCCATCTCCCGGCTCAAGGTGAGGTGCTTCTCGATAACCACGGCGCCCAAGGCGACGGCCGCCACGGCCATCTCCATCCCCGGCGTGTGGTCGGAGTAGCCGACCGGCAGGTGGAAGGCCTCCTTCATGGTCTGCATGGCGCGGAGGTTGACCGCCGCTGGCGCGGCGGGATAGTTGGTCACGCAGTGCAGCAGGACCAGGGGATAGGGGAACGTCCGGCGGGACGGACCGGGGGGGTCCTTTGCCGCCGCCCGTGCCTCTTCCAGCCACTGGACGGCCCGGGCGACCTCATAGAGATAAGACATCCCCGTGGAGACAACCATCGGCCTCCCCTTCCGGGCGATATGCTCGAGGAGGGGCCGGTTGGTCAGTTCCCCGGATCCGATCTTGAATATCTCCATCCCCAGCTCCGCGAGCAGGTCGGCGCTTTCCTCGTCAAAGGGGGTGGACATGAAGATGATATCTTTTTCTTGGGCATACCTCCAGAGGGCCCGATGATCATCCCGGGACAACTCCAGCTTCCTCAACATCTCGAATTGCGATTCATCGCCGCCGGTATTCTCGAGCTGGTACGCCGCCTTCGCCGCGGCGGCGGTCACGAGCTTTTCCGCCTGGAAAGTCTGAAACTTCACGGCGTCCGCCCCCGCAGCCACCGCCGCATCGATGATTTCCCGGGCCGTAGCGAGGACGCCGTTGTGGTTGACGCCCGCTTCGGCGATAATGAAGGTACGGTTCATCGTTTTTCCGGATAGATGCCGCCGGCCTTGATGAAACTTCCGGGCGGTATGGTCGTGTATTCTTTCGATACGGCACAACTTCCGTAAAATGTGCCGCTGCCCATCGTTACGCCCCCGTTGACCACCGCCCCGGTGGCGATATGGCAATGATCGTCGATAACCGCGTCATGTTCGATCAGGGCCCGGGTGTTGACGATGCAATTTTTTCCCACCCGCGCCCCGGCATTGACCAGGGCGTGATGCATGACGATCGTCCCCGCCCCCACCCGGGCATGGGGAGAGACATAGGCCAGGGGGGACCGGATGACCGGGAAATCCGCCCCCATGTCCTCCAGCTCCCCAAACAGTTCCATTCTCCGCCGCGGAGAACGGATATGACCCAGCGTAATCAGCACCTGGGGATACAGTTTGATCAATGCGGGCAGATCCCCATCGGAACCGATCACCGGGTAACCGAGAACGGTTTGATTCCTTTTTTCCAATACATCCACAATCCCGGCCACGACAAAGCGGTCTTCCCGTTCGATCACATCGATGCAGGACCGGCAGTGGCCGCCGCCGCCGATGAGGAGGATTTGTTTCTTCATATCCGCACGCTGCTGGGGATGTTTGCCAGCCGCCCTTCCAGACGGCGGGCGGTTTCCAGGCCATCGCGGCGGCAATGGCGATACATGGGCAGATCGGAGACCAGCGACCAGACAGGCCGGGTCTGGATACCCTTTCCCCGGGAAAAGGCGAGAAAGGCATCCCGCTCCTCCCGGTCCTTCAGGACCAAGGCATTGAGCCAGTAATTGGATTGGGCGTGGGCGGGTTCCACAACGAATTCCATGCCGGACGCCGCGAAAAACCGCCGGTACAACTCCGCGGTGACGCGCTTGTTCTCCCGGACGCCGGCAAAGCGTTCCATCTGGGCGCAGCCCACGGCGGCGTTGATGTTCGGCAGACGATAGTTGTAACCCACCTCATCGTGGAAGAATTCCCAGGTATGCTGCCGCTTCGCCGTGGTGGTGAGGTGTTTCGCCCTGGCCGCCAGGGTGTCGCTGCCGGTGATGATCATGCCGCCGCCGCCGGTCGTCACGGGCTTGTTGCCGTTGAAGCTCAGGATGCCCACCTCCCCGAACGTTCCGGCATGACGCCCCCGGTAAAAACTGCCCAAGGCCTCGGCGGCGTCCTCGACGACGGGAAGCCCATAGTGTCCGCAGATCTCCAGGATGCGGTCGATCCGCGCCGGATGCCCGAAGGTATGCACGGGGACGCAGGCGGCTATCCTCCCCCCCGTCGTCCGGTCGCGGCAGCCGCCGTGGGGATCCGGGCGGGCGTGGGCAGCCAGGAAATCCGCCAATTTGTCGGGATCGAGACCCAGCGTCGTCTGCTCCACATCGACGAACACCGGCCGGGCGCCGCAGTAGGCAATGGCATTGGCGGTGGCCACAAAGGTCAGCGGCTGGGTTATCACCTCGTCGCCGGGGGAAACGCCGGCCAGCATCAGGGCGGTGTGGAGGGCGGCCGTGCCGCTGGAAACGGCGACGGCATGCGCCGCCCCGGTATATTCCCGGATCTTGGCTTCAAAACGACCCACATATTCCCCGACATAGGAGACATAAGTCGTATCTATGCAATCCAATAGATACTTCTTTTCATTGCCCCCAAAACGGGGGGCGTGGAGAGGCACGGGAACCTCGCCCGGATAAAGGGACTTTATGAACGCCACCGTTTTCTCAAACATTATAGATATCCCATTTATAGCGGCGCAGGTTTCCCCCGTCCTGGAACCAGGCGATCGTTTCCCGGAGTCCCTCTTTCAGGTCATATGCGGGCTCCCAGCCCGTCAGGCTCCGAATCTTTTCATTACTGCCCAGTAATCTTTCCACCTCGCTCTTTTCCGGTCTAATCCGCATGTCTTCGCATTCAATGACCGCGGCAGGATCGATTTGGTCTATTATCTCCCGTGCTATCCGCCCGATGGAGATCTCCTGCTGCGAGGCGATGTTTATCTCTTCCCCGATGGCGGCCGGAGTCTCCGCTACGGCAATGAAACCCCGCACGGTATCCAGCACATAATTGAAATCCCGGGTGGGGGACAAATTCCCGAGCTTGATCTTCCTCACCCCCCCCAGCAACTGAGAAATGATGGTGGGAATGACCGCCCGGGCCGATTGCCGCGGCCCGTAGGTATTGAACGGCCGGACGATCGTCACCGGGGTGTCGAAACTGCGATAAAAGCTCTCCGCCATGCGGTCGGCGCCGATCTTCGTCGCGGCATAGGGCGACTGTCCCTGGCAGGGATGCCGTTCGTCGATGGGTACATATTGGGCCGTTCCATAGACCTCCGACGTGGAGGTGATCAAAACCCGGTCACAACCGGACTCCCGGGCCGCCTGGAGGACATTCAACGTCCCCTTGATGTTCGTATCCACATAACTGTCCGGAGAATGATAGCTGAAGGGAATGCCGATCAGGGCGGCGAGATGGAAGACCACGTCGATACCCGCCATGGCCTTGGCCACCCCGTGGGGATCACGAATATCGCCGGCAAAGACATCCAGGCCGTCCCGAAGCTCCTTGGGCAGGGCCTCCAACCAGCCCCAACTGTTGAAGGAATTGTAGAACACAAAGGCACGGACCCGGCAGCCTCGGGACAACAGCGCCTCCACCAGGTGGCTGCCGATGAACCCGTCGGCTCCGGTTACCAAGATGCTGAGTTTTGTCAGGTCCATAGGTAACGTATAAATCTTAATTCATTACGAGGCGTTAAGTTCAATCACGAAACGGCGAAAAACATTTGATTTGCCGCTTGCGAACCATCTTTCCGCAGCTACACAAAGCTCACGGCATCGTAAAAAGTCCGGATGCTTCGTTGCGCTTCATCCCTCGTCACGGCGACGTACGTCCCAGTACGCCTCATTCCTCAGGATTCGCGCGCCTCGCCTGCGGATCTTTTTACGATGCCGTCCCAAATGGAACATTTTTTGCGCTTTTTACGATGTCATCAAAGCTCACCGGGCACATTTACGGGGATGACGAAATTTCGTCACTATATAACTTACTGATATTATTGAATAATTAAATATTAATCAAAAAATTTGCCCAGTCACTAACTGACCATCGGTCAGGATAGTTCCCGGATGGGTCCCGCTGCGCCGGGGTCCTCGGAAGGGTTTTCAAAGGCATCCAGGGCCTCCCGGAGGCCGGCGACGGCATCGTTGAGCGCCGCCAGATCCGCGTCGGACCAGTCGGCGATCTCCGCCTTGTCCAGCCGCTCCCTCGTTTTCTCCAGGAGGGCGCAGAGAACGCCCGCCGGCGTCTTCACTTCCCGGGGTCTTTTCCCCTCCCGTTCCTTCTGGAGGCGCTCCTTGAGTTTTTCAAAGGCCGACCGCATGCCCCGCTCCTGCTTCTTCCGGGATATCTCCACGAGGTCCGATTTCGGGATGTCGGTGTTGCCCCGGCATTCGTCGCGGATCTCCGGGGGCAGGCGATTGATGAGGAGCATCTCGTTGATCGTCGTCCGGGGCTTGCCGATGACCCCGGCCAGTTGCTCCTGGGTGTAGTTTTGTTCATCCATGAGGCGTTTCAAGGCCTCCGCCTCCTCCACGGCGGTGAGGTCCTGGCGGAGGAGGTTCTCCACCAGGGCGATCTCGGCGTGGTTCCCCTCCACGCAGATCCCGGGGATGACGTGGAGGCCGGCCATCTTCGCCGCTGCCAGGCGCCTCTCCCCCGCCACGATGATGACCCAGCCCTGATCTCCCGATCGGAAGAGGACCGGCTCCAGGATGCCGTGGGTCCGGATGGAGGCGGCCAGTTCCTCCAGGCCCTGGGGATCCATGTATTTGCGGGGCTGATTCGGATCGTTCTTGAAATCGATAACCGGAACCTCATAAAGCTTACCGCGTTCATATGTCATGGCGCTTATCCCTCCTTTCGCTTGTCGTTGCCGGTCCCGGTCCGCGCCCCGTCACGTCGCCCTCCCCGGCGGCGGCATCAGCGGTCGCCGGGGAGGGCACCCGCTTTCACTTCGACCGGCAAACAGGTCCTGGATAACGTCGGCATCGTCGCCACGGCGGGGGCCGGGGCGATGGCCCCGCCGGTGCCGATAACCGCTATATATTTCCGTTGCCCCCTAAGTCAATCCTTTCCATAGGCATGTCTCCTCAGGCAACCGCCGCCCGCCGCAGGATCGCCGCCGCCCGCTCCTGGGCGGGATCGAGGTTGTAGATTTCCGGCTCGATATCCACAAGCAGAGAGTTTTGCATAACTGCGGAAAAATGGTTCGCAAGCGGCGAAACAAATGTTTTTCGCCATTTCGTGATTGAACTTAACGCCTGGTTATGAATAAGATTCATACGTTACCCATTCAGAAGCGAAAAAGATTTCTGAGCCGTGGCGAAGCCATTTTTCAAAGGTCTCAAGCACCGGCGTCGCCCCCAGCAGGCTGATGACTTCCGCCGTGGCCACGAAGGTGAACGGGGTGGTGAAGACGGCGTTGCCGGGACCGATGCCGTAAGCCATCGGGGCCATGAGCAGGGCATCCGTGCCGGAGGCGCAACTCACGGCGTGCCGGACGCCGGCATAAGCCGTCAGTCCGTCGAGGAAGGTTCATCCTGCAGGGAAGTCATCTGGATGGCTTTGGTCATGGGTTACCTTTATAAAAACGGACGCACTCTTCATCCATTCATGACGACATCGTAATAAGTCAAAAAATGTCCCATTTGGGACGGCATCGTAAAAAGATCCGCAGGCGAGGCGCGCGAATCCTGAGGAATGAGGCGTACTTGGACGTACGTCACAGTGACGAGGGATGAAGCGCTTTCGAAGCATCCGGACTTTTTACGATGCCGTCATTCATGGAAGGGTGCCGTTTTCTTCGATCAACTCTTCTAATGTACGGAAGAACCGGTCACAATATGCTGCCCGCCTCCGCACCCTATCGGCATCGAGCATCGCCAGAATCTTGGGCCCATGGCGAATCTTGTGATATTCACCTTTTTGTGTGTTTAGCGTCGCGTCGCTCAGCGCCTGATACACATCCCTTTTATCGACCTCTTCCATGTTTGACCGGCGCGGCAAGGCATTCCTGTTAAATCCTGCACCATAAAACCGCGTCAAGGCGCCCCGGTCTGAAAGGAGCCAGGTTTCCATCACCTGTACCATCAGATGCACAAGCTTTGGGGACATGCCTTCCACATCGAAGCCCCCATTCCTCTTTAAGTAGTCCAAAGGCGGCAACAACAACGGCCCGTCGGAATCGACCAAGAGGATATTAGCGGCGTCACGATGCCTTTCGAGAGCGTTCTGGTAGTCTTCCACGGCATTTCGGGTAGAGCCACAGGCGATAATATTCCAGCGCACACGCTGCGTCCTGGCCTTCTCTCGCACACTGGACAAAAACTTGCTGAAACCCTCTCGGAGAGCGGCCTTGCCGCTACGCTGATCCCCGCCACCCTCTACGTAAATCCTGATCTCGCCTACCATATCTCACTCACCAACGTTTTCCCCCGATCTCCCCCATGCGCCAAATCTCTCCCAAGGCGTACTTCTTGAGCCAGTTCCCAAGGTCCTTGCGATCTAAGCGCTTCACGGTGGTGCCACCATCCTCCTTGTCGCAAACCAGAACCGCTTCAGGCGTATCCGTCAGACTGTCCACAAGGATGTCGGACTGGGTCGTAACGATCAGTTGCATGCGCTGGGATGCTTCGATCATCAGTGCCGCAAGGGACGGGAGAATGTCCGGATGTAATCCCAATTCCGGGTCCTCGATGCAAACCAGCGGCGGGGGCTCCGGATGGCACAATATGGCTAGTAAAGACAGGTACCGAAGCGTGCCGTCCGACAGACGGGTGGCCGGCACCGGCGTGATCAATCCTCTTTCATGAAGGAAAACCTGCACGGTCCCCGCATGAATCTTAACGGAAACATCCTCGAACGGCTCGTGAAATTCCTTCATCTTATCCAGGAAAAGCTTTCTCAGGCCAGATCGATGCTCCAGATGGTTGATGACCAGCCCAAGATTGGCGGAATTTTCCAAAAGGATATCCTCAGGCAGCTTCGTTTCTTGAGGCATGCGGGCCGAGGTAAAGCGTCCGATGGTCCAGTCTCGATAGATCATGATTCTAGCGTATTGGGTGGCCAGATAGGTAATCTCGGGATACATATCCGGTTCCTTGCGCTGAGACAAAATGGATTGGTCCAGGGCGATATCTTCCCGGCGAAGTTTTCGCTGGGTGCGGTTTTCAGATCCGTTTTCCGATTCCGAAGACTCGGGGTAGGCGCTGATCACGGGATGCCCCTTCTGATACCTGTAATAAAAACGCACATCCGACTTATCGGCAACATCGGGCCGCTCGTTCTCCACGGCTTCGTCAGCCAGTTCGAAACGCTGCCCCGTCATTGTGAAGGAAATTCTGTGCCGCAATGGCATAATCCCGTTGGGATAAAATACGGTCGCTTCAACCTCCGCCACGGGTGTTTTCGCCGCGCCTTTCCAAAGCCACTCCTCGACGCCGCCCCCCTGACGAATCGGACCCGAGAAATCTTTACAGGAGCTCCGCAAAAAGTCCACCGCGTCAATCAAATTGGATTTCCCCGCGGCGTTCGGCCCGATCAAAACATTCAAGGATTCCAGGTTTATCTCCTCAGAATCAGGGCCAAAGGAAAGAAAATTCCGCAACCGAAGAGAACGAATCAGTTTTTTACTTCCCGACATGATCTATTCACCTCGCTTTGCCGCGCCGTTGTTTGCGCGTCTTTGCCTGCCGTATTTGGCAAACTATAATTCCGACTCCAGGTTCTCATTGCGCGTATTAGCAGTAGCGTTCGGGTGCCACAGCAGGTGCAGGATGCCGCAGGCTCCGAAAAAACGCAAGCTATTTCCCGCATGTCGCTTTCTTGTTGGGCGATGCGAGTCTAGTAGGAGTCAGGCTCATCTAACTCCCCCCTTATGCATGTTATGTTCTCTGCAAAGGGGATAGATATCCCCCTTCTGATCAGTGCTTCCGCCACCGTTAAACCGAGATCCTGCATTCATCTTGTTGTACCCATTTTCTTACTCGATAGTATTTTTGCCTAAACCATTCTTGATGACATCGTAAAAAGCGCAAAAAATGTCCCATTTGGGACGGCATCGTAAAAAGATCCGCAGGCGAGGCGCGCGAATCCTGAGGAATGAGGCGTACTGGGACGTACGTCGCAGTGACGAGGGATGAAGCGCTTTCGAAGCATCCGGACTTCTAAGTAAGTCGCACGTAACTAATTGGATTCTTTAGATACGTGTTTGACGGTTTTGGGCCGGTTTCATGGCACAGACTCGACTTACTTCTTTTATACAGGCCCGGCAGTCGGCGGGCTAGGGCGCTTTTTACGATGCCGTCATTTCTGCCAATGTATTCGGTTGTACATACAGCTCCGCCCTCTGGATTCCCGGCGGGCGGATATCCCCTGGCGGCGGCCCGGGATCCGGGCCAGGTCGAGGCCTTGAAAAGGCTAAGGTCTTAACTCCGTGTCCGACCGGCCCTGGACATGGGTCTCCACGCCGGACAACTCATTGCGCAGTTCGACTATCTCTCTTTCCAGACGCTCGTACTCCGCCAGCTTGCGCTTCAGGAAGTAAAAGGTCGTGCGGGCCTTTTCCTCGATCCCGCTGGGCGTCAGTTTGTAGAGATAGGAAATCTTGTTGCTGGAGCTCTTGAAGTTGTCTACCTTGACCAGGCCGCGCCGGATCAGGGACTTGATCAGATAGTTGACCTTGCCGAGACTTATGCCCAGGCGCGAGGACAGCTCCCGCTGGGTCAGGGCCGGTTCTTCCTTGATCGCCTTGAGTATCTTCAGGACGTCTTCATTGTTCAACGGCGGCATTTCCGGTTTCGACAAGCGGATTCTCCTTGCGTTCAATGCATGAACATGCGCCGTTCCTAAACCAGCGCGGATAGAAAGTCAAGGGAAATTTATTGAAAGCTACGCTTTGCCGTCGTCCCGAAGGCCCGCATGCCAAAGGATGAGACTTGAATAGACATGCAGTTTGCTGCGGATGCGCCGGGAAAGCCCGAGGGTGAAAATAACCGCCAGGGAGGTAAAAAACCAGTTGACCAGCAGGCGGAGGAAGATGGTGATCCGGATCAGCGCATAGTAGGGAAGGCCGTGCCATTTGCGGAAAAACTGATAGCGGGACCGATAGAATTCGATCCGGGACCGGACGCCGGGGCCGATGCTCTGACCCTGAAGATGATAGATCCGGGCGGACGGCACATGATAGATTTTCCAGCCTTGCCGGCGCATCCGGTAAGCCCAGTCCGTCTCTTCCATGAAGAAGAAATACCGCTCGTCGAACCAGCCCACCTCATCCATGGCCTGTCTTCTCACCAGCAGGCAGGCGCCTACCCCGGAATCGACCGCGAGGGGCCGATCGTAATCGTAACGCTTGCCGGGGTAGCGGCGGGGGAAAAGATATTCCAGAACCGGCATGTTGAACAGCAGGGTAAACAGCGTCGGAAAAGCGGCGATGGAATTCTGCTTCGTCCCGTCCCGGTTGAGAAGCTGACCGCAGGCCATGGCGGCGTCCGGGCGGGATTCCATAAAGGAAAACAGCTCCCGGACGGCGTCTTCCGTCACCACCGCGTCGGTGTTGAGGAGCAGGGCATAGCGCCCCCGCATCACGGCAAAGGCCTGATTGTTCGCCGCGCCGAACCCGCGGTTCGTTTCATTGACGATCACCCGCGCCGCGGGGAAACACTCCCGCAGCATGGCGACACTGCCGTCGGTGGAGGCGTTGTCCACCACAATGATCTCACAGGTTGGGCCGCCGCGGGTCCCCCGGAGCGACGCCAGGCAGTTTTTCAGCAGTTCCCCGGTGTTCCAGTTGACGACGATCACCGAGACATCCGGCGTTTTCCCCCCCGCCGGCATGCTCATGGCTCCCCCGCCGGCCGTCCCCGGCGCCGGGTCATCTCCGCCAGCTTGGCGTATTTGCAGAACTTATTTATCCCATCGGTGGCGGCCAGCGTGAGGCCCTGCGGGCCGTCGAGCATCCCCAGCCGGAATACGTAATCCTGGAGAAAGGTCAATGCCGCCCGGACCAGGGCGCCGCCCACCGTGGCCCGCCGGCCGGCGGCATAGGCCTCCCGGGCGCCCAGAGTCGAATAGTGGTCGATCTTCCGGAGAATCAGGCTCAGATCGCTCTCCGTGCAATGGACAATGGGGACGTCGAGGGCCGCCACGGGGCCCTCGACCTCCAGGCCTTCGTGAACAGCGGCGACGGACATCCGGCCCTGCCCCCGGCGGAAAAGGCGGGTGAGGCGGTCGGGCCACCAACCGGCATGACGGATCCACCGCCCCTGAAAGTAGTTTTTCCGGGGAAAGCTGTAACCGGCGGGACCGGGCTCGGCAAGGACCCTGGCGATCACCACGGCCGTTTCCGGAGGGATGCGCTCGTCGGCGTCCAGGATCAGGATCCACGGCTGGCGGCACTGATCGATGGCGAACTGCTTCTGGGCGCCGAATCCGCCCCGCCAGGGCTCCGCAAAGACTTCGGCGCCGGACGCCCGGGCGATTTCCGCGGTGGCGTCGCCGCTGTGGGAATCCACGACGACGATCTGGGCGGCAAACGCCACGCTTTGCAGGCAGGCGGAGATATTACGCTCTTCATTTTGCGTGATTACGGCCACGGAGAGGGGAGCCTTACCGGTGCCGGGATTCACCGCCCCGCCCCCCGCTCCCCCGGGCCGGCCGGAAGGTTCAGAAGGCGTCACCGGCGGCGCCTCCCTCATAGCGGTCCATGATCAACAGACCGTTGCAATGGGCCCAATGGCGAATCAGCCACCCCTTGTCCTCCCGAAAGAAATCCCGGGATTCATCGAACCGCCGCCCGAAATGGTCCTCGATCGCCCTGATCACCCCCCGGTCGTTGTTCCAGCCCTGGCCCCGGCTGCCGTCCCGGCGGACGAACACCTCCTGAAGGTTGGTGTCATGGAAGACAACCTTGCACCGGGGGGACAGGTAAGGGAACCAGTGTCTTATCTCCTCGCCGGTGTGCTCGTAGCGATGGCTGGTGTCGATGAACAGGATGTCGATGGCCGGCGCGAGCCCCCGGGCGGCGCACCAGGCGGGGAAAAGGGCCGCGAAGGAGATGTCGTCGCTTTTCACGAAATGCCGCTTCGGATAGGTGCCGACTTCTTCCCGATCTTCGATATCGACGCTCACCAGGGCGCCGTCCCAGAGTTTCGCCACCCGTTCCAGGACAAAGGTGGACTCGCCGTCCCCCGATCCCAGCTCCACGATCAGTCGCGCCTCGATCCCCAGACATTCCATAAACAGGGTTGCGAGGTGGTCGCAAATATCCGTCGGCCGCGCCGCCCGCCGCGTCACGGCCTTCAGGACCTTGGTGAGGGCCCCCGCCGGGGTGTCCTTGGTGCCGAGATAGCCCTTTATGATCGACATTATCGATAATCCTCAAAAATATTCGATTTTTTGGTCGTAAGGCAGGAAGATGTTGCCCTTGAACCGTTCATGGAAGGCGGGAAAGTCCCGGATCGTCTTTTCCCCCAGGGGTTTGTAGATATTGAAATAACGATCCAGCTCCGGCCATTTCTCGTCCCAGATCCGCCGCATCTCCCCGCGCCAGTCCTGCCGGCAGTGCGGATAGGCCTGCTCGCGGGAGGCGTTTTTCTCCGTAACCTTGTGATAGTGCCAGACGAAGGAATCGACGCTCAGGGCGGTACACCCCCCGGCGAGGAAACAGCGGAGGGAGAAATCGTTATTCTCATAGGCGGCCTTCCAGCGCTCATCGAAATAACCGATCGCGGCGAATATTTCCCGCCTCCAGAACATGACGTTGAATTCCACTCCGACATAACGGAGATAGCCGCGCCGCCGCCGCCGGAAAAGTTTATCCTTCAGCGTGGTTTCCTTTTCTTGAAGTTCCGTCAGATCGGGATGGTCCGTCCCGTAGGGCGCCTGCGGTTTCCAGATCTGGTGGTCCACATCGCTTTTGTCGGTGAACGGGGTGGCCTGGTAAACTTCCGGGATCTGGACCTTCTGGAACAGATCTTCGTCCATTCCCGAGGTTACGATCACGTCCGAGGTGATCAACGCAAAGACCGGGGACTTTGCCGTGCGCACCAGAAAATTGACCGCCCGGCTGATGCCGATGTTGCGGTTCAGGAGGATCGCCGAAAGGCCGTATCTGGTTTGCAGCTCCAGGAGGCGCCGCCGATGCCCTTCCGGGGAACCCTGGTCGAGAAGATACACGTCCCCCCGCAGGCGGGGGCTTTTACGTTCATAAAAGGCCCGGAGGTTCTCCTCCAGCACCCGGCAGGCCGTATCTTCCCCGGAGGGATTATAGTTGAGCACCAGATAAGTGATGTCCGGTATCAATGTCCGTTCTACCCGCCTTGCCCGAAGTCTTTCCTGCCGGCAACCGTCGATGACGCCGCTCTCCGCTTGTCGTCCCATATTCATCCGCCTATAACACAAACGGTCATGCAATTAAATGATGAATTCCCCCAATGACTATGCTACAAAAGGCGTAATTTGAGCTTCCGTAAGGATTGTTTTTTTATGCCATTGAAATCACTGGAAAATAACGTCGCTGGAGCAACGACCCCGGCCCCGGCGTCTGAAAAAAAGGAAAAAATTTATAAATATCTCCACATATCGCTCCTGGTCCTCATCGGGGTGCATGTCTTCATCAATCCCTTTCCGCAACTCACCGCCATTGAAGAAATAAGTTTTTACGGCGCCGCTTTTGTTCTGGCGGCGCTGCTCAGGTCGAAACAGACGACCTTCAGCTTCCAGGGTCCGCTGACCATGCCCTTGTTTCTCTTTGTCGGCTGGACGGTGGTCGGCCTGTTCTTCGCCCTCGACAAGGCCAACACGATCCATGACATCTACGCCCATCTACTGAAATACCTGTTTTTTTATTTTTTATTGGTGAACTATTTCAATACCTTTCGTCGTTTTGAGCTCCTATGGCTGCTGCTCATTTTTTCCACCGCCGTCTTTGCGGTCTATCTCATGGTGTACTTTTACCTAATCATCGGCAATCCGTTCGCCGTCAAGCTGGGATATAAAATGCCCTGGGAGATCCCCCCTAACTTCATCGGCGTTCTGACGATATTCGCCCTGCTTTTATCGATCAACATATACAATTTCAAGGAATTGAAAGCATACAAGCTGCTGCTCGCCATCCCGGCGGGCATCCTGGTCATTGCCACCCTGTCCACCAAGACGAGAGGGGCCATCTTTTCCCTCTTCGTTGCCGTCCTGGTCCTGTTCGCCCGCAACAAAAGGAACCTGCTGCTGTTCTTTCTGGCCCTGGTCATGCTCGTCGTCGCGATGCCCGTCAAGGAACGCCTTTCCCCCGAAGAGTTGACCGCCAAGATACAGGCCGACGACCGGCTGCAAATCTGGTACACCTTCTGGGAGATGACCAAGGATCACCCCATAACCGGGATCGGATTCGGGATGGAAACGTATCACGACGAGGACCTGCTGAACAAATACAACCAGCGCGTCCCCGCCGCCTACCGCCAGAGCGTCCCCCTTAAATCACCCCACAACTTCTTTGTGGATCTCACCGTCCGGACGGGATTCGTCGGCCTGGCCATTTTCTTATTCCTCCTCTGGCGATGCTTCGCCCTGGCCGCCGCGCTCATCAAACGGGGGAAAAGCAATTTCGTCCGCACCTGGGCCACGGGGCTGACCGCCGCCCTGATAGCCTGGATGATCCAGGGGATGTTCGAGAGCATCGCCAGCGGACCCGCCGCGAAGTTGTTTTTTGTCATTCTGGCCATGTTGACCATTCTCTGGCAGCTCCGGGAACGGGAAGAACCTGTGGACGCGGGGCTCGTCTGAAGATGCAAAAGCGCCGCCGCGTAGCCGTCGTCATCCCCAAGTACGGCCTGGTGGGCGGGGCCGAGGGCTTCGCCGCCGCCTTGACGGAGCGGTTGGCGGGCGATCCCGCCCTGGAAATCCACGTCTTCGCCAACCGCCGCCGGGCGGATGACGACCCCGGGGCGATCCGCTTTCATCACGTCCCCGTCATCCTCTTCCCCAGGTTTCTCCGGACGCCCGGTTTCGCCGTTTTGGCCCAGCGGGCCGTCGCCCGGACCGGCGTCCACATCATCCACGCCCATGACCGGATGTTCCGTCCCGACCTCTATACCATGCACGGGATTCCCCACCGGTTCTGGGTTCGGGAGGTCCGGAAGAAGCGCCGTCCGAGCCTCTTCGATCTGGCCACCATCCAGGTGGAAAAGGGAATGGTCACGGGGGGGGCCTGCCGGTATTTTCTCGCCGTCTCCCACCTGGCCCGGGAGATCTTCCTCCGGGAGTACCCCGTGGATCCCAACCGGGTCCCCGTCATCCACCCCGGCATCGACCCCGGCGCGGTCACGGAACGGAGCGGCGAAACGGAAAGGCGGGAGACAGGCCGGCGATACGGCCTGCCGGCCGCCGCGCCGCTGATCGTCTTCGCCGCCATGAACTTCGACATCAAAGGCCTGGCGTTCCTCCTGGCGGGTCTCGGCAGGCTCAAGTCCCTCCACCCCGAGGAGGCATTTCATCTGCTGGTCGCCGGCGGCGACGACCGGCGGCAATACGAAGCGGCGGCAAGGGCGGCCGGGATCGGCGACCGCGTCACCTTCACGGGCGCCGTCTCCCGGGCGGAGCTGGCGCGCATTTACGCCGCCGGCGACCTCTATGCCATGCTCTCCAAATTCGACACCTTCGGGATGGTGGTCCTGGAGGCCATGGCCAAGGGGCTGCCCGCCGTCGTCAGCGGCAATGTGGGCGCCCGGGATCTCATCCGGGAAGGGGACAACGGTTTTGTCGTTCCCCATCCCGATGATGTCGACCGGGTCGCCGCAACCCTTTTCCGGGCCCTCCGGCCGGAGCGGCTCACCACCCTGAGGACGGCGGCCCTGGCGACGGCGCAGGAGTATTCCTGGGAAAAGACGGCCGGTCGGGTGGCGGAGATATACGATAAAATCATGTCGTTGAAAGGACGGCTGTAAATATTATTTCGGGAACGGGCATGAATATTGATGTATCCGTGATCATTGTCTCCTACCAGACCGCCGATCTCATCGGCCCCTGCCTCGCCTCCGTCTTAAGCCAGCGGGAGGTGACCACGGAGGTCTTCGTGGTTGACAACGCCTCCACCGACGGGAGCGCTGCCGTTGTCGCCGCCGGGTTCCCGGCGGTTCACCTCACCGCCAACGAGGAGAACCGGGGCTTCGGCGCCGCTAACAACCAGGTCCTGCCCCGGTGCCGGGGCCGGCACATCCTGTTCCTCAATCCTGATACGGTCCTCCAGGAGGGCTGTCTGGCCGCCGCCGCCGCGCACATGGACGGCCATCCCGAGTTGGGGCTGGCGGGGCTGCGGATCCTTAACCCCGACGGCTCCGACCAGGAATCGGTTTCCTACCGCTATCTCAGCGAGCGTTACACCACCGGGGAACTGGCGGAACTGCCGGGGGAGATCGCCGCCGTCCTCGGGGCCGCCATGATCGCCTCCCGGAGCGCCGTGGATGCCATAGGCGGCTTCGACGAGGATTTCTTTCTCTACGGCGAGGATGAAGACCTCTGCCTGCGCCTCCGCCGCCGGGGCCTCCAGATCGGCTATATCCCCGCCGCCCGGGTGCTTCACCACCACGGACAGAGCGAACGGCGCTCCACCCCGACGGAGGTATGGCGCAAGAAGTTCCGGGCCGAATGGCTCTTCTACCGCAAGCACTACCGTCCGGAAACCATCGCCCGGATCCGCCGGGCGGCACGGTGGAAAATCAACTGGCGCCTCCTGTCCCTGACCCTTTGTCGGCCGTTTCACGTCCGCCAGGATCAGGTGAGAGAAAAGCTGAACAAATACAAAATCATGAAAGAAGAACTGCGAAAATCGCCGCTTGAATCATGACCTTGCACCGGCGTATCGCCCGGGAAGCGGCCATGGTCCTCGTTTGAATAAGGACATGGAGAGACTGATCAGTTCCCGTTTTTCAATTCATCTTCGATAAAACGGGCCAGTCTACGCGCCACCACCGCGTGTCCCAGGGGGGTCCAATGCTGATTCCGGGGGTAATAGAGCTTTTTCCCCTCCGCGGCGGCGCTCTTCATGGCGGGAGCAAGGTCCAGAAAGGGAATCCCCGCAGTGGCGCATGCCTTTCCCAGTTCGCGGCCCGGCATGGCGAGGTCGTAGTCTCCCGCGTTCAATTGGTATTTAGCCACGATTTTACGCCAGTATTTCTTCTCGTAAACCTGGACCAACGTGGGCGCCGCCACGACCGCCAGCCGCGCATCGTGGTTGCGGCAAAAGACATCCATGTCCAACAGCAGGGCGATCAAGAGTTTGTATGCCTCGGACATCCTTTCATCCGGGTTTTTTCCGCAGAACCGGAGTTCCGACGGCATGACCTCGATGACATACTTGTCTTGCTTGAGATTGTCCGTGAATCTCTCGACCAGGTTGGCAAGGTGGGACTGGGGAAGACGACAGCAGGCATCGTTCTTCTTCGGCGCCTCCCCGTACGGGGGCGATCCTTCCACGGGGGGCAGGATCCTCAGTCGGCCGCCATCCATGACGGGCCGCGGTCGGCGGTAACCATCCAACCAATCCGACACGCCGCTGATATCATCCAAATCGTTGCCCAAATATATCACCAGAACCACCAGCCGCGGCCGGTAATAGATCGCCATGTCCCGGAGCAGCAGATAGGACTGGGGGGGTCCGAAGCCGTTAACCCCGAAATTCAGCACCTCCGTGCCGGGAAGAAGCTTCTCCTCCATGACCTCCGTAAAGACCTCCGGCATGGGTACCTCGAGGCCCGAAACAAACGAGTCCCCCAAAACGGCGATGCGTCTTTTCCCTCCCGACGGTTCCGGCGCATAGTCTCGGTCCCGCATGCCTGCCCGGTTGATGGCGACCGGGGTACGATATTCGTAGGCGGAGAATTCTCCTTTCGCCCCGGCTTTAAACCGCCATCCCCAGCGCTGGTGAAGCTCGAACAGCGTTTCATGACCGGCGCGGCCCTTATCTTGGGGATCGAACAACCGCAGATAGATCTCCGTTCCCAACCCGATGACGACCAGGCTGCTCAGCAATAAAGCACCGTTTTGAGCCATGTTCTTTTTGCGCCCGTAGAGCAGCGCCAGGCCGACCGCGGCCATGACGGCCGCGTAAACGCGAAAATTAAGCCGAAAATGATCCGGCATGCCATCGGGGCAGCAGAACAGTGCCTCAAGAACCCAGTCGTTTACCAGGAGGGCCCCGGCGCACAAAAGAAGTCCCCATAGACATGTATAAAGCTCAACGGACTTCTTCATGGGTAAGCAAAAAATCACTTAAGATAATCAACAAGATAATCCGCCAGGTATTGGTGTCCCGCCTCGTTCCAATGACCGTCATGGAGGAAATGCATCCGGGGTGTCGTCCGGCCGTGGAGATCGATAATTTCCAGGGAAGGCGACAGCGACTTTTTTAATTGCGCCACATAGCCGTCATACCGCCCGGAGCGGAAGCCCCACACGTAATGGGGGCCGGGGATCAGGACCACTAAAAATCTCGTGCCGGGCAGCCTCTCCGGCATGGCCAAAAGAATCCGCGTCGTCTTTTCCAGAGACTCCGGCCCCAATTGGATCTTTTCCAGATACTCCGGTTCGGAAAGCGCTTCCCTGTTCAGCGGCCGGGCCGGGGAACCCGTCATGGCCGCCATGATCTCCGGGCGGTTGTCCGCAAAGAAGCGCAGCCAGTCGGAATGGAATTTCCGCCGGTGCTCGAATTCATGCACCATCAGTGTCTCGCGATCGGGAGCGCCGAAAAACCGGTAATTGAACCAGTCCTTGATTTGCCGGGTTTTTCTGCCCAGTTGATAACGGAGGCGCGCCAGGGTCAGGAAGGACCGGACGTCGTAGGCCAGAAAAGGGGTGCGATATTGATGGGCCAGCGCCGGCCCGATGTCCTTGTCCGCGATGTCCTGAAAATCGTTGCCCATGCACAGGCCGATGACCACGGTCCGGCTCCGGAGCCCCTGTGACTTCATGACGTTGAGCTTGTGGAAATAATCGCTGGGGTTGGTGGCGATCTCGGAGACGTTCAGGACCTTGAGGCCCTTTCCCCGCATATTATCGGTGATGGTTTTCCCCTCCGCGACGCCCTGGCCGAAAAAGAAAGAATCGCCGAAAAGAACGGCGTCATATGCCTCGCCGGGATGAAAATCCGGTCCCCGGAGGCCATGGTTGTTATAACGATAGGCGACGTCGTAATCCACCGTCGCATGCCTTTGCACGGCAAAGGGAGGCAGGGGATAACGGGGAACCGCCCGGACCAGATAAAAGCCCAGGAGCCACTCGGCAAGATACAGGCCCAAGAGCAGGACAAAGGCAAGTGCTGCGATGTTCTTGAGCAGGTTACGCATGGGGCGACTAATAGCATGTCCGGAGGATGGCGTCAAAAATTATGCAGTTGGACCGGTTTCGCCGGCGGCAATACACATAAATCGTGGCATTATCGGCCCCGCCGTGATAAAAGGCCCCATGTCCCGGGGAGGGCCACGAAGCAGGAAGACGACGTTTTCATGGCCAGGCTCTATTCGTATCCGGGTACGGGATCGTGCATGAAGGGGAAATACGCCGCCACGGCGCCGAAAAATATCGGGCACATTGTCGTCATCGCCGCGGTCCTGATGATGGCCGTCGCCCTGGTGATCAATGAATGGACCCTGGCCTGGTGGAGCTGTCCGGACGGACATTTCGAACCGGACGACCGCCTGCGGATCGCCGCCTTTCAGGGGCTGTGCCTTCTCGGCGGCGTGTTGCTGCTCGTCTTCCGGAGGAAGGCGCTCACCGTCAATATCCTCCTTTCTGCCGCTACGATCCTGGTCTGTTTCTCCTTGGGAGAGATCCTGATGCGGAATTTCCATCCCCAGATCGGGGGGAGGTCGGAACAGGAGATATTCTTCGCCTATGACGAGACCCTGGGCTGGCGGCTCATCCCGGGAAAATCGGGCCTCCTCGTTTCCAAACATGAATATGAGAACATAATCAACATCAACGCCGCGGGTTTTCGGGATCGGGAACGCCCCCTTGCCAAGGCCTCGGGAACAAGAAGGATCGCCGTGATCGGCGATTCCTTCACGGCCGGCCTGGGCGTCAAGGACCCAGAGGTGTTCACCGCCGTCCTGGAGGCGACCCTACCGGGCGCTACGGAGGTCCTCAATTTCGGCGTCAACGGCTTCGGTCCCACCCAGGAGTATCTCCTCCTCACCACCAGGGTCTTTCCCTACCACCCCGATCTCGTCGTGATGGTCTTCTATATCGGCAACGATTTCGACGACACCACGAATCTCACCGCCTGGATCGACGGCTACCAGCGTCCCCGGGCCGTTCTGGATCACCGGGGCCGGATCTCCTTCACGAACATCCCCGTCCCGAAAACCTCCCGTCCCCGGAACGAGCGCCGGCAGACATGCAGCCTTCCCCGCTCCCACCTCGTCGATTTCTTCGACCGGATTCTCCACCAGCGACGGGACAAATACGCCCTGGACGTCCTGCCGCCGGAGGTGCGGCTTTGCCGCAAAGACCTGGATCCATCACTGCAGGAGGCCCTGCCCCTGCTCCGGGGCATCCTCCGGGAAACGGACGCCCGCTGCCGGCGTCAGGGCGGCCGGTTTGCCCTGGTCCTCGCCCCCACCGTCACCCAGATCCACGCAGATATTTACTGGCGAAAGATCAAGAAGGTCTATAACCTCCGGGAAGAGGATTACGATCTCCTGCTCCCCAATAAAATCCTCACCGGCATCGCCGGCGACCTCGGCATCCCCGTTCTGGATCTGACCCCGGCCCTGCGGTCCGAGGCCGACCGGGGAGCCGAATTGTACTACTACAAGAATCGCCACTGGAACGCCGCCGGACACCGCGCCGTCGCCCGGGAGCTGGCGGCATGGATCGAGACAAAGAAGCTGTTGACAGAATAACCTATTATGCCTATAAGGCTGGACATTTATCGAAGGACAACATCAGGAACGTCATGCATATCTTAGGCATCTCCGCTTTTTATCACGATTCCGCCGCCGCCCTCCTCAAGGACGGCGAGATCGTCGCCGCCGCCCAGGAGGAGCGCTTCACCCGGAAGAAGCACGACCCATCCTTCCCGGCCCATGCGGCGTCCTTCTGCCTGCAGAGGGCCCGGATCGGCGTGGAGGATCTGGACGCCGTGGTCTTCTACGACAAGCCGCTGCTGAAATTCGAGCGGCTTTTGGAGACCTACTACGCCTTCGCCCCCCGGGGTCTGAAGTCCTTTCTCTCCGCCATTCCCGTGTGGATCAAGGAGAAGGTGTTCCTCAAGAAACTGATCCGCGACGAGCTGAAGCGGATCGGCAACGGCACCGCGAAAGGTGTCAAGCTCCTCTTCACGGATCACCACCTGGCCCACGCCGCCAGCGCCTTCTTCCCCTCTCCCTTTCCCGAAGCGGCGATCCTGACCATCGACGGCGTCGGGGAATGGGCCACCGCCTCCATCGGCCACGGCCGGGACAACGACATCACCCTCCTCAAGGAGATGCGCTTCCCCCATTCCGTCGGGCTGCTCTACTCCGCCTTCACCCACTATCTGGGCTTCCGGGTCAATTCCGGGGAGTACAAGCTCATGGGGCTGGCCCCTTACGGCGATCCCGATTCCGAACAGGTCCGGCGCTACCGGGAGGCCATCCGTACCCACCTGGTGGATGTCAAGGAGGACGGATCGATCTGGCTGAATCAGGATTACTTCGATTACGCCACCGGGCTCAGCATGGTGAAGGACGACAAGTGGGCGGCAATTTTCGGCTTCCCCCGCCGGACCCCCGAGACGGCCATCGAGCAGCGCCACGGGGATCTGGCCTATGCCATTCAACAGGTGACGGAGGAGATCGTCATGAAGATGGCCCGGACGGCGCGGCGGCTCACCGGGGCCGAGAATCTCTGTCTCTCCGGCGGGGTGGCCCTGAACTGCGTGGCCAACGGCAAGCTCCTGCGGAGCGGCGACTTCGCCGGCATCTGGATCCAATCCGCCGCCGGAGACGCCGGCGGGGCGCTGGGGGCGGCCTATGCCATCCATCACATGTACCACCGGAAACCCCGGCCCCGGGCGGACGGCGGGGACCGGATGCACGGGGCCTACCTGGGGCCGGATTTCGACGACCTGGAGATCCTCGCCACAGCGAAAAAATACCGGGCCCCCTGTCACCGGATGAAAGAAGGCGGGGAACTCAGCGCCGCCGTGGCGGGCTATCTCGCCGCGGGCAAGGCCGTGGGCTGGTTCCAGGGACGCATGGAATGGGGCCCCCGGGCGCTGGGAAACCGGAGCATCCTGGGGGACGCCCGGAACAAGGAGATGCAGAAACGCCTCAACCTGAAGATAAAATTCCGGGAAAGCTTCCGGCCCTTCGCTCCTTCCGTCCTCGCCGAAGACGCCGCGGAGTACTTCGAGCTGGAAGCGCCTTCGCCGTATATGCTCCTCATCGCCGACGTAAGGAAGGAACGCCGGAACCCCCTGCCGCCGGACTACCACCGGCAACCCATCCGGGACAAGCTCTACTATGTGCGCTCCGACATCCCCGCCATCACCCATCTCGACTTCACCGCCCGCCTCCAGACGGTGCACCGGGAAACCAATCCCCGCTTCTGGGAGTTGCTTAACGCCTTCAAGGAACGGACCGGCTACGGGGTGATCGTCAACACGAGTTTCAACGTCCGGGGGGAACCCATCGTCTGCACCCCCGAGGACGCCTACCGCTGCTTCATGCGGACGGACATGGATTACCTGGTGGTGGGAGACTTCATCTTCGCCAAGACCGAACAGCCGCCTTGGCAGGAAAAGGACAACTGGCAGGAAGAGTACGGCCTCGACTGACAAATCAGGGACGGCGCCCTATCTATCCTCATTTCTCCCGGCGGTGATGAAACATGTGACCCGACTGTCATGGGGTTTTAACGGGGAAGCAAAGTTGACGGCATCGCAAAAAGTCCGGATGCTTCGTTGCGCTTCATCCCTCGTCACTGCGACGTACGTACAAGTACGCCTCATTCCTCAGGATTCGCGCGCCTCGCCTGCGGATCTTTTTACGATGCCGTCCCAAATGGGACATTTGACTTTTTAACGATGTCATCAAAGTTGAAAAAAGCCGCCAAGTTGATCATCGTCAATATCGTCCTGCTCCTGATCGTCCTGTCTCTCCTGGAGGGGATGCTGCTCCTTCTCGTCCGCAACCCGGACATCCTCAAACACTGCCCCCGGCGGATCGGCAACATGATCGGCTACCTCTACGCCCGGGAGCGCCCCACGATCCAGTTCGAGGCGGAATGCGCCCGTCATGACCCAGTCCTGGGCTACACCCTCAAGCCCGGGTCCTGCACCTTCGGCGGACGGGAATTCACCAATCGCTATGACATCAACAGCCTGGGCGTCCGGGACGGCGAGGCGGCCCTCGGGCATCCCGAGATCATCGTCGCCGGCGACTCCTTCGCCATGGGCTGGGGGGTGGAACAGGACGAAACCTTCGCCGCCCTCCTGCAGCACCGGACGGGTCTCAAGGTCCTCAATGCCGCCGTTTCCTCTTACGGGACGGTTCGGGAACTGGGGATCCTCCGGAGCGTCCCCAGGGACCGCCTGAAATACCTCATCATTCAATACTGCGGCAACGACCGGGAGGAGAACCGGGAGTTTTACCTCCAGAACGGGCGCCTCCCCGTCATGACGGCAGAAAGATATGAAGAATACAGAGAGATTTACCAGGAGTCACAGCGGTACTACCCGGGGAAATACTTGGGGATGAAGATCGGGAAACGCTGGGAGGAGATGGAACAGAAACGACGGCAGGAGCAGGCGCCGAAGCTCGATCGGGACGAGATCGACCTGTTTCTCTACGCCCTGCAAAACAGCGGCCTGGACCTCGAGAAAGCGACGCTCATCGTCTTCGTCATGAACGGCCGTAATCCCAACGACAACCGGGAGTTTCCGGCGGCGCTGAAAAGAAAGCTGGCCGCGGGCGACTACCCGTCTTATTTGAAAGACATGCTGGTCCTCGATTTCTCCTCTCGGTTGGGTCCGGAACACTTCTATGTCCTGGACGACCATCTCAACGCCACCGGTCACGCCGTCGTTGCCGCCGAATTGGCCCAGGTCATCGCCGGCCGGGGGCGGCCCTGAAATTATTTTCCCTTGCATAATCAAAAACTCATTGCTATACGAACAGGCCGAAACGAAAAGGCTTTCGCGATATGAGGGGGGCGCCGTCATTCCATCCGGGCCCGCCCGCCGTGGGAGGCCGGGTCTTGACGCCCAACCTTCAAGCCAACGAAAAGCAATGGATAGGAAAGACGTGCCGATATGGAGATTCTGAAAGATTTTTGGGGCTTTTTGAAAGAACGGAAAAAATGGTGGCTCCTGCCTATGATCATCATGCTGCTGCTGATGGGCCTCCTGATCATGTCCAGCGGCTCCGCCGTGGCGCCCTTTATCTACACCCTGTTCTAACCCCCGTTGGGGTTAGGCGATCTCCTTCTGATTCTCCGGGTCGTTCCCGCGGGGCAAGGAGGGGAAGAGACGAAGAAAGTGGAACTCGATCGTTTAGGAACCGTCAAAACGGTAAACATACTGACCCTGGCCGTCCTGATCGCCTATTTGATCTTCGGCGCCGTCTGGCTGGTATGGGTGGCGGCCCTGCTGGCCCTGGGCAACGCCCTGGAAAGCCGGGTCACCTCAGCCCTGGCCCGGGGCTGGCTTAAGTTCGCCGAGCGGCTCGGGGCCTTCAACTCCCGGGTCATCCTGACGCTGACTTTTTATCTGATCCTCACCCCCCTGGCCTTCCTGTACCGGATTTTCAACCGCCACCTCGTGGAGCATTTCCTGGCCAACAAGCGTAAGAGTTATTTTGAAGACCTGAACAAAAAATACGCCCCCGGGGACTTCGAGAAGTCATGGTAAAGATCCCGGCGGCAGAGATGGGGCTTAAGACGATCTCCGGAGATTTCTCTTTTCAGCGCCTGGAAATCGACGGGATCGACAACCGCGCCGTGCTGACGGCCAACAAGCCGGAGATGGCCGCCGAGGAAATCTGCCTTTTTCACCCCGACCTGGCGGACGGAAACGCATGTCTGCAAAGCCTTCAGGAACGCGTGGAGGCCGCGATGGCCCACCGCGCCCCCTTCCCCGTCGTCCGTTTCGCCGACGGCGAATACGCGTTTTACGCCCGGAACCTGGAATGCAACGGTCTTTACCGGCAGGCGGAATCCCGGGCGGCCATCAGGGCGGCCCTGCCCTTCCATGTCGAAGCCCTCACCCGCCTCTCCCGGACCGGCCTGCTGGCCCCCCTGGTGTTTCCCGGCAACATCGCCCCGCCCCGCCGGGGGATTTTCTCCCTGTTTTCGGGTTTTCGGAGTCGTCCGTCGGCCGTTACCTTTCTCGATTTTCTGCACCGCCACGACGTCTCCCTTACCGGCGGCAACTATCTTCCCTTCTACGCCGTCTATGCCTGGCTTTCCTCTCCCGCTTTCACCCGCTTGACGGACGGGAAGAGAGTCTGTCTCATCGGTTCGGACTGGGACGAGCAGGCCTGCCGGGACTGGTTCGCCCGCGGCGACAGCGGGCCACGGCTCAGTTTCGTCAAGATTCCCGCCGAATTCGTGGCCACCCGGTGGCCGGAAATGAAAGCGGCCGTCGTTGGGACGGTACCCGCCGACACGGAGCTCTGTCTCACCGGGGCGGGCATCGGGGCCCTTCCCGTCTGTGTTGACGTCGCCGCGTCCCTTTCCATCCCCGTTCTGGACGCGGGGCATGTCTTCAACATGATGAACGACCGGATCGACAAGTCGAACGGGGACCGGCTTTACACCCGTTATCGCCGGTAAGCGCCGGCGGCTTTGTTACCCGCGGGGACGACGGTTCGCCCGGAGCGCCGGCGGTCAACCCAATGAATCTCCTCGCGGCAGGACGCGAGGCATTAAAACCTCAAGGAACGAAGCACGCTTCGGGTAATATACCCCGAGAGGATTCAACCGAGTTCAGGAACACCATCGAGAAGGCCCTCCCCATGGATCCGTTGAAGAGATATCGACAGCGTCTCCGGATATGGAGCAACGACCAGCGCCTGGAAGCGGAACGTCTTCATTATGAAGGGCTTTTTGCCTCCCGGCGCCTGAGCGTTCCCGATGAGGAAGCCCTCTGCGCCGCCTGCCGGGAGCGCTTTCCCTCCCTCCGCCCCAAGCCCCGGGGGGCGTTGAAGATCTTGGCCGTTTACCACGATTACAACTGGGAAGAAACGGCCTTGAAGCCGGCCTTGCAGAAATTCGGCACCGTTTATCATTTCGACTGGTTCCGCGGTCCCGGCGCCGCGGCCGGTGAATGGCGCCGTTCCGGCCGTCCCCTGATGAACCGGGAACTATTGGCCTATGCCCGAAAGCTGAACCGCGGCCGGGATCTCGATGTCATCTTCACCTATCTTTCCGGCGAGCAGATCACGCCCGCCGCCATGGCCTCCCTGAACGCCCTGGGCGTGCCGATCATCAACCTCGCCCTGAACGACAAGGAGAATTTCGTCGGCAAGATCCGGGGCGGCCAGGCCCTGGGTGTCCGGGACATCTGTCGCTTCTTCACCCTTTGCTGGACCAGCACGGAGGATGCCCGGAAAAAATACGTCGTGGAAGGGGCCTTGCCCATCTACCTGCCCGAAGGGGCCAACCCGGAGCTGCACCGTCCCCGGGAGGGGGAAAAGACCATCGACGTCTCCTTCGTGGGGCAGCGCTACGGCAATCGTCCGGAAGTCGTCGCCCGGCTGGCCGCCGCGGGGATCAAAGCCGTCGTCCGGGGACCGGGATGGCCCGACGGCCCCCTGAGCACGGAAGACATGGTGCGCCTTTATTCCCAAAGCCGGATCAATCTCGGCTTCGGCGGCGTCAGCGGCCATTCGGACGCCTTCTGCCTCAAGGGCCGGGACTTCGAGATCCCCATGAGCGGCGGTCTCTACCTCACGGAACATCATCCGGAACTGGAAAGGGTTTATGAAATCGGCTGGGAAATAGTGACTTACCGGGATTTCGACGACCTGCTGGTCAAGATCCGCCGGCTCCTTTCCAACCCCGCGTTGGCGGAGGAAATCCGGCGCCGGGGGCGGGAACGGGCGCTCCGGGACCATTCCTGGGAGAGCCGCTTCCAAAAGGTATTCGCGATCAGCGGCGTAATATGATTCGCCCCCGGACGCGGAACCGCGCTCCGAAAGAGATAAGGGGAGCAAATATTGGCATTTCCTGCGCCATCGCTTTTTGCGGGTTCACCTTATATTATTGGCGCTTCAAACCGGAGCGGTGATCCGCCTGGCCGCCTCGAGGGTGTTGCGCAGGAGCATGGCAATGGTCATGGGACCGACGCCGCCGGGTACGGGGGTGATATAGGCGGCCCGGCGTTCCGCCTCCGCGAAGGCCACATCCCCCACCAGCCGGCCGTCATCCCGGCGGTTGATCCCCACGTCGATGACCACGGCCCCCTCCTTGATCATGTCCCCCCGGATCATCTCGGGGCTCCCCGCCGCCGCGACCAGGATATCGGCCCGCCGGGTAACATCGGGCAGCCGCTGCGTCCGGGTATGACAAATGGTGACCGTGGCATGACGGGCGAGCAGGAGCAGGGCCAGGGGTTTCCCGACGATGTTGCTCCGGCCGACGATGACCGCCTCCCGCCCGGCGATGTCAACGCCGGTGCGGTCCAGAAGTTCCATGACGCCCCGGGGCGTGCAGGACACCGGCCCGGGATTTCCGGCCATGAGGCGGCCCACGTTCACGGGATGGAAGCCGTCCACGTCCTTGGCCGGAGCGATGGCCTCGATGATCATCTGGGTGCGGATCTGGCGGGGTAGCGGCAACTGAACGAGGATGCCGTGAACGGCGGGATCCCCGTTCAGTTGCACGATAATATCCAAAAGCTCCCCTTCCGCCGCCGCCGCCGGCAGGCGTATCTCCCGGGACAGGAAGCCCGCCTCCGCGCAGGCCCGGCCCTTGCGCCGGACATAGATCCGCGACGCCGGATCATCGCCGACAAGGACCACGGCCAGACCGGGAGTCACCCCCGTTATCTCCCGCATCACTACGGTTTCCTTACGGATCTCCTCCCGGATCACCCGGGCGATTTCATTGCCGTTAATAATCTCGGGCATAAGAATCTTGCGTATATTTACTATGCAACCTTGACGGCATCGTAAAAAGTCCGGATGCTTCGTTGCGCTTCATCCCTCGTCACTGCGACGTACGTCCCAGTACGCCTCATTCCTCAGGATTCGCGCGCCTCGCCTGCGGATCTTTTTAAGATGCCGTCCCAAATGGGACATTTTTTGACCTTTTACGATGTCGGCAACCTTAGTATATTGTTCAATATCACTCATTTCACCTTATGCCAGATCTGGGTGCGTCCCAGCAGCGACACCCCGAGAAAACCCCGGACCTTCATCTTGCCGCCCCCTTCCACGACCTCCAGCTTGCACTTGTAAATCTTGCCGTTGTTGGGATCCATGATGGTGCCGCCGGTGTATTCACTGCCGTCCGCCTTGAGATCCTTCAGGAAGACCAGGCCCAGCATGGGCTTGTTTTTGTCGCCTCCCGGACACTTCGTGCACAGCTTCGCCGCCCCGCCATCCTTTTCCTGGAGCAATTGGACGATCTTGCCATAGATCTTGCCGTTTACCTCGTAAACCTCGACAATCGATTTTTCTTTCTTCGTTTCATCGTCGATGGTCTTCCACTTCCCCACCGGCGACCCGGCGGCCAGGGCCAGAGAAACGGAAAAGAAGAAAATCACCCCGGCCATCAACATCGTTTTTTTCATCGCTGCAACCTCCTTGAAGTTTATTGAGCACGCCCACAGGCAGCTCATTCCTATACGAAATCCCCGCCGTGATCAAGAAAAAAGACCATCTCCAGCATTGAAAAGGCCGGAGGCATGTGCTAAGCAAAAGTCGCGAAAAGTGGCGGGAAGATCTCCGGACGCCGGGTTCGCCGGCCTGATGACCGGCCGGGGCGCGGGCATTTGCCGATCCGGAGTCCGATCCGCAATCAACAATGATAAAGGGGGGCGCAGAGACAATTATGAACCTGGGAAGGATGATAGAGGAGACCGCGAACAAATATCCCGGCAATATGGCCGTCATCCATGAAAAATGCCGGATGACGTTTGCGGAGCTCAACGGCGCCGCCAACGCCCTGGCTCATTACCTGTGCAGCCTGGGGATCGGCCGGGGTGACAAGGTCGCCCTGATGCTTCCCAACTGTCCGGAATTCATCATCTCCTACTTCGCGGCCCAGAAGCTGGGCGCCGTGGCCGTAACCATCAATGTCATGTCCACTCCCTACGAACTGCGACATCTTCTGGGCAACAGCGACGCCAGGGTCTTGATCGCCCAGAGCGTCGCCGTCCGGCGTTACGAGGAAATAAAGGAAGATCTGCCCCTCTGCCGGCACGCCCTGATCACCGCCGGCATGGATACGGACTGTCCCTTCACCCGGGTCCTCCGCGACCACCCCCGGACCTGGGAGATGCCGGCGATAGACCCCGACGATCCGGCGGTAATGATTTACACCTCCGGCCTCACCGGACGCCCGCTGGGGGCGCAGTTGACCCACGCCAATCTGATGACCCAGGCGGTGCTCCTGGAAGAGGCGTATAACGGAACGACCGCCGACCGCGGGCTGGCGGTGATTCCCTTCTTCCACTCCTTCGGAGCGGCGGCGAATATGCTCACCGCGATCCGCACCGGGGCCCGCATAGTTCTCATGGAGCGCTTCACCCTGGAGAGCATCTTCGCCACCATTGAAAGGGAACGGGTCACCTTCACCTGCTCCGTCCCCCGGATGTTTCTCGGGATGCTCTTTCACCAGGGCGGGGAAAAGTATGACCTGAGTTCCCTGCGGTTATGCATCACCGGCGGTTCCACCATGCCGGCGGATTTCATCCCCCTCTTCCGGGAAAAATTCGGTGCGCCGCTGGTGGAAGGTTACGGCCTGACGGAGGCCTCGCCCATCTGCACCATCACCCGGCTGGAGCAGGAGAACAAACCGGGCGCCATCGGCACGCCCATTGGCGGCGTCGAGGCCCGGATCATCGCCGACGACAATACTGACGTGCCCCGGGGGGAAACGGGCGAGCTGATCGTCCGGGGAAAGAACGTCATGAAGGGCTACTACAAGGACGAGCGGGCCACCGCGGAGGTCATCCGGGACGGCTGGCTCCATACCGGCGACCTGGGGAGGATGGACGCGGATGGATATATCTTCCTCACGGGCAGAAAAAAGAGAATGGTCATCACCAGCGGCTTCAACGTCTATCCCCGGGAGGTGGAGATCGTCCTGGAGATGCACCCCGCCGTGGCGGCGGCCCGGGTGGAAAGCAAGGAGGACATGATGCGGGGGGAGATCGTCAAGGCCCTGATCGTCCGGAAACCGGGCGTGGAAGCCGACGAGAAGGAGATCCTCCGCCACTGCCGGGCCTATCTATCCTCCTACAAGCTCCCCCGGGAGGTGGAATTCATCAGCAACTTTTAACAGTTTTTGAAAAAAAACCACGACGGCGATTTCCCGAGGTAAAAAATGAACTCGGGGAACAGATGACGAGTTAAATCCGCTCCCCGAGTTCATTCACTATCCAGGATGGCTGCCAGGCCACCAATTGCTTACTGCCTGCGGCCTATTTTTTCCGTTTCTCCATCTCCTCCGCCCGGAGCTGTTTGCGAAGGATCTTGCCCACATTGGTCTTGGGCAGCTCCTTGCGGAACTCCACCTCGACGGGCAGTTTGTAGGCGGCGAGCTTCGTCTTGCCGTATTCGATCAGCTCTTCCTGGGTAGCCGTCTCCCCTTCCTTCAAGACCACGAACAGTTTGACGTTTTCACCGCGTTTGGCGTCGGGGATGCCGATGGAGCAGGCCTCCTGCACCTTCGGATGCTCGTAGTAAACCTCGTCGATATCCCGGGGATAGACGTTGTAGCCACCGGAAATGATCATGTCCTTTTTGCGATCCACGATGTAGAAGTAGCCGTCTTCGTCCATGGTGGCGATGTCGCCGGTAAACATCCAGCCGTCTTTCAGACAGGCGGCGGTCTCCTCCGGCTTGTCCTTGTAACCCTTCATGACCTGGGGACCCTTGATGATCAGTTCCCCCGGCTGGCCGACGGGCATGTCCGTGGTCCCGCTATCGAGATCGACGATGCGGCACAGGGTATCCGAGATGGGAACGCCGATGCTCCCCACCTTCCGGGCGCCGCCGGCAAAGGGATTCACGTGGGTGACCGGTGTCGTTTCCGTCATCCCGAAACCTTCGACGATCACCGCACCGGTAGCCTTTTCAAAGGCATGGATCACCTCCACGGGCAGCGGCGCGCTCCCGGAGAAGGCCCCCTTGATGCAGCTCATGTCGGTCTTCTTCAGGTCGGGATGGTTGAGCATCCCGATATACATCGTCGGCACCAGCGGGGCGAAGGTGGGGCGGAAATTGCGGATCGCCTCGAGGAGCGGCACGGGCTGGGGACGGGGGATGAGAACCTGCGACCAGGCCATGTGGATGGAGAGGTTCATGGAGACGGAGAGCCCGAAGACGTGAAAATAGGGCAGCGCCCCCAGCATGATCTCCGTGCCTTTGGTGAACTTGGGAAACCACGCCTCCAACTGCTGGACCTGCTTGCTCAGGTTCGCATGGGTCAACATGACGCCCTTGGACACCCCCGTCGTCCCCCCCGTGTACTGGTACATGGCTATATCTTCAAAGCTGTTCTTCACCGCCGGGGGGTTCGGGGAATATTTTGCCAGACATTCCTTCCAGGAATAGACATCGGCCGTCGCCGGGACATCGGCAAAGGGGTATTTCTTCAGCCAGCGGCCGAGCACCCTTTTCAAGGTAGGAAGATAGTCGCCGATGCAGGTATAGACGATCTGCCTGACCTTGGTCTTGGGACGGAGGGCAATCATCCTGGGCGCCAATACATCCAGGGTGATCAAGACCTTGGAACCGGAATCGTTGAACTGATGGTCGAGTTCCGGATCGGAATAGAGGGGGTTGTTCATGACGGCGATGGCGCCGATCTTCAGGACGGCGAAGTAGGCCGCCACGCAGGGAATGATGTTGGGCAGCAGCAGGGCGACGGCGTCCCCCTTCTTGATCCCGAAAGCTGTCAGACAGGTGGCGAACCGATCCACCATATCCTGCAACCCCCGGAAACTGATCGTCGTTCCCTGAAAAATCAAGGCCGGCCGATCAGGAAACTGTTTGGCCGTACGATCAAGAATTTCCGGCATACAGAGATCTTCATAGGCCACGGCTTCGGGAACTCCCTGTTCATATGACTTTAACCACTGTTTTTTCACGTAAATGTTTTCTTCCGCCATAATCTCCATACTCCTTTCAGAGAAATTATTGTCCACGGCAACGATAATACCATCACGCCCCCACATACGACAGATCGATTAGCCCCCACAAGTCGACATTATAGCACAAAGAAGACAAAAAAGTGGATTAATTTGCTATCGAGAAAATTGTCTTGACAAACATTCCCTCATAATCTATCCGGCTCGAACCCATTAAGTAAAGGAGGCCAAGCATACGGTCCGTCGTAAACAAAGGCGCGGGAAATCTCCGTCAGCACCGCCAGGCGGAACATCCGCTTGGGAAAAGGCCAGATCCATCCTAATCAAGGCAGCACTGATCATCGCCGGGGTTGTCGGGGGACTGATAATCGGGGAAATCATCCTCCGTTTTCTTGCTCCTCCCCCCGTCAATCTGTTGAAGATGAATCGTTATTTTGAATCGGAACGGGGCAAGTTCGCACGCTATGATTCGACCTTGGGATGGACGGGAAAGGAAAACGTCCAGGACGATTTCCTTTGGATGGATGTATCTCATCGTGTCCGACAAAACCGCTATGGCTGCCGGGGCGGTGAATACCCCTTTGGCAGGACCGGCAAACCGCGCCTCTTGGTGCTGGGCGATTCATATGCCTGGGGATTCGGTGTCGAAGAACAACAGCTTTTCACTTCTTTGTTGGAGAGGAATAGGAACCGGGACGTGGAAGTTGTCAACCTCGGCGTTTCCGGCTACGGCACCGATCAGGAATACTTGCTCTGGAAGAACAAGGGACATCAATGGAAACCGGATCAGGTATTGTTATTGGTAACTTTGTGGACCGATCTCTGGGATAATACCATATCCCGGCAATACGGCTATGAGAAACCCGTCTTTGAACCCAATGCCTCGGGGGAGCTGGTGCTAAAAAATACCCCCGTCCCGCGAGAAGAACGTCACTGGTCCCATGGCGATAGAAGCAACACCGAGCGCCGGTCCGCCTGGTTCTCCGACGGCATCGGTCATTCAGCGGTAGCCGCGGCGCTTGTCAATTTTTGCGTAAAAAGCTCAACCATAAGGAAGTTGTTGGAGGAACACGGGATCATTCCGATCCGGCAAGGCGGTTACGGATGGGAAGTCCAAATGTATGCCCCGGAAGGGTCCGATGAAATGGACAAGCCCTGGCAGGTAACCTTCGCCCTCATCGCCAAGCTGGCTGCGGAGGTAAAAGGACAGGGAGGAAGATTGGTCGTAGCGGTAGCGCCCAGCCCCGTGCAGGTCTATCCGGAGCTCTGGCGGGAAAGACTGGGCGGGCGGGAACTAGGAAATAAGGCGCTCGACCCGTCGACACCCAACAAGCGCCTGGAAGCATGGTGCCGCCAAAGAGGGATTCAATTCATCGATTTACTGACGCCTCTTCAAAAAGCGGGAAGGACAACTCCCTATCTTTATTTTCCCCTAAATTTACACTGGACGGCTAATGGCCATCAGGTAGTCGCCGAAGTGCTCGCCCAGGAATTATCATTGTTTCATCCTTAATCGCTTGCCATACCGTTCCTAGAAAGAGAAGCCCCCGGACAATCAGTTCCGACTGTCCGGGGGCTTCCGAAATTTTTTTCAATCTACCCTTATGGAATATCGATATCCTTGTGGATCCATCCGCTCCGGATAGAGATTATGCCTGACAGACCTCCACCGGCTCGGGTTCCGCTTCGAGGCCCATGGCCTTCCAGACGATTTCCGCCAGATCCAGGGCGACCATCTGCTCTTCCTTGCCGTGGGTCTTAAGGCCGTCGCTCATCATGGTGAGGCAGAATGGACACCCGACGGCGATGGTCTGAGCGCCCACGTCGATGGCCTGTTTGGCCCGGGCGTCGTTGATGCGGTCGCCGTGCTCTTCCATCCACATGCGGGCGCCGCCGGCGCCGCAGCAGAAGCTCTTGCCGTGGTTGCGTTCCATCTCCACGAGGCGGGCCCCGGGGATGGCCTTGATGATCTTCCGGGGCTGGTCATAGACCTGGTTGTAACGACCCAGGAAGCAGGAATCATGATAGGTGAAGCGGACGTCGTTCACCGGGTTCTTGATCTTGATCTTGCCCTTCTCGATGAGTTCCGCGATGATTTCCGTGTGGTGATAGACCTCGAAATTGCCGCCGAAGTTGGGATAATCCTTCTTCAGGGCGTTGTAGCCGTGGGGGCAGGTGCAGATGACCTTCTTGACCCCGTAACCGTTCATCACCTCGATATTGGCCTGCGCCATGGTCTGGTAGAGGTACTCGTTGCCACCGCGCATGGCCGAATCACCGCAGCAGCTCTCCTCGGTACCGAGGATGCCGAAGCTTACCCCGGCGGCCTTGAGGATCTTGGCCAGGGCTACGGAGACCTTCTTGCCCCGGTCGTCGAACGATCCGGCACAACCGACATAGAAGAGGTATTCCACATTGGGATCTTCCGCCAGGGTCTTTACGCCCAGTTCCTTCGCCCAGTCGGCGCGGAGGTGAGAACCCACGCCCCAGGGGTTGGAGTTGTTCTCCATGTTCCGGTAGGTCAACTGCAGTTCGGGGGCGAAATCCGCCTCCATGAGGACCTTGTACTGCCGCATCCCGACGATCTTGGGAACATGTTCGATGGAGGCGGAGCAGTTTTCCATACAGTACATGCAGTTGGTGCAAGCCCAGAGTTCGTCGAGATCAACGACCTCGCCGACCAAGGCCTTTTCCGTCGGTTCCGGACCCTTGGGCAGATTTTCGTCCACCACCTTGTCCACTTTATCCAGCCACTGGAAGAGGGTTTTCAATTTCGGGTTGATCTTCTCCAGGTCTCCCCCTTCCGCCAAAAGCTGCTCTTTCCTTGTCGCCACAGCGCCGGGGGCCTTTTCCAGCCAATAGGTCTTGAGGTCCTGGACCAGCTTCTTCGGCGACAGGGGCTTGCCGGTCAGATAGGCCGGGCAGCCGTCCTGGCAGCGCCCGCACCGGGTGCAGGCATCGGAATCGAAGATCTGCTTCCACGTAAACTCCTCAAGCGTCCCCACCCCGAAGGATTCGGCATTTTCAAAATCCTTGATCGGCTCCAGAACGCCCACGGGCTTCCTGGTCGCCATGAAGTAGTTCGCCGGGGTGGTGATGATGTGCATGAGCCGGGAAAAGGGGATGTAGGCGATGAAACTCAGGGCAAAGGCGGTGTGGATCCACCAGGTCCACTTGTGCATCGCCTTGGCGGCGCCCACGTCAACGCCGGAGAAGGCCTTGGCGATGGTCCAGCCGGCAAAGGACCAAACCTCCCAGGGGGTCTGCTGCCACGTGACATGGATCCGCAGGGCCTCGATAATGAATCCCGTAACGATGATCCCGGCGATGATAAGCAGGACGATGGCGTCATCCGCGGTGTTATCGGGTGTACCCCGGTAGCCGAGGCGATCCGGTTTGGTCAGATAACGGCGGTCGAGAGCCATCAGGACCCCGGCCAGCACCGCCAGCCCGAAGAGATCCATGAGGAAGGAAAAGACCAGATAGAACTTGCCGACCAGGAACGGGACCCCTAAAGGTTCGGCTACGTGAAATTCCGTGGCATCGAAGGCGGCGCCGAAAAAGAGCACGACAAATCCAAAAAATATCAAAGCATGCATGATGCCGGGATAAGGATCGGCCAAGGTCTTGAGCTGGAGAAGCCCATTCTTCAAAAGCGTTTTTATCCGTTCGTTGCGGTCGTCCGTCCGGTCTTCCGGTTTGCCGATGGCCGTCCACATCAGCCATCGCCGATACACACCATAGGCAAAGATGGCCAAGGCGACAAAGGTCAAGGCAAAGAGGATGGGTTCGAAATGCTCGGCATTCCAGAATACCTCCCGCCCTTCATGGCCGATCGAAAAATTAGATAGCTCCATATATCCTCCCTGACTCGAGACCGGAAGGCCCCGGCGTATCTTCCGCCGCCGGCATTCAAGAGTCTCGTGACATTTATAGGTTGTACAACCATGAAAAAACCGGGAACGCCTTGGTGGCGTCCCCGGTTATGATTCTTAAGCCAACAGCTTTTTCACTTCCTGGGTCAGCGCGGGAACGACCTTGAAGAGGTCATCAACCACCCCGTAGTCGGCCCGGGCGAAGATCGGGGCCTCGGGATCCTTGTTGATCGCCGCGATGTACTTCGAAGAGCTCATTCCGGCGAGATGCTGGATGGCACCGGAGATACCGCAGGCGATGTAGAGGTTCGGGGAAACGACCTTGCCGGTCTGGCCGACCTGGTCGGACTGGGGACGCCAGCCGGCATCCACCGCGGCGCGTGAGGCGCCGACGGCGGCGCCGAGGAGCGCGGCCAGTTCTTCGAGGATCCCGTAACCTTCCGGACCCTTCATACCACGGCCGCCGGAGACGATGATGTTCGCCTCGGCGACGTCGATCTTACCGGAGGCCTCTTTCTGGATCTCCGCCACCTTGGTCTTGGCTTCGCCCAGCCCGGCATCGAACTTCACTACCGCGCCCGCCTTGGCGCACTCCACGATCGTGAAGACGTTAGGCCGCAGGGAGGCCATCTGGGGAAACGTATCGATTACCACTTCGCCAAAGCACTTGCCGGCATACATGGGGCGGACGGCCACCAGTTTGCCGCCGTCGATCTTGACGTCCGTACAATCCGTGGCCATTCCCGTCGCCAGTTTGCCGACGACGCTCGGGGCCAGATCCTTGCCCTGGGCGGAAGCCGCCACAAGCAGGATGGCCGGATCGTTCTCTTTCACGACCTTCGCCACCGCCGCGGCATGGGCGTCCGTTGTATAGGGTTCCAGGGCGGGATTGTCCGCCACATAGACTTTATCCACACCGTATTTTCCCAGCTCCGCGGCCATGGCCTCGACGCCGGAACCACACAGGACGGCGGCCACCTCGTCGCCAAGCTGATCCGCCAGTTTCCTGGCCGTGCTCGCCAGCTCGAAGCTGACCTTCCTCAGGGCGCCGTCTCGCTGTTCTGCTACTATCCATACACCTTTTGCCATCTTCTCATTCCTCCGTGTTCATTGATAATTAGATAACCTTCGCCTCTTCCCGAAGGAGTTTCGCCAGCTCCGCGGCCTTGCCTTCCGGCGTATCGTCCGCGCAGATGATCTTTCCGGGGGGACGCGCGGGGGGCGGCGCAAACTTGACGACTTTGGCCTTGGCAGCGCCGGAGACGCCGAGATCGGCCGCTTTCTTCATGTCCACGGGTTTCTTCTTCGCCTTCATAATGCCGGGCAGAGATGCATAGCGGGGTTCGTTCAAGCCCTTGGTGGCCGTGATGACGCAGGGCAGGGAGGTCTCGACGACCACGGACGCCCCTTCGATGGGCCGGGTGGCCTTGACGGCGGTCCCGTTGATCTCCAGCTTTGTCACGAAGGTCACCTGGGGGATGCCGAGGAGCTCGGCCAGGATGGACCCGACCTGGGCAGAGTCATCGTCGATGGCCCGCTGGCCGCAGAAGATGATATCGTAGGGGATGCCTTTGATGGCCGCCGCCAGGGCTTCGGCCGTCGCATAGGCATCGGTGTTGTAAAGGGCGGGATCATCGATCTGGATGCCCTTTTCGGCCCCCATGGCCAGGGCGGTACGGACCGTTTCCATGGTCCGGGCCGGACCTACGGAAACGATGGTCACATCGCCGCCGAGTTTTTCTTTCAGTTTCAGGGCTTCTTCGACGCCGAATTCATCGTAGGGGTTCATGACCCATTTGATGCCGCCCTCTTCGATGCCAGATCCGTCACCTTTGACCTTGATCTGGGCTTCCGTATCCGGAACCTGCTTTACACATGCAACAATATTCACATTGTCCTCCTTCCCGAACCGACGCCCGGCGCCGCCGGGCACATCGGTCAGATAATTGATGTCAGATTTATTAGGATCGCGGCAACCGAATTTCCCCGCCCCCTGACCACCGGGGCCGGAGGCGGGGAAACAAAAGTTTTTAACCGTTTACTGCCGGTTCTTCACGATATCGTCAACCACGGACGGATCGGCCAGGGTCGTGGTGTCTCCGAGGTCGGCGATGTCGCCCGCGGCCACCTTCTTCAGGATCCGGCGCATGATCTTGCCGCTCCGGGTCTTGGGCAGGCCATCGGCCCACTGGATCTTCTCCGGCGTGGCGATGGGCCCGATGAGGGTCCGGACATGGGCGACGAGTTCCTTCTTCAGGTCGTCGCTCTTGGCGATGCCGCTCTTCAGGGTGACATAGGCGTAAATCGACTGGCCCTTGACTTCGTGGGGATAACCGACGACCGCCGCTTCGGCGACCTTGGCATGGGCCACGAGGGCGCTTTCCACTTCCGCCGTTCCCATGCGGTGACCGGAGACGTTGATGACGTCGTCGATGCGGCCGGTGATCTGATAGTAGCCGTCCTTGTCCCTCCGGCAGCCGTCGCCGGTGACATAGTAGCCGGGGAACTGTTCGAAGTAGGTCTCCTGAAAGCGCTTGGGATCCCCATAGACGCCCCTCATGATGCCCGGCCAGGGCATCTTGATGCAGAGGGCGCCGGAGGCCACCGTCTCGGTGAATTCCTTGCCTTCGTCATCGACGAGGACGGGCCAGACGCCCATGAAGGGCACGGTGGCCATACCGGGCTTGATGTCAATGGCGCCGGGCAGGGGGGTGATGAGGATGCCGCCCGTCTCGGTCTGCCACCACGTATCGACGATGGGGCATTCGCCCCGGCCGATGACGTTGTAGTACCAGTTCCAGGCCTCGGGGTTGATGGGCTCGCCGACGGTGCCGAGGATGCGGAGGCTGGAGATGTCCGCTTTCTTGACCCAGGTGTCGCCTTCCTTGGCGATGGCGCGGATGGCCGTGGGGGCCGTGTAGAAGATGTTGACCTTGTACTTCTCCACTATCTTCCAGAAGCGGCTCATGTCGGGGTAGTTGGGCACGCCTTCGAACATTACGGAAGTGGCGCCGTTGCACAGCGGCGCGTAGACGATGTAGGAATGTCCCGTTACCCAGCCGATGTCGGCGGTGCACCAGTAGATGTCCTCTTCATGGTAATCGAAGATCATCTTGTGGGTGTAGGCGACGAAGGTGAGATAGCCGCCGGTGGTGTGGACAACGCCCTTGGGCTTGCCCGTGGAACCGGAGGTATAGAGGATAAAGAGGGGATCTTCCGCGTCCATCCATTCGGGGGGGCAATCGGCGGAGGCCTTGGCCATCACATCGTTCCACCAGAGGTCGCGCCCGGCCTTGAAGTTGCACTTGATCTTGTCGCCCACGCGCTTCACGACGATCATCTTTTCCACCGAGGGACACTCGGCGACGGCGGCGTCGGCGCTGTCCTTCTGGGGAACGGCCTTGGCGCCCCGGAAGGTCCCGTCACAGGTGACCAGCACCTTGGCGGATGAATCTTGAATTCTGTCTCTCAGGGAGTCGGAGCTGAAGCCGCCGAAGACGATGCTATGGATGGCGCCGATGCGGGTGCAGGCCAGCATGCTGATGGCCAGCTCGGGGATCATAGGGAGATACAGGCAGACACGGTCGCCTTTTTTTACTCCCAACCCTTTGAGAACATTGGCGAATTTGCAGACTTCCTCGTACATCTGCTGATAGGTGATGGCCCGGTCTTCGCCGGGTTCGTTGCCTTCCCACTGGATCGCGACCTTGTTGGCCCGGGTCTTGAGATTCTTGTCGAGGCAGTTATAGGAAACGTTCAGCTTCCCGCCTTCGAAGAACTTCACGTAGATATCGCCCTTCTTGATATCGAAGTTGTAGTCCATGACCTTGTCGAAGGGCTTGAACCATTCCACATACTCTTTGGCAATCTCTGACCAGAAACCATTCGGATCTTCAATGGAACGCTTCCAGAGCTTGTCGTAGGCTTCCCGGCCACTGATGAAGGCCATCTTCTTGACCTTCTCCGGTACGGGATAAATCTCTTTCAACTGAACCTTCTCTTCTGCCATACTGTTTTGTTACCTCCCTAAATTTATTGGATGAGCTTGTCAGGATACTGCTTCGGGCGCCCCGGTCCCGGACGGGATATATCCGCCGGCAATTAACGGTTAAACGCTTGCGAAAACACGACCGGCGGGTCGGAAACCCTAAATAAAACGGCGTTGACAAGGCATAAGTCGAGATGACCATGAGGTCCCGACTTGACGCGACTTGCAGTATATCAATATGTACCTCATGTCAAGAGATATTTTGGCATTTTGGCGCGCTCGGACGGCAACGGTCCCGATCTTTTCCCCTTCCCGCCCCGCGTGTCAAAATTACAACTCATTCTCCCGATCCAGGCCGGCGGTGTGTCAATTTTACCCCACCGGGATGGGGAGTTTAAGACGGGCATTAGATCCTGGTTTATATCTGATTTATTTGTTGTCGGCCCGCAGCCGTCCGGAACCGGAAAGTGCCGCGGCGCTCTTCAGCCGCCGCATCATCGCGCGGATCCGAGGCGGTCCTTATTTTTTTTGGAATTAGGGCATAATAATTGCTTGACGTTTCATAAACGACAATTTTGTCGAATCCGCCGGTCGGCGGCGGCAATTTTTGTCGAAAAGGTCTTGACATCCCCCTCCGGGGGTGTTAGGTTGCCAGCCGATATCAGGGAGAGGAGGGATGCCCGGCAAGCGAATAAATTGCGATAAATAGTGGATTTGAGCGGAAAAAGCAATGGAATCTCCCGGGAAATGCCCGTTTCTCCGGGAGGAGAAAATCGACAAAACTCTCTCATCAGGAGGAAACAAATGAGAAAATTATGGGTAATTTTACTGTCCCTCGGGCTGATCATGGCCTTCGCCATGCCCGCCGCGGCGGTAGATGTAAAGTTCAGCGGTAATTACTACGCCTTAGGCGGGTACATAGACAACCACTCGCTGCTGGACAAGAATGAGGCACCGGGGGCCGCTTCCTGGGGTGCCCAGGATGCATCGCAGGCCAATTACATCAACCGTGATGCCCGGACCTTCCGTGGTCCCTACGCCTGGTATGCCCAACGGTTTCGGACCAGCATCGAGTTCCAGGTTGTGGAAGGCCTGAAACTCGTCACCCGCTTTGACGCCCTGGAAAAGCACTGGGGCGACCAGGCCTGGGCCGGGGGCACCGGTGAGACCCAGTCCCGGACCCAGACTCCCCTGGGATCTCCCGATCCCAATGGCGTGAGACGCGGCGCCAACGTTCCCAAGGCGCAGGAAAATATCGAGTGGGAACGGGCCTATCTGGATTTCAATGTTCCTTTCGGTAAGTTCCAGGTCGGTTACATGCAGTTCCTCATGTGGGGTACCGACTTCCTCAACACTCCCCTCTCCGCCGGCGGCATTCGCTACTTCTTCAGCCAGGGTCCCTGGATGACGGTAGCCGCCATCGAAAAGAGGGGCGAAATGGTCGGTTTGAACGCCGGTAACATCGGCGTGGCCAACGACGCCGACAAGGACGTCTATGACCTGGGCGTCATCTACAAGCTGAAGAGAGGCGAAGTGGGCCTCCTCTATCAGTACAACCGCAACTCCATTAGCAAGTGGGAACAGGGCAACGGCTTCACGACCTCCATCATGGGTGTGTATCCCTACACCAAGCTGACCTTCGGCAACTTCTTCATCGAGGCCGAGGGTGTTTACGGCTGGGGCGACCTCCGTTCGTATGAGAGCACCACCAGGGCAGCAACAGTCGGCGCCCCGGCAGCGGGTAGAGACCTCCAGAACATCACCCTTTCCGCTCTGGGCGCCTTCGTCCATGCCAAGTACAACTGGAAGCCCGCCTACTTCGGCGCCCAGTTCGTCTATCTGAGCGGCGACGACAACGACAGCCCGGACAAGGTGACCGGCTCCATCGCTGGGGCCCTCCAGGGCGGCTACGGCTTCGACCGCGCCCTGATCCTCTGGAACTCCGCCTACGGCGACAACCTCGGGAACCTCCGAGGAAATGTGGCCGGTGTAACCGCGAACCGCAGAACCGGCGCCAGCTACCAGATCAACCAGTTCATGGACAACGTCTGGTTCTATCAGATCTATGCCGGGATCAAACCCACCCCGAAGTTGGACTTCAAGGCCGCCTTGTCGATCGCCAGCGCGGACAAGAAACCCAAGAGCGACGTGGGTGCCGTGGGATCCATCGGTTACTATGGAACGAGGGTTCAGGAATTCGATTCCAACAAGTACGGTACGGAACTCGACATCACCGGTTCCTACAAGATCTATGACAACCTTACCTACATGGTGGGCTTCGGCTACCTGTGGGTCGGCGACTACTTCAAGGGCTACGATGTCAATGCCAAGACGAGGGACAACTACCTCCTTACCCATCGGCTAACCTTGAACTTCTAAGTCGTCTCACCGACAGCAACTGGCAGTGCCGGCCCCGGAGAGCTAATCTCCGGGGCCTTTTTTACCCTGCGCATAGACAACACCCGCTAGACACAATTTGCATCCAAACAAAGCAAGGGTCTTTGGCCTCTCTCAAAAAACATTTGCCAACCCCTTAATTCTCGCGTATATTACCCCCAGAGCAAATATGAAGGCGGAAATCATCAAAGGGGTTGCCGGTCTGTTTGTTGCACAGGCCGCCGTTATCGCCGTGCTGGTAAAACTCCTCAAAACCTTCTCGTATCGTAATAATATATATTTTCAAGAGGTTATATAATGCCCCTGTACGATTTTGAATGCCGCGAATGCGGACACAAATTCGAGGCCTTCCGCAAGATGCGGGAGGCAGCGGACGATTTGACCTGCCCGGAATGCGGCGCCGGTAACCCCCAGAAACTCGTCACCGCCTTCCAGACCAACGCCTGGTCCAGTTTCCTCGACGCCATGGAAAAGCGGGTCAACCCTCAGAAATTCAAATAGAACGAACCCTGCCAGCAGGCCGGCATCATTCACGGCGGCGTGAAGATCAGGGGGCACGGAGCGACTGATTCCCGCCTCTTTCCGTCCGGAAACGGATTAGAGACTCGGCTGCTGCAGCGGCGCGGGTCAGGTGGGCAAAGAATCAGCAATTTCGAGGAGGCATCACCATCCAGAGGATCTATGGAAACCTGAATGGGCTCGGGGCGGAGCAGCTTAGGCGCATCGGGCTCTTTTACCGGCGTCGCCTCCCCCCGGATACGGTCCTGACCCAGGAGATGGCCCGGCAGTTGACGGAACTGTCGCGGCATGTCAACCGTCAGCTCGGATTACTGATCACCCGCCGCGGCGAGATCGCCTATGTCATCGTGGGCGATCACCAGGGGATCGTCATCCCCAATCTCGACGGCTTCCGCGCCTCCTCGATGCGCTTCAAGGGATTGCGCCTGGTCCATACCCATCTCCACGGCGAGAAGCTTACCGACGACGATTTCACGGACCTGGCCCTCCTGCGCCTCGACATGATCTCCGCCGTGGAGGCCCTCCCCGACGGTCTCCCCGGCATCGTCCACAGCGCCCATCTCATCCCGGAAAACAACGAGGGCAAGTTCTGGGCCTGCCTGGAATCCCGTCGTCCCGCCGAGATCGGGATCGACTTCTCCGCATTCATCGCCGCCCTGGAAGGGGAATTCGTCCGGCGCCAGAAGACCCGGAAGGTCGAGGCCGCCGATCGGGGGATCCTGATCCGGGTTGAAACCGATCCCATGGCCGACGCCCCCCTCTCCCTGGCGGAGCTGAAGGAACTGGCCCGTTCCAGCGGCGTCGAGATCTTCGACACCGTGATCCAGTATCGCAACGTCCGGGACCCCCGCTACGTCCTGGGCCGGGGCAAGCTGGCGGACGTGGTCATCAAGGCCCTCCAGATGGGGGCGAACCTCCTCATCTTCGATCACGAGCTGACCCCGGGACAGGTCCGTTCCCTGGCAGATTTCACCGAAATGAAAATCATCGACCGGACCCAGGTGATTCTCGACATCTTCGCGCAACGGGCTCACAGCCGGGAGGGCAAGATCCAGGTGGAGCTGGCCCAGTTGAAATACCTCCTGCCGCGCCTCGCCACCAAGCATACCGCCATGTCCCGTCTTACCGGCGGCATCGGCGCCCGGGGGCCGGGAGAGACGAAGCTCGAAATCAACCGCCGCCGCGTCCGGGAACGGATCCATTTTCTGGAGAAGGCCCGGGGGGGCATCGAGAAGGCCCGGGGGCAGCGACGGATCAAACGGGAAAAGACCGGCCTGCCCGTCATCTCTATCGTCGGCTATACCAATGCCGGCAAATCGACCCTCCTCAACATCCTGACCCATAGCGATGTCTTCACCGAGGACCGCCTCTTCGCCACCCTGGATCCGAAAAGCTCCCGCCTCCGCTTCCCCAAGGATACGGAGGCGGTGATCACCGATACCGTGGGCTTCATCCGCGATCTCCCCCCGGACCTCTTCGCCGCCTTTCGGGCCACCCTGGACGAGCTCCAGGAAGCCCACGTCCTGCTGCACGTCGTGGACGCGGCCAATCCGGATTGCGAGAGCCACATCACCGCGGTGGAAAAGATCCTCGTGGAACTGGCGATCAACGACAAACCCACCGTGATGGTTTTCAACAAGGAGGACCGCGTGGCCGACCGGGAGCTCCTTGCCACCCTTTGCCGGCGTTACGGGGCCGTAGCCGTTTCCGCCCTGGACAAGAACACGCTGCCGCCCCTGATCGCCAGGCTGGCGACGGTGGTCAAAAAACTGGACCAGCGATGAGCTATCCCACAGGAATCCATAATCTTTCCCGGCCCCAAAAGAAAGCTCTCTTGATCTGCCTGGGGATTGTCCTCCTGACCCTGGCGGTTTACGGGCAGGTCGGCGGTCACGCCTTCATCGACTTCGACGACTACGAGTACATCACGGAAAACCCCCAGGTAAGAACCGGCCTCACGCTCGACAATATCGTCTGGGCCTTCACCTCCCATCATTCCCACAACTGGCACCCCCTCACCTGGATCTCTCATATGGTGGACGTAGAGCTCTTCGGCCTGAATCCGGGAGGGCACCACCTGGTCAATGTCGTCCTCCACATCGTCAATTCCCTGTTGCTCATGGCACTGCTTTGGCGCCTTACCGGCGCCCTCTGGCCGAGCGCCTTCACGGCCGCCCTTTTCGCCCTGCACCCCCTCCATGTGGAATCCGTGGCTTGGGTAGCCGAGCGCAAGGACATCCTGAGTTGTTTCTTCTGGCTTATGACCATATGCATGTATATCCGTTACGTCGTCCGGCCGGACTGGCGGCGCTACCTGCCCATGGCGGCGGTCTTTGCCCTGGGGCTGACGGCCAAACAGATGCTGGTCACCCTGCCCTTCGTCCTGCTGCTCCTCGATTTTTGGCCTCTCGGGAGGATGACCCGGCCTTCCCGGGCCGGAACCGGCGGGGATAAGAGGCCGGGGCCCCTCGCCGGCGGACGGGGGGGAAAAAACGGAGCCACGCGGGTCCTGTCTGAGCACGCAGGCCATCTTGACGACAAAACGGGGGCAACGCCGACAGGGAAAAGACCTGGCAGCCAGAAGGGAATATCCGCAAACATAACTCCGGAAGATAAGGGCGTAGCCGGAGCGGGGAAGAGACACGGCAGACGAAAAGGAGCATCCGTCGCATCAGCGGGAGCGGCAAACAAGGCAGCGAGGTTTCCCGCCCCTCCGCCGGGGAATGTGACGGCGGTGCCGGCGTCGGTCAGCCGCTTGATCATGGAAAAGGTCCCCCTCCTTATCCTGGTGGCGGTGGCCAGTGTCATCGTCTTCACCGTGCAGTTGAAATCGGGAGTCCTTTACAACCTGCTTCAATTCCCCCTGGCCATCCGCCTGGAAAACGCCCTCGTCTCTTATGTCACTTATCTGGGCAAGACCTTTTGGCCCGTCGATCTGGCGGTTTTCTATCCCCATCCCCTCCACACCCTGCCTTTGTGGAAATCAGTCGGCGCCGCGGGCTTGCTTTTGGCCATCTCCGTCGCCGTCCTCCGGCTGGGGAAGCGGCATCCCTATCTCCCGGTGGGCTGGTTCTGGTATCTGGGCACCCTGATCCCGGTGATCGGCCTCGTCCAGGTGGGAGTCCAGGCCATGGCGGACCGTTACACCTACATCCCGTTAATCGGCATCTTCATCATGGTCGCCTGGGGAGGGTGGGATCTCACCCGAGGGAGCAATGGAATTTCAGCAGCCGAGGATGCTTCCATACGGCCTCAAGAGGGAACAATCTCGGGACGTGAACGGTCAAAAAGGGACACCCCGTTGCCGGAGCGCCCCCAGACACACCTGCTCCAGCGTTCGCCGTCCGGCATGGTCGCCGGCGGACTGGCCCTTGCGGTGGTGCTGGTCCTGAGTTTTTTGACCTGGAAACAGACGGGATACTGGCGGGACAATGTGACCCTTTACGAACACGCCGTCCGGGTCGTCCCGGACAATTACTGGGCCTATAACAACCTGGGGGCCGCCCTGGCGGCCCGGGGACGGCTGGAGGAAGCCGCGGGCCTGTTCGCGAAATCGCTGGCGATCATGCCCGCCTACCCCGGCGCCAACCGGAACATGGCCGTCGCTCTGTACAAAAAAGGGGAATACGCCGCCGCCCTCACCTTTCTGGCGACGGCCCTCAAGGTACAGCCCGACAATCCGGAACTTCATTATACCCGGGGGGCGGTGTTGCTGAAGCTCGGACGCCACGAAGAGGCCGCGGCGGCCTTTCGGAAATCCCTGGCCCTGCGTCCCGGCGATCCCGACGCCGACGCCGGCCTGCGGGAAGCCGGCGCCGGCAAATAACGATCCCTTCTTTACATCACGCCCCGGTACCAGCCGCCGTCGATCTGAATCGCCGCGCCGGTGATGTACCCCGCCTGCTCCGAGGCCAGGAAGGTCACCAGGGCCGCGAATTCCTCCGGGGTTCCCAGGCGGCCCATGGGGATCGTCGCCTCCCAGCGCTTGATGACCGCCTCGGGGGCGACTTTTTCCTTTTCCCCCACCACCTTGGCCAGATTCCGCACCCGGTCCGTCAGGGTGTAGCCGGGACAGACGCTGTTCACCGTGACGTTGAACGGGGCCAGTTCCGTGGAGAGGGTCTTGGCCAGTCCGATGACCCCGGAGCGGACGGTATTGGACAGGATCAGGCCGTCGATGGGCTGTTTCACCGCGATGGACGTCATGTTGATGATCCGCCCCCAGCGTTTCTCCTTCATCACCGGGACGACCTCCCGGGTCATGACGATGGTGCTTAGGAGGTTCAGGCGAAAACCGTTGGTCCACATCGTATCGTCGATCTCCAGGAAATTCATCGCCGGCGGTCCGCCGGCGTTGTTGACCAGGATATCCACCGTCCCGAAATGGGTTCGGGCCTTGCGGACAAACTGGGTGGCCTGGAGAGGATCCGAAACATCCGCCGCCACCGCCAGCACCTCCGCCCCGGTTTCGCCGCGAATGAGCTTCTCCGCCGCCGGCAGGGAAGGATCGTCAAGGGCGCAAATGGCCACTTTCGCTCCCTCCCGGGCCATCTCCATGGCTACCGCCCGTCCCAGTCCCATACTTCCCCCGGCCACCAGGGCCACCTTGTTCTTCAATCCGAGATCCATAACACCCTCCATATTTTTTTGGGAACATTAACAAAAAACATCCCTCCAGGTCAATGGGGGAATAATTTCCATAATTTTTCCTATTGACAAGCCCGGATTTTTATTTTACGTTAGGCGAAATTTATTTTAGGTGATAAAGAACGTGACGGGTAAAGAAAGAAGGGCTTTCGAGATGCTGACCAACCGCTTCGGGTTATTGCGCCTCGCTCTTCTTCTGGTGGGCTTGTACCCACCGCCCGGCGTTTTTAGGATTTAAACCAGCATTACAAAAGAGAATTCCTAAGAGGCCACGGGTGGAAAATCCGTGGCCTCTTTTATTTTATTTCACAAAAAGGGGACGGGACAAGCATGTACGAAATCATCTGGCATGGAAGAGGGGGACAGGGGGTGGTGATCGCCGCCCAGATGCTGGCCGAGGCAGCCTATCTCCAGGATTTCCGGGGCGTGACTTCGGCGCCGACCTTCGGACCGGAAAGGCGGGGGGCGCCGGTTGCCGCCTCCACCCGGATCGCCCAGGAGACGATCCGGATCTTCTCGCAGATCGAGGCGGCGGATATCGCCGTGGTTCTCGACGAGAGCCTCTTTCGGGTCGTGGATATCTACAGCCGGCTCCGGGAAGACGGGGTACTCATCATCAACACCCGGAAGCCGCTGGAGAAATGGGAGGTAAGGGAAGGCTGCCGTCTGGCCGTAGTGGACGCCGCCGGCATCGCCCTCAGGCACCACCTGAGCAAGGAGGGGGCACCGGTGGTCAACACCCCCATGCTGGGGGCCTTTGCCCGGGCCACGGGTCTCGTCTCCCTGGATAATCTCGAAAAGGCCCTGAACCACAAACTCCCGCCGGGACAGGGGGCACGGAATATGGCTACCGTGAAGGCGGCATACGAAGAAACCAATCTCGGAGACAAACCATGAACGCAAAAAGAGACGACAGTATCTCGGCCATGTGCACCGTGGCCATCGGTGAAGGGGGAAAGACGGGGGACTGGCGGAGTTTACGTCCCGTCATTGACCACAACCGCTGCATCCCCACCGTAAAGAAGAAGGCGGCCTGCTTCCTCTGCTGGCTCTACTGTCCCGAAGGGGTGGTCAAGGCGACGATGCCGGTGGAAATCGATCTGGATTACTGCAAGGGCTGCGGAGTCTGCGCCGAAGAATGTCCGGCCAAGGCCATCACCATGGTTAGGGAGGGCGAAGACAATGAATAACGTGCAGATCATGACCGGTAACTCCGCGGCGGCCATCGGGGCCAAACTCAGCGCCGTGCAGGTCGTCGCCGCCTATCCCATTACCCCGCAGTCCCAGTTGGCGGAGATCCTCTCCCAATACATCGAGAGCGGCGAACTGAAGGCCGAATACGTCCGGGTCGAAGGGGAACATACGGCCTTGACCGTATGCATCTCCGCTTCCACAGTGGGCGCCCGGGTGTTCACCGCCACCAGCGCCAACGGCCTGCTCTACATGCACGAGCAGCTCCACTGGGCCGCCGGCTCCCGGCTTCCCATCGTCATGTGCTGCGTAAACCGCGGCGTCGGGGCGCCCTGGACGATCTTCAACGACCAGCAGGACTCCCTCGCCCAGCGTGACACCGGCTGGGTCCAGATCTACTGCCGTAACAATCAGGAGATCCTCGATACGGTAATCCAGGCCTACCGGATCGCCGAAGCGGTCTATTGCCCCGTCATGGTCTGCTACGACGGCTTCGTCCTGTCCCACACCATGATGCCCGTCGCCGTACCGGCGGCCGACCGGGTCCGGGAATTCCTGCCTCCCTACCAGGCTCATACCATCCTCTCCCCCGAAGATCCCCGGAATCTCAACCCCGTCCTGTTCCCCTGGCGGCGGGAAAACAGCGCCGGCGTTCTCTGCGACGGTTACATGGAGATGCGCTACAAGCTCCAGGCGGCACTGGAGAAGGCGCCCGCCGTCATCCAAGCGACGAACCGGGACTACGCCGCGGTCTTCGGCCGGGACCACGGGGGATTGCACTGGGAATATCTCACCGAGGACGCGGAACTCTATCTGGTCGGGATGGGCTCCATGGCCAGCGAGGCGACGCAGGCCGCCGACCTGTTGCGGAAGGAGGGCATCAAGGCCGGGGTAGTGGGAGTCCGCGTCTTCCGGCCGTTCCCGGCCCAAGTCCTGCGGGAGGCATTTCAGAAGGCCCGGGGGATCGTGATCTTTGAAAAGGGGATCAGTTACGGGTACGAAGGGGCCTTATGCTCCGACCTTAAAGCCGCCCTTTACCGGGCGGAGCATCAGGCGCCGATCCATAACTACATCGCCGGCCTCGGCGGCCGGGACGTCAAGGCCCGGGAACTCGCCGACGCCGCACGGGCGTCCTGGCAGGCAATGGAAAAGGGAATTTACGAACAGCCGACATCATGGCTCAACTGCTTTACGGGGTGAAAAAATGCCGGAAAATCTATTCAAAATCAATGCGAAAGAGTACATCCTCCCGGGGACCCGGGCCTGTCAGGGCTGCGGCCTTTCCCTGGCCTACCGCTACGCCCTCAAGGCCCTGCGGGAAAACACCATCGTCACCCTGCCCGCGAGCTGTCTCTGCGTCCTCCACGGCATCTATCCCAGCACGCCGGTGATGATCCCCTGCCTCAACAATTCCTTCGCCAGCACCGCCGCCTCGGCGTCCGGCCTGGTGGCGGGACTCCAGGCGATGAACCGGACGGATATCACCGTCATGGCCATCGCCGGTGACGGTGGCACCTTCGACATGGGCATCCAGTCCCTGAGCGGGGCCGCCGAACGGGGCACGGACTTCATCTACGTATGCTACGACAACGAGGGGTACATGAACACGGGGACCCAGCGTTCCAGCGCCACCCCCCTGGGCGCCCTGACAACCACCACCCCCATCGCCACGAAGCAGCAGCACAAGAAGGATTTCATCAAGATCATGGAGGCCCACGACATCGCCTATCTGGCCACGGCGTCGCCGTCCTATCCCATCGACCTCTACGACAAGTTCGTCAAGGCCAAGAAGATCCGGGGCACCCGCTACATCCACCTCTCCATCCCCTGCCCCCCCGGCTGGGCCTATCCGCCCAAAGACACGGTAAAGATGGGACGCCTGGCCGTGGAGACCGGCATCTCCCCTCTCTTCGAGATCGAAAACGGGCGTTTCCGCTTCACCGGCCGCAGCAAGTCCATGGCCGAGAAGGGCAACCGCCTGCCGGTCATCAACTATCTGGAAAAACAGGGTAGATTCCGGAAGATGAACATCGAGCAGCTCCACCAGATGCAGCGCTGGGTGGACGGCAAGTGGCAGGAGTACCAGCGGCGGGCCCAGGAGCAGTAATGGATGGACCCGCGGCGAATGGGGACGGACTCCAAATTCAATCGCTATTGCCAGGGGACATTTACACACGCCGGGTACAGGGTCGTGAACTCTATAGATCAGTCCGCCGACCGGCGTTTGTCATTTGTTGCCCTCGTCATAGGTGGCGAAACTCCCTCCCCTTGCAGGCGAGGGCCGGGGTGGAATGGGGTTACACCCCGCCATCTTTACACCATCCCTCTCCTTGAAGGGGAAGATAAAATACTATGAGCTCGTCAATCTTCGCGCCAGTGCTGGACGGAATTGCCGCCAAGCACCCCCATGATGAGATCCCCATACCGTCTTGACGCCCCCTGGTTGGCGACGACGGCGGCCCGGGCGGCTTCCCCTTTAGCGGCCAGCACTTCGGGCCGGGACATGAGCCCGCGGACGGCCGCCAGGAGTTCCCGGCCGTCGGCGACGGGCACCCCCGCTCCGACCTTTTCCAGCAGCTCCTTCTCGTTGAGAAAATCCTCCATGGACGGTCCGTAGCAGACCACTTTCCCCCAGGCCGCCGGCTCGAGGATGTTCTGACCCCCCCGGGGGACGAGGCTGCCGCCGCAAAACACCACCGTCGCCAGGCTGTAGATCTTGAAGAGCTCTCCGATGACATCCACCACGATCACCCGTTCCGTGGTGCGTTCTTTTCCCCCGGCGATCTCCCGCAGGGTAATGATGTCCTCGCAGCCATAGCGGCGGCACAGGTCCCGGACCGCCGCTCCCCGCTCCGCGTGGCGGGGGATCAGGATGAGCGTCAGGGCGGGAAATTCCCGGAGGAGTTCCCGGTAAACCTCCAGCACCACCGCCTCCTCGCCTTCATGGGTGCTTCCCGCTACAAAAACCGGCCCTTCGTCCCGGGGACATAAATTGAGCCGCCGGGCGACCTCCTCCCGCAGCCCCGGGGACACCTTGGCCGCCAGACCGTCGTATTTGGCGTTTCCCAGGATTTCCATACGATCGGCGGGCAGGCCCAGGGACAGGAGGCGCTCACCGTCCACGGCGGAGATGACGCCGACACGATCCACCAAGGCCAGGACTCTTTCCCAGAAGCGGCGGGTCCGGCGGTACCGGCGAAAGGAGCGGGGAGAGATCCGGCCGTTGACCATCACGATACGGACGCCCCGCTGACCGCAGGCACGGAGAAAATTGGGCCAGATTTCCGTCTCCGTCATGACAAAGACATCGGGCCGGACCCGATCCAGGACCTTTTCCACCACCGGGGGAATGTCGAGGGGATAATAGATGATCGCCGTGGCATTCATCACGAGGCTGCGGGCCATGTCCTGGCCGGTTTCCGTACTGGTGGACAGGACGATGCACGCCTCGGGGCGCAGGTCCCGCAGGGCCGTCACGATGGGGGCCGCCGCCGTCACCTCGCCGACAGAAACGGCATGAATCCAGATCCGCGGCGTTCCCCGCATCCCTTCATACACCACCGCCGGCGTTCTCCCCAGTTTGGCCCCCAGGCTGCGCCGGTACTTTCCCGTGAGCGCCATCTTCAATCCGTAATAGGGAAGGGCGACGAAAGCTGCGGCGCCAAGAACGATATTGTAGAGAAAAAAATGCATCCCGAACCCTTTCAGCCTTGTCTGGAAGCGCCGAGAAGCAGCCGGCCGGTGGTCACGGCCACAACCTATCCCGTTTATCCGCACGACCGCGGGAAATCTCGATCGTGACTCCCGGGGTATTTCCCGGGCTCATTTCCCGTCGCGCCGAATCCGCGCGGCCGTGACGGTACGGCATTGACTCCGCGGCGCCGTTAAGGTATAGGATACCCATGCGCATTATTGCCCCTTCCATTCTATCCGCCGACTTCAGCCACCTGGGGGAGGAGATCCGCGCCGTCGAAGCGGCCGGGGCGGACTGGATCCATATCGACGTCATGGACGGGCATTTCGTTCCGAATCTTACCATCGGGCCGGGAGTCGTGGCCTCCCTGCGGAAGATCACCCGGCTGCCCTTCGATGTCCACCTCATGATCGCCGAACCGGACCGCTATCTCGACGCCTTTCTGGCGGCCGGCAGCGACTTTCTCACCGTCCATGTGGAGGCGGCCGTCCATCTCCACCGCACCATCGCCTACATCAAGGAGAAAGGATGCAAGGCCGGCGTGTCGCTGAACCCGGCCACTCCGCCGGCCATGATCGAACCGGTGCTGGCCGATCTCGATCTGCTCCTCATCATGACCGTCAACCCCGGTTTCGGCGGCCAGAAATTCATTCCGACCATGATTCCCAAGATACAGGCGGCAAGAAGGATGATCGACGCCACGGCCCCTCACGTCCTTCTTGAGGTTGACGGCGGCATCACCACCGCCAACATCGGCGCCGTCGCCGCCGCTGGAGCGGTGGCCTTTGTCGCCGGCAACGCCGTTTTCTCCAGCCCGGATTACCGTCACACCATCGCCGCCCTGAAAGAATAAATGGGGGCGGCCCGGTCGAGATCCCCTAAGCAAGCTTGGCCGCCAATCGCTCCTGTACCTGCCGGGCCTCGGCGACGATCCTTTCCACCACCTCGGCGACCGTGGGCTCGTCATGGATGAGGCCGGTGGCCTGTCCGACAGGCAAGAGACCCTTTACCAGGTCCCCTTCTTCCGTGGCCAATTGAAAGGCCTTGAAACCATTGGCCATATTTGCCATCTTCATGGCGTTTTCATATCCCGAGGCAAGAATGCCGATAAAGAGCTTCCAATAGGGCATCTTCATCTGCCGGGCCACATCCCGGGAGTTGATGAAGGCAGCGGGAAGATCGACACCCTTCCTGAGGGCATTTTCCGCCGCCTTGGTCTTGAGGACGCGGCACCAGATCCCGTCGAATCGTTTGGAATAGAGGGTGTCCGTTACCTCCATTTGGAGGGAAAGCTCCTTGTAATTGCTGTGGAGAGGGCTCTCCTTCGTCGTCATGAACCGGGTGCCCATGGCCACCCCTTCCGCCCCCAGGGCCAGGGCTGCCGCCAGCCCCCGGCCGTCGGCAATGCCGCCCGCCGCCACTACGGGTATCTCCAGGACATTGGCCAGGCTGGGAATGAGAACCATGGTCGTCACCGCCTCTCCGTGGGCCGCCGCCTCGTTGCCCGTGGCGATGACGCCGTCGGCGCCGTAATCCTGGGCCCGCCGGGCGTGCCGGGCGTTGACTACAGTGGCCAATACCTTGCCGCCGTACTTGTGGGCCTCCCGGACCAGCCAGTCGCCCTTGCCCAGGGCAAAATTGATCACCGGCACCTGTTCCTGGAGGAGGATCTTCGCGTTATCGGTCGCCCCCGGCATCAGCAGGGTGGCATTGCAGCCGAAAGGTTTGTCCGTAAGCGAACGGATTTCCCGAATGGCCTTCCGCGTCTCCTCGGGATCCATGGGCCCCGTCGCCAGGATACCCAGTCCTCCGGCATTGGACACGGCGGCCACCATCTTCGGAACGCTGATCCAGCTCATTCCCGAAAGGAAAATGGGGTATCTGATTCCCAAAAGCTCCGTAATTCTTGTTTTCACATCCCTACTCCTGAAATTGTACTCATAAGGATCGGCGCCCCCTCCATGCCAACCGCCTCATTTTTGCCGGTGTTCACTTACATCCCTTCCGCCCCGCGGTCAAGTATATTCACCGCGATGATAGCAAAGCTTAATGTTCATAAGATGCAAGACCCATCCCCACCTTGATCCTCCCCTTGAAGGGGAGAAAAACATTAGTGAATCAAGTCAAGCAGATAGGGACGCATTTTCAGGTAAAGAGCGGGGAGCAGCGCCCGGGCTGCTCCCCGCTCTTTACGTTTCAAAAATCCTTTCGAGGCCGGGTGGTTTCCCGCTGCTCAAATGATGTAAATTTTGCGCAGTTCCACCTTGTTGATCTTACCGACACTGGTCTTGGGAATGGCCGCCGTGATCTCCACCCGGTCGGGAACGCCGTATTTGGGAATCTTTCCCGCTTCGGACGCCTTCAGAACGAACTGACGCATTTCTTCACCCGTGACCTTGCCCGCGTAATCCGGTTTCAAAACCACCACCAGGAGGGGCCGCTCTCCCCATTTGGCATCGGGGAGACCGATGGCCGCCGCCTCTAGGACCGCCTCGTGGCTGGACATGATGTTTTCCAGCTCCAGGGAGGAAATCCATTCACCGCCGGTCTTGATGACGTCCTTGATGCGATCCGTGACCTGGAGGTAGCCCTCGGCATCGATCAAGCCCACATCCCCGGTGTGGAGCCAGCCGTCCGTCCAGAGCTCCTTGGACCGCTCCGGATCCTTGAAATATCTCTCCGTCAGCCAGGGGGACCGCACACATACTTCTCCCGTGGACACACCGTCATGAGGCACATCCTTGCCCAGAGGATCCTTGAGGCGCACATATACCAGGGGCGCCGGGAGACCGGTCTTGACCAGGGTGTCCACGTTCTCTTCCATGGAATTCTTCAGCATCCAGGGCTTGAGATTGGCCGCCGTAAGCAGGGGGCAGGTCTCCGACATCCCGTAGGCGGCGAAAATCTGGATGCCCATTTTCATGGCCTCCAGGGCCAAGCTCTTGGTGAGCCGGGCCCCGCCGATGATGACCTTCCAGAAGGAAAGATCGTACTGTTTCGCCGCCGGGCTGGACACCAGCATCTGAATGATCGTCGGGACGCAGTGGGAGAATGTGACCCGCTCCGTAAGGATGAGTTTCAGGAGCATGGCCGGTTCGTAACGTCCCGGATAGACCTGCTTTACCCCCAGCATGGTGGCCGCCCAGGGAAAGCCCCAGGCATGGACGTGGAACATGGGGGTGATGGGCATATAGACGTCATTGGATTGGCAGCGACCAATGGAGGCATACGAACCGGTGGCCAAAAGAAGGGCCTGGGCGTGGAGGACCAACTGGCGATGGGAGAAAAAAACCCCCTTGGGCAGACCGGTGGTGCCGGTGGTGTAGAAGATCGTCGCCTGGGTGTTCTCGTCCAGGTCGGGGAAATCATGCGCCGGCGACGACGACGCCAACATTTCCTCGTACTCCGCGTCGAAAGGCACTTTTGATGTCGGCCTGTTTCCGTCGTCGGTAATCAAGATGACCTTTTTGACCGTCGCCAGCTTGTCCCAGATCGCCTCGAGGAGGGGCACAAAATCCTGATGGATCAGGACGATCTTGTCCTCCGCATGATTCATCGTATAGAGGATCTGCTCGGGGGAAAGGCGCCAGTTCTGGGTATGCATGATGGCGCCCATCATGGGGACGGCAAAGAAGCACTCCAGATAACGGTGGCTGTCGTAATCGAAGATGCAGATCCGGTCCCCGGGCCCGGCGCCGATCTTTTCCAGGCCGTTGGCCAGGCGTTGAATCCGTTCATTGAGGGTCCGGTAGGTAAGACGCACCTTGTCCCGGTAAACGATCTCCTGGTTCGGGGCAAAAGCCAGGGGCATTTCGAGGATGTGTTTGATCAACAGTTGATACTTGTACGGTTCGCCGGGTGCATAAACTTTTTCTGCCATAAAATTCCCTCCTCTTTTTTAGGTTTTACATATAAGCGCAACTATCCGGTTACTTTTATCTTTTCATTTTGCATCCCCCCAAAGATAAAGGTTACCGGCCATTTTAGGACTTGATTAGAAACGGTGATTAGTACTAACAAAGGATAAGGTTTCCAACCCATCCGGAGCCCCGTCGCGGCCCGGAAACGCACGCACTTGCTTACGAGGAAGTTGACATCGTGTATGGGTGGAAACATTAGCATAACTCAATCGGTCAAGACAATAGAAAAGCAAGCTCTCATGCACATAATCATCGATGGTTACAATCTCATCCGCCAGTCGGAGCAGCTCCGGCGGGCGGAGCGTCTCACGCTCGAAGAGGGCCGCCAGGCCCTGCTTCGCTTACTTATCCCCTACCGGGAACGAAAAGGGCACCGCCTGACGGTGGTCTTCGACGGCTGGGAAGGGGGTTCCGCACACGAAGAAAGGGATCGGGCCGGGGGCATCGATATCCTCTATTCCCGCCGGGGGGAGAAGGCCGACGACGTCATCAAGCGCCTGGCGGAGAGATCGAGCTATGAGCTCGTGGTGGTCACCTCGGACCGGGACATCGGCAATTTTGTGGAACGGTGCGGCGGCACGGTGGTGGCGTCACCCACTTTCGCCGCCATCGTCGCCGGCAATCACGGTCCTTCTCCGGCGTTCACGCCGGAAAGCGGCCGCGACGGCCGGGACGAAGAGCCCGAGGCTGGTAGAAGAGGAACGAAAAAGAAAGGGCCGGCAAGAAAAAACTCCCGCCGGGAGCGGGAGTACCTAAAACGCCTCGTCAAACTCTGACGCCGGCGTTCCTGTCATTACAGAAATTTAGGATGAAGTTTTCGAGCAGGAGATGGGGGTTCCGGCCGGTGGTTTTCATCTGCACATCCAGACGGGCCAGCTCCCGCAGGCAGGCGATCAAGGCGCCTTCGGAGAAGTACCGGGCCCGCCGGCAGGCCTGGAAGATGACATAGGGATTTTCGTCCGCCAGATCGCCCGCCTCGCCCTTTTCCTCCCGGCCGGCAGCCAGTGCCTTGATCTCCGGCATAATTCTGGCCTGAAACTGCCCATAATCCATCCCCGACCGCCAGGACGGCAGGCGGCCACCGTGGATGAAGATCCGGGCATGGAGGAGAAAACGGACCTCCCGGACCAGCATAGCCAGCACGACCAGGGGCTGCACGCCCTGGTCAACAAGGAGTTCCCGGAGAATCCGCAGGGCCCGGGCGGCGGCCCTTTCCCCCAGGGCGGCGGTCAGATCGAAGACGCTTTCCTCCTTCGTCTTGCCGATGATCTCCTCCACATCTTCCGGCCGGATCTCCCGCCGCTCCCCGGTGAAAACCGCCAGTTTCTCCAGGGCCTGGGTGGAAGCGGACAGGTCGAAACCCGTCCTCCGGCCCAGTGCCTGCCAAGCCTCCGGAGTGAGGGCCTTCCCATATCCCTCCAGCAGCGCCCTCGTTTTCGCCATGACCAGGCTCTGTTGGCGGGCTTCGCCCCGGCCGGCGGAAAACTGAACCACCCGGCCCTTTTCGGTGAGGATCTTTACCAGGCGCTTGCGTTTGTCGATGTTCGGGGCGGTAAGGATCAGGACGTTCCCCGCCGGCAGCCCCGACATAAGGAGTTCCTCCAAACGGTCCGTGCCCGTTTTCCGCCCCGGGGAGAGGCCCTCCTGGCCGGCACAGATCTCCAGGACCCGGGGCAGCCATTTTTCCAGTTCATCGCTCCCGCCTCCCGGCAGGAGGCGGGTCCATTCCGCCGCATCGATCCGCCGCCAGCCGTCCTCCTGGAGATCGGCCAGGCTCCAGCCCGCCATCCCCAGCAAGGTAATGAATTCCCTGGCCGCCCGTCGAGGCTCCCCTTCCAGGCATTCCCGGATTTTTTCGACTATCTGCGCCGGCGATTGGCGGCCGGAAAGGAGAAACGGCGCCTGCCGGACCACGACCACCTTGGTTCCGGGGAGGAGGGACGCGGCGCTGAGCTCCGCGCAGAGCCGGTCCACATCCGCCTGCTCCGGCGTTATGAAGAAGAGATTGAACGCCCGATCCGCCTCGGGAACCAGGGCGTTGACGATCCCGTCCAGGGCCTCGCGGACGAGAAACTCCTCCCCCCAGAGGAGATAGGCCGGGGCGATCCTTCCCCCCTGAATCTCCCGGAGAATCCTGTCACCGTCGGCGTGGGGACCCTTATTGTCCGTGTTCATCAACGCTCCCTGTCGATCCGCTCGATCTCTTACCGGACCCGCCGATCCTTGGCCAACCAATGCGGGAAGGTATCGACTCGCCCCTTACCATTAACCAGTCACCATCATTGACGGCATCGTAAAAAGTCCGGATGCTTCGAAAGCGCTTCATCCCTCGTCACTGCGACGTACGTCCCAGTACGCCTCATTCCTCAGGATTCGCGCGCCTCGCCTGCGGATCTTTTTACGATGCCGTCCCAAATGGAACATTTTTTGACCTTTTACGATGTCGTCATCATTAACCGAAGCGGTAATAATATCAGTGGCTTATTTTACGCCTGCGTTACCTTTTCCGAGAAAAAAACGTTTGCCGGCGGGGAGGGTTGTTCCTTGTCAAATGATAACGAATTTCTTGATGTGCCGGACCACCTCTTCCGGGTCATCGATAACCTGGAAATAATGGAGATCTTCGGGCAGGATCATTTCTTCCCGGAGCATGCTCTTTTTCAACCAGTCGAGGAGGCCTTTCCAGTATTCGCTCCCCATGAGGATCACGGGGAAGCTCCTGATCCGTTTGGTCTGGATCAGCGTCAGGGCCTCGAAAAGCTCGTCGAGGGTACCGAAACCGCCGGGAAGGATGATATAGGCCAGGGCGTACTTGACGAACATGACCTTGCGGATGAAGAAATACTTGTAATCGATGTGGACATTGGCGTAGGGATTGGGTTTTTGTTCAAAGGGCAGGCGGATGTTCATGCCCACGGACTTGCCGCCCCCTTCGGCGGCCCCTTTGTTGGCGGCCTCCATGATCCCCGGGCCGCCCCCGGTGATGACGCTGAAGCCTTCCTTGGCCAGGAGCCGGGCCAGAACCACCGTTTTTTCGTAATAGGGCTCCCCCGCCTTGACCCGGGCCGAGCCAAAGATGCTCACCGCATGATTGATCCCCGACAGGGTCTCGATGGCATCGACAAACTCCGCCATGATGCGGAAGATCCGCCACGACTCCTGAATCGTCAGGGCATCGACGAGATACTGTTTTTCTTCCAAAGCTTATGAAGATTTCCTTCTCTGTACCTTGGCAAAACGCCGCCGGGCTTCGATTGCCTTTCTCTTCTTCCGTACCGAAGGCTTCTCGTAAGCGCGCCGCAATTTCAGCTCCTTGAACAAACCGCTTTTGGAAAGCTTGTTCTTGAGGATCTTCAGTGCCTTCTCAACATCGTTATCGAATACCTTTACTTCCAAAATCTCCAATCCTTTCTATATCTTTTTCGCTTTACATGTTTAAATCTTCTTACGCCGGAACGGACGGCAGGCAGGCTCTGGACAATCCCGCTGCCCCGGCGTTTCGGAATGGATGCGGAATCCATCCCGGACTTGAAATTAACGGATTCCCGCGCCGGAGCGGCGACCCAGGGAAGATCGCCAGGCGCAAAAAAAGGGCGGTACGGCGCCTGCAAACACTTCTGTGCCGTGACCTACCCTGTTTTGTTGCAGATATTAAATCACACCCCTTGCTTTGCGATAAATTCCTGAATTACCTTTAAAAACTCCTCGTTTTCTTTGGTATTTCCGACGGTAACCCCGAGGCGGTTCCACAGGTTGCCGAGGGCGGGAAAGCCTTTGACGAGAATTCCCCGTTCAAGGAGGTAGTTGCATATATTATTTGCCGCGAAAGCGCAACAAAAAAATAAGAAATTTGCCGAGGATTTTATCAGGCGGATTCCCGCTGGCGCGAGGGCGAAAAAAAAGTGCGACGATTGTTCACATTCGGCCTTTAAGATTCCATGATTCCCGGCCGTATTTGGTCGCCAGCAGACGCCCGGCCAGCATCTCCTCGGCCGGCGTCAACGCCTCCGGGACGAACGAAACCTTCCAGAGCTCTTGAAACGCCGCCCGCAGGGTGGCGATAACCATCTCCGCCGTCACGGCGCGGGGCAGGTGCTCATAAACGGCCGTCGCCCGGCCCCGGAGGATCCGGGCCTGCTCCTCCCGCGTCCTACCCCGGCCTGTGAGGACGGCGGCGGTTTTATCGGGATCAAAATCCATGAGGAGCGATCCCTGCTGCAAAAAAGCCCGCCGGGAACGCACCTGGGCACTGCCGCAGATCTTCCGGCCGGCGACGAGGAGCTCATGACGGGAGGGAACGGCAAAACAGGCCGCCAGGGTCATTTTCGCCTCCGTCTTCGCCATCACCGGGCCGCGCCGGTTCTCCCCGCCCGCGCCGCCCCCTGAGGCCGGGGTCGTATCTTTCCACTCATCGTCACTCCCGGGGGGGAAATTATGCGCAGGCGATTCATGTCCAGGATCGAAAGTCCCGGCTCCCGGCATCTCCTCTGGGGTCCCCCCCGGGGCCGCCCCGTCCCCGGCTGCCAGCACGGCCTCAAGACCAAGACGGTCCAGACCCCGGACCAGACAGCGGCTGATCGCCTCATAGGTTCCGATAATCGTGGGTGGGAAAAGGGGATTTCTTTCCGGGGCGACCACGGCGTAGGTCAGATCGCCGTCATGATAAACCGCCTTGCCTCCCGTGGGGCGGCGGACCAACACCACGCCCGCCTCCCGGCAGGCATCCAGATCTATCTCCGCTGCGGGGGCTTGAAAATATCCGATGGATACGGCCGGGGCGGACCACCCGTAGAAGCGGAGCGTCGGCGGGCCCCCGTTGCGCCCCACTTCCCGGAAGACGGCCTCGTCGATGGCCATGTTTTCCCCGGCGGGATACCGGCCAAACGGGAGGAGCCGCCAATTCATCACCGGGATCAGTCCCCTTCCGTTTCCTGGAGAATGAAGTCGTGATACCCCCGGGCATCGAGAAGATCGTCCAGTTCGTCGAGGTCGTGCATCTCCACGACGATCATCCAGCCGGTATCATGAGGGTCGCTGTTCACGATGCCGATATCGTCGATGAGATCCTCGTTGACGTTCAACACATTCCCGGACAGGGGGGAAATCAGTTCGACGGCGCCCTTGGAGGATTCAACCGCGCCGAAAGGTTCATCCCGTTCCACCTCCGTATCCACCTCGGGGAGATCCACCGCCAGCACCTCCCCAAGCTTCTCCTGGGCGTAATCGGTAATGCCGATGGTGGCCAGGTCTCCTTCGACCCTGACCCATACATGCTCGCGACTGTAAAGCAAATCGTCTGGGAATACCTTCATATTCAGTGCATCCTTCGCTATAGGTTATTATAAATCAATGTTTTTCAGCTCTTTTGGCATCCTGGTCAACACTTCGCAGCCGTCCTCCCCCACCAGCACCATGTCTTCGATCCGGACTCCCCACCGGCCCGGCAGGTAAATCCCCGGCTCCACGGTCACCACCATGTCCGCGGCCAGGACCTGATCGGAAAGCGGTGACAGCCGCGGGTCCTCATGGACATCCAAACCGACGCCGTGACCCGTCCCGTGGGAAAATTGCGGCCCGTATCCCTGCTCCTCGATATGCCGCCGGGCAATGCCGTCGATCTCCCGGCCCGAGACCCCCGTCCTGACGGCGGCGATCGCCCGGTCATGGGCCTCCTTCACGATATCGTACACCTGGCGGAATTCGGCGTCGGGTCGGCCCACCACCAAGGTGCATGTCTCGTCGGAGTGATAACCACGGTAAACGGCGCCAAAATCTATGATGACGGGGTCGTCGGGGGCCAGTTTCCTGTCCCCGGGCCGGGCGTGGGGCAGGGCAGCGTTCGGCCCGGAGGCGACGATGGTGGGAAAGGAATTTTCCTCGGAACCCAGCGCCCGCATTCGGTAATCCAGCTCCAGGGCGATTTCTCTTTCCGTCCGTCCCGGACGCAGGAGCGGCAGGACGTCCGTTAGGGCCTCCGTGGCGATGTCGACGGCCCGGCGGAGCAGGGAGGCCTCTCCGGCGTCCTTGCGGCTCCGCAGACAGGAAAGTTCCCCGTCGAGAGGCGCCAGCCGCGTCGTCCGGATCCGTTCCCGGATTTTTTCATAGAGTCCCACGGTGAGGGCGAAAGCCTCGAAGCCCACGCGCCCCGCCCCCCGTTCCGCCAGCGCCGTCGCGATGCCGCTGACCTTGTCGCGGTACTGGACAACGTCGCAATGGGGGGATTGCTCCGCGGCCTGGGTGACATAGCGCCCGTCCACCAGCAGCATCACCCGGTCGGGCTGGAGGAGCAAGACCCCGTCGCTGCCGGTGAAACCGGTCAAATAACGGATATTATTCATGTCAAAAAAGAGGATCGCATCGAATTCCTTCGGGTCGATCCTTTCATAGACCCGTTCGATCCTCTTTCTGTCTATATCCGCCGCGTCGTCCGTCATTGTCCCTTCCCGCCGAGTTTGATCAACCACCGCGACAGTTCATGCACAACCGTGGTTTTTTTGTCAATAGGAAGATCACAGTTTTTTTTGTTTATCTGTTCCTGGACCTCGGTGAGGCGCCGCCGGGCCTCCCGGTGCTCCGGCTCCCGGAGCAGGATCGCCGTTAGGATCTCCCGGGCCCCTTCGTAGTGACCCTGACGAATGTGGAGTTCCGCCATGGTGAGGGTCTGGAACCCTTCCCCGCCGGCGGGTCCGGCCGTGGGCTCCTCATCGTCCTCCATGAGCTCCGCCAGAGAGTTCTGCACCTCCCGCAGTTCCTCGACGCCGGGAAGGAGGGCCATGCTCCGCTGATAGCATTTCACCGCCCGCCCGTGGTCGCCCCGCCCCTGGAAGGCGTCTCCCAGCAGCTTCAAGAGCCGGGCGATTTCCTCGTTCATCGGTTCGATCGCCGCGAAGGCCGCCGCCGCCTCCTCCAGTCGGCCCAGCCCCAACCAGGAGCGGCACAGGACCAGGGTGGCCGGGACGTCCTCCGGAGCGGCCCGCAACCGTTCCTGCGCCAGATGCAAGGACCGGGTATAGTTCCCTTCGTCAAGTAAATTTCGGGCCTGCTGATAAAAATCCAAGGCTCCTCCGGAGGGATAAAACTTTATATCTCATTGTTTTTATGATACATATTCGATGAAGCGTCACGCTAACACAGCCCCGGAAGAGAGTCAAGGAAGAAATCTAATATTTTCCGGGCGGGCGTTCAGCGCATGCAGACGCTGAGGACTTCCACGAAATCCGTATCGCCGCTGATGACCTTCAGGATGCCGCTCTGCATCAGGGTCCGCATCCCCTCCCCCATGGCCGTTTTTCTCACGGCGGCGATGGATTTCCGGCCAATGATCATCTGTTTGATCGGGTCCGTGGCAATCAGCAGTTCGTAGAGTCCCATCATCCCCCGGTAGCCCGTGTCGTGACACTCCGGACATCCTCCGGCCCGGTACAGGGTCGTCGTCTCGTCGTAGGCAAACGGGAACCGTTGAAATTCTTTCTCCCCATAATTCCGCACCAGATCGGCAAACTCTTCCGGATCGGGATGATAGGGGGCACGGCAATGCCGGCAGAGCCGCCGCACCAGGCGCTGCGCCATGACGCACAGGAGGGAGTCGGCGAAGGCGAAGGGGTCGATGCCCATATCGAGGAGGCGGATGATGGTTTCCGGGGCGTTGTTCGTGTGCAGGGTGGAGAGGACCAGATGGCCGGTCGTGGAGGCATCGACGCCCATCTTGGCCGTTTCGTAGTCCCGCATCTCCCCCACCATGATGATGTCCGGGTCGGCTCGGAGGAAGGCCCGCATGGCGTTGCTGAAGTCGAGGCCGATCTTGTGGTGCACCTGGACCTGGCGGATTCCCTTCTGGGTGATTTCCACCGGATCTTCCACGGTCCATATCTTGACCCCCGGCCGGTTCAGGATATGGAGGGCGGCGTGGGCCGTGGTCGTCTTTCCCGAACCGGTGGGACCGACGAGCAGGATGAGACCGTAGGGCTTCTTCAGGAGGCCTTCGAACCTCTCCCTGGTATCCGGCTCCATCTGGAGCTCTCCCATGGTCATGATCTTCCCCCGGGTAAGAATGCGCATGACCACGTCTTCGACGTAACCATGGGTGGGAATGGTCGCCACCCGGAGTTCGATCTCTTCGCCGTTGGGACGCTTGTACTGAATCTTGCCGTCCTGAGGCAGACGGCGTTCGGTGATATCCAGATTCGCCATGATCTTGATCCGAGAAACGATGGCCGCACGATAATCGTACGGATGGGCCTTGAAGCCGATACATTCCCCGTCGATGCGGAAGCGGATGTAAACCTGACGGTCCTTACCGTCCGGCTCGACATGGATATCCGAAGCCCGGCGGTGGCAGGCCTCGTTGATCATCTCGTTTACCAGCCGGACGATCTTGCTGTCCGATTCGGAGACGACAACCCCGTTGTCCCGCCCTCCTTCCTCGACACCGTAAAAATGATCAATGAATTTCAGGATATCTTCCCGAGTGGCTCCCAAGTAATCCACCGTCTTGGTCCGGAGCAGGTTCTCGATCATGTCCTTTTTCAGGAGGTTTTCCGGCTCGTCAACGGCGACCTGGATGCGCCCTTCCTTTTTCCCCAGGGGGGTCCACAGCTCCCGCCGGAGGAATTCATAGCTGAGGTTATGAAGGAGATCATCAGGGACCGGGTAGCCGGAACTGAAGAAAATCCGGGGAGTTACTTGCTCGTTTTTTGGTTTCATCGCATGATGCGGCATGTTGCATTATTCCCCGCAAGGGGTGTCGCGACCGTCACCGCCGGAATTGTGTGGCGTCCCGACGAACAATCGCTGACCGCCCATAATCTAACATAGCATATTATTATCGACTCCCGAAGATTGTCAATTGATAATTCCCTCTCCGCCGGATATTAAATGGGTTTAAAAAAAATATCTTAATCAGATAGAATCTAATCTTGCGCATTAGGGCCGGAAGGGATCATGGTGTATTTCACCACCATATTGGTGATCTCCACGGATCGGCGCCACCGCATGGCATCTCGACATGGTTGCGCGGCCCGGCAAACCGCCGCTATCCGCAACGCCATTTCGTAGTAAAGAGCAGTTTTTACCGCCCCCATCTCCGGCCAGCAATCCGGCGGCTACCGTTAGGACAACCGTGGTACGCATATTGCTCCATCAGTCGAGAATATCTTGCTTTACCTTACGTACTGGCCTATAATGAAGCGGCAAAAAAAAGCGGATTGAGGGTGTTATCAAGGTTATGTACAGGAAGAGGCTGAACGGACAGGGAGGGTTTTCCCTTATCGAGCTGATCATCGTCATCGCCGTGTTGGGTATCCTCGGGGCGATCGCCTCCTATTCCTATATGGGATATGTGAACAATAGCAATCTTCGCAGCGCCGCCCGGGACATGGCCGCCGACATGGCCAATACCAAACAGAAGGCCGTCTCCGAGGGGCTGACCTATCGCACAATCATCAGTGTCGATGCCAATACATACACCATCGAGAGGGGCGACGCCGCCGGCACCACCTTTACCGTTGTGGAAACGAAAAGTCCCACCGCGTTCGGAACGGGCCTGACGATCAGCAGCACCAACTATACGAGCAGCCAAATCACGTATCAACCCCGGGGCACCATTTCAGCGGGAAGCGTGGTCCTGATCAACAGCCGCGACTCCACGGCCACGATTACGAGCAATATCACGGGGAGGACCCATGTGTCTTTCACGATCAAATAAGACTCCTCACCCAGTGATAAATGTCCGGCGCGTTCTGTCCGACCGCCGGGGTTTCAGCATCCTGGAAGTGGTGATCGCCATCTTTCTCACCACCGTAGGGGTTCTGGCGATCATGTCCCTCCAGCCGGCGGCCTGGCAGACCGCCTTTCGTTCCGACTACATGGGACGGGCGGCGGGCATCCTCCATGAAGAGCTCCAGACCCGGGAGTCCTTCATCATGAATTGCTGCAATACGGTAACCGCCGGTACGACCGAGGCCACCGTCTATGCCGGCGGCGGGACATCGGCTCAGGCTGCCGGCGACGCCCGGTTCACCGTGACGACCACCATCGCCAGCGTCGACACCAATGTCTGGCGCGTCACGGTCCGGGTCGCCTGGCATGGGCATACCGGGATCTCGGAAAGCCTGGTCGTCACCCGCCAGCAGGCCTTCAGCTACCCAGCGGGGTGCTCATGCACATGAAAAACATCCGCGGCGTCACCCTGGTCGAATTGCTGGTATCGATGTTTGTGGCCATGATCCTCCTAGGATCGGTCTATATGGCGGTCAATGTCGCCCAACGTTCCAGCGCGGGCATTGAAAGAAAGGTCACCGCCCAGCAGGACGTCAAGCCGGCCCTGGACCTCATGGCCATGGAGATAGGCATGGCAGGCTACAATCCCAATTACGCCAGTGGCCTATGGCTCAACCCGGCCACTTGCGCTACCGCAGCCAATCAGAATTACAAGGGCATTCAGGAAGCAACAACCAACGCCATAACGATAGAAATGGACATCACCGACAGCGCCTGCACGGCAACCGACGGCGACGGCGCTATTAGTCGCTGCAACGAAATCATCCGTTACGAATATCTTTCCGGGGCAACGGACCAGCGCATCACCAGAGAGGAGATCAGTTGTGTTTCTGGAGCGAGAACAACCGGCAACGCCCAGCCCTTCCTGGGGGATGCGGCTGCCAGCGGCAATCCCCGGACGGTCCTGGTCATCAACAACACGGCGGGAATCCCCGTCTTCCGCTACTACGACGGCACGGGAACGGAGATCGCCGCCGGCAGTCTGCCGGGGGCCATCCCCGACATCCGCCGCGTCGAAATCACTCTGGCGGTGGAAACGGCGGAGATCGACCCCAACACCGGGCAAAGGCGACGACTGATTTATACGACCAGTGTTATCCCGAGAAACAACATCATCATCCCCTGAAGGAGAGAACTATATGATCCATAAAGGGAACAGGCGCATTCATCTCATCCCGTCGCCAGGGAAGCGAAAGGGAACCCCTGACGGCCAGAACAATGGCCGGGCGCAGGCCGGGCGAGGATCACCGCCGCCTGCCGGGCGCCGGCTCCGGATAGAGGGCAGCTTAAGAAACCGGGGAAAACGGGGCTGTGAGGGCGGCTTCGCCCTCGTCGCGGCCATCCTCGCCTGCGTCATCCTCATCGCCCTGGCCCTGCTCGTCATCAACCTCTCGTCCCAGGACCTCAAGAGCAGCGCCAAAAACGTCGGCGACAAGAAGGCCGCCGCCGCCGCGGAAACAGGAATCCACAAGATGATGCAGAACTTCGACCCCCAGAATCTATCCTCCTCGGCTCAGACCAACATCCAGGTGGATCCGAACAACGACCCCAACAGCGTTTATACCATCGGTACGCCCACCCGGCCCACCACCGGCCCGACCTTTCTCCCCCTGACAGGGTTCTCCATCGGCGGGGGGCAGTCCTGGGGACAGGCCCGCTACGTCGTGGACGTCACTGGCCGGAACACCGCCTACGGCACCAGCGTCACCATCGGCACGGGCGTCGGCTTCGGGCCCATTGAAATCTCCACCATGTCTCGATAGGGAGGTCTTTATGAAACCCTTGCACCCCATCGCGTGTCTCCTGGCCGCCTTTTTCATCGGGAGCTGGCTGATCCTGGGCCATCCCATGCCGGCGTCCGCCACGGCCCCCGCCGAAGGTGAAGAAGCCCTCTTCACCAACACCACCTCCCCCGACGCCCTCATCCTCATCGACCTCTCGGGAAGCATGGACTGGAACCCCGCGGGAGGCGACAGAAAATACGGTATATCAAGCTGTGCCGCCAGTACCGCATCATGCTGTACCAGCACTGCCGCGGAGGAAAACGGATTCTGCAGCAGCTCTAAAACCAATTGCGACACCAACTGCAGTCGCCTCGCCATCGCCAAGCGGTCCCTCTTCGACCTCCTCGACGACAACGACGACAACACCATCAACTCCTCCGACGAGGGGAGCCTCGGGGTCCGCATCGGTTACATGCGTTTCTACGACTGCAACAGCGACGACACGAGCGACGACTACACGAGCGGCTGCATCAAGATCCCCGGCAGCTCTTCGTCGCGGCGCTACATCGGCTCCAAATACAGCCAGATCTACTGCGCCAGCAACTCGAGCTGCACCATCACGTCGGGAAGCAGTTCCTCGTACTGCATCAACGGCGAATCCGCTTTAGGGGGCACGCCTCTGGGCTCGGCCCTCAGGAAGGCCAAGGTCTATCTCGATGCCCACAAGACCGCCGACACCGCCAAGGATTGCCGGAAGAAGTTCGTCATCTTCATCACCGACGGCGCCGATACCTTCTCCTGCGGCGGTCCGGGTTACGAATGTTCCGATGACGGATGGAATTACAGCGCCCAGCGCTACAAACAACGCCGGGAGGCCGTGGCCCGGGCGAAGGCCGCCGCCGACGCGGGCTATAAGGTCTTCGTTGTCGGCTTCGGCGCCGCCATGCCCACCTACCTGCAGAACACCCTCAACTGGATGGCCTACTACGGTGGGACGGACAATCCCGATGTGGCCAACGCCGGGAGCACCTCGGGCTACACCTCCGTAGCGGTGGGTTCATGCACCGCCGACGCTGACGCCGTTACGGCCACCTGTTACGACAGCGGCGGCGCCCATAATACAACCAAATTCCGGGCCAGTTCCAACGATCCCGGCTATGCCGACCTTTCCGGGTACGCCTTCCTCGCCACCGATGCCGACACCCTCGCCTCGTCCCTAAAGTCGGCGATGAAGATCATCCAGCAGGCCAACTACTCCTTCTCCCAGTCCTCCGTCCAGTCCTCCCGGACCTCCGACGAGAACCACCTCTATGAAGGCTCCTTCGAACCCCTGGATAACGATTCCTTCTGGAAGGGCCATCTGAAGAAATTCAAGATCACCAACACCGAGGCGGAAGCAGCCGCTTGCACCTGCTACGAGGCCGACGGGACGACGATCCGTCCCTGCGTCGTCGGCGACGTCTGCGGCGTGGACACCAGCTTCGGCGGGAATGGGGACGCCGGCAACGCCTTGCAGACCCGGAACCACTACACCCGGAACATCAAGACCTACAAGGGGGGGTATCTCATCAACTTCTCCCGATATGTGCCACTGTTCAGCGACTGCACCATCTACCCCTATTGCGACGGCACCATCAACACGGGAATCGAAAATATCACGATCACGGACGTCGGGGTCACCACCACCGCGGAGCGTGATGCCATCATCGGCTACATCCGGGGCAATGGTGACTACATGCCCGCCTATGCCGCCGAGTACCCGGAGAAGAACGCCAGCGGCCAGACCTGGAAGCTGGGCGATGTCTTCCGCTCCACCCCCATCACCGTGGGCACCCCCTCGGCCTTCTATTACGACGCCCGGGACGCCAACAGCGAGTTCAACGACCACCGGACCAATCACCCGCGGACCTCTACCAACGGCTACCGCCTCATCGTCGCCGGGGCCAACGACGGCCAGATGCACGCCTTCAAGACCAGCAACGGCTCCGAGGCCTGGAGTTTCCTCCCCCCCAACCTGATGTCGAAGCTGAAGAACATGACCCATACGACGCACCCCACCGCCCTGGGCCACCAGTACTTCGTTGACGGCCCGGTGACGGTGGCCGACGTCTGGTGCGTGACGCCCAACGCCAGTTGCGGCACCGGCGCCGCCAAGGCGGACAACTCCTGGGCTACCATCATGGTCTTCGGCCTGGGACGCGGGGCGACGAACCACTCCTGGAGTTCGTCCCAGTATTGCGACTCCGGGATCAGCGCCACCTACTCGGCAAGCTACCCCTATTACTGCGGCTACCACGCCCTGAACCTCACGAGTTCCCTGGCCCCCACCTACCTCTGGCGGATGTCCCCCAACTCCACCCAGGCTCCCTACTTCGGAGATTCCTGGAGCAAGCTGATGACGGGAAGGGTGAGGATCAACGACAGCAGCGGCAACATCATCGAAAAATGGGTAGGCTTTTTCGGCGCCGGCTACAATGCCTCCGACTGCTCCGGCGGCGGGACCTGCGACCCCCGGGGCAAGGGCGTCTTCATCGTGGATCTCTACGACGGATCGATCCTCTGGAGCTATACCTTGGGCTCCACCACTACTAGCACCACGAACACGGGGATGAAATGGAGCGTCCCCGCCCAGGCGGCCATCGTGGACACGGACAACGACGGCTTCATCGATCTGGCCTATATCGGCGACATGGGAGGGAAGATTTGGCGTTTAAAGTTCTGTCTCTCCACGGATTCCTACTGCTCCCACACCGCCGGCGCGGGGATTACCAAGACGTGGAGCGGCGGCATGTTCTTCGATTCCCCTTCGGGAAACATCCGCCCCATCTTCACCAGCCCCGCCGTTTCCAAGGACGCCTACGGCAATCTCTGGGTCTATTGGGGTACGGGAGACAAGGTGGATCCCACGGCCGCCAACGCCCAGGAACACTTCTATGGCGTCAAGGACAACGATAGGACCACGACCTGGTCGGGCAGCGACATCGACAATCTCGCCTCAGCCAATCAGACCTACGACACCTCCGCCACGGACAAGGTGGGCTGGCGGATCCAGCTCACCGGCGGCGGGGAGAAGATCCTCGCTGATCCCACGGTCTTCGGCGGCGTGGTCTATTTCACCACCTTCACCCCCGCTTCGGGGAACAACCCCTGTGAGCAGGGCGGAACGGCAGGTCTGTACGCCGTGAACTACAACACCGGGGCCGGCGCCCTCTCGGAAGGAGCCCGGAGCATGACCATCGGCAGCGGCATCCCCTCGGCGCCCGTCATCTCCCTGAAACCGGGCAGCAGCGCCACCCCCGATCTCTACGTGACGACCAGCGGCGGCGGCGGTACATCGGCGAGCACCCAGCGGGTGGACATCAATCCCGTCGGCGTCTCCAACCGGACCAATATGCTCTACTGGCGGGACCGGCGTCTTCAGTAAACAATGAAGAATGCGGGCAGGATTTAATGAGGCCTCCCGAAAAGGTAAAACTTTTTTCGAGTCGCTTATTAGCCAATAATATCAATACCTTCGAGTATGTCGGAGCTCCGACATACTCGATATAAAATCCTCCGTCACCGGAAGCATGGGGAGATATGCCTTACCGATCTTCTCAAAAACCCATTTTTCGTATGCGCCCCGGTCCGTGGCAACGGCCACCACGGCGGCGGCATTTTGTACGGGTTAAATCCTCAGATATTCGCAAAGCCCGCCTCTTCAGGCTTAATGATCCGAGGGGTGATAATGATCATATGATTATCTTTTTTGATTTCCGGTGTAACCCTCAATTCTAAGGGCACTTCTTTACTGCTTGTTGTGTGAGAAGATCCAGCTTGTTGTGCTGGACTAACAAGGTGAAACATCCATCTTACATCCTCGTAAAGCTCGCATCGCTGGCCTTGACGATGCGCGGGGTAAGAAAGATAAGCAGTTCCCGTTTCGTTTTTTCCACATACTCGTACTTGAAAAGCCAGCCTAAGACGGGAATCTGGGAAAGCCAGGGGACGCCGTCGACTTTCTTGGTGTCTTCCGTTTTCAGGATGCCGCCGATGACGATGGTATCGCCGTCCATGACCACCACCTTGGAATCGACGCTGCTCGTATAAACCGGCATGTTCCCCGTGTTGGCGTCCTTTTCCGCCTTGTTGGGCCGGTCGTTTTTTGCCTTGATGGTCATGAGGATGTGATTGTCATCCTTGATCTCGGGAGTTACCTCCAATTTGAGGGTCGCCGGTTTGTAGGTGGTCGTCGCGGGGTTGTTGGCCGAAGCGGGGGTAACGATGGGGATTTCCTCGCCTTGTTCGATGACCGCCTTCTGGGTGTCCTGGGTGAGGACCCGGGGAGCGGAGAGGACCCGGCCGGAGGAATTGGTCTCCATGGCGTTGATCCGGGCCTCCAGGATGGCGTTGGATCCTCCGAGGATGATCCCCAGGGTGGGCGCCAGGGTCGTCCCCAGGCTCATGGCCAAGGCGTCGCGGGTCAGGGAAACGCCGGTGTTGAGTTTCGTGATGGGGGTGGTGAGCGTCCCCGTGCCGCCCAAAAGACCCATGGAATAATCGTTATTGGCCAAACCGAGCTGAACCCCGGCCCCCCACTGGACGCCGAGATTGCGGATGAATCCCTCCGTAACCTCCAGGATCTTCGCCTCGATCATCAACTGTTTCAACCGGCCCATTTCCAGGTTCTTGTTGATCGCCGCCTTTTTAGCCTCTTCCTCGGCCTTCTGGTGCTTCTGGAGAGTGGCGATGCGGTCGTCTTCGTCCTTTTTCGCCCGGTCGGCGGTCATGATGCTGATGACGTTGCCACTTTGCTTTTTGCGCAGCCCGTTGATCTCGAGGATCGTGGCGAGGACCTGTTCCCAGGAAACGTCATCCATCCGCACCGTCACGTTCCCCTTCACTTCGGGACTGGTGACGATGTTGACCTTTCCCTGCTCCGCGAGGAGACGCAGAACGCCGCGGATATCCGCTTCCTGAAAATCTACGGACATCTTCGGGATGTTCACGGTCATCGTCTCCGGGGCGGTCGTTGCAACCGGGGTTTCCTTACTCGCCGGCGTCGCGGCCGCGGCCGTCGGGGTCGTTTTGGCCGCTGGCGCGGCTGCGGCGGGCAGGGCCGCCACGTTGAAATCGATGATCACGGCGTTACCTTCCTGGCGGACGCTGTGGGGAACTGCCTCCCGCAGGGCGATGACGATCCTAGCCGCCAGCCGGCCCTTACTCTGCACCTGTTCCGGAACGGCATTGATGACGTTCTGCAAACGCTTCTCTCCCAAGGATTTTCTTAAATCCGTCGGGACATAAATCTCCTCCATATGCACCACGACGCCCTTCCCGGCCAGATTCTCGATCTGCACCCCGGCCTGGCGCGTGGCGACTACGGTCACCCTTTCTTTCCCCGGCAGCGGTTCGAAGCGTATCTCCTCCAGATATCCCGCCTCTACCGCGGGAGCACCGCCTCCCGTCGCCTGGCCCCCGGCGCTTCCCGCCGCCGTCAACACCCACAACAGACATAAAAGGGCAAAACCCACCAATAATTTATATTCTTTCATGGTTTCCCCTCATCATTAATCCTGAACAGCTTCATTTCGATCTGTTTTACTCCCCTCTTTCCCTTCTTATCCACACCGGCCACGGGTTCGTCGATTATCACCCGGTCCGCTAGGATCTTCACCACCCGACCGTTTTTTGTCCCGATGGGTACGCCGATGTTCAGGGTATAATATTTCCCGGCCTGATCCTGGACCAGGGCGGTCCGACTCTTTGGCACGCCCCCGACGCCCACCAGACGAAACTGGTCAATGGGCGCCCGCTGCAACGGTGACAGGGGAAGTTTCTTCTGGAGACGCCGCTTTTCCAGCTCCTTCAATTTTCTCAAGGCCAGTTCCGCCTCCAGGAAAGGCTTGAAGGGATCGGGTTTACCCTTCGGATCGTACCGAAAGATCAGGGATGACTCCGCCGCAACGGGCGGCCTGGCATCGGGGGGATAGGCGGCGCCTCGGGGAGGGGACGCGGTGGCGCCTCCCGTCTGGGCTCCCGCGGGCCCGGCGGAAAAAATGAAACCGGCCATGATGAGCACCGCAATCATTTCACTTTTTCTTGTCATCACCCCTGCCGCCTTTATCCATTTTTTCGGTAAACATGTAGGTTTTGATCACGCAAGACGTGTTGGCCAGGCGCCCCCGGCCGGGGACATCCTTGGCGTCGCCTATGGAGACATCTTCGATATTGATGATTCGGGGCAACCTGGACACCTTGTCGAAAAAGAAGACCGTGTTGACGAATCCGCCGTTGATAGTGACTTTCACGGGTATTTCTTCATAAAACCGATCCGCGGCTCCGGCGGGCGTGGGCCCTCCCTTGGACGGCGTTCCCGGTTTCTGCTCGGCCCGCTGGTCCGATGGTTTCAGATTTGCCCTGACCTCCGCGCCCTTTCCCACCGGCGCCGCCGGTTTCTCGGGCGGTTTCGGTTCGAAGAGCAGGAAATCGATTCCTGCCTCCCGCCCGGCCACGGAAACAGCCTGGAAGAGTCCCGGTATCTCCCGCTGGTCCGGAAGCTTGGTGAGGGCGATGACGAAGGCCTCCTTCAACACTGCCACTTCTTTGAGATATTTATCTTTTTGCGCGGCAATACGCTCCTTGTCCGCGATCTGCTGGGCCAGTTCCTCCGTCTTGGTCCGCAAGGCCGTGCGCTTCTCCCAGGCGGCCTGGAAGAGGAAGAACCAGTAGAAATATCCCAAAAGCAGAAAGACCACCGCCAAAAGCAAGGCCAGCATCTTGGGAGAGAGCTTTTTCAGATCGTCCGCGGTGATCGCCATAAATCACACCCCGCTTTTCAGGACGCAGGCCAGGATAAACTGCTGGAGTTTTATCCCGGAAATCTCCGTCTGCTTGGAGGAAACCAATTCCACCGACTGGATATACATGGAGCCTTCCATATTCTTTATAAACCGGACGACGGCGAAGTTGTCCCGGGCCTTGCCTTCCACCGCCAGGGACTGGCCGTTCTGGGAGAGCTTATCCAGCCAGACGTCCTTGTTCGGCACCTGAGCGGCCACATCGGCGAAGAGACGCACCGGATAATTGCGATTCTTTTCGAGATTCTGGATGACCCCCAGTTTTTTCTCCAGGATCCTCTTCTCGTTGCGGATCTGTTCCACCTCCCCGATGAGCTTGTTGAGGACGACAATCCGCTCTTCCTTGGCCTTGACATCCTTTTCCAGAGAGCTGACCGACATGGTGATCCACGCATGCACGGCCCCGACAATCAGCAGGAAGATGGTGAAGGCGCCGGCGATGATGATGATCTGCCGGGCCTGGGTCTCCTTTTTTGCCTTTTCGTGATAGGGGAGCAGGTTGATCCGGATCATTTGTCCCCCAGCTTTCTCAACGCCAGCCCCACCCCGACGGCGGCAATGGGGGCGATCTCCTTTACGTAGTCCTCGTCCAGGAGCTTGCGGTTGTAAGTGATTTTCCGGAACGGATTGATGATCTCCACCGGCACGGACATCCGCTGGGCCAGGTCGTTGGCGAGTCCGGGGATGTTGGCGCCGCCGCCGGCCAGGAGGATCATCTTGATGTCTTCATCGCTGTAGGTGGAGCGAAAATAATCAATGGAACGTTCGATCTCCCCGCAGAGGGGATCAGCCAGATACATGAGGGTATTCCGGAAGAATTCGCTTTTGGCGTACTCGTCCCCCTCGGGACCGAAAATCTTGATCTTTTCCGCTTCCTCGGCGGAAACCCCGAACTGGGACTCGATGGCCTCGGTGATCATGTTGCCGCCCATGGTGAAATCCCGGGTGAAGATGGAGGTGGCGTTCTGCAGAACGTTGAGGTTGGTGATGCCGGCACCGATATTGGCGATGACGATGACCTCGTTCTCTTCGTAATCGTAATTCTCCATGTACATCGTCTCCAGGGCAAAGGAGTCGACATCCATGATCGCCAGGGAAAGACCCGCCAGTTCAATGGCCTCCACATATCCATCCATGACCTCTTTCTTCGCGGCCACAATGATGACTTCGTTGAGGTTGGGATTTCCCGCCGCGGGCCCCAAAACCTGAAAATCGAAATTGACGTCATCCATGTTGTCGAAGGGGAGATATTTCCCCGCTTCATCCCGGATGGTTTCCTGGAGCTCCTTGTCTTCCATCTGGGGAAAAGGGGCCTTCTTGATGATGACGTTATGGCCGGAAAGCGAGGCGACAATTTCCTTCTTCTGACAGCCGGAATTAAGGAAAAGCCCCTTGATCGCCTCGGCGAGGGCATCCACATCCGTGACCGCCCCATCGACGATGACCCCCCGGGCCAGGGGGACCATGAGGAAGCGGTTCACTGTATATGCCCCCGGACTGCCGAGCATTTCGACGAGTTTCAGGGAGCTGGAACCGATATCAAGACCGACGAATTGTTTTTTTCCGGAAAAGATTCTTTTGAAATCGAACTGGGGGATGCTGGGCAGGCTTTTGCTGAATCTGCTTTCCTTGACCGGCGCCGCGGGCTCCGCGGCCGCCGCTGGATCCTTCTTCCTGGCAAATAGTGATTTGAAGTCGATCATTGTTCTCGCAGAGTTTCGTGTCTATCGGGCGCTTCTGTAAACCAGATCCCCTTTCTTGACCATCTCGAGATCGTTGCGGGCAACCATTTCTATATAATGAAGATCGGTCCGCAAGCAATACACTACCTTACGCAACTCCCTGTTTTCATTATCTATTTCCTGGTTAGCCCTTTTCAGGGACTCCAATTGCTCCCGCATTACATAGTTATCGATCAGGCCCCGGTTGCTGAACACCATCATGGCGCTTATGAATAGAGCCAATGCTAACACGTAACGCCCGATTTTCATGATGCCTGCTTTTAATGATCAAATTTTACTTATTATAAAATAAAAATCCTTTCTTCGCAATAAAAATAATATGTTCCAAGAAAATATTATTTTTCTCCCCTCAAACCGAAGGCAAAAGATGCTGGGGCTCGCCCAGGAGAAAATCTCCCTGCTCGATCCACTCCTTCAATATCATTGCTATTTCTCTGGCCTTGTAATAGCTGGACAGCGGAGCGGTGGAAATTTTTTTACCGTCGAGGACGATTTCCCCCGTCCGCAAATCCCCATAACTTACCTCTCCCAGGCTCTTGGTATCTCCCTTGGGATAATCCATACTGTAATCATATATCTGGACATAGAGATCGTCGTCCCGGACGGCCGTAAACCGGGCCATCTCCTCGTTGAGGATGGGGATGGGGATCCCGATCCCCACATACAGCGAGACCCCGTAACCAAGCATGCTGGCCCCCACCAGCCACCGCGGCGACATTTCCTTGAGGTTGCCAATGGTCGCCAGGGTGCCGGCGCCCTCCCGGGGCACACCATTTTTCCCCCGCTGGACATGGGGATTGTGCTGTGTCCCGTGCCAGGCTACGTATCCCTGGGCGCCTCCCAGAAAGATCCGCGTCCCCAGACCGATCGTGCGGTAGTACGGATCGTTGAACAGGGGGCTCATCTGCCCCGAAGTGGCATAATTGGCGTTGGCCAGGCGGGGACGGAGCATCCCCATGTAGGTGTAGATCGTCTTGTCCGACACGTTTACGGCGCAACTGTAATTCTGGTAGGCATTGCGGGGATTGAAGAGGATGGCGTCCCGCATGTCCGAAAGGGTCATGTTCCGCTCCTGCTTCCGGGCGGGATAGCAGTCCGTGCCGTAGCCTTCCAGACGAAGCCGGACAACGTTGCCCGCCACGAGATCTTCGATCACATGCCCGCCGCCGTAGTTGAACTCGCCGGGATAGACGCTGTTCAGGGGGTCCCCCTCCGCCACCTCCGTCGCGCCGAGGTAACAGTCCACCGCCGCCAGGCCGCCGTAAGCCGGAACGTCGTTGAGCCACACCCGGGCCGCCTTGATCTTCGGGGAGGTATGACCGAAATTGAGGAAGGCGCCGGAGGAGCACATGGGGCTGAAGGTCCCCGTGGTCACCACATCCACCCGCCGGGCCGCCTCCACCTCGCCGTGGCGTTCCACCACGTCGATCATCTCTTCGGCGGTCAACACCACCGCCTTGCCCTGACGGATCTTCTCGTTGATTTCCTGATAGGTCTTACTCACCCTGTTTTTCTTCATAGCGTAAACCTCTAAAAAGACGCCGTTTCCGGGTTCAGGACCCTTTATTTAGCGTCGCTTTAGCGATGCTCGACGCCCTCACCATTTGCCTTTTACCGATAATCTCTCACCACGGTAACGGCAACAATTCAAGTATGGCCGAAGCCACCGCCACCGCGCGGCGTGGGCGGCAGCTCTTCCCGGCGGCGCCACCGGCCGCGGCTCACCCGCTGGATCACCATCTGGGCCACCCGGTCCCCGCGCCGGACCGTAAAGGGTTCGTCGCCGAGATTGACCAGCAGGAGCTTGATCTCGCCCCGGTAATCGGCGTCGATGGTGCCGGGGGCATTGACGAGGGTGATGCCGTGCTTCATCGCCAGGCCGCTCCGGGGTCGGATCTGGGCCTCGTAACCAGGGGGAAGGGCGATGGCCAACCCGGTGGCAATCACCGCCCGGCGACCGGGCCTAATCGTCGTTGCTTCCGCAACGGCGGCGCAAATGTCCATCCCGGCGGCCTGATCCGTCATGTATCGGGGCAGGGGCAGATCCGAGCATCCCGGCAACTGAACGATCTCTATTTCAACCTCATCCACTGTCGCCCGCGGCCCTTTGCCCGTTGTCTATCCGTTCAGGACATGGAGCGTCAGATCCCGCTCCGACACCGGGCCGATGGCAGAGATGGAGATCGTGCTGGGGTTGAAAAGCTCCCGTGCCAGGGTCAGGACATCCCCGTCGGTGACGGCGTCGATGGCCGCCGTCACCTCCTCAGGCGGCACGTGGCGGCCGAAACAGATTTCGTTTTTCGCCAGTCGGGTCATCCGGTTGTCCGTGCTTTCCATGGACAGGAGGAAATTGCCCTTGATGAGCTCCTTCGCCCCCTGGAGTTCCCTGCCGGTCAGACTCTCTCCGGTCAGACGCATCAGCTCGTTGAGGATCAATCCCAGGACCTCCGGGACCTCCTCCTTCCCCGTCCCCACATAGACGGCCAGCATCCCCGTATCCATGTACGGGGTTATGTAGGAGTGTACGGCGTAAGCCAGGCCCCTCTTTTCCCGGATTTCCTGAAAGAGGCGGGAACTCATGCTCCCCCCCAGGACGGCGTTCATGAGAAAGCCGGCATGACGCCTTTCGCTCCGCGACGAGGGGGCGAGGGTCCCGATCATGAGGTGGACCTGTTCGAGGTCCTTTTCCAGGACGGAAATATTGGCGGACACGGTGGGCGTTGTAAAGCCGATCGGTTCCGCCTCGCCGTCCATTTCCCCGAAGGCCCGGCCGGCCAGCGCCACGAAACGGTCGTGCCGCAAGTGCCCCGCCGCGGTTAGGATGACCCTCCGGCCTCGATAACGGTCGCGGAAAAACCCCCGCAGGGAATCCCGGGTAAAGCGTTCAACCCGCTCCCGGGTCCCCAAGACCGGCATCCCCAGCCGGTCCGCCCGCCAGAAATTGGCTTCGAAGAAGTCGTGGATGTAATCGTCGGGAGAATCCTCCAGCATGCTGATCTCCTGGAGGACCACCGATTTCTCTTTGAGGATCTCCTCATCGTCGAATCGGGAATTGTTGAAGATATCGGCCAGTAAATCGATCGCCAGCTCCAGATGGTAATCCGGAATCTTGATATAAAATGACGTCAGCTCCTTGCTGGTAAAGGCGTTCATGACGCCGCCGACGGAATCGATGTCCGCGGCGATGTCGAAGGCGCTTCGTCGCTCCGTGCCCTTGAAGAGCATGTGCTCGATAAAATGGGCGGTCCCGTTGGACTGCTCGTTTTCGTAACGGGAACCGCACTCCACCCAGATACCGATGGAAATGGAACGGACATGCTCGATCTCCTCCGAGATGATACGCAGTCCGTTGTCCAGAATCGTCTTACGATACATTCGCCCCCAAGGCTTCCTTCCTGCTCAGGCGAATCTTGCCCTGTTTGTCGATCTCGAGGACCTTGACCATGATTTCGTCGCCCTCGTTGACCACATCCGTCACCTTGTTGACCCGGTTCTTGGCCAACTGGGAGATATGTACCAGACCTTCCGTTCCGGGCAGGATCTCCACGAAGGCGCCGAAGTCCACCACCTTTTTCACCGTCCCGGTGTAAATCTTGCCGATCTCCGCCTCTTCGGTAAGCCAGCGGACCATGGCCACGGCCCGGGCCGCCGCCTCCGCGTCCGCGGAAGCGATGGTGACCGTGCCGTCATCCTCCACATCAATGGTCACCCCGGTCTCGCTGACGATCTGGCGGATGTTCTTGCCGCCGCTGCCGATGACGTCCCGAACCTTCTCCGGCTTCACCTTGACGGTGGTGATCCGGGGCGCATAAAGAGAGATGTCGGACCGGGACGCGGCCAGCGTCTCGAGCATCCGATCGATGATATGGATTCTCCCCTCCCGGGCCTGCCCGAGCGCCCGTCTCAGGATCTCCTCCGTGAGGTTGTCGATCTTGATGTCCATCTGCATCGCCGTTACGCCTTCCTTGGTGCCGCAGACCTTGAAGTCCATATCGCCGGCATGGTCTTCATCCCCCAATATGTCGGATAGAATGACCACCTCGTCTCCCTCCTGGAGGAGACCCATGGCGATGCCGCCCACGGGGGCCTTGATGGGCACCCCGCCGTCCATGAGGGACAGACAGCCGCCGCAGACCGTCGCCATGGAGGATGAGCCGTTGGAGGACAGGATTTCGGAAACGATGCGGATCGTATAGGGAAATGTCTCCGCCGGCGGCAGCACCGCAGACAATGCCCGGCGGGCCAGGTTGCCGTGTCCGATCTCCCGCCGGCCGGGGCTGCCGAGCCTTTTCGCCTCGCCCACCGAGTAGGGAGGGAAATTGTAGTGGAGGATGAAGGCCCGCCGTTCCTCGCCGCCGATGAAATCGATCCGCTGCTCATCGGAAGAAGTCCCCAGGGTCATGGCCGCCAGGGCCTGGGTCTCGCCCCGGTTGAAAAGGGCGGAGCCATGGACTCTGGGCAACAGGCCGACCTCCGATGATATAGGCCGGATGTCCGTGAAGGAACGACCGTCGATGCGCCGTTTTTCCCGGAGGATCTTCTCGCGGAGGATACTGCGGTCCAGGGTTTCGAAGCTGCGTAAAACCTGGGAAACCAGAGCCGGATCGGGAACCGGGGCGGAATCGTCATCAGGGGAGGTCTTCACCGCACAGGTCTTCACGGCCTTATCCCGGAGCGCATCGATCATGGCATAACGTTCCTGTTTCCGCGGGGTTCGGTAAGCCTCCTGCAGGCCCGCGGTTACCGTATCGGCCACCATTTTCGTCAATCCCTCGTCCACTGTCGCTTCCGCTATGGTTCTCTTTTCCTTCCCGATTTTCCGGCGCATTTGATCCTGGAGTTCGATGATGGGACGCATGGCCTCCAGGCCGGCATTGATGGCGTCCACCAGATCGTCTTCGGCGATCTCCTTCGCCTCTCCCTCCAGCATGACCAGGTTGACGTCGAAATCACGGCCCCGGGTCCCGGGGGTAATCTTTCGCCCCGTGAGAAAGATGTTGAAATCGCTCTCCTTCAGGGCCTCGGCCCCGGGGTTGCAGACCAGTTGCCCGGCGCTTCTTCCCACCCGGACTCCGGCCACCGGTCCCTTGAAGGGGACATCGGACATCACCAGGGCCGCCGAGGCGCCGATCATGGCCGCCACCGCCGGATCGTTGTCCGTATCCAAGGAAAGGACGTTGGCCACGATCTGGGTCTCAAAATTATAACCTTTGGGGATGAGCGGGCGGATCGAGCGATCGATCATGCGGGAGGTCAGGATTTCCCGCTCGTTTGGTCTCCCCTCCCGTTTGAAGAAGCCGCCGGGGATCTTCCCCGCGGCATAGGTCATTTCCTGGTAATCGACGGTCAGGGGCAGAAAATCGAGCCCCTCTCTCCCGGTTTTCAGGGAGACGACCGTCACCAGGACCATCGTATCTCCATAGGTTACCAGCGCGGCCCCATCGGCCTGTTCCGCCAAATAACGGGCCTTTATAGACAGAGTTCTACCCGCAAATTCGCCCTTGAATATTTCTTTCATCAAAATATCATATCCTCTCTAATTGCTTTCGCTATTTTCTCAGTCCCAGCCGTGAGATCACGGCCCGGTAACGTTCGATGTCCTTTTTCTTTATGTAATCCAGCAGGCGCCTCCTCTGACCGACCAGCTTCAACAGGCCCCGCCGGGAATGGTGGTCCTTTTTGTGGACCTTGAAATGCTCGGTGAGATACTCGATCCGCGCACTGAGCAGGGCAATCTGGACCTCCGGAGAACCGGTATCCTTTTCATGCAGTTTGTACTGGGCAATGATTCCTTGCCTTCTTTCTGAATCTAGCACTTTTGTTCCTCCCTCTTTACTGGTTATATCGATTCATTCAATTTTCGTTAAAAACTCGCAGCAGTTTCATCACGGGGACATCTTCGGGCAAGCCCGGCAGGTCCGGACTGCCGTATTGCATCCGGGCGATCGCCGTCAGTTTACCATCCCTGCCGGTCAGCTTTACCATATCTCCCGGAGCAAGAAAAGGAATATCATCACGATTATTCACCATTTCCGCACCGGGCTGCCAACCGTCCCGGATCCTCCGCCGCCAGGCCTCCGGCAGGGTAATCTCCGGCAGGTCCGGCAGCGCCGCCGCCAGGGGGATGAGGAGCTCGTAAAGCCGCTCGCGCTCTTCCATTCGGTCCGCCGGCCCCATCTCCACTGCCGCCGCTTCAGAAAAGGCGCCGCTCCGGGTACGCCGCAACTCCGCCACACAGGCCCCGCAGCCCAGGAGATCACCGGCGTCGCCACAGAGCGAACGGACATACGTGCCCGCCGAACAGGTAAGGCGAAACCGCACATAAGGCAGGGACACTTCCTCGACGTCCAGTGCGTAAATCTCCACCGGACGCGGCGGCGCTTCCATCTCGATTCCCCGGCGCGCCCATTTGTACAGGGCCTGGCCCCGCACCTTCACCGCCGAATAGCGGGGGGGCACCTGCTCGCTTCGCCCCACAAAGCGTTTTAAAACCGCATGAACGGCATCGACCGCAACCTCCGGCGGTCGCCGTTCCACCACCCGTCCCTCGATATCCAGGGTATCCGTGCGGACCCCCAGGAGCATGGACACCCGGTATTCCTTGGCCGCCCCGATGAGAAAGGGGACGAGTTTGGTCGCCTCGCCGACGCACACGGGCAGCACCCCCGTGGCGAGCGGATCCAGAGTACCCGTATGACCCGCCCGGACGCCGCCCAGGATCTTCCTCACCGCCTGGACCACGTCATGGGAAGTCCGGCCCGCGGGCTTGTCGATAACGACCACCCCGTGCATCATCATTCCGGCAGGCGCATGGCGGCAAAAAGCCGCCGCTTCACCACGGCGATATCCCCCGCGATCCGGCAGGCCGCCGCATTGACATGCCCGCCGCCGCCGAAAACGGCGGCAACTTGGGCCACATCCGTGGTCCCCTTGGAACGAAGGCTGACCTTGAAGCGCTGCTCCCCTATCTCCGTGAAGAGAACGGATACGGAGACGCCGTCGATGGTCCGGGGCAGATCCACCAGCCCTTCCGTATCCTCGGGAAGGGCGCCGATTTCCTCGAAATCACGGAGCAGGACCGTCAGCGAGCCGACCCGGTCCCCGCAATCGAAGCTGAGGCTTTGCATCACCCGGGCCATGAGCATTATTTTGGCCCGGGGACATTTTTCATAGATATTTTCCGATATCCACTGGGGATCGGCGCCCCGGCCAACGAGAAACCCTGCCGCCGCCAATGCCTCCCGACCTGTATTACCGTAGCGGAAACCGCCCGTATCGGTGAGAATGGCCGTATAGAGGTTGGTCGCCATTTCCCGGTCGATGTCCGCCCCCATCGCGGTGAGGAGACGGAAAATCAGCTCTCCCGTCGAACTTGCCGCCGGATCGATGAGCCGAAGCTCGCAAAAGCCGTGGTTGGAAACATGGTGATCGATATTGACCAGTTGCCGAACGTTGCCGATGTCCGGGGCGGCGTCGCCCACCCGTTCCAGTTCGCTGCAATCGAGGATGAAGGCGGCGTCGAAGGCCACCGGCGCCGGCAGGACATGGACGATGTCATCGGCGCCGGGAAGGAAGCGGTAGCTACGGGGCGTCGGGTCCTGATTGTAAACAACCGCGTCCTTGCCGAGATTTCCGAGCAGCCGGCAAAGCGCCAGCTCCGAACCCAAGGCATCTCCGTCCAGCTTCACGTGGGCCGTAATGAGAAACTTATGATAACGATCGATCAGGTCAATTATCCTCTGAATCATTTTCCTCCCGTCCGGCACGAATCCCGGCCAATATCTTTTCGATGCGGCTTCCGTAGGCAAAGGACGGATCGAAAGAAAAGACGACTTCGGGAACGTAACGGAGTTCCAGCCGTTTCCCCAATTCCCGGCGCAGAAAACCATTCGCCTTCTGCAGGGCCTGCCTGGTCTCGGGGCGGCAGACGTCCTGTCCCATCTCCACGAAATAGATCCGCGCCAACCGCAGATCGTCGGTTACCTTAACCCCGGTTATGGTAAGGCTCTTCATCCGCGGATCGCTCACTTCCCGGACCAGGATCTCGGACAGCTCGGCCATGATCCGTTCGGCCACCCGCTGGGCCCGTTTAAAAGTCGTCATATTTTTCCGCTGTTTCCCCCGGCCCGGATGTTCCTGCCATCCACTCCGAATAACTGGTTATCTCCAGATTCGTACCGATCACCTGGGCGATCTCCATACCTTCCATATAGTTGAAGATGTGATCTATCTTGGCGTTGATGTACCGCCGGTCGTTTCCCACCACGCAAAACCCCACCCGGGCCTTTTTCCAGGAATCGTTTTCCCCGACCTCGGCAATGGATACGTTGAAGGCGTTCTGAGTCCGTTTTATAAGCTTCGTCAGGACGGAGCGCTTCTCCTTCAGAGACCGGCACTCCGGCAGCCACAGTTCTACCATTCCCACGCCCACGATCATAAATGCCTATAGTTTGCGATCCACTTGTTCGTTGATATAGGCCTCGATCACATCCCCCTCGTGAAGGTCGTTGAAGTTCTCGATGCCGATGCCGCACTCATAACCGGTTGCCACTTCCCGGGCGTCGTCCTTCTGTCTTTTCAGCGAGGCGATCCGACCGTCGTAAACAACCACTCCTTCCCGTACCAGCTTGAGATTGGCGGCCCGGGAAATCTTGCCGTCCGTAACGTAACACCCCGCAATCGTTCCTACTTTTGGAATCTTGAACAGTTGGCGAACCTCGGCCCGACCCTGGACGACCTCCTTGTAAACCGGCTCCAACAGCCCTTCCATGGCCGCCCGGACGTCCTCGAGGAGGTTGTAGATGATGTCGTAGAGTTTGATTTCCACGCCTTCCTGTTCCGCCACTTCCACCACGCGGCTGTCCGGCCGGACGTTGAAACCGATGATGATGGCATTGGCGGAAGAGGCCAGCATGACATCCGTCTCCGTAATGGCCCCCGTGGAGCTATGAATGATCCGGAGTTTCACGTCGGTGGTGCTCAGTTTGTTCAAGGCCTCGGTGATGGCCTCCATGGATCCCTGGACGTCCGCCTTGACGATGACGTTGAAATCCTTCACCCCTTCCTTGATCTTCTGATAGAGCTGTTCCAGGGTGATCTTCGAGGTGGCGGACAGCTCCTTTTCCCTTTCCTTGCGGGTCCAGTAATCGGCGATCGTCCGCGCCTTCTTTTCATCCTCCACGCAGAGGAACTCGGCGCTTACCTGGGGGACGCTGGAAAAACCGATCACCTCCACCGGCATGGAAGGACCGGCTTCCTTTACCCGCCGGCCCTGATCGTCGATCATGGCCCGGACCCGGCCGTATTCCGTCTTCGAGGCGAAGGTGTCGCCCTCCCGGAGGGTCCCCTCCTGGATGAGGACCGTGGCCACGGGCCCCCGCCCCTTGTCGAGCTTCGATTCGATGATGATGCCCCGGGCCGGCCGGTCCGGATCCGCCTGGAGTTCCAGGATGTCGGCCTGGAGGAGGATCATCTCCAGGAGGGCTTCGATCCCCACCCGCTGCTTGGCGGACACCTCGCAGAAGATTGTCTCGCCCCCCCACTCCTCGGAGACGAGGCCGTATTCCGTCAGGGCCTGTTTGATCCGTTGGGGATCCGCCCCCGGCTTGTCCATCTTGTTGACGGCCACAATGATCGGGACGCCGGCAACCCGGGAATGGTTGATGGCTTCGATGGTCTGGCCCATCACCCCGTCATCCGCCGCCACGACCAGGACAACCACGTCCGTCACCTGAGCACCCCGGGCCCGCATGGCCGTGAAGGCCTCATGGCCGGGCGTGTCGAGGAAGACGATGTCCCGGTCCTTGAGTTGGACATGATAGGCGCCGATGGCCTGGGTTATCCCCCCCGCCTCCCCGGCGATGACATTCGTTTCCCGGATGGCGTCGAGGAGTGACGTCTTGCCGTGATCCACATGCCCCATGATCGTTACGACCGGCGCCCGGGGCTTGAGGTTCCGTTCTCCCGTGTCGGTCGTTCCGAAGGTTTCCTCAAAATCCATGCCGGCGGATTCCACCTGATAACCGAACTCACCGGCGATAAGCGTCGCCGTGTCGAAATCGAGGGACTGGTTGATCGTCACCATCAAACCCAGTCCCATGAGTTTGTTGATCACTTCTCCCGCTTTGACCCCCATCTTCTTGGCCAGGTCTCCGACGGTGATGGTCTCGGCGATCTTGATGCGCCGCTTGATGGCCTTGGGCGTCGTTATCTCCGTCTTCTTGAGCTTCGCCGCTCCGGCTTTTTTCTCCTCCCGCCACCGGACCGGCCGGTCATCCCGCTCCAGATCTTCGATCCGTACCTTTTTGTCCACGACCTTTTTGATCAAGACCTTCTTGCGGGCGGGGAACTGGTCGCCGATGACTACCTCTACGGGTTTTTTCCCTTTTTTCTTGTCCTTTTCCGGCTCCCACTTCACGGGCTTCTTCAAGGCGCCGGGGGCCGCCGGCGCCTTGCCCGGCTCGGCCTCGATCTTCTTAACCAGCGGTTTTCTAATGATTTCAGCCGTATTCTGAGGCTTGCGGGGCATGATCAAAAGCTTCCCGTCCTTCTTTTCCGTTTTGGGGGGCCGGGGTGCCGACGGGGGAGGGGCCATGGGCGAAACGGGAGCTGCGACCGCCGGGGCCTCCGAAATGGGTGGGGCAACCGGGGCCGTTTCGGGAGGTTCAGCCTTCACGGGGGGTATTTCCGCCGCCACAGGCGGCGCGGGAGGGGGCGCAACCGGGGCAGCCGGGGATTCCGCCGCCGGGAGGGCTTCACTTTCCCCCGGCTTTTCCTCACCCGCCGCGACCGGCGGTTCCGCGGGCGGCGCCGCTTCTCCGGCCGACGGTTCCGCCTCCGAGGCCTCCTCCTCGACAACGGGGCGAACCGCCCGGCGTCTGATGACCGTGGCCTTGACCCTTTTCTCGACCATCTCGTGAGTTTCGGCCGCCAGATACTCCTTTTTAACCCGCTCTACCTCGCTGTCCTCGAGGGTGCTGGAGTGGGTTTTGACGGATATCCCCATTTTTTCCAGACGGGCAATAAGTTCCTTATTCTCCACGCCCAATTCCTTGGCCAGTTCGTAGACTCTTTTCTTCGACATAGTGGTTCTCCCGCTACTGCGTCCTCATATTCCGAGCCTGTTCATGCTCCTGATAACGTGGCGGCGATGATCTATTTCCTAACCTCCGCCGCCGCCGCTTCCTCGGTCATCTCCGTCGCTGCCTTGATCCACCCCTCCGCCTGTTCTCTGATCACTCCGGGGACGACCATAATGGCGTCGGCATCCACGGCGGCAACCAGGGCCAGACTCTTTATCCCTTCCTTGATGAGGCCGTCTATTTGCTGTTCCGTAATGTCGGGAAGGGCTTTGAGCTCCTGGCGGCTGTCCTCTTCCTGTTGGGCGGAGGAAGACTCGCTCTTGACATCGATCTTCCAACCCGTCAACTTTACGGCCAGACGGACGTTCTGACCATTCTTCCCGATGGCCAGAGAAAGCTGGTCGTCGGGAACGATGACTTCCATGCTCCGGTTCTCCCCATCGATCAGAACCCGATCCACCTTGGCGGGGGCCAGGGCGGCATATACGTATTTGGCCGGATCCTCGGAGTAGGGGACGATATCGATCTTCTCTCCCCGCAATTCCTGGACGACGCTCTGAACCCGGGAACCCCGCATGCCGACGCAGGCCCCCACCGGATCGATGTCCTTATCCTTGCTCCTGACGGCAATCTTCGCCCGTTTTCCCGGTTCCCTTGCCACGCTGACGATCTCAATGAGCCCTTCGGAGATCTCCGGCACCTCCACCTCGAACAGGGCCTTCAAGAAACCCGGATGAGTGCGGGAGAGGATGATCTGCGGCCCCTTGGTAATCCTTTTCACATCGCAGATGAACGATCTGATCCTTTCCCCGCGCTTGTACACCTCCCGGTAGATCTGTTCCGAAACCGGGATCACACCCTCCGCCCGGCCCAGATTGACGATGATGCTGCCCCCTTCAAACCTCTGGACAAAACCGTTGATGAGCTGCAGCTTGCGGTCCTTGAATTCCTCGTAAATGTTGTCCCGTTCCGCATCCTTGACGCGCTGGATGATGATCTGCTTGGCGGTCTGGACGGCAATCCGGCCAAAAGTGGAAGTATCCACCTTCATGCCCAGGCTGTCCCCCAGTTCCACCTCCTCGTCCATCTCCCGCGCTTCGGCAAGGGATATCTCCATGTCGGGATCCGTGACCCGCTCCTCGACCCGTTTAAACTGAAAGACCTCTATTTCACCCGCTTCTTCGTTGTAATGGGCTTCGATCTCCACTTGGGGGCCCATCTTTTTGCGGGCCGCATTCAGCATCGCCGCCTCGAGGGCTTCGATAATGATTGTCCTGTCGAGTCCCCGGTCCTTGCACATCTGTTCGATCAGCCGTTTCAGCTCCGACAACATGCCATCTTCCTCCATGTGATCATCGGTGATGATGATTTTTCTAACTTACTCAATCATTCCAAACAGATTCGAGACGGGCCCTGGCCACCGCTTCTCTGGGGATGGCAATGAGTTTCCCTTCTCTCTCGATAACGAGGGTCTTCCCCCCGTCCTCGCCTATGCGGTACTCTTGCAGAATACCCTTGAAATTCCTCGCTCCGTCAATTTTATGCTCCGTCTGCACCGCCACCTTGCTTCCCTGAAAACGGAGGAAATCCCGGTCCTTTACCAGGGGGCGATCCAGGCCGGGAGAAGAGATCTCCAGGGTGTAGGCCTCGTGCGGCACATCGTGGACCGCCAGGAGATCTCCCACCTCCTCGCTGATCAGGGCGCAATCGTCGATGGTGACACCACCCTCTTTGTCGATATAGAGCCTGACGAGCCAGCGGGATTTCATCCGGAGGCATTCCACGCACACAAGCTCCATTTCCTCTCCGACGATCGCCGGCTCGGTAATTGTCCAGATCCGCTCTTCCATCTCTTTTCTGATCAAACTCATAATCCCGTGGGAAAAAAAAAGTGGGCAACCGCCCACTCATCAGCAACGCAACGATGATGTTGAAAGCTCGCTAACATAAATGAGAGGCAAATGCAAGCAAAAATCAACGCCTTTGATTTCCTTGTCTTGTCATGGACATTATGATATTTTTATATAAACAATAAGTCCGGGACAGAGGTTCCGGCTTCCCGCAACGGCTGTTCAAGGTGCCCGCGGGGCGGAAGGGAAAAGGGGAATTTTGATCATCGAAAGATCCAACAGCCGGGGCTTCAGCCTGGTGGAATTGCTTATTGCCATTGCCATCCTCGCGATTTTGGGGGCGATTTCCATTCCCACCTTCCGCCATTACCTGGCCCAGCGACGACTCAACGGGGCGGTCAGGGAACTGCAAAACAGTCTCATGGCCATGCGGATGCAAGCGGTGACGGAGAACCGGTGGATTGCCATGAACATCGGGAGCAATCATCAGTTCACCATCTTCCGGGACGTAAACAAAAACGGGGTGTTGGATTCCGTGGAGGCGGTCTCCGTCAAGGATATCCACCCCACATATTATGATGTAACATTTACCAGTACCACAGGTGCGGTCTTGACCTTCTACCCCGATGGGACCGCAAGTACGGGAAAGATCTGTATCCATGGGGCCCCGGGGCTGAAGCCGAACCGGCTGAGCCTCAACAGCAGCGGGCGGGTAAGGACCGAGGAAACCGCCAGTTGCCCTTAGGCGAGATGTTTTATACTCCTGCTTCCGGAGAGATATTCTTTAACCTAACGAATATATACATTAATTTCTTTAGGAAACGAGACGGATCCATGAAGGGTTTACCTACCCAAGCGCAGAAAAGGCAGCGGGGGTTTTCCATCATCGAGATCATCATCGCCATCCTGCTGGTGGCCGTGGCGATAATCGGGCTGGCAACCATGACCTCCACGAACACCCAAACCAGCGATTTCAGCAAGACCATGACCTCGGCAACGACGCTGGCCAGAGACAAGATCGAAGAGCTGAAAGGGAAGAGCTATGCCGGTCTCACCGGCGGGGCGGACACCAGCGGCATCTATGCCAGGAGTTGGAGTCTTGAATACGCGCCTTCCCCCCACGACTACAAAATCATCACGGTTACAGTCAACTGGACCTGGCAGGGGAAACCCAGCACCGTGGAATTGAAGACCATCCGGACGAGGGACTGAGGGATGTTGAAAAGAAACGATGGTTTTTCCGTGCCGGAGTTGCTCATCGCCATGCTCATCGGCCTGGTGGTCGTAGGCGCGGTCTATTCCCTGTTCATCATGCAGAACCGGCAGTACCGCAACCAGGGACAGATCACCGAGATGCAGCAGAACGCCCGGATGGCCATGGCGATGATGATCCGGGAGATCAGCATGGCCGGTTTCAATCAGACCTCCGCCGCCTGCCCGAATCCGGTGACGGCTGTCCGGCGCTGCACAGGAACGACCACGGCAGCCAATACCCCCTGCACCGGGATCACCTATGCCGGCGGCAACGAAATCCGTTTTGTGGCGGATCTCAACGCCAACTGCGATACCACGGCTGGAACGGCCAACAAGGACGAAAACATCGCCTTCAACGTCGATTCCTCCAGCGGCGTGCCGGCCCTCAACCGCACCAGCAACGGTGTCAAGCTGCCCGTGGTGGAATACGTGGACGCCCTGTCCTTCGCCTACTACGACGGAGAGGGTAATATCACGACCGATCTGACCGCCATCCGGAAGATAAGGATAAGCATCACCACCCGTACCGCCCAGCCGGATCCCTATTTCACCCACCCGACCGCCGGCGATCACTATCGGCGCTACCAGTTGGAATCCTTTGTGGTACCGAGAAATCTGGGCGCCTACAACACCACGGCGGCCAATACAGGGGCGACCGGCGTCGTGTCCACATAATAGGGGGCATGAGGGAACAACCCCGCGCCCGGCGCGGGCACGGCTAAACATGATGCCCCCGTAAAAATATGAGGCTTTTCAAGATTATGAACCCATTATCGCATCAACGGACGAGAGAAGAGAACCGGCGGCAGGGAATATGGAGAGGGAAAAACGGCATCGCCCTGCCGGTGGCTCTGGCCATAATCACCGTGCTGTTTCTCCTGGGAACCACGGCCCTGATGATGACCTCCACGGATCTCAAGATCGCCGGCAATTACCGGGAGTATGCCAAAGCGGCCTACAATGCCGAAGCAGGAGTGGAGTTCTTCATAGATTATCTGCGCACCGACGCCAATGCCGCCGTCAAGACCGTCACCTATCCCGCCAGCAACGGCGGGACGGTCACCGTGGACATAACCCCGCCGCCAGGGTTTTCCTTCAGTTCCTCCGTGGACATCATCTGCATGGACAGCGCCCAGCGGCTGTATAAGTTCGAAATGACGGGTACGGCAGAGAGCAATGCCTCCAAGACCATCGAGGTCTTTTTCAAGCAGGCGGGGATCCTGCCCCTCAGCGTGGACGGCGCCGTAACCACATTCGGTGCCGGAACAACGGTCAATCTTAAGAGCGGAGGCGGCAGCGGCTATAATATCGACGGCAACAATTACCCCCTCCCCGCCAATCCCAACTGCACCGGCAATGCCTGCCGGACTGCGTCCTCCCCGACCGGGGCGATGCCCGGCCTCTACGCGCCAGCGGTCGCGCCGACCGTGACGGGCAATCTCTCCTTCCTCGCCGGGAACCCGCCCCTGCGGGTCGGCGGCGGCATCCAGACGGAACAGGAATGGACGGACTTCGTGAATCAGGTCCTGGCCAACCCCAACAACTATCAAACCACCGGCACGGGCACCCGGGCCCAGCCCGGCATCACCGTGGTGGGAAGCGGTTCGAGCCTTACCGTAAGTACCAACGGCTCCGGCTTGGTGATAGTCCAGGACGGCGGCAGTTTCATCCTCACCGGCACCAAGCTTTTCGAAGGGGTGGTCGTCCTGATGGGCAACAACAGCACCATCAGCCTGGGCGGCGCCTCGATCCTCTACGGGACCCTCGTGACGATCGGCCATACGAACCGGACCCTCGATTTCAGCGGCACGGACTTTAGATTCAGCCGTCAGGCCATAAGCAATATCGGCAATCTCGACAACTTGCAGCGGCTCCGGCGCGTTTCCTGGCGGAATGTCTCCTGAGGTCCGATGATAGGATCGCGCCTACCTTTTCAACTCCGGAACGGGCCGGCCGGGCGAAACCACGATATCCCGAAAACCGTGACGCCCCGGATCGGGACAGTGAATCTCCGGATCCGCTCCGGGAACGACTACATAGGTCCTGCCGCTGGCGGGACAGACCAGGGGCGCCTCGGAGGACATCTTCCCTTGCTGCCGCTCCTGGACGGCCCGCCAGAGATTATGGATACATTTATCGGTTTTGGCGCCGGTGGCATAGATCCCCCCGGCGCGAATGGGCGGCAGTTCCCGCCACGACCCCAGGAAGCGGGGGGACTGATAGACGACGGCACCCAGGGAAACCGCCGTCACCAGGTACATGGAGAGCCTCCAGGCCCTGGTCTCCCGCAGCAGCCGCCACCACGATTTCTCCGGGGGCGGTTCCTCGATATAACTCTCCGCCAGGGCAATAAGACAGCGCGGACAGTAGTAATGCCCCTCCTTCTCAAGTTGCTCGCCTTGAAGGCCCAAAATGGGCTTGCCGCAACCCCGGCACAAAAATTCCCGCCGTTCATCGTCCATCGTCATCTCTCACCGCTGCCGTACGCTCAGCGCGTCGAAATTAGCCTCGGACCTCCCCCGGGTCTGAAAACCGCCGGCGCCGGAAGCAAAGGCGGCATCGTTGAAATCGAGAACGGTCCGGTCGTCGATCTTGATGGTATGATGGTCACCCCGGACGGCGATACTGATTTCATGGCCCTGATTATATATGGCAAATCCCGCCGGCATGTCGGCGAATTGGAGGGGATGCTGGTCGACACCGCCGGAAACCCTGCGGACGAGGAATTTATTGCCCCTGCCGGGATGGTACTGAAAACAATAACCCGAAATGTCCGGGCGACCGTCGGCACGGTAATAGATGCTGTAGCCGTCACCCTCTAGGAGGAGGGCATTCACCCGAATTTCGTAGTCCTTCCAGGAAGTTTCACCGAATTTTAAGCGATTATCCCCACCAGGGCGGGAGGCCAGGACGCCGTTTACCGTATGCCATCCACCGGAGAGGATCGTAAGGCCGCTCAGGTCATCGAAATCAGCGGCATAAAGCGGTGGGGCGTCGTCCCGAACCGGGGCGGGGGCATCGTGGATGGAACAGCCGAGCAGCGGCCGGGGTTGCCGCCGCAGCCAGACGTAAACGCCTCCCGCGGGACATGCCGGTTCCCGGGCAATAAGCTTCGCCTCGGCCAAAGCGGCGAAGTTCTTGCTCGCGGCCCGCTTTTCCAGCCGGTAGGCCGCCTCCGCCCGCTCAATCTCATAACGCTGGGCCAGGCACTCCTGGGCCCGCGCTCGTTGGAGATGATCCCTGGCCAGGGGGGTGCAGATAAACAGCAGGGCCATACAGAGCGTGACGGCCGCAACTATCTCCTCGACCCTACGGCGGTTTCCGCCCCCATCACCCATTCTCCGCCTCCCCCGGACAAATAAAAAGGGGCCGGATCCATATCCGTGCCCCCTTGACGTTTCTAATGGAGCGGGCGAAGGGAATCGAACCCTCGACTTTCAGCTTGGGAAGCTGACATTCTACCGCTGAATTACGCCCGCCGGTGCTGGAATGCACGACAATAATAATTAAAGCCGCCATTTTGTCAAGCCATATTTGCAGCGCCGCCGTTCAATCCTCCCGATGGTTCATGCGGACGGCGACGGAACGGCCGTGGGCATGGAGGCCTTCCAGGGAGGCATAACGCTCCGTCTGGGGGCCGTAACGACGAAAGGCGGGCCCGGTAAAAGAAAGGATGCTCGTCCGCTTGACGAAATCATAGACCCCCAGGGGGGAGGAGAACCTTGCCGTCCCCCCCGTGGGCAGGATGTGATTGGGACCGGCCATGTAGTCTCCCAGGGCCTCCGGGGTATAGGGACCGATGAAGATAGCACCGGCGTGGCGGAGGCGGGGAACGATCTCCCCGGGGTTGGCCACCATCAGTTCCAGATGCTCCGGGGCAAAGATATTGGCCAGTACCACCGCTTCCTCGAGATCCTTCGTGACCACGGCGGCGCCGTAACTGTTCAGGGATCTGCGGGCTATCGCTTCCCGCGGCAGTCCGGTCAATTGAGACGACAACTCCGTGATGATGCGGCGGGCGAGTTCCCCGTCGGGGGTCAACACCACCGCGCTGGCCATTTCGTCATGCTCCGCCTGGGCAAGGAGGTCGGCGGCGACAAAGGGAACCGGCGCCGTATGGTCGCAGATGACGAGAACCTCGCTGGGACCGGCGATCATATCGATGTCCACCCGTCCGAAGACCAGTTGTTTGGCCGTCGCCACATAGGCGTTTCCCGGCCCAACAATCTTGTCGACCCGGGGCACCGACTCGGTTCCGTAGGCCAGGGCGGCCACGGCCTGGGCGCCCCCGATCTTGAAGACCCGGTTCACGCCGCCCAATTCCATGGCCAGGGCCACCAGGGGGTCGAGGGACCCCCGCCGGAGGGGCGTCACCGCAACGATCTCCTCCACCCCGGCGATCCGGGCCGGAACGGCGGCCATAATCACGGTGGACGGGTAAGCGGCCAGGCCGCCGGGGACGTAAATACCCACCCGTTCCAGGGGGGTGAACCGCTGACCGATCCTCACCCCGTTTTCCTCTTCGTCCATCCAGTCCGTCGGCAACTGCCGGCGGTGAAACCTCTCCACCCGGGCCGCGGCCAGCGCCAATACCTCCCGGTCCGCCGGGGCCACCAGGGCGGCCGCAGCCCTTATTTCCTCCCGGGTCAACTGTACCGATGCTGCATTCAGATCATAACCGTCGAATCTCAAAGTATATTCAAAAACCGCTTCATCCCCCCGAAGCGCCACCTCCCGGACGATGTTTTCCACCGCCATCCGCAGCATCTCGTCTCCGCCGCCGCGGTTCATGATGCCCCGGAAATACTCCGCAAATCCCACTTCGTCCGTACCGATCAGTCTCATGGGAACAATCTCTGTTACGCCTTGACCCGCTCGATGGCTGCCCCGAGCCGGGAGAATTTTTCTTCGATGCGCTCGTAACCGCGATCGAGATGATAAACCCGCGACAATTCCGTTGTTCCTTCCGCCGCCAGGCCGGCCAGGATCAGCGAGGCCGAGGCCCGGAGGTCCGTGGCCATGACCGGGGCACCCCGCAGGGCCGGCACCCCCTTGACGATGGCGCTGCTGCCCTGGATGACAATATCCGCCCCCAGACGCATCAATTCACTGACGTGCATAAAACGGTTCTCGAAGATCGTCTCCGTAATGACGCTGAGACCGCCGGCCACGGTCATGAGGGACATGAATTGGGCCTGGAGATCCGTGGGAAAACCCGGATAGGCCAGGGTCTTGACGTCCACGCTCCGCAGGCGGCCCTTACCGATGGCGCGGACGAAATCGTCTCCCGTCTCGATCTCCAGGCCCGCATCCCGGAGCTTGGCGATGAGGGCACCGTGGTACCCCGGACGGCAGCCGTTGATCCGGACATCCCCGCCGGCGATCCCGGCGGCAATCATGAAGGTCCCCGCCTCGATCCGGTCGGCGATGACCGTTCCCTCCACCGGGTGCAGGGAGGAAACGCCGTCGATGCGAATGACATCCGTACCGGCTCCGGCAATCCTGGCCCCCATGCCGGTGAGGATTTCCGCCAGATTCACCACCTCCGGTTCCCGGGCGGCGTTTTTCAAAATGGTCGTTCCATCCGCGAGGGCGGCCGCCATCATAATATTCTCCGTCCCCGTAACGGTAACCATGTCGAAGTATATTTCCGCCCCCTTCAGCCGCCGGGCCTTGGCGACAACATAGCCGTCTTGCAGCTCCACCTCCGCTCCCATGTCCTGGAGGGCCCGGATATGGAGATTGACCGGCCGGGCGCCGATAGCACAGCCGCCGGGCAGGGAGACCCGCGCCTCCCCCATTCTCGCCACCAGTGGTCCCAGGACCAGTACCGAAGCCCGCATCGTCCGGACCAGATCATAGGCCGCCAGGCACGAGGCGATGTCTCCGGCATTGACCCGGAGGGTTGATCCTTCTTCGGCAAAAACGACTCCGAAACTTTTCAGGAGTTTCTTTATGGTCTTGATATCGACGAGGTTGGGGATGTTGGCAAAGGAGTTCCAGCCCTTCGTCAGGAGCGCCGCCGTGATTACGGGCAACGCGGCGTTCTTGGCGCCGCTGTTCTCTATCTCTCCGTGCAGCCGCCGGCCGCCCTGAATGATTATCTTGTCCATCGCTGAATTCTCCTTGCCCGGAGCACCCGGTCGCAGCCGGCATAGTCCCGGCGGAAAGAAACACTATCATAAGCCGGCGACCTCCGCAATAGTTCCTCAAGAATACGTCGCTGGCCCGCCCCTATCTCCAGCGCCAGAAAACCGCCGGGGCGGAGCAGACGTTCGGCGCCGCCGATTATTTCTCGATGGAAGGCGGTTCCGTCCGGCCCGCCCCGAAGGGCGCCTGGGGGTTCGTAGCGCCGCACCTCCGGCGGCAGGTCGGCAAATTCGTCGGCGGCGATGTAGGGGGGATTGGAGACGATGCCGTCGAAAAGTCCGTCCAGACCGGCAAAAAGGGAGCAGACGAGGAAGGCGATTCTTCCCGACACGCCCGCCCGGACGGCGTTGCCCTTGGCCAGGGCCACTGCGGCGGCGGAGACGTCCGTGGCAATCAGTCGGACATCTCCCCGGGCCGCCGCCAGGGCGATGCTGACGGCGCCACTGCCGACGCCGATCTCCAGGAGCCGGGGCGTCCGGTCGCCGGGGAACGGCAGGAGGTTCAGAACTTCCTCCACCAGGATCTCCGTATCCGGACGGGGGATAAGGACATGACGATCGACACGGAGGGAGATCGACCAGAACTCCTTTTCCCCGGTGATGTAGGCCACCGGCTCGCCCTCCCGGCGCCGGGCCAGCAATCGGCGGTATCGCTCCACTTCCTCTGCCGTCAGTTCCCAGTCGGGATGGAGAAAAAGCCGGGACCGCTCCCATTGCAGGACATGCCCCAGCAGGACCTCGGCGTCCAGGCGGGGACTAGCGCTCCCAGACGCGGCCAGGGCGGCGGTCCCCTGGGCCAGGTGATCCCGGACTGTCATGGTTGCGGGGCCGGTCACCATCTTCGGAGGCCGGCATGCCGTCCTGGGGCCATCATCATCAACCTTGATTTCCTCCCTGTAGCGCGGCCGCCTGGAAATGGGCAATCAGGGCATCGATAAACATCTGGATGTCGCCGTCCAGAAAATTCTCGATACTGTAAACGGTGAGGCCGATGCGGTGATCCGTCACCCGTCCCTGGGGATAATTGTAGGTCCGGATCCGCTCGCTGCGGTCCCCGCTGCCCACCTGATTCTTCCGCGTCTGGGAGATCTCCGCGTTCTGGCGCTGGGTGATGCCGTCCAGCAGTCGCGCCCGCAACACCTTCATGGCCTTGTTTTTGTTTTTCAACTGCGATTTCTCGTCCTGGCAGGAAACCACGATGCCCGTGGGCAGGTGGGTGATCCGAACGGCGGAATCAGTGGTATTGACCGATTGGCCCCCATGGCCGCTGGAATGGAAGACGTCGATGCGCAGGTCGTTGGGATCAATGGTAACATCCACCTCTTCCGCCTCGGGAAGGATGGCCACCGTCACCGCCGAGGTGTGGATGCGACCCTGGGTTTCCGTTACGGGGACCCGCTGGACTCGATGGACGCCGCTTTCGTACTTCAGGCGGCTGTATGCCCCTCGGCCTTCGATGAGGGCGATGATTTCCTTGAACCCCCCGACCCCTCCCGCCGGGGAATTGCTGATTACCTCCATCTTCCAGCCGCTCCGCTCCGCGTAGCGTCCGTACATCCGATAGAGGTCGGCGGCAAAAAGTCCCGCTTCATCGCCGCCGGTCCCCGCCCGGATTTCGAGCAGGACGTTCTTGTCGTCGTTGGGGTCCCGGGGAAGGAGAAGGACCTTCAAGTGGCCGTCCAGTTCTTCCAGTTGCGCCTTGAGAAGCGGCATTTCCTCCCGAACGATCTCTTTGAGTTCCTCATCGTTTTCCTTCAGGAGGAATTGGCCTTCTTCAATTCGCCCCCGCACCTCTTCATAGGCCCGGTAAACCTCGACGAGATCATGAAGATCGGCATGCTCTTTGGCGTATTTCTGATAGAGTGAAGGCTTTGCGACAATCTCGCCGTCACTCAAAAGTCCCTGTAACTCTTCGTATCTCCTGACGATTTCTTTTAATCTACTGTACATTTCCAATGATATTCCCAAAAATTGACACCGAGACTACCCCTTTGAGGATTTACAAGTATTAAACCGTGTTTTCGGAATACTACCCCGCTCCGGTCGAATAGAAACCTGATTGGATGAACATTAAGCCGCGCTTACGGTGCGGTGAAGACAGGAAACATTAGGAAGGAACCACCACACCCCTGCCTGTTGGGCGGAAACCAAATGGTGCAGCGGCGTCGACCTCGGCGGGGAAACTGGGGCAGTCTGTTTGCCTTTGCATGACGGGATGGTGCGCGAACGACACAAAGGGTATCTTGCGCCGCCCTGGAATCCAATGCCTTCGATGCCTAACAAACGCCCGAATCCACGCTGTTTTTGCAGTCATCGCCGGCACGGGAAATCCTCTCGACAGGGGAAAACGGAAATGACCCCCGTCTCTATTTGCCTACCTTTTTGCCGACACCGGCATATTTCTTGTGGAAACGTTCAACCCGGCCGGCCGTATCGATGATCTTCTGTTTCCCAGTCATGAAGGGATGACACTGGGAACAGATTTCCACCTTGATGTCCTTTTTCGTCGAGCGGGTAGAGATCACGTTCCCGCAGACGCAAGTGATGGTCGTCTCATAATAGGGGGGATGGATGCCTTCTTTCATTTTGTCTTAACCTTTCTCCCGATGAAAATGGGGTCGCATTATAATCACGGCACAAATAAATTCAAGGAAAATTTTTCATCGGGACTGTCACTGATTCATGGAATCGAGGAAGAGTTGGTTGTTCTCCGCCTTCCGGATCTTGTCGATGATGAAATCCATGGCGTCCACCGGGTTCATCTCCTGAAGGAGCCGCCGCAGGATCCAGATCCGGTTGAGGTTGTTTTTCGGGATGAGGAGTTCCTCTTTCCTCGTCCCGGAACGGATCAGGTCAAAGGCGGGGAAGATCCGCCGGTCGGCGATACGGCGGTCCAAATGCAGTTCCATGTTGCCGGTCCCCTTGAATTCCTCGAAGATGACCTCGTCCATACGGCTCCCGGTGTCGATAAGTGCCGTGGAAATGATGGTCAGGCTGCCGCCGTTTTCGATATTCCGCGCGGCGCCGAAAAAGCGTTTGGGTTTGTGCAGGGCATTGGAATCCACGCCGCCGGAGAGGACCTTACCGCTGGGTGGCACGACGGTGTTGTAGGCCCGGGCCAAGCGGGTAATGCTGTCGAGGAGAATCACTACGTCCTTTTTGTGCTCCACCAGCCGTTTCGCCTTTTCGATAACCATTTCAGCTACCTGGACATGCCTGGTCGCCGGTTCGTCAAAGGTGGAGGAAACGACCTCGCCCTGGACGCTCCGCTGCATATCCGTAACTTCCTCCGGTCGTTCGTCGATGAGGAGGACCATGAGCGTCACTTCCTTGTGATTGGCGGCGATGCTCCGGGCGATATCCTGGAGGAGCATCGTCTTTCCCGCCCGGGGCGGCGAGACGATCAGGCCCCGCTGTCCCTTGCCGATGGGGGTAAAGAGGTCCATGATCCGGGTGGAAAGATTGTCGGGATCCAGCTCGAGATTCAACTTTTCCTCCGGATACAGCGGCGTGAGATTGTCGAAGAGGATCTTGTCCCGGGTTGCGTCGGGCAATTCATGGTTAACCGTATCGACCTTGAGGAGGGCGAAATATTTTTCCCCCTCCTTGGGCGGCCGCACCTCGCCGGAAATGGTATCGCCGGTCCGCAGATTGAAGCGACGGATCTGTGAAGGCGATACATAGATGTCGTCGGGACTGGGCAGATAGTTGTAATCCACCGCCCGGAGGAAGCCGAACCCGTCGGGGAGGATTTCCAGCACCCCCGTACCGGAGATTAAGCCGTTTTTTTCCGTCTGGGCCTGCAGTATGGCAAAGATCAAGTCCTGGCGACGCATGCCGCTGGCACCGGCCACATTGAGATCCTTGGCCAGATTGGCCAGCTCGCTAATGGGAAGCCTTTTGATATCTTCGATGTTCATATGTGAATATCCTAACTAAATTAGTTATGTAGACGGCACCGGAGGCAACCGGGACCGAGGCTGGAGCTATAATTGCTGATTATATTTTTTCATCAGAATATTATGAACGAGAATCTACCATGCAACAACAGATAAAAAGATTTAGTGGATTGCAAAAGGTCTGCTCATCTGAACGCCGGATATGCTCCGGACGGTAGGTACTGGCCTGAGCCTTTTGAAAGTGTGGGTATTTTTACCCGATCGCAACCATAATGTCAAGGAATTTTCTTCATGGAGAAATCATGATGAAATTGAGGAGTCGGCCCGTCTTCCCCCCCTCGCCGCGGTGGGAATAGAAAAGATCCCGCCGGCAGGAGGTGCAGAGGTTCGCCACCTGGATATTGCCCCCGGTAACCCCTGCGGCTTCTATCTGGAGGCGGTTGGCGAGAGCCAGATCCAGGCGCCATTTACCTGGTTCCTTTTGTTTCGTAAAAATGGCGTCCCGGCCCGGATGCCGGTCCATGGCCGCCCGAACGGCATCGTCCACCTCATAGCAGCAGGGGCCGATAGCGGGACCGACAGCCGCCCGGATATCCCTGGTACTGCTCCCGAAACGTTCCCGCAGCAGCGTCACGACCTGCCCGGAAATATTCAGGGCCGTACCCCGCCAACCCGCATGGACTGCGGCGACAATCCGTCGCGCCGGATCCGCCACCAATACGGGCACACAGTCGGCGGTCAGGATGCACAGGGCAAGTCCCGGCCGATTTGTAACCACGGCGTCGTACTCCAGGGGGCGGCAGGTATGAATGAGAAAATCCGCGCTGTCGATAACGAGAATCTTGTCGCCGTGGACCTGATGAATCCGGAAAAAATGCCGCCGGGTAAGGCCGAAGGCCGCAGCGGCGATATCCCAGTTGGCGCTGACATTGGCATCCTCCTCACCTTCCCGACCGCTCATATTGAGCGCGGCGAAGCGCCCGGAGCTGACTCCGCCCCGACGGGTGCAGAAGGCATGGGCCACAAAGGAATAAGCCTCCCAGGCCGGAGACTTGAAGTATTCCACCTGGTCATTCTTTTTCCATACGAACTTGTCCTCGTTTAGGGACGGTTTGTCCATGTTTGATAACCCCAAAAAAAGACGAATTACATCATATATATCTTTGTAACTATCAATAATTATTCGTTAAAAGCATATTTTTCGCATCCGGCGGTCCCACGGACGATCCACGATACCCTCATTTATTACCGAGGCCCTCCCCGCCGGCTGTCGGACTGCCTTTCATGCTATCCTCTCCCTGAGAAATCGACACAGATCCTCCATGTCCGGCGGAAGGGGCGATGAAAACGACAGTGGTCGGCCATCGGCGGGATGCACGAAGGCGATCCGGCTGGCATGGAGGGCCTGTCGCTTCATCTCCCTGAGGCGCCCTCGTAGCGACTGATCATTTATCTCCATTATTTTCTTGGGATTACCGTACACGCGGTCGCCGACGACGGGATACCCCAGGGATGTGAGATGCACCCGGATCTGATGCGTACGCCCCGTTTCGATGGCCGCGGCCACCAGGGTGGCCGCTCCGAACCGTTCCCGAACCTGCCAGCGGGTCACGGCCTCTTTCCCCCGGGGGCTCCGGGTGGACATCTTCCGGCGCTCCACGGGATGGCGACCCACCGGGAGAGCGACGATCCCCTCGTCATCTTTCATCTCCCCGCACACCAGGGCCAGGTAGAGCTTTTCCACCCGTCGGGCCTGAAAATCCGCCGCCAGCGCCTGGTGGACCGAATCGGATTTGGCGATAATCATCAATCCCGAAGTGTCCTTGTCCAGACGATGGACGATGCCGGGGCGCAGCACGCCGCCGATCCCCGAAAGGTCCCGGCAGTGATGGAGCAGGGCGTTGACCAGGGTTCCCCGGGGATTTCCGGCCCCGGGATGGACGACCAGCCCCGGCGGCTTGTCGATCACCAGCAGGGAGGAATCCTCATAGACGATCTTCAGGGGGATGTCCTCCGGCATGACCTCGCTCGAAGACGGCGGGGGAATCGCCAGAAGGATTTCGTCCCCCCTCCACACCCGGGTGGATGCCTTGGGCGCCTTGCCGTTGAGAAGGATGCCCCCCGCCGCCAGGACCCTGGGGATCTGGGAGCGGGAGAGGGAATCCTGCCGGCGGGCCAGGAAGATGTCGAGGCGTAGGCCCTCTTCTTCTTTACCCACGACAAAGCGGCAGGCGGGCGGGGAATTCTCAGCCATCCTGTAAAAAAATACTCCGCAATCCGTTGACTATGAAAACGAATTCCTCCTCGGCCACGGTGCGCATATCGAGCAGGATCTCATCCCCGTCGATCCGGGCGATAATGGGAATCTTCAGACCCCTGAGGCGCTCCTCCAGGCGGGAGGAAGACAGGGACCGGGGTGTCAGGGAAACGAGGGAGGTGGGGATTTCCTGGCCGGGGAGAGAGCCCCCTCCCGCCGCCGCGGTTCCCTCCCGAAGCGAGAAATCGACACCTTTCATCCCGGCCGCCCTGAGCTTCCGGAGGAGCTTTTTCCCTCGCACCCGAACCTCGTCCCGGGTCTCCGTAAGGGCCTTGAGGACCCGCAGATCGCTTCGGGCCTGCCGCGGGTTCAGGTAAGCGATCAGCGTTCCCTCCAAGGCGGCGAGGGTCAGCTTGTCGATGCGCAGGGCCCGGTTCAGGGGATTCCTTTTTATCCGCTCCAGCAGGGTCTTTTTCCCCAGGATGATCCCCGCCTGGGGACCCCCCAGAAGCTTGTCGCCGCTGAAGGTCACGACATCCGTCCCCGCCGCGACCACCTCTTCCACCGTCGGCTCCCGCTGTCGGCCGTAGCGGTCCAGGTCGATGAGGCAGCCGCTGCCCAAATCGTTCAGAACGGGGAGGTCACATTCCCGGCCCAGGGCCACAAGGTCTCGGAGCGGCACCTCCTCCGTAAAGCCGACGATCTTGAAATTGCTCGTGTGGATCTTCATGAGCAGGCGGGTTTCCGGGTTGACGGCCTCCCGGTAATCCCGGAGGCGGGTACGGTTCGTGGTACCCACCTCGCGGAGGCGGACACCGCCCTTCTCCATGACTTCGGGGATACGGAATTCACCGCCGATTTCAATAAGTTCCCCCCGGGATACGACGGCTTCCCCACCCTGGGCCAGGGAATTGAGGGCCAGCAGGACCGCCGCCGCGTTGTTGTTGACCACCAAGGCGTCCTCAGCCCCGGTGAGGAGGCGGAGGAGTTCCTCGATGTGATCGTATCGCAAACCCCGAGTCCCTCTTACCAGATCGAACTCGAGATTGGAGTAGCCGCAACCGATCTCGAGGAGGCATTCCCGGGCCGCCGGGGACAGGGGCGCCCGGCCCAGGTTGGTGTGGAGAATGACCCCGGTGGCGTTGACCACCCGCCGCAGGCGGCGGGTGTGCAGACGGTCTATTTGCCTGGTTATTTCCCCGGCGAGCCCCGTCAGGGAAGGAGCGGGTTCCTCTTTTCCCCCGCTCCCGGCGATGATACCCTGGCGGCGCTTTTCCACCGTGGCGCGGCAAAGCTCCTTGAGGAGAGGCTTGGGCACCCGGTCCGCAACCCCCTGGCCCTCGAGCAGGAGCATCAGTTCGTCGATCTTGGGAAGCTGTTGCAACCACAACCGCTGCCGGTCATCCATGGTCTCCTCCTTAAGCAGTACCGGTCAGCCGTTCAGACGGGCCCGGCAATAGTCGCGGAAATTGTTTACGGCGATAAAAAACTCCCGCATCATGATCACCCAACTGTAGCATCCCCGGTCCGTCAGGGTCAGCCGTCCGTTCCGATAGCGCAGGCTTCCCGTCAGGAGGAACGCCAGGATCTCGAACCAGAGGCAAGCCCAGGGGTTCAGTCCGTATTTGTTCCGCAAATCCCTCAAGTCCAGCCGCGTCCCAAAGAGTTTCATCAGAAAATCATAGCGGAGCTGATCCTTCCGGCTGAAGATTCTGGCCGCCATGAGCGGCAATCCCCCTCTTTCAATTTTATCAATGTATTCAGATATGTCGAATGTATTGGCATAACAGGCGCCACCCAGAAAGCCGATGGAACCGCTGCCCAGGCCGGCATATTCGTCGTAATCAACTATATACTCGTCGATCATGCCATTCTGCCGGGAAAAGCACCACGCGGAGGAAAGCCGGTAGGTAGGGAGCAGGCGCCGAAGGATCCGGTCGTAGTATTCCTCTTCTCGGCCGTAATCTACCTCGCCCAGCTTCTCCGTCACCTGCCGTCGCGTCGAGTCGGAAACCATGAGGGGATAATAGGTCACCTGATCGACGCCAATCCTCATCAGGACATCTAGGTCCCGGGCCAGGATCTCTGGGGTCTGGGAAGGAAAATTGAACATCATATCGGCATTGAGGGTGTCGAAACGGCCGCCGATCGCCGCCAGGCGGGCGGCGACCTCCGCGCCGGAACCGTATTTTTCCAGGCGGTCCACATCCTTCAGGAGACCGTCGTCGAAGCTCTGGACCCCTACGGACAGGCGGTTCACCCCCGCCGACTTTAGAATGTTGAGGCGGTCTTCCGTCAGGTGGTTGGGATTGGTCTCCACCGATATTTCCCGAATGGAAAAGCACTCCCGCGCCCTCTCCAGGGTGGCGGCCAATTCATCGATCATCACCGTCGGCGTCCCACCGCCGACATAAATGCCGGCAAAATCATAACCCCGGTCCCGGTAGAGATGGATCTCCCGCTGTAGGGCATGAAAGTAGCGCCGGCACCGAGTGGCATCGAAGAGGAATCGATTGAAGGAACAGTAAGGACAGAGTTTTTCACAAAAGGGGACGTGGAGGTAAAGCAGGCGGGGCAGCTTTTCCCGGGCCTGGGGCAGCGCCGGCGGGCGACCGTCTTCGAAGCGCAGGGAGCGGGAGAACTCCCGGCGGACGATGGCGGTAATGGTCTGATTGACAATCTTTTGCATATCGTCGAGTCACCTATCAAATCGGCGGCATTTGTTCAAGATTATTCGCCGTCGCGGTTCGTCTTGCATAAATAACCTCCCGGTGGTATAGGTGGGCAGCCCAGCCGTCCATATTAATTACCCTTTCCCACTCCCCTCACGATGAGCGAACGCGGCAGGCGGCAACATATATTATTTATTATGAGAGGCGCGGCACGGCCATGAAAAAAGTCCTGACCATGTGGTCCGACGACCATGTAAATGAAGAAGAAACTCGCATTTTAAGACAACCCTGCGCGGATCTCCCCATCCCCCTGGACGGCGAGGCCCGGAAATCCGTAAAGACCCTCGTCGATGCGTTCCTGGAGAGGAACGACGCCTCGGGACTGGCGGCTCCACAAATCGGTATCTGCAAGAAAATCATTATCTTCCGCAACCGGGGCTTTACCAGGGACGGGGCCTCCGACGGCACCTGGACGAAAAAGGATGTGGAGGTGCTCATCAACCCCCGCCTGACCCAGCAACGGGGCAACCAGGTTATCCTCTCCGAGGGCTGCCTGTCCTGTCCCGACATCAAGGTGGACATCGCCCGCTATCCGGAGATCAAGATCCGGGGCTTCGATATGCACGGCCAGAAGGTAAGCAAACGCTATGTCGATTTCATCGCCCGTATCGTCCAGCACGAGATGGATCACCTCGAGGGCAAAATGATCGTCGATTACGACGAAGGGGCGATCTTCGTCCCCAAAAAGAAACGCGGTTTCTTCGAAAATCTCTTTCAGAATAAATCTGCCTGAAATCAGATCTAAAGAGATGATTTATTTCCATAATACATCCTCAGGAGTTATAAAATCATGAGCCAAGGAGCGAACCCGCCCCCCAGCGATTTCATCCGCGAAATCATCGAGGAGGACCTCAAAACCGGTAAAAACGACGGCGTTGTGGCTGTCCGTTTTCCGCCCGAGCCAAACGGATATATCCATATCGGCCACGCCAAGTCCGTATGCCTTAACTTCGGCATTGCCGCCCAGTACGGCGGCACCTGCAATCTCCGCATGGACGACACGGATCCCGCCGGAGAATCCCTGGAGTTTGTCCAGTCCATCATCGACGACATCCACTGGCTGGGCTTCGACTGGCAGGACCGACTCTATTACGCCTCTGATTACTTCGAACGGCTATACCAGTTCGCCGTGGAATTAATCAAGGCCGGCAAGGCTTACGTGGACAGCATGAGCGCCGACGAGATCCGTGAACACCGGGGCAGCTTCACGGAACCGGGCCGGGAAAGCCCCTGCCGCAACCGCACGATAGCAGAAAATCTGGACATCTTCACACGGATGCGGGCCGGGGAATTCGCCGACGGGGAACACGTCCTCCGGGCCAAGATCGACATGGCCGCCGCCAATATCGTCTTGCGGGACCCCATCATGTACCGCATCAAGAGGGAACCCCACTACCGGACCGGCACCGATTGGGTGATCTACCCCATGTACGATTTCGCCCACTGTCTCTCCGATGCCCTGGAGGGGATCACCTATTCCATCTGCACCCTGGAATTCGAGAACAACCGCCCGCTATATGACTGGTTCGTGGAACAACTGATAACGGGACGACGGCCCCGGCAGATTGAGTTCGCCCGGCTCAACGTCAGTTACACCGTCCTGAGCAAGCGCCGCCTCATCGAACTGGTGGAAAAGAAATACGTCTCCGGCTGGGACGACCCCCGGATGCCCACGGTGGCCGGCATGCGACGCCGGGGTTATACACCGGAGGCGATCAGGAACTTCGCCGCCGCCATCGGCGTGGCCAAAAACGACAATCTCGTGGACATGGATCTGCTGGAACATTGCGTCCGGGAGGACCTGAACGAACGGACGCCTCGAGCCATGGCGATCCTGCGCCCCCTCCGGGTGGTCATCGACAACTATCCGGAAGGACGGATTGAAGCGTTCACCGCCCCCAACCACCCCCAAAAGCCGGAGATGGGAACGCGCACCGTGCCCTTCTCCCGGGTCATCTATATCGAACGCGACGATTTTATGGAAGAGCCGCCGAAGAAGTACCACCGTCTCGGTCCCGGTCGTGAGGTTCGGCTCCGGAACGCCTATGTGATCCGTTTCGAACGGATGGTAAAAAATGAACGGACCGGCACCATAGAAGAGGTCCACTGCACTTACGACCCGGAGACCCGGAGCGGCCCCCCGGCGGACGGCCGGAAGATCCCCGGGGTCATCCACTGGGTGGCGGCGGCGCAGGCCGTCCCGGCGGAGGTGCGGCTTTACGACCGCCTCTTCCGGGTCCCCGAACCGCGGGACGATGATTACACCCGGGATTTGAATCCCGATTCCCTGGTGACCCTTGCCGGCTGCCATCTGGAGGCAAGCCTCAGGGACGCGGCACCGGGGGCGCGGTATCAGTTCGAACGTCTCGGTTATTTCTGCGTGGACACCCGAGACTCGCAACCGGGGAAAACGGTTCTGAACCGTATCGTCCCCCTCCGGGATTCCTGGGCCAAGATCGCCGGCAGCGGCAAATAAGTAACGACAGGTTATCCGTATTTCAGGATGAATCCCTCAAGGATGTTGGATACATCCTCGCAGATATCGGTAGCTTCTTCAATTCTTTCGAGAAGTTCTTTACTCTTGATCAATTCGATGGCGTCTTTTTCCCGTTCGAAAAGCTCCGCCATGGACTCCCGCATTACATGATCAGCCTCGTTTTCCAGGGAATTGATCTCCACGCAGGCATCCAGGATTGTCCGGACGTTCATGCTGCGGTTTCTCATGGCATGAATCGATCTATTCAGGAGGGCAATGGCCCTGTTGAGGATGACCGCGAGTTTTATATGGGCGGGAAGGGGTTCCTTGATCCGGTACAGATTCATCTTGCTGGCTGATTCATCGATCATGTCCATGATGCTGTCCATCTTATTGGCCAGGGAATAGATGTCTTCCCGGTCCAAGGGGGTGATGAAGGTTTTATGGAGATCCTGGTAGATCCGATGGGTGATCACGTCCGCCTGCTGTTCGATCTCTTTGAGCTGGGATATCCTTCCTTTCGAATTCCGGTAGTCTTTCAATATCTCTAAAAAAAGGACGCTTCCTTCCTGGATCTTGCCCGCCAGTTCCTCAAAGTTATCGGAAAACTGCACTTCCTTGGGAAAAAGCTTCATGGCCGTTGCCCCCCTCCCTCACTGTTCACGGATGGATTATAGACAAAATGGTTCGCCCCGTCAATTATGGGCAAAAATCAAAAGGGGTCAACCTTTACCTGGCTAACCCCTCGATATTATTTTGGCTGGGAGACGTGGATTCGAACCACGATTCACGGAGTCAGAGTCCGTTGTCCTGCCGTTGAACGATCTCCCAGAATCGACATCAATGCTTTCTCCACCACCTGGACAGGCCTTGTTGCCTCTATCTTCAAGAGCGGTCGGGAATATAGTGCGATCATTATGTTCTGTCAACTTCTTTTTTTCCGAAGGTATTTGCCGCACCAGGAGGATGAAAGGCAACAGTCATATTTTAACCTTGAAAATCCCCTCGCGATATAGTACCCATATCCCCAAGTCTTTGACCAATGGCGTCGTCGTAAAACCATTAGCCCTAACCATTGCTATTGAAGAAAATCGACATTGCAGTTTTAAGAGGTTTCCATGAAGAAAACACCCCTTTACAATCGCCATGTCGCCCTGGGAGCCCGCATCATCGACTTCGGCGGCTGGGCCATGCCGGTGCAGTACTCCACTGTTATCGAAGAGCATCTGTCGACCCGCAAGGCTGCGGGACTATTCGACATCTGCCATATGGGTGAGATCGACGTCTCTGGACCGGGCGCCGTCGCTTTCTTGCAGCACGTCTTGACCAGGGACCTGACGGGGCAGAAACCCGGTCAGATGAAGTTGAGCGTTCTGGCCAACGAGGCGGGAGGCATCATGGACGATCTCACCGTCTATTTTTTTGGAGAGAACCGCTACCGCCTCGTCACCAACGCCGCCACCAAGGACAAGGATCTCCAGTGGCTCCTCGGGGTCAAGGCGCATGAGGGTTTCACCGAAATGGAAATCGCGGACCGAACGTCCGGCATCGGCAAGCTGGACCTCCAGGGACCTCAGGCCGAGGAGATCCTCCAAGTCCTCGTGCCCGTCAATCTCCACACCCTTAAATTCTATCACTTCCTGGAAACGGATGTGTCCCGCGTCCCTGCCGTGGTGTCCCGAAGCGGCTACACCGGTGAGGACGGCTTTGAAATCTATGTCCCCAGCGAACGGGTGGGGGAAATATGGGACCGCCTCCTCCAGGTGGGGGTGGATTACGGCTTGAAGACCGTCGGCCTGGGGGCCCGGGACACCCTGCGTCTCGAATCGGGGATGATGCTCTACGGCAACGACATGGATGAGACGGTCAATCCCTATGAAGTGGTTTATGGGTGGGTCGTGGACAAGGAAAAAGATTTCATTGGCGCGGCGGCCCTCCGGGAACAGTTCGCCCGGGAGGTAAAGAGAAAACTGGTGGGATTTACCATGAGGGAACGGGGCATCGCCCGCCATGGTTACAAGATCTTCAAGGAGGACCGGGAGGTCGGCGTCGTCACCTCCGGCACCTATTCCCCCACTCTTGGAAAGGCCATCGGGATGGCCTTCGTCCCGTCGGAGCTGGCCAAACCGGGGACCACCTTCGACATCCAGATCCGGAACAACTTCGCCGCCGCCCAGGTAGTCCCCTTGCCGTTCCATAAAAGAGAGCGTTAGCACGTCTTTTTCAATATCTTTATCTGAAAGGAAGAAAGAAGGTTATGTCAAAGATCAATCCCACGGACAGGAGATACTCCCGGGAGCATGAATGGGTCATCGACAACGGCAACGGCACGGCCACCGTCGGCATCACCGATCATGCCCAGGAGCTGCTCACGGATATCGTGTTTGTGGAGCTGCCGGAGATAGGCAAACAGGTCAAACAGATGGAACCAGTGGCCGTCGTGGAATCCGTCAAGTCGGTCTCCGATGTTTACGCACCGGTGAGCGGAGAAGTCACTGAGGCAAACAGGAAACTGGAGCAGAACCCCGAGTTGATAAACGAGGATCCCTACGGCAAGGGCTGGATTGTCCGGCTGAGGATGGACAATCCGGAGGAGTTGCCGGGGCTTATGGAGGCGGCGGACTACGAGGCATTCATCGCCGCGGAGGAACATTGACATAGACGCCCAAGTTCCTGGCGCCCTTGCTTGAGCGGTGGGGAAGCCTGCCGGGACGACCGCTTGCTTCCATGTCACCCGGTTTTATAGGGTGAGAAGAGGAGTATTAACCACACAAAACCATAAGGGATAAAACGATGGATTACGTTCCCCACACCCCGGCGGACGAGCAACGGATGAAAGAGGCAATCGGCATCGCCGTTCTCGACGATTTGTTTACGGATATCCCCCCCCGCTTCCGCCTCAGGGACGCCCTGGCCCTTCCCCCCGGCATTCCGGAACTGGAATTGGCGGCGCTCATGACGGACCTCAGCGCGCGGAACCGCCTCCCCGCCCTCACCCTCATGGGGGCCGGGTCCTACCGGCACTGGCTCCCCGCCGTCGTGGGCCATGTCATTTCCCGTTCGGAATTCTATACCGCCTACACCCCTTACCAGGCGGAGATCAGCCAGGGTATCCTCCAAGCGATCTACGAATACCAGACCATGATCGCCGGGCTGACGGGGATGCAGGTCGCCAACGCCTCCATGTACGACGGGGCCACGGCGATGGCGGAGGCCGCCGTCCTCGCCGCCAAGACGCTGAACCGGCCAAAGCTGGTCGTGGCAAGATCCGTCCATCCCGAATACCGGCAGGTCGTCCGGACCTACGCCTGGGCCAACGGTTATGAGGTTGTGGAAACGCCGTACCTGTCCACGGGTCAGGCGGATCTCGACGTCCTGGGCCGAACCGTGGACCGGGACACAGCCGCCGTCCTGATCCAGAGCCCCAATTTCTTCGGCGTCATCGAGGATATAGCCCCCATGGCGGCCATCACCCACGCGCCGGGGGCCTTACTGGTGGCGGGCTTCACCGAGGCGACCTCCCTGGGAATCCTCAGGCCCGCCGGCGCCCTGGGGGCGGATTTCGTCGTCGGCGAAGGTCAGGCCTTCGGCAATCCCCTCAATTACGGCGGACCCTACCTGGGGATCTTCGCTGCCGCGGAAAAGTTTCTCCGCAAGATCCCCGGACGTCTCGCCGGGGCTACGGTGGATAAGGAAGGGAAGCGGGGCTTCGTCCTCACCCTCCAGACCCGGGAGCAGCACATCCGCCGGGAACGGGCCACCTCCAACATCTGTACCAATGAGGCCCTCTGCGCCCTCGCCGCCGCTGTCTATCTGGTCTGCCTGGGGAAAAACCTCAAGGAACTGGCGGAGTTGAATATCAGGAACGCCCAATATCTGCGCGCCCGACTCCTGGAGTTACCCGGCTTCGCCCCGGCCTTCTCCGGACCGGTTTACAACGAATTCGCCATCCGCTGCCCTGATCCGGCCGCCGTCAACAGGAAGCTCCAGACCGCCGGCATCATCGGCGGCTATGAACTGGGCCGGGACTACCCGGACCTGGCGGACGGACTCATCTTCTGCGCCACAGAGCTGCCAACCAAAGCAGACATGGATCAAGCAATTAATATCATAAGAGATTAACGAGAACCATTTAATGGTTCCAAGCTGCCGATCCGGTTCATCAGACAGCAATCATAATGCAGCAAAAGGAAGGAAGGATCAATTATGGAAGACAAAAAAGATGCAAAAAAACTCTCCATGGCCAGCACCAAACAGGAAATGCTGTCGGCCTACAACATGTTGCTAAAACAAACTCAGGAAAAACAGGAGGCGGAACTGAAGCCGGAAAAAAAGATCGAGGAGAAAAAAACGAAAGAAGCCGTACAGACCGCCGAATCTCTCACGGCGGAAGGCGTTTCCCGGGAAATCAACAATCTGAAGATCGACATTGGCAAAATGCTTACCCAGATCGCCGATCGCCTCGATACGGAAGTCAACAAATTTGCCGCTGTCCAGCAGGCAATCGCCGCCAAGGAACGGGAAATCCAGGAACTCTATGACATAGAAAAGGCGGCGGCAACCCTCGCGGCCCTCATTGAGGCGCAAAACGCCAAACGTATTGAGTTCGATATGGAAATGGCAAAGAAAAAGGAAGAATTGAAGGAGGAAATCGACGCCACCCGTGCGGAATGGCGGAAAGAAAAGGAAGAGTACGAGGCCGCCGTCAAAGAGCGGGAAGCCGCCGATAAAAAGAAACAGACCCGGGACAAGGAGGAGTTCGACTATAACTTCAAGCGGGAACAACAGTTGGCCAAAGATCGTTTCGAGTATGAAAACGCCAAGCTGGAAAAGGAAATCAAGGCAAAAAAGGAACAGGCCGACCGGGAATTGAAGGTCCGGGAGCAGGCCGTCGCGGAGCGCGAGGAGGAGTTGACGGACCTGAGAAAACGGGCCGCCACCTTCCCCAAGGAGATGGAAACGGCGGTTAACAGGGCCGTAAAAGAGGTCACGGACCGGTTGACGCTGGAAACGAAAAGCCGGGAGGAAATCCATAAGAAAGAATACGAAGGGGAGCGGAACGTCCTGAAAACCAGGATCGAAGCGTTGGAGAAGATCGTCAAGGAGCAGGGCGATTACATCGCCAAGATAACCCAGCAACTGGAAGCGGCCTATCAGAAGGTCCAGGACATCGCCGTGAAGACCGTGGAGGGGGCCTCGGACGCAAAGTCCCTGGCCAACCTTCAACAGTTCCTGGGCGATCAGATGCGCAAGGGCGGGACGGAAAAATAAGGGCAACGAATACGAGGACTTTAGAAATAGGATCATCGCATTGACGGGCATCCCCGATAACTGACGACACATTCACGTTAAACATAACCAAATTTTATTTTTTGATTTTTTTAACTATTTACAGAAAGCTATGCGGACATAAAGATGCAACAACGCTTTAACAGCCATGTCCCGTTTTATCACAAAAATGAAAATGGGCATATTGAGGAGTTTTTCACATAAACAGGGAGGCGAAGACAATGGGATTTTATGAATTGCAGGATATCGCCGGCCGGGAAATCGTCCCGGGGTTCACCGCCCGGTTCGTTCATTCCGAGCGCATGACTTTTTCCTACTGGGAGGTCAAGGCCGGGGCGGTTCTCCCGGAACACAGCCACCCCCACGAGCAGGTGGCCAACCTCCTTACCGGCAAGTTCGAAATGACGATTGCCGGCGAGACCCGCATTCTCGCGTCGGGCATGGTGGCGGTGATCCCCCCGGAGGCCAAGCACAGCGGCCGGGCCCTGGCGGATTGCTACATCTTGGATGTGTTCTATCCGATCCGCGATGACTACCGCTGAAATGGCAGCTGAAAATGAGGACCGCGGCTGGGCTGGAGAAGGAGGGATAAAAGATGGATTTGATATTTGAGAAGAGTCGTCCCGGACGACAGGGTTGTGCCATTCCCGCCGGGGACGTACCCGCCGTAAATCCGCGGGAGGTCATTCCTCCGTCCCTGCTCCGGGACGAGCTGCCCCTGCCGGAGGTCGCCGAGGTGGATCTGATCCGCCACTATACGGCCCTCTCAAGGCGCAACTTCGGCGTCGATGTGGGTTTCTACCCCCTAGGCTCCTGCACGATGAAATACAACCCCAAGATCAACGAGGACGTGGCCAAGTTCCCCGGCTTCACCGGCCTGCATCCTTACGCCCCCGTCGCCTTTTCCCAGGGCAGCCTCCAACTCATGTATGAATTGAGACAATATCTGAGCGAGATCTTCGGGATGGCGGATTTCACCCTCCAGCCCGCCGCCGGCGCCCACGGGGAGCTTACCGGCATCATGATCTTTAAAAAATACTTCGAGAAGACGGGGGAGAAAAGGACGAAAATCCTCATCCCCGATGCCGCCCACGGCACCAATCCCGCCTCGGGGGCCCTCTGCGGCTACCGGACCTTGACGGTACGCTCCAATGCCGACGGCGGCGTGGACATCGATCATCTCGCCTCCCTCATGTCCGATGATACGGCTGGCCTCATGCTGACCAATCCCAACACCCTGGGGCTTTTCGAGCGGAACATAGAGAAAGTATCCGATATCATTCACAATAAAGGCGGGCTCCTCTATGGTGACGGCGCCAACGCCAACGCCTTCCTCGGCAAGGTCCGCCCCGGAGATCTGGGCTTCGACGTCATTCAGTTGAATCTGCACAAGACATTTTCCACCCCTCACGGCTGCGGTGGTCCGGGGAGCGGTCCCGTGGGTGTGGGTAAAAAACTCGTGGATTTCCTGACTATTCCCCGGGTGATCAAGACCGATGAAGGCTTTGCCTGGTCCTCCGAATACCCCGACGCCATCGGCCGGGTCCGGACCTTCTTCGGCAACTTCAACGTCATGGTCAAGGCCTATGCCTATATCCGCACCCTGGGGCCGGCGGGGCTGAAGCGGGCCGCTGAAATCGCCGTCCTGAACGCCAATTACATCAAGGCGCGCCTGCAACCCTATTACGATCTTTCTTTCGACCGGCCCTGCATGCACGAGTGCGTATTTTCCGGCACCCGCCAGGTCAGGGAAAGCGGGGTCCATACCTCGGATATCGCCAAGCGCCTCCTTGACTACGGCTACCACCCCCCGACGATCTACTTCCCCCTCATTGCCCCCGAGGCAATTATGATCGAGCCCAACGAAACGGAAAGCATCGAAATCCTGGACGCCTTCTGCGACGCCATGATCCAAATCGCCTCCGAGGCGCGGGAAACCCCCAAAGTAGTTAAAAGCGCCCCCCTGACCACCCCCGTGAAGCGCCTCGACGAGGTGAAGGCGGCCCGGGAACCGAATGTTTGCTGGAAAGGGTAAACCTCATGAAAGCTCATAGTTCGCATAGCATGATTACTTCATAGGTCACGTTATACCGGAACTGGCCACTAAATTCTCCAAGCTCATTTGTGACATTCCCAAAATGCGCGACTCATACTCTGAATTCCATCATCATCTTTATGAGACGTCTTCCCCTGGGTCAGCCGAACCAGGTGATTGAAGCAAGCATGCGGCATCACAAACACAAAAATATCTATATAATCAAGATATATGGCACATAATGATTTCTCCACTATTCGTCCGGCAAGTCTCACGGATCAATCCCCAACTATCTGGGCAATGGTAGCTCACGAAACCGGCTTGTATCATTTTGTGGTCTAACGAAGGTGAGATTTGATGTCTTAAACGGTATGCATCGACATCATATAGCGATAAATACCGCAATCAGACTATAGCCTTAGCCTCAAGGCGAGGACTTTTCTCCCTATCCCATAGGGGAATAAAAATTCGTGGAATGTAAATAATGGCAACTCGGTGACTGGAATCCCCGATAAAGTGAACTCATAAAGAATGTTCTCTCATGCGAAATAAAAACCTCAAGTCTATGAAAAGCATGATTTTTTTAGGAATGCCCTTACTGCCGCACGTCATGATCTGCGTCTTTATCCTTTTATTACCCGGCGAGGTTTTCGGTCAAACCGCCACGGCTTTTAGTCCCGATGATCCTTATTTTTTCTACAATCAGGAAAAAAGACCGGATTATCCGGGCCAGTGGCATCTGGAGAATAATGCCAAAGCCATCGAGGGAAAGACAAACGCCGGCGTCGATGCCGGGCTCCGGGGGGCGTGGAAGCTCGGATACACGGGCAAGGGGGTGGTCATCGGCGTCCTGGACGACGGCGTGGAGGGAAGCCACGAGGACATCAAGGAAAATTACAGCAAGGCGTTGAGCCGCACCTTTCTGGACGAGCAGATCCTAGCTCCCACGGGGCCAAGATACCTCGGGGACAACCACGGGACATCCGTGGCGGGCGTGGCCGCCGCCCGGGGCGGCAACGGCATCGGCGGCACCGGTGCCGCCCCGTATGCCACCCTCGCGGATCTCCGGGTTTTAGGCGACAGCGTCAGTTCGACGGACTATATGAAGGCCTACCTGTGGAAAAGCGGCGTAGAGAAGGTGGACGACAAACTGGTGATCAAGAGGGAGGCGGAGATCCAGGTCAAGAATCACAGCTACCACCGGCAAGACTTTTGGACGCAAGGCGACGACGCCGTCGGGAAGGTGCTCAAGCAGACGGCATTGAACGACGTCATTCATGTCTGGGCGGCGGGCAATGAACGGGGAAAGATAGATGAAGATTCGGGGAAAAACAGGGATCTCAACAGCAGTTATGTCCTTACCGTGGGCGCCCTGGGGAGCGACGGGAAATTTTCCGATTACAGCAGTTATGGCGCCAATGTCTTTGTTGCCGCCCCCTCGAACCGGACCGACGGCACCGGGCTGGGGATCATAACCACGGATAGAACGGGGGCCGATTTCGGTTACAACCGCTATTCCAAGGACAAGAATCCCAAGGGCGATGATGGAGATGTGTTTCCCGATATGAATTATGTCAGCGATTTCGGGGGAACTTCTTCCGCCACGCCCCTGGTCTCCGGCATTATGGCCCTGGGCAAGGAATTGAACAAAAATATGGATGTCCGCATGGCGAAGCACGTCCTGGTCCAAACCAGTACCCGGGTTGACCCCGACGATAACAGCGCCACGGGCGGCTGGGTGAAAAACGGGGCGGGGAATTGGTTCAATCCCAATTACGGTTTCGGCAACATCAACGCCGGCAAGTTCGTGGAGAGGCTAAAGACCGTCAAGGGGGTCACGAACCAGACCTCAGCCGTATCAGGGACTCAGACCGTCAACAAGCCGATCGAATATATCGACGGCAGCGGCAATGGCGGGACGAAGCAGTCCTTCACTTTTTCGGCAACGGAACTGCCTGACAAGCTGCGACAGCCCCTCGAGGGGGTGGAGGTGAATCTCAACTTCACCCATTCAAGCCGGGGCGACCTGACGGCAAACATTGTCTCCCCATATACGACGAAAAGCCGCCTCTTCAACGCCACTACCCACTTTACCGATCCAAAGCAGCAAGACGACAAAAGTGTCACCGATTTTTCCTGGACTTTTCTCAGTAATGCCTTTTGGGGAGAGGACCCCCTCGGTGGAAAGGACAAAACCAGCGGCAGTTGGGATATCATCATGGGGGACAAGGTAAAAAAGGACAGTGACAAGCTGGGGACATGGAACAGTTACAACCTTACCCTGTTGATGGGGGAGCTGATCTTCAGCGACTCGGGCACGACAACGCAGGCCAAGGACATCAAGGCCAGGTCCCTGTCCTTGAAAAGCACCGATGAGAGCTTCATCAATCCGGAAGGCAAAAAGCTCGAAGTCAGCGAGAGGATCGAGGTGACCGGCGGGGAGTTGACCGCCAACGGGCAGGTAAAAATGGTCCGGCCCGATCCGGATGACGACGGCAGCGACGAAGAAGGGGGGGAGTTTATCCTCGATGGCGGCATAGTCTCGGGGACAGGGGTTATCGAGGCCCCCTACGGTTTTTACCACTCGCAAGGCACGATCAAGCCGGGCAATTCCATCGGCACCCTCACCCTGAACACCCCTGACGCTAAGGGAGACTATTACCAGGAACCCGAGGCCAAACTCCTTATCGAGGTAGCCTCCCCGACCAGCAACGACCTGCTGGCCGTCAACGGTGCCGCCGATCTCCAGGGCATCCTCGAAACCTCCTGGACGGGGGGATATATCCCCGCCGCGCGGACCAAATTCGGCAATATCCTTACCGCCTCCTCGGGAGTGACGGGCCGCTTTTCCCGCCTCCTCACGAATATAACCCCCACGGTCCTCTTCAAGCCCCAGTACGACCTCCCCAACCAGATTTATCTCCTGGTGGAACGGGATTACAACAACGAGAACCTCCTGCCCTATCTTACGGCCAATCAGCGGGCCGTGGGCGCCATGCTCAATTCCGTGGGCAACACGGCCGCGGGTGATCTCGATACGGTTTTGGGAAAGCTCGACGCCCTGGGCACTTACAGGCAGGCCGCCGCCGCCATGGATCAGATCGCCCCCCGGGGAGACATGACATCGGTGTTGGTGACCCAGAATGATGCCCGCCTTCAGACGGCCAACATCTCCGCCCGGCTCCAGGATATCCGCAGCGGCGTTCAGGGTGTGAGTCTGCGGGGGCTGAACATCATGATCGAAGAGAACGACGATTTGAATCGTTATGGGAAGCCCGTCTTGTTGGCCTTCAACGGCGACGCCCTGCCCGAGGGATTCCGGTTGGAAGGCAACGACAACTGGGGGATATTCGCCACGGGGAACGGCACGACGGGAAACATCAAGAATGCCTCCGCCCAGGGAGACAGTTCCTTTCGGAATGTGGGCATTACCGCCGGTGTTGACTACCGCTTCACAAGGAATCTGACCGTCGGCCTCATGGGGGGGTACGGCAGAACGAGGAGCGATCTCGATAATCTCGGCAGCACCGCCGTGATCGGCACATACACCCTGGGCGTTTACGGAACATATAGCCGCAAGGGCTTTTATGTGGACGGTTTGGCCAATTACGGCTGGAGCAACACCGACAAGGACCGTCGCATCGTTTATCCCGGAGTTGACCGCACCGCTGCCTCGGACCAGCGGGGATCCACCTGGACTTTCAGCGGCGGTGCCGGCTATGACTTCACCCTCGGCAACTGGGTCCTTACCCCCAAGGCGACCCTGGATTATCTTCACTTGACAACGGATGATTATACGGAGTCCGGGGCGGGTGCCCTCGATCTGCGGGTAAACGGCGAAAAGACAAAGATGCTTCTGGGACAGGTCGGCGGCAATGTGACCTATGTCTGGAGATTGGACAAAATGACCGTTTTGCCCCGCCTGTGGGCGATGTATGGCCGGGAATTCAACGCCGATGAGCAGGTGGGAACCACGGCCAGGCTGGTGATGGGCAGCGCCGCCTTTACCGTATATGCCGTCCCGCCGGACCGGGACTTCGCCAACATCGGCGGCGGCATCGCGGCGATTCTTCCCAAGGGAGCGTCCCTCTCCTTGAACGTCTCCGGCCAGGTGGGACAGAGCAACTACTCCGCCTATAACCTCAACCTCGGCGTGAGAATCCCCTTCTGAGAACCGGCGGACATATGTGGATGGGATGATTTTTCCTTGTCAATGCCTTGACCAAAATGCATGCCGGACAAGACCAACAGTTTCCGGTCATCCGTCCAGGCCGCCGGCTTCCCCGCTATCGAGGGCCCAGATCCAGTCGCCGTTCTTATGGCGCATCCGGGCCTCGCACTCATAGTATGGCAGCTATTCTCAGAAATGCCTTTTCAACACAATCTCCTGACTCCTTGAGATCATCGGAATAGGTGGGATCAACTTCAGACAGCAAAATCCCGTCTCCCAGGACCCACCCGCCTTTGCCGCAGCAGGAACTTGCATCAGGGATTGCATATGAATGAAAACGAAGGTTGACAATATCGACAAATAGAGGCAGTCTTCATACCCCAAGGATTTAACGGATCAGCCCGGAAGCGGTATGTCCATAGAAATGTTGAAATCATGATGAAAAAACAAAAAAGAATCGGCCCAAGCCATTTCCAAAATCAGGTGAAAAAATGATGAAGAACGTTATTTTCCTCTCCAAAGAGGAACTGCTGGAACGACTCTGGCAGGCGGACCCCAAGATCAAGAAGATCCTCAGGGATTCCAAGCACATCGAGGAGGCACGCCATCTGCTTTTCGACTACTTCAACTACCTGAACCGCTCCATGTTCAACATGAAGCCCGACACCTATTATTCAGATATGAACATCACGGAAAAACGCAACGCCCGGGAGTGCATCCGGGTCTTTTCCAACACCGTTCGCACGGAAAACGAACACCTCACCCATGCCTCTCCTCTGCAGCTTCTCTACGACCTGGCCCATGACCCCGATACGGCCCTGCCCCTGGCGAGTGAGGCCTTTCTCTGCGAATATCTCGCCTTCTTCCGGGGCATCACGGGCAAGTCGGGAAAACATTCCAAGAGCCAAGACCTCTTCCAGATGAAGGACGGCCGGGAGGCGGCCCTACTCCGTTCCGCCCAACTCGACGAGTACGCCGCGATGATCCGACGATTTTTCCGCCGCTACCGCACGGGGTTCGACCGCACCGTGGTCAAGCGCCGGAAAAGCATGAAGAAAGAGATCCTCGCCCACTTCAGCGCCACCGAGGATGACTGGCGGGACTACATGTGGCACCTCAAGCACATCGTCAAGAATCTGGAGACGCTGGCCGCTATCGTCTCCCTGGACAAGGACGAAGAGGCGGGGATGAAGACGGCGAAGGAATACGGAATCCCCGTGGAGATCACCCCCTACTACCTGTCGCTGTTCAACAAGGACGGCCGCACGGAATACGACCGCCAGGTCCGGGCCCAGGTCATCCCCAGCGCCGCCTACTGCCGGTCCGTGGCGGAAAGCCGGGCCAAAGGCTTCGACATGGACTTCATGGGAGAGAAGTCCACAAGTCCCATAGACGGGATCACCCGGCGTTATCCGGAGATCGTCATTCTGAAGCCCTTCAACGCCTGCCCCCAGATCTGCGTATACTGCCAGCGGAACTGGGAAATCAAGAGCATCGACGATGAGGTGCAGATGAGCCGGGAAAAGGTCCGGGAAGCCATCGCCTGGATCGCCGATCATGAAAGCATCACCGAGGTACTGGTCACGGGCGGCGATCCCCTGACCCTGAAGAACGACTACCTGGACAATCTCCTGGGGGAAATAGCTGCCATCAAGCATGTGGACCGGATCCGTATCGGCACCCGAGTCCCGGTGACGCTTCCGTTCCGGATCAACGACGGATTTCTCGCGGTCCTGGCCAAATACCACGAATGGGGGAAACGGGAGATCGCCATCGTCACCCATTTCGAGCATCCCACTGAGATGACGGAGGAAGCGCTTGAGGTCATCAAGAAGCTCAAGAACGCCGGCATCAACATTTACAACCAGCAGGTCTTCACCTACTTCAACAGCCGGAAGTTCGAGACCTGTCTCCTGCGCCGGGTCCTGAAACTCTGCGGCGTGGACCCGTACTACTCCTTCAGCACCAAGGGCAAGGAAGAGACCGTGGATTTCCGGGTCCCCATCGCTCGGATCGAGCAGGAACGGACGGAGGAAGCCCGGCTCCTCCCCGGTCTGATCCGGACGGACGAGCCGGTCTTCAACCTTCCCCGGCTGGGGAAGTCCCAACTGAAGGCCTGGCAGGATCATGAGGTGATCATGATCCACCCTGACGGCCGGCGGGTTTATCGTTTTTACTCTTGGGAGGTGCGCCTGGTGACGGCCCGGGATTACCTCTACACGGACATCCCCATATACGACTACCTGAAGCGTCTCGACGCCGATGGGGAAAATGTGGCTGATTACAGCACAATCTGGTACTACTTCTAACCCCGTGCCGAGATCGGGGACCACGTAATGAGAAAAACAAGGGGAAATAATGATACCCCCATAAAAAGTCGCAAATGACCCTCCCTTTAAAGGGGAGTGTCGAGGTGGGCGATATGGTTCTTGTTCCCTGTAGCTCCCTCCCCTTCAAGGGGAGGGTCGGGGTGGGGATGGGTTTAATCCTCCCTCCTGCCATTACCAATCTTTACCCCATTCCCCTCCTAACTTCCCCCTTGCAGGGGGAGGAAGAAAATCACTTTTTGCTAGGGCATCATATTTATACGGGAGAAAAGACAGTTATGGACAAGTTGTATCTATCCGAAACCGACAAGAAAATCGGCGGCGTCTGCGGCGGCATAGGGGAGTTTTTCGGCAAGGATGCCACCCTGTTCCGGATCCTCTTCATCCTTTTGATCCTGTTTTCCTTCGGAGTTGGCGTCATCGCCTACCTCGCCATGTGGCTGGTGATCCCCAAGCGGCCGCAAATGTGAGGGATAAGGAGATCATCATGCGGCCACAGCAGAGAAGCGCCGGCTTGACCAGCCCCCGCAACGGGTTCCCGCCGCCGGAGAGGAAGCAGTGGTGAAAGAAGCAAGGAGTCTTCCGGAGGCGGAAGGCGGGGAATACCTGCGCAAGCCCCCCTGGCTGAAAGTAAGACTGCCCGGCACGAAAGGGTTCAGCCGCGTCCGGGATACCCTAACCCGCCACGGCCTCCATTCCATCTGCCAGGAGGCCCGGTGCCCTAACATGGCGGAATGTTTCCAGGACGGCACGGCCACCTTCCTCCTAATGGGCGACGTCTGCACCCGCAATTGCCGCTATTGCAACGTCAAACACGGAGTCCCCGGCCCGGTCGATCCCGGAGAGATTCCGCGCCTTGTGGCGGCCGTAGAATATCTGAACCTGAAGTACGCCGTCCTCACCTCCGTCACCCGGGACGACCTTTACGACGGCGGCGCCGCAGTCTTTGCCAACGCTGTTACGTCCCTGCGGGCGGCGCTTCCTGCTATCCGTATCGAGGTCCTCATCCCCGATTTTCAGGGTCATAAAGAGGATCTTGAGAAAGTGATCGCCGCCGGACCCGACATGATCAACCACAATATAGAGGTGGTGCCCTCTCTGTTCACCGATCTGCGCCCCCAGGGCAACTATGCGCAGTCCCTGGAAATCCTCCGGCACCTCAGCAGGGGAAAGACGGCTTCGTGCTCCAAATCAGGCTTCATGATCGGTTTTGGGGAAACCGGGGAGGACATCCGGCGGCTCCTGGCGGATCTTGCCGCCGTCCGCTGCCAGGCGGTGACAGTGGGACAGTACCTGCAGCCGACGCGGTGCCACGCCCCAGTCCGGAAGTACTACCACCCCGATGAGTTCGCCGCCATTCGGGAAGAGGCCCTGGCGCTGGGCATTCCCCACGTCGAGGCGGGGCCCATGGTCCGGAGTTCGTATCATGCCGGTGCGGCGGCGCTCTGATCGCCGCCCCGGGACATTGCCGGGAAAATAATTTTGCACCCACGGCAGGTGCAAAGGATCATGGACGCCATAACCTACCGTAACCGTTGAGATAGCTTGCATAATGCCCCATTCTGCCGTTCCCGCACACACGGGAATCCAGGGGATTTCCATTCCGGCAAAGGCAGACGCAAAGTCATTCCCGTACTTGCGGCAAGAAATTATTATATAAAGGTGAGGAAAACTATTAGTGAATGTAGAAACGAATATTCAAGTGGAAAAGAGGGGTTGTCATGTCAATGGAAAGTTTTGACCTGATCGTTATCGGTGGGGGCCCCGGCGGTCATGCGGTGGCGGAAGAGGCGGCCCTTCAGGGTGCCCGAGTCTGCATCATCGAGCGGAACGGCTGGGGGGGGACGTGCACCCACCGGGGCTGTGTCCCCACCAAGGCGCTGCTTGTCTGCAGCAGACATTACGTGGACCTGAAGAAGATTAAGCGCTTCGGGATCTCCCTGGGTGAGGCGGGCTTCGATTACGCCGTCATTCGGCGCCACCGGGACCAGATGACCAGGATCTCCGCCCTGGGGGTGGAAAAAACCCTGCAAGCAGCCGGAGTAACCATGAGAAACGGGTACGGCCGCATCCTGTCTTCGGGAAAGGTCCAGTGGACAAGCGCCACCGGGGAAAGCGAAACCCTGGCGGCATCGCATCTGGTCATCGCCTGGGGCTCAGAGCCCTCCCTGCCTCCGTTCCTGCTCCCGAAACAGGACATTGACGGTAGGGAATCACCGGCGTCCCGTCGTGGAACCTCCTCTCGTAGCGAAGCGCTAATTTCAGAAAGCGGGGCATTGTCTTCAGTTGCGGCGGCATCTGCAAACGACGGGCGGCGATCACCAGACGACGTACCCGGCCGGATTCCGGGAAGAGTCCTGACTTCCGATGCCTTCCTCCAGCTTGCGGCGTTGCCGCAAAGCGTTGTCATCATCGGCGGAAGCGTCATCGGGGTCGAATTCGCCACATTCCTTGCCGAGGTGGGCACAAAAGTGGAAATCGTGGAAATTCTTCCCAGCATTCTCCCCTATGAGGAAGAGGAGGCGGCGGAGTTCCTGGCCAGGGAACTGCAAAAGATGGGCATCAAAATCCACACGGCGCTGTCGGTCGGCTCGCTGGAGGAAAAGGGAGGCGGAGTCATCGTTGGCGGTGATCGGGACGGGAACAGGTTGGAATTAGAGGCGGAATACGCCCTGGTCTGCACGGGGCGACGGCCGCGGATCGACGAGGAGTCGCTGCGGGAGATGGATATCCGGTACGACCGGCGCGGCATCGCCGTCAATGAACACCAGGAAACCAATATCGCCGGGATCTATGCCATCGGGGATGTCACCGGCGGTATCATGCTCGCCCATCGGGCCCAGCAGCAGGGGCGCGCCCTCGCCAGTCGCCTCTTCGGTGACGGTACGGTGGTATATCGCGAGGAGATGGTCCCCTCCGTAACCTACACCCATCCCCCCATCGCCCGCATCGGCCTCACGGAGCGGCAGGCCAGGGAGAATGGCTGGAACGTAGAGATACGCCGCACCGACTACGGTGTCAACATCATGGCCCGCACGGAACTGGCGGGTCCGGGCTTCGCCAAGTTCATCTTCCACGCAGGCCGCCTCGTTGGTGCCACCATCGCCGGGGAAGGTGCTCCGGACCTCATCGCCGCCCTGACGCTCGCCATGACCGTCGGCGCCGATTTGAAAACCCTCCGGGGATGGATACTCCCTCACCCGACCCTTTCCGAGGTCTTGCGTCTGTAATGTCCTCGGGTTGATTTAGCTGTCCCTTTTTTCCCTGATAAAGTCCTCGAGCATCTGGTAGGCGTCTTCGTCGAAAAACTGCCGAGGAGGATGCTTCATGAAATAAGCGGAAGGAGAGAACAGCACCCCCCCCTTCCCCCTGTCGAGGGCCAGCTTGCAACACCGGATGGCATCGATGATGACGCCTCCGGAATTGGGGGAATCTTCCACGGAAAGACGCATTTCCAGATTCATGGGGATGTTGCCGAAGATCTTCCCCTCCATGCGGAGGAAACAGACCTTGTTGTCCTTCTGCCAGGGCACCCAATCGCTGGGACCGATATGGATGTTTTCGCTCTCGAGGCGCTTTTTGGTCTGAGACTGCACGGCTTCGGTCTTGGATTCCTTCTTGGATTGCAGTCGACTGCGGTCAAGCATGTTGAGAAAGTCGGTATTGCCGCCGGTGTTCAACTGGTAAGTCTTCTCGAGTTTGACGCCCCGGGCCTGGAAAAGATGGGTCATGACCCGGTGGATAACAGTGGCGCCCATCTGGGATTTGACGTCGTCGCCGATAATCGGCAGATTCCGCTCTGTAAAACGGCGGGCCCACCGGGTATCGCTGGCAATGAACACGGGAATGCAATTAATGAAGGCTACTCCCGCCGCCAGGGCGCATTCTGCATAGTAGCGGGACGCCTTTTCCGACCCCACCGGCAGGTAATTGATGAGGATTTCCGCCCCCGTTCGCTTCAGTTCGGCAACGATATCCTTTTTCGTCGCCTCTTTCCGTCTGGCCGGAACAAAGGTGTATTTGTCCTCATGATCGTTCATATGATCGGCCATGCCGTCCAGAATCCTTCCCATATGGACGATGACACCGGCGGCGGGGATATGGGGATTGAAAACCGTAGTGCAATTGGGAAGCTGGAAGACGGCTTCGGATACGTCCCGACCTACTTTTCGCTCGTCGATGTCGAAGGCGGCCACAACTTCGATATCACCCGGACGATACTGGCCGATTTGCCAGTGCATCAGGCCGATGAGTTCTTGGGGCGATTTATCTTTGTAATATTCAATCCCCTGGATCAGCGCTGAGGCGCAGTTGCCGATTCCGATCAGAGCGATTCTGATTTTATTCATCCCCGTTTCCATATCCCCCTCGCCTGTTCTTGTCCCTGATCCCATATAACTTGGGATTGTCAGGTGTCAAGGGAAAAACGCCGGAGAGCCATAACGCAATATGCCAACCTTTCAAAACGATGGCCTTAATCTCTGCACCGGCAAACTATTCCGCGTGATTTTCCGGAGCGTCCGCTTCCGCTTGCGGACCACATTGCCGCCGTCCCTTTGCCTCACGATGAAACCGAGCCGAAAAGGAAGAGAGAAAAGACAAGTTACGGACCTTTTTCTTTGCCATCGAGGGTGGTTTGTGATAGCGAGATAGAGTTTGAAAAAAGCATGCAGATAGAAAATGACGGACCAAGAACAAAAAGAAGGAAAAATCTCCATAATCCTCACCCCCGACACGGAGGGGATAAAAAAGGTGTTCGGCGTCCCGGCGGCGCGGCGGCTTGCCCTCCTGTGCACCCAAATCGGATTCGGTGAAATCCATATCGTTGGCGGTACGGATCATTTCAAGGAGCTGTTGTCCGATCTGGCCGCACCAGATGGTTTCCATCCAGTGGGAGACCCGGGGGAACTGGACGATGCGGCCAACGCCATCCTGGCGAGCCATCCGCGTCCGGAGGGAGGAAAGATCCTCGTCATGAGGGCCGATTTGGTTGTCGATAAGGCCAATCTGCAAAATCTGGCGCAGATGGGCGAGGAACCGCAAATCCCCTGTCTCGAATCCGACGGGAGTGGGGCAAGGATATTCCTGAGCTCTTACCGGAACCTCGCCGCCGTAATGAAGCAAGCCTGGACATTGGGCGGCAACAGCGGTGATACCTGTTCAGAATTCTCTATCCTCAGTGGTAAAAACGGACTTCCCTGCCGCCTGAAGGGCGCCGGAAACGGCAAAAACGCAGAACGCAAGCTGGTCGACGCCATCAGGGCCCAGACCAAGGCCACGGATGGATTCATGTCCCGGCATGTGAGCAGGCATATCTCCCTAATGATGAGCACCCGGCTGGCCCTGACCCGAGTGACCCCCAACCAGGTGACCCTGGTGGGGGCGGGAATCGGACTGCTGGGCGCGTTTTTTATCGCCCAGGGCGGCTATTGGCACCAGCTTGCCGGCTGTCTCCTCTTTCTGTTCTGCATCATAATCGACGGCATAGACGGAGAAATAGCGCGCATGAAACTCCAGGAAAGCGAGTTCGGCCACAAGCTTGACATCGTCACCGACAACATCGTCCATGTGGCGATCTTCTCCGGTCTGGCCGCGGGGTGTTACCGGCAGACGGGGGATCATCTCTATATTCAGCTCCTCGCCGTCCTTTTGGGAGGGTTCGCGCTGTGCGGCGCGGTAGTGTATCTGCGCCTCCTCAAACCGGAGGTGGAATCTTTCCGATCCCCCGCCCTGGGGCGGCTCCTGACCATGATGAGCAACCGTGATTTTGCCTACCTGATGGTCCTGCTTGCCGCGGTGGGGAGGTTGAACTGGTTCCTTATCGGGGCGGCCTTCGGCAGCTATATCTTCGCCGCCGCGCTCTGGATGGCGACGGGCGCCGAAAAGAATGTCTCGGCGGCAGCCCGAACCGATTCGGAAATGCCGACCCGTTGAGAAAACGAAGGTTGACGACCCTGGCCATGGGAAAGAAACTCCTCATCATCCAACCGTCCCACTACCGGAGCCGCTCCGAACGGACGGTGGTCAAGATTGACAAGCGCAAGGTCGTCCCACTCACCCTGCCTTATCTGGCGGCGCTCACCCCCGCCGACTGGGAGGTGAAGCTCTTGGACGAGCAGCTCGACGGAATAGACTTCGCCGCCCCGGCCGATCTGGTGGCCATTACGGTCTGGACGATCAATTCCCTCCGGGCTTACGACATCGCCGACCGTTTCCGACAGCGGGGTTTGCCCGTCATCATGGGAGGCCCCCACATGTCCTTCCACGGCGACGAGGCGTCCGAACACTGCGACGCCGTGGGCATCGGCGAAGGGGAAAACATATGGCGGCAAATGCTCGCCGATGCGGAAAACGGAAGTCTGCGGAAGCTCTACCGCTCCGATAGACTTTGCGACCTCCAAGGGCTGCCCGGGCCCCGCTACGGACTGTTGAACATGGACAAATACGGATATTTCAAGACCTTTTCCGTACAGTCTTCCCGGGGATGCCCATTCAAATGCGAATTCTGCTCGGAGCGTCTCTATCTTGGGTCCCAATACCGGTGCCGCCCCATCGCCGAGGTCGTGGAAGAGATCAAGAGGTGCGGTTCCCGCTACATCCTATTTGCCGACAGCAACTTTGCCGGCAGGGTCGAAAACGCCATGAAACTCATGGAGGCCATCATCCCGCTGAAGTTGAGATGGTCAGCCCTATGGTCTCTGCGCCTCTGCGCCGACAAGGAATTCCTGAACTTGGCCCAACGCAGCGGTCTGCTCCACGTCAATATCGGGATCGAGAGTATCAGCGCCGATACCCTGGTAGAAATGAACAAGAAGATAAATATGGTCAACCAGGAGGAGATCCTGAGGGACCTGAGGAAGCGGGGGATAAGCTATTCCCTGAATTTCATCTTCGGCTCCGACGCCGATCGTGAGGATATCTTCCCGGCCACCCTTTCCTTCCTCATGAGGAACAAGGTGCCGGCGGCCTATCTGAACATCCTGACCCCTCACAAGGGATCGGCCCTCTATGACCGGCTCGAGGCGGAAAACCGGATCATCGACAGCGACGGTATCGGCCGATGGCCGGGGATGTCCTGCCACATCAAACATCCCCATTTTTCTCCCGCCGATCTTTTGCGGTATGTTGAGGAGTTGCACAATAAATTCTACAGTTACCGTTCCATGCTGGCCCGGCTGCCCATGCCCTTTACCCGGGCGGCCGTTGCTTCTTGGGTCGTCAATTTTACGGAAAGAAACAGTTTCCAGATAGGAGCGGAAAATTTCAGTGACTATTGAACCCCGAACATTTACCGATATACATCATGCCCTGATCATCGCTGCCGGCCGCGGCCGCCGCTTCCATGCGGATACGGAGCATCGTCCCAAACCACTTCTTGAAATAGACGGCCAGCCCTTGATCATGCATGTCATCGGCCGCGCCGCCCGGGCGGGAATAGACAGTTTCACCGTCATCACGGGGTACCGGGGTGAAGATATCGAGGCATATCTCACCCGGGAAACGCCGGCCGGGATATGCATTCGCTGTATCCGCAACACTGAATGGGAGCGTCCGAACGGCATCTCGGTCCTGGCGGCCCGGGGGGCCGTGCCCGACGCCTTTGCGCTCATGATGGCGGATCATCTCTTCGACCCGCGTCTTCTGGGAAAACTGTTCTCCACCCCCCTTATCGAAGGCCACTGCCGCCTCGCCGTGGACTTCCATCCCCCGGGAGTGCCGGACCTGGAGGATGCTACTAAAGTAAAGGCCAACGACGGACAAGTGCTGGACATCGGGAAAGAAATCCCCTATTACAACGGCATCGACACCGGGGTATTTCTCTGCACGGAGGGGATCTTCCCCGCCCTGGAAACCGCCGTCTCCCGGGAGCGGGAAAGTCTGTCGGAAGGTGTCCGGGAACTGGCTCGGCGGGGAAGGATGGAGGCAATGGATGTCACCGGCCTGTTCTGGTTAGATATCGACGACGAGACCGGCCTGTTCACCGCCAAAGCGGCGCTCCGGGGAATATCGCCGCTCCATGCTCAACTGGCCCGGGGCCAGACGGACGACTCGATGGGACGTTGATTGACCATGGGCATACCACTGATTCAGAAACTGCGCATCTCCCGTTACATATACCGCCAAAAGGCCACCGGACGGAGCCGCTTTCCCATGGTCCTGATGCTGGAACCACTGTATAGGTGCAACCTCGCCTGCGCCGGGTGCGGGAAGATATGCTGGCCCGAGGAGGTACTGGATCGGCGGCTCTCCGTGGCGGAGTGCCTGTCCGCAGCGGAAGAGTGCGGCGCCCCGGTGGTCTCCATTGCCGGGGGGGAATCGCTCATCCATGCTGACTTGCCGCAGATAGTCGCCGGTCTGACCGTGCGCAAAAAATTCGTCTATCTGTGCACCAACGGCATCCTTCTGAAAAAGAAACTGGCGGCTTACCGCCCTTCCCCCTATCTGACCTTCTCCATCCACCTCGACGGCTTCCGGGAGCTACACGACCGCATCGTCGGCAAGGACGGGGTATTCGACACCGCCGTCCGGGCCATGCAGCTCCTGAAAAACCGGGGCTTCCGATTTACGGTCAACTGCACCATTTTCAACGGCGTCAGCGCCGTCCAAGCCGGAGAATTCTTCGATTTCATCATGCATCTCGGGGCCGAGGGCATCACCGTTTCCCCCGGTTACGATTATCCCGGGGCGCCCCAAAAGGGGATCTTTCTCAAACGCCCTGAAAGCAAGCAGATCTTTCGGGAGGTATTCAGACTGGGCCGAAGACGAAAGTGGCGGTTCAACCACTCCCGCTTTTTCATCGATTTTTTGTCGGGAAACCGCATCTATGACTGCGCCCCCTGGAGCACCGTGACGAGGAATATCTTTGGATGGCAAAGGCCGTGCTACCTCTTTGCCGACAGCTACGCGGCCAGTTTCCGGGCCCTCATGGAAGAAACGGCCTGGGAACATTACGGTCCCGGCAAGAATCCCCAATGCGAACACTGTATGCTCCACAGCGGTTTTGAAGGGACCGCAGTCATGGATATGATGACCCACCCCGTCCAGGCCCTGGCCGGTTATCTTAAACCACTCGGGTAATTTATGGACTTGAAATTGGCCGGCGAGATATGCAAGCTAACGGCAGGCAAATGAGCTTTTCCGGTCACGACGAAACCAATGCACCGGGAGCGATTGCCAGAGAGCAGGGAGAATTAGGAAACATGCATGCTGCGGATATTTGCCGTCCTGATCTGGACTTCGAGTTTGAAGCCCTCAAGAAGGTGTCCCGATCGTTTGCCCTGACGATACCCGAACTGCCCACCGATCTTGGCCGGGTGGTGACGAATGCCTATCTGATCTGCCGAATCATCGACACCATCGAGGACGACGAGGCCCTGCCTTTGGATGTCAAGGCCCGCTTCTTCAAGGAATTCGTGCAAGTCCTGAATGCCGAGGCCCCGGCCGTCCCCTTCGCGGAGAATTTGACGGCACGACTCTCGGACGGCGTCCCGGAGGCGGAGAGGGAACTGGTCAAAAACACCCCGGTGATCATCGGGGGTAACCTCAGTCTGACCCCTCCGCAGCGGCAGGTGATAAGAAAATGCGGGACCGTCATGGCCCAGGGCATGCTGGAGTTCCAGCGGCTCAAGAAACCGGGGGGGCTCGAAGATCTGGAGGCCCTGAACCGCTACTGCTATTTCGTGGCGGGAGTAGTGGGGGAAATGCTCACGGAACTGTTCTGCGACCACGCGCCCGCCATCGCCGGACGGCGCCAGGAACTCCTGGCCCTGGCTGCCTCGTTCGGACAGGGATTGCAGATGACCAATATCATCAAGGATCTTTGGGAAGACCAGCGCCAGGGAACATGCTGGCTGCCCCGTTCCGTTTTTGCTGCCGTGGGGTGCGATCTGAACAGGCTGACCCCGGGCGACGGCGGGGAGGCCTTCGCCCGGGGGATCGCCGAGATGATCGGCATCACCCGGGGGCACCTAAATAACGCCCTAAGCTACACCCTCCTGATCCCACCGGAGGAAGTCGGCATCAGGAGATTCTGTCTGTGGGCCATCGGCATGGCCGTTTTCACCCTGCGCAACATCAACAAAAACAAGTTGTTCTGTAGCGGCGGTGAGGTAAAGATCTCCCGCCAGACGTTACGGTCCATCATCATGGTCTGCAACATGACGCAACGCAACGATTTTCTCCTCGCCGGATTATTTGCCTGGATTACCCATGACCTCCCCGCGGCCCGAACGAATGCGGCGGGATCTCGCGGCGGACCACCGCTGCCTTGAAGGTCCCGATTCTTGAACATTAACCAGTTTCGCTGATTTATGAGCATCAATCAGCTTCGCTGACTTCGCCTTCAGATCAGCGGAATAAAGGCGGGAATAAAATGGATATGAACCATAACATGCGTTGGCTTTCGACCATAGTGTGCCTGCTCCTCCTGGCGGCGGTCCTCATTCCGGCGGCCCGGGGAAGCGCCCAGGACCCAGGGGAGGCAACGGCCGGCGAATCGGTTCGGGACATGCTCGATCAGGTGCTGGCCATCCAGACCGATCCCCGGCTTCAGGATCGGCAGCATCGTGATGAACGGCGGCGGGCGATAAAGGCGGTCATCGCCCGAAACTTCCATTTCGACGGCATGGCGCGCCAGGCGTTGGGAAAATACGGGGAAGGACTCGACGCATCCCAGCGGGCGTCCTTTCTTGCCCTCTTCCAGGACCTGTTCCAGGATTCCTACACGAAACTTGTCTTGGATTTCCTGAAGCGGGAACGGATCCTCTACGATAGAGAAGAGGTGGCTCCGGACCGGAGTCTGATCAAGACCCGGATCGTCCGGATGAGCGAGGAGATCCCGGTGGAATATTCCCTGGCGCCCGTGGATGGAAAATGGCTCGTCCAGGACGTGAAGATCGACGGGATCAGCATCACGGAAAACTACCGACGTTCCTTCGCCCGGGTCATCCAGCGGGATTCCTTCCGAGTCCTCCTAGACAAGATGCGCCTCCAGCGGCAGGCCATGGAAAAGTGATCGTCCCTTGAATGCCGGCATGAAGAAATTCCATCTCATGGCTTTGGTCCTCGGCGTTTCCCTCCTGGTGTTTCTGATCTGGAAAATCGGTCCGGCGGCGCTATGGCACGATTTTTATCTTTTGGGCTGGGGACTCGTCCCCTTCATCCTCATGGAAGGGGTGGTAAAGATATTCCACACCGTCGCCTGGCGGCAGTGTCTGACCCACCCCCACTCGTCCCTGCCCTTTTCCCGCCTCTACAATATCGATCTGGCCGGCGGCGCCATAAACTACTTCACCCCGACGGCGACGGTGGGCGGCGAGGTTGTCAAGGGCATGCTGCTCGCAGCGGAACATCAGGGACCGGGTGCGGCAACGGGGGTCATCATCAACAAGCTGTCCTATGCCCTCTCCCAGTTCGCCACGGCCCTCATCGGCTCGCTGATCGTCATCCGGCAGATCTCGCTGCCGGCATACGGTTATTGGGCGCTCCTGGCGGGAAACCTTTTTCTGGGCGCAGGACTGGCGGGGTTTCTGATCGTTCAGTACCAGGGGAAGCTCGGCGCGGCGCTCCGGTGGCTGGCGACCCGCCTAAGGCTCGAAAGCCTGAAGCGTACAGTGGCATATATCACCGAAATCGATCAGGATCTCCGGCAGTTCTACCGGGACAATCCCCGGGGGCTCTGGGCGTCCATCGGCTGGCACCTAACCGGTTTCGTTGTCAGCATGGTGAAAACATGGTATTTCCTCAGCCTGTTCACCGGCGACAACTTTTTTACGGCGGCGGCGGTGTGGTTGCTGGCCACCTGGCTTGACCTCCTGGTTTTTTTCATCCCCCTGGAAATCGGCCTCCAGGAGAGTATCCGCGTGATGGTCTTCAGCGTCCTGGGATTCACCACGGCCCTGGGCCTGACCTATGGGATCGCCCTGCGGTTGGAACAGATCTTCTGGGGGGTGGCCGGCCTGGGAGTTTATTGGGCCATCATGCCGGACAGCCGTACAAAAGCCGTACCGACCGGGGAGGGCTGAAGGGTAGGATGCAATCTATTTCGAAGTGGAGGGCGCTCATGATCAATGCCAAACATCTGCTGCTCATGACGGCGATCATCCTGTGCCTGGCGGGGATGCTGCCCCGAGGTGCCCTGTGCCGGGAGCAGATCAGTCCGAAGGTCATGAACCTGGAGCAGATCGTCGCCCTGGCGGTAGCGCAAAATCCGGAAATCGAGGAGGTGCAAAGCGATGTCCTGGCGGCCCGCAGCGATCTCCAACAGGTCGAGGCGGCCTACTATCCCCAAATCGAGGCCATCGCGGTGGCCGGACCGATGCGGGACGCCAAGGAGCCGTTGGTGGTAAACGGGAGGATAACCGATCCTTCTCCGGGGCTCAGCTTTTCGAGCATCGGCATCTTCGGCAAATTCGATATTACGGCCACGCAGCCCCTCTATACCTTCGGCAAGATATCCAACCGCAAAGAGGCGGCGGCCAGGGGAGTCAAGGCCAAGGAGCATGCCGTCGCGGACAAGAAGGGACAGATCGTCCTCCGGGTCAGACAGCTCTACTACGGGTTGGTGCTGGCGAGTTCCGGGCTGAACTACGCCGACGAGTCGATGGATTTCTTCGCCTCGGCGGCCCAGCGGATCCGCAAGCTCCTGGAGCTGGAGTCCACGACGGTCAAGGAAAGTGATCTCTACCAGGTGGAGGCCTATCGTTCCGAAGCGGTACGCTTCCGTTCCGAAGCCGAAAAGGGCATGAAGACCTCCTATCTGGCCCTTAAGGCCATGTTGCGCATGGCCCCCGGCGAAGAATTCGCGGCGGCGGACAAAAGCCTCCCGGGTTCTCCGGAAAAACTGACAGACCTGGCCGATTTCATTCAGGCCGCCAGGACGAACCGCCCGGAATTCAAACAGCTCGCCGAGGCCCTGGTCGCCAAGGAATACCTGGTCAAAGGCGCGGAAAGCGACCTGTACCCTTCGTTCTTCGCCGCCGCCGTGGGCTCCTTTGCCGGCGCCCCGGGGCGCGACCGGCTGGATAGCCAATACCTCCCCGACGAGCTGAATCACGCCTATGGCGGCGTGGTAGCCGGCGCCAAGTGGAATCTCGACTTCGGAATCAGCAGGGCCAAAGTGGATAAGGCGAAAGCTGAATATCAACGTCTGGTCAACACGAAGGCCGTGGCGGAAATGAACATTCCCATCCAGGTGACCAAAGTTTACCAGGATTGCCTGGAGGCCCTCGTCTCCGTCAATTCCTACCGGGAAGCGGCCACGGCTTCCCGGAAGTGGGTGCTGACCGCCATGACGGACTTCGATATGGGCGTCGGGAGCGCGGACAACATGCTCCGGGCGATCGACATGTACGGCCGCAACCAGGGAAAATATGTGGAAGCCCTCTTCCGTTACAACCTTTCCCGGGCCGAGCTGGAATATGTGACGGGGATGAAAACCTGGTGAAGATCAAGCGGTTCGTAAAATCGGCCCTGGGCGGACTGGTGGCCTTCCAGATCAAACGTCCCTGGACGGTCATGTTCGCCGTCGCGGTGATATCGGTTCTGGCGGCGCTCTACACGGCAAACAACCTGGGCATCCAGGCCAGCCAGTCCGATCTGATCTCCCCGCAGGAGCAACTGATACAAATCGCCAGACAGTTTCATGATTTCGAACAACTGGACTCCTTCATCGTGGTCATCGAGGGTCCCGAGACAAGGGCCCTGGAATTTCTGAAGCGCCTTGCACCCCGTATCGAGGCGGACCGGCGGAACTTCGCCCAGGTTTTTTACCGCATCGATCCGGAAGCCCTGAAACCCTGGCTGCTCCTGTATCTCGACGGACAAGACCTGCGGCGCCTCCGCGACAAGCTTGCGGAAAACAAACGCTTTCTGCAAGAGATCTCCCGCCTGCCCACCCTGGAAAATTTCTTCGCCCAGCTCAACCACGAACTGTCGAGCCGGGTGGTGGACGAACTGTTTACGGGATTTCTGGAGGACCATCGGGAGGGAGGCGAGCCCCTCGACCCGGCTTTCCTGATCCGGGTGCTGGAGGAAATTAAAAGGTCCCTGGCAGGTCAGGGCCCCTTCAACTCCCCCTGGGAGGCCCTGTTCTCCGAACGGGTCGCCGGGGACACCTCTCGGGAAGGTTATTTCTGGACCGCGGACAAGCGCTGCCTCCTCGCCTTCGTAACCCCGGTCCGCCTTGCCAACGACTTCACCGGCACCAAGCGCTCCCTGGCGGCCCTTCGCAAGGCGGTGGCGGAGGTCCGAGCGGACTACCCGGACCTCATGGCCGGAGTCACGGGCCCGGAGGCCCTGAACGCCGATCAGATGAGCGCCGCCATGACCGACATGGAACTCGCCACGGTACTTTCCCTGGCCGGCCTGACGGTCCTGTTCATCATTTTCCGGCGAAGCATCCGCCGTCCGGTGTTCGAGATGATCACCCTGGTCGTCGCCCTGACATGGTGCTTCGGCCTGACCACCCTCGCGGTCGGCCACCTCAACATCCTGTCCATCACTTTTGCGCCCCTCATCCTGGGTCTCGGGATCGACAACGGCGCCCACTGGTTCGCCCGCTATCAGGAGGCGGAACAGTCAGGCCATTTCTCGTCGAAAGAGGAGTTGCTCCGGGTAACCATGGAACGGATCGGCCCGGGGATACTCCTGGCGGGAACGAGCCTGGCCATCTCCTTTGTGCCCCTGGCCCTGACGGGTTTCAAGGGACTGGCGGAGCTGGGCGTCATCTGCGGATTGGGAATGCTGGTCATGACTATCGGCACCCTCATCATCCTCCCCACCCTGATCATGGTCTTCGACAGACCGTTCCGTGGCCGCTGGCGCACCGTCCACGCCCCACAGGCCAGGCCGCTGCTCCCACTGACCAGACGGCGGTCTGTCATCATCCTTGCCGGCGCCGCCGTGGCGCTGGCCCTGTCAGCATGGCAGGCCGCCGCCGTCCGGTTCGATTTGAACATGCTCCATCTCCAGTCACCGCAGGTGGAATCGGTAATCTGGGAAAACCGGCTCCTTGCTGGCTCGGGTCTGTCCAGCATCTTCGGGGAAATGCTCGCCCCCTCCCTGGAGGAGCTCAGAACCTTAAGCGCCGCCCTGAAATCCCTGCCCACGGTGGAGCGCCTGGAGAGCATAGACAACATACTCCCTCGGGATCAGGAGGCGAAACGGATTCTGATCGAGAAGTTGCGTCCGGTCCTGAGGGGGGTGGAAATCGCCCCCCCTCCGGACCGGGAAGTGGAAATCGCCGCTCTCAAGGAGATTCTGGGAAGGATCCGCTTCAAGATGTTAGACGCGCGGGAAGCGGACCAAAAGCTCCGGGGGCAGATGGCAGAGGCAAGAGGTCTCATCGATAATATCCGCCGGATGTTGGATCAGGGGTCCCCGGAGAAGGTTCAACGCACCCTGGACCGATTCGAAAGCGACCTCCGCGCCGATCTGACCGACAAGGTCAAGCTGCTGCAAGCCAATATTCAATCGGGACCGCTGACGGTCGCCCAGTTGCCGCCGGCCCTGCGGGAGCGTTTCGTATCACCGGACGGAAGATTCCTCGTCAAGATCTTCCCCCGGGGCGACGCCTGGGAGCCCCGGTTCCTGGAACGTTTCGTCCGGGAACTCCGCTCCGTGTCTCCCGAGGTCGCCGGAGACCCGGTGACGCTGAGCGTTTTCACCCGGGAGTTTCGAAACAGCACGATTTTTGCCGCCCTGTTCTCCATCGTCTTCATGTTCCTCTTTCTGCTGTTCATGTTGCGGGAATTCAAGGCCGCCCTGCTGGCCCTGTTCCCCCTGCTGGCGGGCACGGTCTGGACCTTCGGCCTGATGCGCCCCTTAGGAATCGATCTCAATCTGGCCAACGGCATCTTTCTGCCCCTCATCACCGGGGCGGGGGTGGAATACGGCATCATCATCGTACATCGGTGGCGGCAGGAGCGACACCGCGGGAAAGATGCGGCGGCGCTTCCCGCCGCCACGGGTTGGGGGGTGGTCCTGGCGGGCTTGACCACCACCTTCGGCTTCGGCACGCTGATGATCTCGTCCCATCGGGGGATCTTCAGCCTGGGAATGCTCACGGCGATCGGGAGCCTGGTCGTCCTGGCCGCCGCGGTGATTATTCTGCCGGCCATCCTGGAGGTCATGGAGCGACCGAGAGGGGGTTCCCCACCCCGGAGTCTTGCGGCGACGGATGCTTCCGCGCCCCGTCCCCACTGTCAAAGCGGACTACAAACAATAGCTTTACCGGAGACAACGGATGAAAACCCTGTTACTAAATCCCCCCTCGTTCGCGGGCTTTGACGGCGGCGCCGGCGCCCGGTATCAGGCCACCCGGGAGATAACCGCCTTCTGGTATCCGACCTGGCTGGCCTACCCGGCCGGTCTGATCCCGGAGAGCCGCCTTCTCGACGCCCCGGCCCACGGCGTTTCCCCGGAGGAGACGGTGCAAATCGCCGCCGATTTCGCCTTTGTCGTCATTTTTACCAGCACCGCGGGGTTCGCCAACGATATCCGGCTGGCGGAGCTCATGAAGACCGCCAACCCGGCGCTGCGGATCGCCATGGTCGGGCCTCACGTGACGGTCCTGCCGGAACAGAGTCTCCGGGCCGGGACCGCCGTCGATTTCGTTGTCCGGAAGGAGTTCGACCACGCCGTGGCCGAAATCGCCCGGGGGAAGCCGGCGGCGGAGATCGCCGGGATCAGCTTCCGCGAAGGAGAACGGATCGTCCACAACCCCGACCGCCCGCCCCTGGAAGATCTGGACTCCCTTCCCTTCGCCGTGGACATCTACAGGCGGGATCTCGATTTCCGGCAATACGACATCCCCTTCATCAAATACCCCTATGTCTCCTTCTACACCTCCCGGGGCTGTCCGGCCCAGTGCACCTTCTGTCTCTGGCCGCAAACCATGAGCGGGCACCGGATCAGGACCCGCTCCATAGGCAATGTCGTGGCGGAGTTGAAACGGGCATTCCGGCATTTTCCCGAGGCCCGGGAGATCTTTTTCGACGACGACACCTTTACCTGGAACCGGCAGCGGATCATGGAATTCTGCCGGGCCTTCAAACCGCTGGGTTTCACCTGGTCGTGCAATGCCCGGGTCAATACGGACTACGAGGTCCTCAGGGAGATGAAGGATGCCGGATGCCGCCTCCTGGTGGTGGGATTCGAATCCGGGGACCCGGTCATCCTGAAGAACATCAGGAAAGGCGCGACGGTCGAACAGGCCCGGGAACTGATGAAGAACTGCCGGCGGCTGGGCCTCCAGGTCCATGGCGACTTCCAGATCGGCCATCCGGGCGAGACCCGGGAGACCATCGCCAGGACCATCCGGTTCGCCGTCGAGCTCGATCCCGATACCATCCAGGTCTCCATATCCCATCCCTTCCCCGGCACCAGGTTCTACGACTACCTCGTGGCCAACGGCTACCTCGTGGCGGCGGAAATGGCCGATGCCCAAGGTCATCAGCTCCCGGTCATCAGCTATCCGGATCTGAGCCGCGATGAGATCGTGGCGGCGGTGCAGGATTTTTACCGACGCTATTACTACCGTCCCCGCATCATTTTCCGGATCCTCCGCGGGGCGCTGGGAAACAGCGACGACCGGCGCCGGATCGTGAAGGAAGGGAGGGAGTTTCTCGGTTTTCGCTCCCAGAGCAGGAAGAATATCCGCCATCTGAAGAGGGATCATTAATCCCGGTCTCATTCAGACAGTCATGCATGGATGTTCAAAGGAAGATCGGAAAAACTGACCCGCCGGATACCCAGTTCGGCCAGGGCGGCGGGGAACGCCGGGTCCGTCAAGGCGGCAAACTCCGCTTCATGACGGGCGCCCGGGGCCTCGGCGGTCAGCTCCGGACAACTCCGGGCGGCGGGATGGAAATACATCTCCGTAACCCCGGCGGGGAGCCGGGGCAGCAAGCGCAGGACCCGCGCCGACTCCATCCGTCCGGAATCCCTCATCCCGAAGATAAAGTCGTTGGCCCGCAACCCCGCCGCCCGGATCTTCCTCTTCAGGAGCCCGGTCCAGGGCAGGAGAAACAGTGAGGCCGCCAGTTGTCCCGCGCCGCCCTTCCGGAGGAGGTCCGGGGCGGCGCCGGACAGGGGCTCATAGGGCAAACGGACGGCCTTCAGACCATAGGCGGCGCCGATCTCGGTGATCAGGGCGAAGACCGTGGGGTGGAGATGGAGGTGCTTGTGGCAATTGACGTGATCGAGCGCCAGGCCGTACCCCCTAAACAGCTCAAACTGGGCACGGATCTCCCGGGTGAGTTGAGCCCGGACGGCTGGGCGGAAATAGAAATTAACCCCCGCCCGGAAGAGGCGGGAGGAGAGTTTCCCCTCAGGATCGATAAGAGCGGGGATTTCCGATGGAGATAGAACGGGCGGCGCTCCCGCCACCACGATATGGAGACCCACTTTCAGACCTGGAAGCCGGACCGCCCGCGCCACGGCGTCCCGAGTGGCCGGTGCCCCCACCATGAGGCTCGCCGTTCCCAGGACCCCCCGCCGATGAGCCTCCTCCACCGCTTCGTTTACTGCCGGAGAAAAACCGAAATCGTCAGCGGTGATGATAAGCGCCCTCATGATCAACCTGTCTTAAAAGTGGCCGTCTAACCGCCTTCAGGGCGGTGCCGCGATCATCGCACCCCGGCGAGCCGCCCATGCCGGTCCAGGACATATCGGGTGCCGCGCCATACGACGGTCCTGCTTACCAGCGCCGCCGCCCAGGAAAAAAACCCCGCCACATCCCGTACCGGGAGGAGCCACAGGGCTCGCCGTCCTTCCCGGTCCCGTAATACCCCCAGTAGGGCGGCCGCAGTCCCCAGGCGGATCACGATGGCGGTAACGAGGACGGCCATCCCCACACCGTCGGCAAGACGCAGGGCGGCGAAGAGGGCGGCAAAGGGAATGGCCCGGGTCACTACCGCGGCAAAAAAACCCGTGGGCCGGGCGGATCTGGTTTTCAGATCCCAGGACACCTGGCCCGCCCACCACCGGGCCGAACTCGGCAGATCTACGGTGATCACCACCTCCCGGGGGAGCAGGACCATCCTTCCGCCCCGGGCCAGGAGACGCCGCCCCATCTCGTAGTCCTCTGCGAGATAGTCCCCCAGGGCGGCAAATCCCCCCGCCGCCTCCAGATCCCGGCGCCGCAGCGCGACCGAGGCGCCGATGCAGAATGGCGCCGCATTGGTGACATAGGCAAAAATGATGTCGGGGATGAAGGCGGCGTTGTAGGTGAGGAGGCCCAGTTTTTCATACCAGGCGCCGGCGCCGGCGGCCCGGTACAGGGTGCAGGCATAGGCGACCTTCCCGCCCCCCGGCCCCGCGAGAGGGGCGACGATGCACCGGAGATAATCCTCAGGCAGGCGGACGTCGCTGTCGCTGATCACCAGGATGTCATGCCGGGCGTGGCGAAGGGCCCCAACCAGGTTGTTTATCTTGCCGTTGAACCCCACGACGACGTTCTCCACCGCCAGTTCTACCCGGTCGGGAAATTCCCGCCGGATCTCCTCCATCACCGGCAACGCCGGATCGTCCCGGTCCTGGACCGCAAGGACGACCTGATACCGGGGATAGTCCTGCCGGCAGGCGCTGCGGAGATTCTCCGCCAATCCCTTGTCGAGGCCGCGGAGGGGTTTGAGGATGGTGACGGGCGGCCAGCCTCCCGGCGGAACCCCGTCCCTGTCCATATGCCCGGCCAAAAATCTCTTTACGATCACGAGGCGGATGACTTCATAGACGGACCCGGCGATTACCGGGATCAACAACAGCGCCTGGGGAATGGAGATGTCCATAATGACGTCATGCCTCCCCGGGGACGGACCCGAAGCGCCCCGTCCCCGCCATGGCGGAACCGGAACCGCCCCGCATCTTGAATTCCCGGGCTATCGCCCCGGAGCGCAACGATTCCGCGCCCGCGGCGGCCCTGGGAGAGCTCATTGTAGATAGCCCTGCTGCCGGAACCAGGCGATGGCATCCCGAAAGGCCTCCCGGACCGGCCGGATCGTATAGCCGAGTTCACGCTGGGCCTTCGCAGTGGAGAAATACATCTTCTTCCGGGCCAACCGCACGCCCGTGAGATTGACCCGGGGTTCGGTGCGGGTGGCGAGGGACCAGGCTTCGGATATCGCGGCCAGGACCAGGACCAGGCCATGGGGCAGCCGGATCCGGGGCCGCCGGCATCCCGAGAGCGCGGCGATCTCGTCCAGGGCCTTCTTCAGGGTCATGTTGACGCCGCCCAGGATATAGCGTTCGCCGATCCGGCCCCGCTCCAGGGCCAGGAGGTGTCCCGCCGCCACGTCGTCCACATGGACGAAATTGAGCCCCGTATCCACATAGGCGGGCATCCGCCCGGAAACGGCGTCCACGATGATCCGACCGGTCGGCGTCGGCTTCACGTCCCCCGGACCTACCGGAGTGGAGGGATTGACGATGACCACCGGAGCCCCCCGCTCGGTGACGAGCTTCCGGACTTCGGCCTCGGCGATAAATTTCGAGCGCTTGTAATGACCGATCATATCCGCGGCGGTCACGGGGGTGTCCTCGTCGGCGGCACGGCCGTCGTGGTGCAGGCCCAGAACGGCCACGCTGCTGGTGTAAACTATCCGCTCCACACCGGCCGCGGCGGCCGCCATAACAATGTTCCGAGTCCCGGCCACGTTCGTCTCGTAAAGCTCAGCCGGACGGGGGACCCAGAGGCGGTAGTCCGCCGCCACATGGAAGAGAATACGGCAATCCCGCAGCGCCCGCTCCAGTGAGGGGAGATCCCGCAGATCCCCGACAGATGTTTCCACCGCCAGCCCCGTCAAGTTCCGCCGGTCGCCGCCCGGCCGGACCAGAGCCCGCACATCATGCCCCGCCGCCGCCAGTTGCCGCAGCACCGCCCCGCCGATAAAACCCGTAGCCCCCGTGATCAGGATTTTCATAATTCCTCGTGCCCCGTGCGCGGAAAAGGCTCAACCTGCCGGGGGAAAGACGCTCTCATCCCCGCCTGCCGCCCGCAACGTGCGGCAGGCGGCACGGAAGCTCCAACCCAGGGCAACTATACCCATGACTTCCCCCGGGTGACGGGCCAGACGGAGAAACATCCGTAAGGATCGCACCCGCCCGTATCTGTCGACGGCCGCCAGGACTCCGGGAGGGATGCTCATCCCCACCGGATCGGATATGGCCCGCACAGCAAGAAAAGGGATCCCCGCCTCACGGGCTACCGCCGCGACAGCGCCGCTCTCCATGTCCATGGCCACCGCACCGGTGGCGGTCGCCAGATTGATCTTGTCCTGTCCTGTCACCAGCATGGCGCGGCCCTGGACCAGCATGCCATTGCTCACGGTCAGAAAAGCGCCAAGGCGTCCGGTTACCCGTTTTCGCCAGGCACGATCAGTTGCAAAGGTTTCGCCGGCGTCATCGACCACCGTCTCCGGGACGACGAGGGTCCCGGCCGCGAGGTCCGCCGCCAGCCCCGCCGCGATCCCCCAGCTCAGAAGCGCCTCCGCGCCGTGATCGATTAGCTTCCGGGCGGCGCCGGCGGCACGCCCGGAACCGATGCCCGACAGAATCAGCAGCCCGGCGCCCCGGAAGGGAACCACGGTTTGCATCGGCACCACCCCCGGAGAGAGGATGCGGGCCTCCGCCGCCAGCGCGGCAACGATGCCCAGGCGCATCAATCCTTCTTCCGCCTCCATCATCGTTAGGGCACCTCCGACCTGATGAGTAGATTAACGGCCTCCCCGCTGTCAAGACAAAAAGAGTTCAGGATTTGGCGGAGCATGTCCGTGCCGGCGGGCGGCGTAAGCGGCGGCGGATTCCCCGGCCACCCAGCCCGTTGAGAAGGCGGCCTGGAGGTTGAAGCCCCCGGTGTCGGCATCGACGTCCAGAACTTCCCCGCAGAAATACAGACCCGTTGCCAGGCGCGATGCCATGGTCCGGGGATCCACCTCCGGCAGGGAAACCCCTCCCGCGGTGACAATGGCCGTCGCCATGGGAAGGGAGCTGGTGATCTCAAAGCACAGTGATTTTAGAACCGTCACTAGGCGGTCCCGTTCCGCCGCCGTAACTTGGTTGGCTGGCTTGTCCGGGGGAATCCCAGCTTGGGCCGCCAAGGGCGTCACAAATTTCCGGGGCAGGAGTCCGGCGAGAATCCCCCGGCATTGCCGCTTCCCATGGGCATCAAGGTCCCGCTGGAGGCGCGCCCGGAGCTGCCGGTAATCCAGGGCCGGCTTGAGATCGAGGGCGACGCTCACCGGTCCTTCCTCCAAGGCCTTAACGACGGCCAGGCTCATCAGCAACGTCACCGGACCACCGATCCCGAAATGGGTCATCATCATCTCCCCGCAGCGGCTCTCGATGACGGGCCTCCGGGCCTTCCTCCCCCCCGTTCCCCGGCCGACGTCCCGGTCGGGAATGAAGGCCGGATCGAAATCACCGGGTATCCCCCGGAAGGCCGTAAGCCGTATGTTGCGCAGGTTGACCCCCTGCAGGGACTTCGCCAGGACGGTTTCCCGGACGACGAGCGGCACCAGGGCGGGTCGGAGTTTTTCGATTCGGTGCCCGACGCCGCGGGCCAGCTCGAAGCCGTCACCGGTGGACCCCGTTGCCGGCCAGGTGGCGCCACCGGCAGCGACAATTACCGCGTCTGCAGGCAAGGTACCTCCCGCCGTCATCACCCCGGTCACCGCTCCCTCCCGCCGGACCAGGGAGAGGACCCGCTGCCGAGTCACGAGCTCCACCCCGTGCTCGTCCAGATAGCGCCGAAAGGCCTCAACCACATCGGTGGCCCGATCGGAAACGGGAAAGATCCGTCCGCCCCGCTCGGCCTTTGTCTCCACCCCATAGCGCCGCAACAGGACCAGGAGGTCTTCCCGGAAAAAGCGGTGAAAAGCCGCACGGAGGAATGAGCCGGCCGCTCCATACATGGGAATGAATTCCGGAAGCTCCCGGGTATTGGTGAGGTTGCAGCGCGTCTTGCCGCTCACGAGGATCTTCTTGCCCGGCCGCTCCGTTTTCTCCAAGAGGAGTACCCGGGCCCCGGCCTCGGCCGCCCGGCCCGCCGCCATCATCCCCGCCGCACCGGCGCCGATGACAATCACCATTCCCGCTGTTTCCTTCCAATCCGTCACCGGCGAATCACCCCCTTTCCCCATCACGGCGGGAACGATTACCCCCCTGTCCTACCGTATTTACCCCGGAATTGTCTTTTTTCCCCCCTACCGTCAAGAACGGCGGCTACAGCGATCAAGAAGAAAACAAAAGACGGGTGTCAAAAGGCGTTGTTGAACTCCTTGAGGTCACCGCCGGTGAGGCGGCCACGGATCTGATCGGGATTTTGGACAATATCGGCAATAATCTTTTTCATGTCGTTCAGGTTATTGGTAAACCGGCGGTGCAGCAGGTTTTTCACCTTCCCCCGGACCAACTTCATCAAGAAATCGGTGGCCTTGTTGTCCCCCTTCATGAAGGCCTCGAAGGTCCCCCGCACCCGCCGGCCGTCCCCGGTATACCGAAAACGAAAGATTCCTTCGGCGCTGATAAAGGACGGAATGGCCCAGTGATCGACGGACCCCCAGCCGTAGAAGCTGCGGCCGTCCGGCCTGGATTCGGTCATGGCCAGTTTTCCCTTAATGCCGGATGGATCGATGACCAGAACCCCCTCCTTTTGATCCTTCACCTCGTAGGCCGGCTGAAAATTATAAACATTCCACAACCTGGCCATGAGCAGCGGGTGGGCCAAAACCTTGTCCCAGATTTCCAGTGGCGCCTCGACGGCGAAATCGGTTCGATATTTGACCGTGGCCTGCTCCAGTACCTGCTTGGTCAGCAAATCTCGGTCGGCCCCGGCGCTGGGAACGGGGATGAACAATATCGAGACCAGGCTGAGCAAGCAAATAGAAAATTTCATTCAGGAATAGATATTCGAGCCGCGGGAGAAGGGATTGAAGTTGGTCCGGAAATCGTAGAAATCCTCCTGCTCCGCTTTTTTGAGGGCGTCGACGGCGGCGTAAGTCGCCGGAGTCATGATCACCTCGACGCCGACCTTGAACAGATAATTGGTCACCGCCAAGGTCATGAAAAGGGCGGCGGGGAAAACACCGCAGACAACCGCCACGGACACGAACACCATGGTGTCGATCCCCTCACCGACCAGGGTGCTGCCCACGGTGCGGGTCCAGAGCCAGCGCCCCCCGGTAAGGATCTTCATCTTCGCCAGGACGTAGGAATTGGAAAACTCTCCCAGCCAGTACCCCAAAAGGCTGGCCGCCACGATTCCTCCGGTGGTCATGCCGGACAGAACGGCATCGTAAGCCGCCTGCCCGGCCGTTTTCTCCCAAATTCCCTCCCCGGGCATGATTTTGACGAAATACAAAAGCAGGCTCGAAAGGATAAGACAGGAAAAGCCCATCCAGATCACCCGCCGAGATCGCCGGTAGCCGTAAACCTCGGTGAGGATATCGCCAAAGATATAGCTTACTGGAAACAGGATCGTGCCAGCATCGAAAGCCAACGGGATCCCGAACAGGGAGATGCCCCAATCTACGATCTTGGCCGAGGAAAGTATGTTGCTCATGACCACGACCATAACGAACAGAGCCATGATCATGTCATAGTATTTAAATGATTTTCTCTCCAAGTCCCCTCCTCTGATCTTTGCCGGGATAAAACCTCCGAACCAAGACGAATCGGCCGTCTCCTTCGGCAGATAGCTTGGACGATAAATGCGGTCACCACGGGGATGCGGTCAGAACCAGTCAAACCGCCCATCCCGCCGGGATTTCACCCCGTCTCCTCTCCGGAAAGCGTGGAGGAAAGGAATCGCAACCTTTCCGGCATTGGGGGGCTAACACGAAAACTCTCCGGTGGTCAAGGACATGATGCAAAATTCCTCAATTCATGGGGATTAATTCACCTTCCTCCCCGACGGCAGGAAAAACCATATTTGGGTGTTGTCATGAAATAGACTCATGTTTTCAAAAGCTTAGGATGTTCTTTCTTCGGCTTCCGCCCGGAGGTGGCATAATAATTGCGTCACCGAGTGGGAAAAACAGGAGTTCGTCGGTGACACGGTGGCTGTCAATATCTTTGAGTCTTCTTTGCATAGTCGTTGCGACCTCTCTGGCCGTCGGCCAGCCAGAACCTGGTCCGGCCAAGACGGCTACGGTGAAAACCGTCCCCATCAAACCAGCACCTAAAAAGGCTCCGCCCCGGGAGACGCGCATGCGGGCCACGGGAAAGGTCATTGAGATCTCTCCGACGGCGTTGAAGATCGAACGGAATGTCAAAGGCACCGTGGAAACCATGGATTTCGTCCTTCCCAAACCCCAGGACAAAATCGCCGTGGGCGATGAAGTCGGCGTCAACTACATCACGAAAGACCATCAACATATCGCCAAAAGGGTCGGCAAAGTCGCCAAAAAAAAGGTCTTCTCTCCTCCTAAAGGCATAAAGTCCCCACCGCCCTACCCGGCGGCCAAATAATCGTCCGGTCCGAACGAAGGCATTTTGCCGCCACTTCCCGGGGCGGCAAAAACTTCTTGCAGCTCCGGGAAGTTATGTTAAAGTCCCGGCCATGACCATTCGCACCCGCCTGATGCTCGTAACCGTCCTGGCCATAGCCATGACCATGGCCGTCTGGGGATGGGTGCAACTGCAAGTATTCGACAATCTCCTCACTGAACAGCAGGCCCAGCGCCTGGGAGAGCTGGCCGACACCGTAAGCACCTATTACGAATACTTCCCCACCCGCCGCGGTTTGTCCGCCCTCGATGCGACCTTGAAGGACCATGTCCAGACCGATCCCCGCCTGGCCCGCATCGATCTGCTGACCATCGAGAAAAGCGCCGTCGAATTCGTCGCCGGGGCCGGACGGATCGCCTACGACTGGCCGGAAAACACCATCGCCGCCGCCATCGAGACGATGAAGCCCCAGTATCTGAGCATCAATACCGAAGGCGGCCCCGCCCTGGCGCTGCTCTACCCCGATGTGTCGGAAAAGGACAGGAGCATCCATTTCGTAGGGATGATAAGTTTTTCCCAGACACGGACGGAGATTCTGGGCCGGGCCTGGGTGTTGCTGCTTTACAGCAGCATCGGCCTGTTGAGCGTCATCTTCATTGTCCTTCTCGTCAGTTACGACCGGCTGATCGGCCGGTCGCTGCGGACCATCATCAAGACGATCGACGAATTTCAGGAAGGAAACTACCGGCACCGCATCGACCTGAAAAGACCGGATGAACTGGGGCACCTGGCCACGCATTTCAATGACATGGCCACGGAGATCGAGCAGGTCCTGGCAAGGAACCGGGAGCTGACTCAGCATCTGGAAAATCGCGTCCAGGAGGAGACGATCAAGGTCGTGGAGTTGCAGAATCAGGTCAACCAGCTCCAACGACTTACCGCCATGGGTCATCTGACCGCCACCCTGGCCCACGATCTGGGAACGCCCTTGCACTCCATCGCCGGCCTGGCGAGGCTCCTCCTGGAAAGGGGCGGCTGGCCACCGGACGTGAGCCGCAAGCTGGAGCTCATCGTTCAGCAGACCCAGCGCCTCCATGCGGTCATTCAGAACATCCGGCGGGTCACCCGGCCGCCGGAGCCCCACTTCGAGGCTACAACAGTGGAGGAACTCCTCAACGAAACCCTGCCGCTGGTGGAACCCCTGATTCAAAAAGCGAACATCGTCTTGAAGGTTCAGGCCCCGGAAGGCCTGCCGCCGCTCCATGTGGATCGTTACCGGATTCAGACCGCCCTGATGAACCTTATCCAGAACGCCACCGAGGCCCTGGCCGCAAGGGAAAACGGCGCGATCACCGTCACCGCCGCTCTCGACGCCCCGAATAGGCGGATCGCCATTTCCATCGGCGATAACGGGCCGGGCATCCCCCCGGAGCTGTTGGCCCGGATCTACGAACCATTCTTCAGCACCCATGTGGAAGAACGGCTGCGCGGCCTGGGGCTGGTCATCGTCCAGGACATCATGAAAATCCATTCCGGCGCCCTGGAGATCTCCAGCAGCCCCGGTGGGGGAACGACGGCCAGCATCTACCTGCCCGTGTACGATCAGGCGGCGGGGTAAACCGTCGTAAGGTGGTCGGTCACATCACGTCTCCCGCCCCGGCAGGCACATGAAGCGACGAGTCCCGCCGATCGCCGCAGACGGGAAAGTCACAACCTGCATCCAAATCAGGAAGCCGCCGCGACATGATCGAAACCGTCCGCTCGGTACGCGGTTTCAGGAGACGTGGTTATCGATGCCCCTTATCAATCCATAGCGCTGGATCTTGGTGCGGAGGGTCTTGCGGTCGATACCCAGAGCTTGGGCCGCCCGGGTCTGATTCCAGGCCACCTGCTGAAGGCATTGGCGGATTTGCTCCCGTTCCGCTTCCTCCAGCGGCGTCAACCCCTGGATGTCCGTCTTCTTCCGCCGTTGGAACCGTTCGGGAAGATATTCCGGCAGAATCAACCCGAACGGGGACAAGAGCAGCGTCTGCTGGAGGACGTTCTGCAGTTCCCGCACATTACCCGGCCAGTCATAGGCGAGGAAAAGCTCCATGACCTCATCGGATATCCGCACCGAAGACGATCCCAGCTTTTTCAGCAGGGACTCCACGAGTTGGGGCAGATCCTCCTTGTGCTCCCGGAGGGGCGGGATGTGGAGACGGACGACGAAACGGTAGAGGAGATCGGAGCGAAAGGTGCCTTTTTTTATCTCCTCGTCGATGTTTCGGTTGGCCGCCGCCAGGACCCGGAGTGATACATGGCGCACCGTGTGGCCGCCCAGGCGGCGGACCTCGCCGTCCTGCATGAAGCGCAGCAGCTTTGCCTGGAGTCCCGTGGACATCTCCGTAATTTCATCGAGAAAGATGGTGCCGTCCTGGGCGGACTCAATCAATCCGGCATGGGAGTGGTCGGCCCCGGTGAAGGCCCCCTTTTCGTAACCGAACAGCTCCGACTCCAGGAGGGTGTCGGGGATGGCGCCGCAATGAACGACGACGAAAGGCTTGTCCCGGCGGATGCTCAACTGGTGGAGGGATCGGGCCGTAAGTTCCTTTCCCGTACCGCTCTCCCCCTCAATGAGGACGCTGGCCTCGGCATCGGCCACCCGTGCCACCTGCTTGTAGAAGTCCACCATCGTCGCCGATGAGCCGATGAACTGATGGTCTTCCCGGATCTTCTGCCCCCCCCGGCCGCGCTTCTGACGCAAATCACGTACGTCGAGGACCTTTTTCACCATCTCCCGGATGGCCTCGGGCGAGAAGGGCTTGCTGATGTAATCCCAGGCCCCCAGACGCAGGGCGTTCATCGTCGTCTCCAGGGAGCCATAGGCCGTCATGAGGATCATGGGCAACTCCGGCCACTGCTCCCGGACGCGCTTAAGAAATTCCAGTCCGTCGATCCCCGGCATACGGATATCCGACATGAGAAGATCGTAACGGCTAAGATTGTCAGCCAGGGCGGCCTTCGCCGAAGTGAAGTACCGCACTTCATAACCCGCGCGGTTCAGGGCCTCTTGGAGAAATTCACAGGCCACCTCGTCGTCGTCGATTACCAGGATACGGATTTTCATCTCTCCCTACAGACCTTTTTGGACGATAAAATTGGCCAGATCAGCAACCCGGCAAGAATAGCCCCACTCGTTGTCATACCAGGCCACGACCTTGGCCAGATTTTCCCGGAGGACCACGGTAAACTCCAGATCGATTACGGAGGAATGTTCATTACCCCGGAAGTCCGTGGAAACGAGCCGTTCCTCCTCGCAGGCCATGATCCCCTTCAGGGATTTCCGCGACGCCATGACAAGGACCTTGCGGAGGTAATCCGTTGTGGTCTTAGTCTTCAACTCCGCCGTGAAGTCCACGATAGAAACCGTGGGCGTGGGCACGCGGAGGGAATAGCCGTCGAAGCGCCCGGCCAGATCGGGAATAACGAAGGCCAAGGCCTTGGCCGCCCCGGTGGTGGTGGGGATGATGTTCTGGGCCGCTGCCCGGGCCCGGCGCAGATCCTTGTGGGGCAGATCGAGGATCCGCTGGTCGTTGGTATAGGAATGGACCGTCGTCATCATACCCTTCTCGATCCCGAAGACCTGGTGGATCACCAGCACCGGCGGGGCGAGGCAGTTGGTGGTGCAGGAGGCGTTGGAGATGATATGGTGCTTCTGGGGAACATACTGTTTGTGGTTGACCCCCATGACGATAGTGATATCCTCCTCCTTGGCGGGGGCGGTGATGATAACCTTCCTCGCCCCACCCTGGAGATGGGCCGCCGCCTTGGGCCCGGTCAGGAAAAGACCCGTACTCTCCACTACGATGTCCACCCCCTCGTCATCCCAGGGTATGGACGCAGGGTCCCGGAAGGCGAAGTTTCTTATCTGCTGGCCGTTGATGACGAAACAGTCCTTCTTCACTGTCACTTCTCCCGGAAAGCGGCCGTAATTGGTATCGTATTTGAGCAGATGGGCGTTGGTCTCCACATCGAAGAGGTCGTTTACCGCCGCCACCTGCAGGGTCTGGGGATACCGCTCCATGACGGCCTTGAGGACCTGCCGTCCAATTCTTCCGAATCCGTTGATACCCAGGCGAATCATTCTTCTTACCTCCTCAATTGTCGTCGATGCGGTATTTGTGGGCCGCCATAAGATCGCAGCGCACCTGGAGGAGCTGGTGAAGGCGGGCGTTTTCGATGGCGATGGCGCTCAGATGGGACACCGCCTGCAGGAACTTGAGTTCCCTCTCGCTGAACTCCCTGATCCGGTCGCTATACCCCCGCAAGACGCCGATGGCCTTTTTTTCCACCATCAGCGGCGTCACCAGGACCGACTTGATGCCTTCCGCCCGGGCCTTCTCCCCGTATTGGAAGCCCTTGTCCGTCTGGGCGTCCCGGAGATAGATCGTGCGGCCCCGGAGGGCCTTCCTGTCCACCCCGCTTTCGTCTACAAGGATCGGTCCCTTGTGGATATAATCCTCGGAGAGCCCGTAAGCGCCGCCAAGGACGAGTTTTTTTTCCCGGTCGTCGAGGAGTCTGATGCTGGCGGCCTTGAGGTCCATGGCCTGGACCACCGACTGGACTATCTTTTCCAAGACCCGCGCCGGTTCGAGGGAGGCATTGATCACGCTGGCCACTTCATACAAAGCGGTAAAAAAATCCATCTCCTTCTTCTTCATCCCCACACCTCCTCCAATGGTCTTTACTGAATCCTTAATATTTTTTTCTCATGATGACAATTATTTATTGAAGGTTTTGGACAAAATAGGGGGTGTTCAGGCGGCGACGACTGGCGAGCAGGACGGTGGAAGGCGCTTTTTCCCTTCCCGGCGTTACCTCCGAACCCTCGTTGAGGAAGCGCCAGGAACCCCGGAAGGTAGGGGCGGCGAGGGTCCGGTCCAGCAGGGCCAGAAAGCTCTCCCGGGGTATCGGCTCCGCCCCCAGGCGGCGGAGATGTTCCGTATAGACCTGGCAGTCGATGACCTGGAAGCCCCGGACGGCCAGTTTTCCCACCAGGGTGACGAGGGCCACCTTGGAGGCGTTGGCGACCCTGCTGAACATGGACTCCCCGAAAAAGCACCTCCCCAGAGAGACTCCATAGAGGCCGCCGACGAGCCGCCCCTCCCGCCAGGCCTCCACGGAGTGGGCCAAGCCTAACTGGTGGAGGCGAATATAGGCGGACACCATCTCCGGGGTGATCCAGGTCCCCTCCCCGCGCCGCCGCTGCTCCCGGCAGGCCGTCACCACGTCCGCGAAGACGGTATCGAAAGTGACGGCAAAGACGCCCTTTCTCAGTATCCGTTGCATGTTTCGGGAGATCCGGAGGTGATCTGGAAAGAGAACGAAACGGGGATCCGGAGACCACCAGAGGATTGGTTCCCCTTCGGAAAACCAGGGAAAGATCCCCTGACGATAGGCGAGCAGGAGGCGCTCAGGGGTAAGATCGCCGCCGACGGCCAGTAGGCCCCCATCCGCCGCGAGGCGGGGCGGGGGGAACATCAGTCGTTCAGTGAGCCGGAATACAGGCATCGAGGATCGCCAGGTCGATCTTGTCGTCCGCCACATCGACGCAGACCCGGCCCCCGGCCATGAGTCGGCCGAAGAGGACCTCCGTGACGAAGAAGTCCTTGACCTCCTCCTGGATAAGCCGGGCGATCTGGCGGGCCCCAAAGTCATCGGAATAGCCCTTTTCCGCCAGCCACTCCACCGCGGCGTCGGTCGTCTCCAGGGTGACTCCCTTTTCCGTCAGTTGCTGCTGGAATTCCCGGAGCTGCTTCTTCACGATGCTGATCACGTCCGCCCGCGTCAGTCCGTTGAAGGTCACCATGGCATCCAAGCGGTTGCGGAATTCGGGGCTGAAGATCTTCTTGATGGCTTCGCTTACCGCCTGGCGGTTGATACGCCGTTCCCCGAAGCCGATCTCCACCCGGCCGATGTCACGGGCCCCGGCATTGGACGTCATGATGATGATAACATTGCGGAAATCAGCCTTACGGCCGTTGTTGTCCGTGAGCGTCGCATAGTCCAGTACCTGCAGGAGGGTATTGAAGATATCCGGATGGGCCTTCTCGATCTCGTCGAGGAGGAGGACGGCATGAGGAGTCTTCCGGATGGCCTCCGTCAGGAGTCCCCCCTCCTCGAAGCCCACATAGCCGGGCGGGGCGCCGACCAGCCTGGATACGCTGTGTTTTTCCTGATATTCCGACATGTCGTAGCGGTGCAGGGGGATACCCAGGGAGAGGGCCAGTTGCCGGGCCAGTTCCGTCTTTCCGACTCCGGTGGGACCGGCGAACAGAAGAGACGCCACGGGCTTGTTCACATCCCCGAAGCCCGCCCGGGAGCGGCGGATGGCCTGGACGACCCGGTCGATGGCCTGATCCTGGCCGAAGATCCGGGTCTTCAGCTCCATATCGAGAAAGCGGAGGCGCGCCCCTTCCGACGAGGAAACGGATTTCTCGGGAATCCGGGCCATCCGGGCCACGATACGCTCCACATCCTCAGGGGAAATGGTGACGGTTCCCCCGTCCTCCCCACGGTACAGGCGGGTCTTGGCCCCTGCTTCGTCCATGACGTCGATGGCCTTGTCGGGAAGGTAGCGGTCGTTGATGTGCCGGGCCGCAAGTTCCGCGGCTGCCCGCAGGGCTTCTTCCGTATAGGCGACCTGGTGATAGGATTCGTAACGGTCCTTCAAGCCCTTGAGAATATTCACCGTATCCTCCACCGACGGTTCGGGGATGTCTATGGATTGAAAGCGCCGAGACAGGGCCCGGTCCTTTTCCAGACATTTCCGGTACTCATCGTAGGTGGTAGCGCCGATGCACTTCATCTTTCCGGAGGTAAGCACCGGTTTGAGGATGTTCGAGGCATCCATCGCCCCCCCGGAGGCGGCGCCGGCACCAACGATGGTATGGATCTCGTCGATGAACAGGACGACGTTCTGGATCTTCTGGAGCTCGGCGATCACCTTTTTCAGTCGTTCCTCGAAATCCCCGCGGAACCGGGTCCCCGCTATGAGGGCACCCATGTCCAGGGAATAGATCTTGGCGCTTTTCAGTGGTTTGGGAACCTTGTCCTGGGCGATCAGTTGGGCCAGGCCCTCGGTAATGGCCGTCTTGCCTACCCCCGCTTCCCCGACGTGGACGGGGTTGTTCTTGGCGCGGCGGCAGAGGACCTGCATGGTCCTTTCGAGGATGTCCTCCCGGCCGATGAGGGGATCCAGTTCCCCCGACCGGGCCTTCTGCACCAGTTCCGTCGTGAAGGTGGCCAGGATCTTGTTCTCCTTCGGGCCCGCCGGGTCCTTCTTCTCCCCCTCCCCCGTCCCGGGCTTTTCCCGCGGGGACGCCGTAATACCGTGGGAGATGTAATTCAGCAGATCCAGGCGCGTGATGCCCTCGCGGTGGAGGAAAAAGGCGGCGTAGGATTCACGCTCGTCGAAGATGGAGATCAGGATGTCGCCGATATCGAGTTCGCCTTTCTGGGCCGAGGTGGTGTGCCAGACCGCCCGTTCGATGACGTTCTGAAAACTGGCGCTCTGCACCGGGTCGGTCTCCCGCTTCTGTTTCGGCAGCTTGGTGGCGAAAAAATCCTCCAGACGGTTCTGGAGACTCTTCACATCCCCACCGCAGGACCGTATGATCTCGCTGGAAGATTCATAGAACAGGGCCGCGAAGAGGATATGCTCCGGCGTGAGATATTCGTGGGAACGGAGCTTCGCCTCCGTGTATGCCGCCCGGAATATGGAATCAAGTTCTTCACTGATTTTCATGACTTACTCCTGATGTGCTTCAAACCCTTTCATAACTGCTCTTGAGGGGGTAGCCGCGGCTCTTCGCCATGGCGTGGACCCGGTTTACCTTGGTCACGGCGATATCGTAGGTATAGACGCCACAGACGCCGTGACCGTGCCGATGGACGTTCATCATTATCTTCATGGCCTCCGCGGCCGGCTTTTGAAATATCTCCATGAGCACCTCCACGACAAAATCCATGGTGGTGTAATGATCGTTGTGAAGGATCACCCGGAACATGGCCGGCTCATCCAGATACACGAACGTGTCCGTTTCGGTGTCCCCGTCGTACCGGGGCAGTGTGTTTTCATCATCCGGAACCATGGGCTTACTCCTGCACCGAACTGAAGTTCTATTTTATGAATTGTTGCCAGAAATGCAAGGGGTCTATGCAAAGAAAGTAGACAGCCATATTCTCCATGAATATTGAGCGTTTATTGGGTATCTCCAGATTGATTCATTAGTTTTTGGCCTTTCAGTGGACGGGTGGACGGCGGAAGGTGACTTTTTTTCTTCCTTTTGATATAGAAGTCAAGCAGCGCGGACCCGGCCAATTGCCCACCGCCGGGAAACCGACACTCGGCAGAAAAAACTATAACAGATCCGGGGGCAATAAAAATAAATCCTTCATATTCTGGAAAACAAGGGTCATGGCACAATCAGGAAGGGCGTTTGTCGACGCCTCGCTTTGGCCCGGCTTCCGGAAAAAATCCTTTGTGGTTCTTACGATAAAGATCTACCCGGCAAACAGAGAGGGAACATGAGATTTCAGAGCTGGGAGTGTCAATACTCCACATCGGCCGGCACAGACGTCATCGACATTACCGGCGACGTTGCAGCGAAGGTACGGGAGGCAGGGATCGGCACAGGCCAGGTCTTGATTTCCGTACCGGGTTCCACGGCGTCCATCACCACCATCGAATATGAAAGCGGCGTCGTCCGGGACCTAGTCGAAGCCCTGGAGCGCATAGCCCCCGCCAGCATCCCTTACCGGCACGATGCCCGCTGGGGAGACGGCAACGGCTACGCCCACGTCCGGGCCGCCCTCCTGGGGCCGTCGGTGGTCGTTCCCATCAGCGGCGGCCGTCTGGTCCTGGGAACCTGGCAGCAGCTCGTTCTCCTTGACTTCGACAATCGCCCCCGCCAGCGTCGTATTTTCCTGCAAGTATTGGGAATATAAATATAACTCTCGTATATCAGAGGGAATAAGGGGGACAACATGAGCAGCAACAGCACGATCAGGATCCTGATGGCGAAGTTGGGGGAAGGTTACGAGGACGCGGTGGGAAAATTGTGCATAGCCTTCCGGGAGGCGGGCTACGAAGTCGTATACGTGGAGAATCAGCGCCCCGAGGCCATCGTCGCCTCGGCCCTCCAGGAAGCGGTGGACCATATTGGCATCACCACCCTCCCCGGCGCCCGGATCGAAGACATAGCCCGGGTGATGGAGCTCCTCAAAAAGGAGGATCTATCCTATGTGCGGGTCACCGCCGGCGGCTTCCTGGATTACAACGACATCCACAAGGTAAAGGAGGCCGGGGTGGTGGAGTTCTTCCCCAAGGGAACCTCCATATCGGAACTCATCACCTGGGCTAAAGCAAACATCACCCTGACGGACGACTGGTCCAAATAAGATGAATTCGTTATAAGTCATGATGGGGACAGCGAAGTAAAAAGCTCCAGAGGCAAGGCGGCGTTCCGTCACCAAGGGTAAGGAAAATTTCCGACCCTTTTCCCAACCGGGTACCTTCAGGGAAGCATATTAAATATTATCAATGAATACAGTTAGTTTGGCGAGTGTTTCCGATGAAAAGGCGGCGTCCCGGTGACAGCCGCCCACGAGGAAAGAGGGGCAATGCAATCCTCACGAAGCAATGACCGTCGGCATGGGGAAAAGGGCCTCCCAAAGAATACGGGAAGCGATCCGCCCGGCCCGGGTGGGGCCGCGGCCGCCGCCGGGTCAGCACCCGGCGCTGAGGATCCGTCGCGCCTCACCGCCAATGAACACGCCGCCTATCCGGACCTCCTGCGGGGACAACTGGAAAAAATCCCTGGATTGAGAAAGGTTTCCTTCTATACCCAGGAGTTCGGAAACTGGCACAAGGAAACCGGGGAACTGCTGGGAAAGGTTTTCGGCGGGAATTCCCACGTCTGCCAGGCTTTTCAGGCCGTTATGTTCACCCCGCTGTTCCTCAGTTGCCAGGGCGGCGACACTGTCTTTGCCGAGGCCTACCAGCAGGGGCTGACGGAGGTGCATGCACTGTTGCGGTCCTGCTTCGACAGAACCTGAACGGGCGCCACTTCCCTACACGGGTGTCTCCCGGCGGCCCCGGTTTTCCCGGAATGCCGCCGCGGCTTCGTCGTACAGTTCCTCTTCCCGACCTCGGTATTTAGGGGAAAAATGGAAGATGATCATCCGCTTCACCCCGGCGGTCCCCGCAAGCAGTCCGGCCTGACGGGCCGTGAGGTGATGTTTACGGGCGGCCTGGTCGGCATCGGCGTGGAGGAAGGGCGCTTCGATGAAGAGGATATCCACGCCCCCGGCCAGGGCGAGAATCGTCCGGGCGTTGGCGGCGCTGTAAACGGCGTCGGTAATGTAGGCGATCTTCCGGCCCGGAGTGATCCGGACGATCTTTTCCACCAGTTCCCCCAGGGGCACCTGTCTTTCCCGCTTCATCCCCCCCGCCTCCTTCCACCGGATCCGCACGGGGAAATCCGGCGGGCGGTCGTCGATGAGACAGTCCTTGAGATCGTTCAGCCAGGATCCCGTGGGAAGCCCCAGTTCGGCAAGGGCGTCTTTGCGGATGTTGATCCGGCGCCGCTCTTCCAAGCGGAAGGCCAGGCAGGGCGTCCGGTGATCCAGAAAAGCCCCCCGGAGGCTGAAATAACGGTCGGCACACAGGAGGCCGTCAAAGGGCCGCTCTTCCCCTTCCCCCTCCGGCCGGAAGCCGTGGCGGCAGGAAAAACGCCGGGTCCGCTGCCAGCCCTCCGGACTCACCTCCGTAACGACAATATCGAAATCATTAACATATTCCTCCACCAGGTTCCAGTTGTACGCCCCTAGGCGCCCCTCGATCTGGCCAAGAAATCCCGGGGGTCCGTACAGGGCAATCTCCCGGTTCCTTCCCAGGCAGAGGCGCACCAGGTGGTCGAAACCAATGAAGTGATCCATATGGGTATGGCTGATGCAGATATACTCGATCTTCAGGATCTTCCGGGGCGGCAGGTTGTAGATCTCCCCCAGATCGAACATGAGGGCCCGGCGCCGGTATTTCATTTCCAGATAGACCCCGGGATCGCCCCCGGGAGGATTCACCAGGACAGCGCTGAACATCATCACCCCTCCAGACGGGAAGAAGAGCGGTTGACGGCGCGATACGCCGGCCGAGGCAGTGACGGTTTCACTTTGACTTTTTCCTCAGAGAAAGAAAGGAAGCTTCGGGAGGTTGTCCCGGCAAGCATACACTATCTTCGTTACAAGGACTGATCATTTGCCGGCGGCGTGGTCAATGCCGCCATGCGGTCGGCGATCCGGGCGGCAATTTCGTCGATAAGCCGTCGCGCCCCCTCTTCCGGCGCCGCCCCGCCCGAGGGAAGGAAAGGGTATATCTCCACCGGACCGGTAAAGACCTTTGCCAACAGCGCCGCAGTTCGCCGTTGCCGGGCCGCCACCTTGTCCCGCCGCCCGTACTGATCGTCGGAGGCCTCGTTGCCGCCGAAATCGTCCACCAGGACCACGGGTCCGGGCATCCCCCCGGGGCAGGGCAAGGACAGGGGGCCGCGAATCCGTTCTCGAAGCCCGGCGCCGCCTCCGGATTCCCGGATACGCCGCCAGAACTCCTCCTCATCCTTATGGAAGCCGATATCCGCTGAATTGGCGACAATGATGGCTTGTCGCGGATCGACGGCGTCGCTTGCCCCCAGGGGAACGGCCTCCATCCCCAAGATCCGTAAATGACCCACAATAGCCGCCGTGGCCTCGGCGTAGTGATCCGTGGCCACCACCACGACCACTCGCGGGTGGTCGTACAGTGCCCTCAACAGGGGGTGCCACGAGGGATCGATCCGGGAACACTGGAGGTACCGCGCCACAAACGCCGATGCGGCCCGGTCCAAAGCGGGGAGGGCGGTGATTTTCTTCTCAGCGCTCCACGCCGCGCTGATCTCCCGCGTCAGGAGATGACGGTAGCCGATAGGACCGCGGCTTCCCTCCTCCCAGGTAGGATTGACGAGGCGATCCCAGAAGGTCTCCGGGGCGGCGATGCTGAATTCCGCCAGTCCTGATCGACGGAGTTCTTCCACCAGGATATCGCTCCGGGCAAAGGCGACGGCATCAAGGGAGAGGGTCCCAGAATAGTCGAACACCACGGTCAAGCCGACCTTATCCGTCTCCGTATCCGCCACTTTCGTTCCGTCGCATTTCCGGATCCCTCCCCATGCCCGCCCCTGCCGGCGCCGGGAGCAGATTCCCATCTCATGACACCGGAGCCCCTCAACTTCCATGACGGTCCGGCGAAAATCTTCCGAACGGGAAGCACGGAAAACAACGCCCGGCGAGACGGCACGGATCGTGACTCCGGGACGATCAGTCCGTCTTTGGAACCCGCCCGTCAGGGTTGCGGTACGCCGAGATGATCAGGCACAGTTCCCGGGCCGCCTGGAGGGGGTCCGCAGCGGCGCAGATCGCCGAAACCACGGCGATGCCGTCGGCCCCCGCCGACATCACCGCTCCGGCGTTGCCGGCGTTGAGACCGCCGATCGCCACCAGGGGATGGCGGGAACGGGCCCGGATCCGGGTCAGGCCGTCCAGCCCCCAATCGCCTCTGGTATCCGTCTTCGTCGGCGTCGCGAAGATCGGGCTCACGCCCAGGTAATCCACGTCCCAGCCCTCCGCCTCCTCCACGTCCTCCCAGGTCTCCACGGAAAGACCAATGATCTTTCCCTTCCCCAGGATGCGCCGGGCCAGGGGATAGGGCATGTCATCCTGGCCGATATGAACGCCGTCGGCCTCCGCGGCCAGGGCTACGTCTAGACGGTCATTGATGATCAGGGGGACACCCTGGTCCGCCAGCAGTTTCTTGATCGCTCGGGCCTCCGCGACGAAGGCCCGGGTGGAAAGATGCTTCTCCCTGAGCTGCACGCAGGCGGCGCCGCCAGCCACCGCCGCCGCGACGACCTCCTCCAGGGGCCGCCCCCCGCACAGATCCCGGTCCGTAACCAGATACAAGCCCCGCATCGTCCTAAAGCTCCTGAACGGTCAGTTTGAGCCGTTCCTCGATATCCCGACGCGTCAATCCATACAGGGCGTCGAGAAACATGACCTGCATGGAACCCGGACCGTCGGCGCGGGCGGCGGTCTCCCCGGCGATCCCCATGACGGCCATGGCGGATGCCGTCGCCCTGATGATATCCTCCCTCCTCACGGCGGCAAAGGCCCCGCACAGGGCTGAGGCGGTGCACCCGAGGCCCGTCACCCGGGCCATCAGGGCATGGCCGTTGCCCACGATGAACAGCCGCCCCCCGCCGACGATGTAATCCTCCGCACCGCTCACGCAGACCACGGAACCGAATTCCGCGTTCAGGGTTCGGGCGGCCGTCAAGGCCTCCGACGACGCCGCGGTGCTGTCCACGCCTTTGGTCCTTTTGTCCGCCGCCACCATGGCTATGATCTCCGAGGCGTTGGCCCGGATGACGGCGGGAGCAATAGCCTCCAGGAGCTGCCGCGCCGTCCGGGTCCGGTAGGGGGTGGCCCCGGCGCCGACGGGATCGAGAACGATGGGGATGCCCAGTTGCCCGGCCCTGCGCGCCGCCATGAACATGGACTTCGTCCACTGCTCGCTCAAGGTGCCGATGTTGATCACCAGGGCGGCAGCGATTCCCACCATATCCTCCACCTCCTGGTCCGCGTGGGCCATGACGGGAGAAGCACCGATGGCCAGCAGGGCGTTGGCGGTGGAGTTCATCACCACATAGTTGGTAATGTTATGAACCAGCGGTCTGCGGGTTCTGATCCGTTCCAGGTCCTCCCAGACATCTTCCGGCCGGTACGTCATTTCCGTTTCTCCTTTGCAGAATGATTCACGCCATCTGACGGCATCAGGCTGGGGGAAGTTGTTCCATATTTCCCGCCGGGAGTCAAAAATTTTTTTCGCGAATTCACCTTGACAGGAGGCCCGTACTTCCCTATATTCCGCAAGCCCGGCGCGGTGTTATTATTGAAGAAAGCTATATAATTGCGCCACATTGTATGAACGGCAATCGGCTCCGGGGAGCCGGCTGCCAAACAAGGAGGCGTCCCATGCCAAAGAGAAGCGACATCAACACGGTCCTCATCATCGGTTCCGGACCCATCGTCATCGGCCAGGCCTGTGAATTCGATTATTCCGGAACCCAGGCCTGCAAGGCCCTGCGTAAGCTCGGTTACAGGATCATCCTCGTCAATTCCAATCCCGCCACCATCATGACCGACCCGGGCATGGCCGACGTCACCTACATCGAGCCTCTGAATATCCCCTCCCTCACGGAAATCATCGAAAACGAGCGTCCCGACGCCATTCTTCCCAATCTCGGCGGCCAGACGGGTTTAAACCTCACCTCGGAGCTGCACAAGCAAGGCATCCTGGATAAATACGGCGTCAAGGTCATCGGTGTCCGCGTCGATGCCATCGAACGGGGAGAGGACCGGATCGCCTTCAAGGAAGCGATGAACCGCCTCGGGATCGAGATGCCGAAGAGCGAACCGGCCTATACCGTCGAGGAGGCGGAAAAGATCGCCGCGGAACTGGGCTATCCCGTGGTCATCCGTCCCGCCTACACCATGGGGGGAACGGGGGGCGGCCTGGTTTACAACCTCGAGGAACTCCGTACTGTGTCCAGCCGCGGCATCTCGGCCAGCATGGTGGGCCAGATCCTCATCGAGGAGTCCGTGGTCGGCTGGGAGGAGTTGGAGCTGGAAGTGGTCCGGGACGCCAAGAATCAGATGATCACCGTCTGCTTCATTGAAAATGTGGACCCCATGGGCGTGCATACCGGGGACTCCTACTGCACGGCCCCGATGCTGACGATCAGTCCCGAACTCCAGGCCCGGCTCCAGAAATATTCCTACGCCATCGTGGAGGCCATCGAGGTCATCGGCGGGACCAACGTCCAATTCGCCCACGACCCGAAGACGGGACGGGTATTGGTCATCGAGATCAACCCCCGGACCTCCCGGTCTTCCGCCCTGGCCTCCAAGGCCACGGGCTTCCCCATCGCCTTCATCTCTTCCCTCCTCGCTGCGGGCCTCACCCTGGACGAGATCCCCTACTGGCGGGAGGGGACCCTGGATAAGTACACCCCTTCGGGGGATTACGTCGTCGTCAAGTTCGCCCGTTGGGATTTCGAGAAATTCCCCGGTTCCCTGGACCGCCTGGGCACCCAGATGCGGGCCGTGGGCGAGGTGATGAGCATCGGCAAGAATTACAAGGAGGCCTTCCTAAAGGCCATCCGCTCCCTGGAAAAGGGACGTTACGGCCTGGGTTTCGCGAATGACCTCCGCGCCAAATCCCTCGATGAATTGATGGAACTTCTCGCGGAGCCCTCCAGCGAGCGCCAGTACATCATGTATGAAGCCCTCAGGAAGGGGGCGGAGGTGGAAACACTTCACCGGCGCACCCATATCAAGCCCTGGTTCATCGAACAGATGAAAGCACTGGTGGAGTTGGAAGAGCGGCTTCTGGCATACAAAGGCAAAATACTGCCCGATGAGCTGCTCATACAGGCGAAAAAAGACGGCTTCGCCGACCGGTATCTCGCCCAGATCATGGGAGGCGAGGAAACGGAGATCCGGCGCCGACGTCTCGCCCTGGGGGTGGCGGAGTGCTGGGACGCCGTGCCGGTGAGCGGCGTGGAGGACGCCGCCTACTATTATTCCACCTATAACGCCCCGGATCGGGTGGGGGTATCCGCCAACAAAAAGATCATGGTCTTAGGCGGTGGTCCCAACCGCATCGGCCAGGGGATCGAATTCGACTACTGCTGCGTCCATGCCGCCTTCGCCCTCCGTGACGAAGGTTATGAATCCATCATGGTCAACTGCAACCCCGAAACGGTCTCCACGGACTATGACACCTCCAACAAGCTCTACTTCGAACCCCTGACCGTGGAGGACGTCCTGGCGATTTACGAAAAGGAGCAGCCCGAAGGGGTAATCGTCCAGTTCGGCGGCCAGACGCCCCTGAACATCGCCCAGGAGCTGGCCCGGGCCGGCGTCAGGATCATCGGCACCTCCCCGGAGACCATCGATCTGGCGGAGGATCGGGACCGTTTCCGCATCATGATGAAAAAACTGGGAATTCCCATGCCGGAGTCGGGCATGGCCAGCAACCTCGCCGAGTCCCTCGCCGTGGCGGCGCGGATCGGATACCCCCTCATGGTCCGTCCCTCTTACGTCCTCGGGGGACGGGGGATGGAGGTGGTCCACGACGAGGAGATGCTGAAACGCTATGTGGCGGCGGCCGTGGGGGTAACCCCGGAGCGGCCCATTCTCATCGACAAGTTTCTGGAAAACGCCATCGAGGTGGAGGCCGACGCCATCTCCGACGGTTCGGACGCCTTCGTTCCCGCCATCATGGAACACATCGAACTGGCGGGGGTCCATTCCGGCGACTCCGCCTGCGTGATCCCACCCATCAGCATCTCCGCCCGCCACATGGACACCATCAACGACTACACCCGGCGGATCGCTGTGGAGTTCGGTGTCATCGGCCTGATGAACATCCAGTACGCCATCGCCGACGACATCGTCTATATATTGGAGGCCAATCCCCGGGCCTCCCGAACCGTGCCCCTGGTTTCCAAGGTCTGTAACATCTCCATGGCCCGCATCGCCACCCAGGTCATGCTGGGGGGAAAGCTGGCCGATTTCAAAATCAAACAGCGTAACATTCCCCACTTCGGCGTCAAGGAGGCCGTCTTCCCCTTCAACATGTTCCAAGAAGTCGACCCCCTGCTGGGGCCGGAAATGCGCTCCACCGGCGAGGTGCTGGGACTGGCCGATTCTTTCGGCCTGGCCTTCTTCAAGGCGGAGGAAGCGGCGCAGCAGGTTCTGCCCGGAGAGGGAACGGTGCTGCTCACCGTCAACGACTGGGACAAGCGGGGGGTCCTGGAAGTCGCCCGGGATTTCAACGAACTGGGTTTCCGGATCATGACCACCACCGGGACCAACCGTTTCCTCGCGGAGGAGGGAATTCCTTCGGAAACGCTCCTGAAGATGCACGAGGGACGGCCCAATATCGTGGACGCCATCAAGAACGGGCTCATCAACCTGATCATCAACACCCCCAGCGGCAAGCTGAGCCAGTATGACGATTCCTACATCCGCAAGGCGGCCATCAAGTACAAAATCCCCTACATCACCACCATCGCCGCGGCCGTGGCGGCGGTAAAGGGAATAACGGCATTCCGGAAGGGGCACGGCCGGGCGAAGTCCCTGCAAAGCTACCATGCCGATATCAGGTAGAACCAGACAACAGGTAACAGACCAGAGAAGACCAGACGACAGGCGACAGGCAAGATGAGTGAAATCAGAGACAATTGCGGAATATTCGGCGTTTATTCAAAGTTTCCCTGTGTTTATGACATCTACAACGGGATAGATTTTCTCCAGCACCGCGGCCAGGAATTCTGCGGGATCGCCACTTTCGACCGGCACATCCACCAGGTGACTCACCACGGCAAGGTGGGAAACGCCTTCAACGAACAGGATCTTCTCTACCTCACCGGTAACTGGGGGATCGGCCATGTAAGCCTCTGGGAACGCCAGCCCATGGCCTGGCAGTCCCGCCTCGGCAACATCTCCGTGGCCTTCAGCGGCAATGTCATCAACGCCGAGGAGATAATCGCCGCCATGAAGGACCAGGGCCATTCCTTCTATAGAAGCTACAATATCGAAGTGATCGCCAAGACGATCATGGAGGCCGACGACATGGTGACCGGGATCGCCGCCCTGACCGGGCGCATCAAAGGCGCCTATTCCCTGGTGATCCTCGCCGAGGAAGGGATCTACGCCACCCGGGACATCTATGGCTTCCGCCCCCTCATCCTCGGTCAGAACGGGACCCGCTTCGCCGTCAGCTCCGAATCCCGGGCCCTCCAGAACCTCGACATGGAGGTCGTCCGCGATGTCCGTCCGGGGGAAATCATCCTCATCGACGCCAAGGGATTCCACACCCTCCGGCAACTGCCATCGCCCCGAAAGGCCCATTGCGCCTTCGAATGGGCCTATACGGCCAGCATCGACTCCGTCATCGACGGCCTGTACGTCCAGGAGGCGAGAAACCGCCTCGGACAGGCCCTCGCCCAGCGGGACCTGGACGAACGGGACACGTCCGCGGACATCGTGGCCCCGGTGCCCATGTCCGGCATCGGCCATGCCCTGGGCTACCACCAGCGCTCCCAGATCCGCTATCAGGAGGTGTTTCTCTACAACCGCTATGCCGACCGCAGCTATACCCAGTCCAGCCAGACGGCCCGGGAAAAGATGGCCAAACGGAAACTTTCTCTCCTCAAATCGACCGTGAAGGACAAGCGGATCATCATCTGCGACGATTCCATCGTCCGGGGCACCCAGATCCGTGACAAGGTGCGGGACCTGAAAGACTCCGGCGCCAGAGAGGTCCATGTCCGGATCGCCTGCCCGCCCCTCATGTACCCCTGCGACTTCGGCGTCTCCACCCGGACCCTGGAGGAGCTGGCGGCCCGCCACTGCTTCCCCGAGGGGACCATCAACTGTTTCGCCGACCTTCGGAAACTGGAAACATGGATCGCCGGCCAGATCAACGCGGATTCGATGAAATACAACAGCATCGACGCCTTTGTGTACGCCCTGGGCATCCCGCGCGGCAATCTCTGCCTGAAGTGCTGGGACGGCGTCAGCCCCCTGATCTGAAGATCCTTTGCCACCGGGTGGCAGCCCTGCCCGCCGTCGCGACGGGAAGCGTAACACCGCCACCGGCCCTGCTCCCAATCCCTAAAACTTGGGGGTGTAAATCCCGTCCAGAAATGTTATATGGCCCAATCAGGAAAAACGGGAGGCCCGGGGGGGTTATATGGAAACGTTCACAAGTAGCCGTTTATTTTCATCTTTCGTCGCACCCGAAACGGGCATCATGATGGTTAGTTGATGAGCGAAGATCACGAACATTTCATGGACCGGGCATTGCGGCTGGCCCGGAAGGGTGAAGGCCGGGCGAGTCCTAATCCCATGGTCGGCGCCGTCATCGTCAAGGACGGCCGGATCATCGGGGAAGGCTATCACGTCTGCTGCGGCGAGAGCCACGCCGAGATCAACGCCATCCGCGGGGCCCGGGAGTCCATCGCCGGCGCCACCTTCTACGTCACCCTGGAGCCCTGCACCCACCAGGGGCGGACGCCCCCCTGCGTCCAGGCCTTGATCAAGGAGCAGCCGGCCCGGGTGGTGATCGGTGCCATCGATCCGAATCCCGTCGTCGCCGGCCGGGGGGTGGCGGCCCTGCGGGCCCAGGGCATCGAAACCGTCGTCGGCGTCCGGGAGGAGGAATGCCGCCGCCTGAATGAGAAGTTCTTCAAGTTCATGACCACCGGTCTTCCCTTCGTCACCCTGAAATACGCCCAGACCCTCGATGGCCGCATCGCCGGCGCCGGAGGTCATTCCCGGTGGATCAGCTCACTGCCGGCCCGGCGCTACGCCCACCGCCTGCGGAGTGTCCACGACGCCGTGCTCGTCGGCACCGGCACGGTGCGCCATGACGATCCCGAACTGACGGTCCGCCTGGTCCGGGGGAAAAATCCCCTGCGGATCATCCTGGACAGCCGACTGGACATCCCGCTTAAAGCCGGCGTCTTCCGGAACCAGGACCGGGCGCCGACCCTGGTCGTCGCCGCCGTGAACGCCCCGGAAGACAAATTACGGGCCCTGGCCGGGCTGGGCGTGGAAACGCTTCTGGTCGCCGCCGCACCGGGGGGAATCAACCTGCCGGAGCTGTTCCGGAAACTGGGTCAGCGGGGCATAACCTCCGTCCTGGTGGAGGGGGGCGGCGCCATCATCACCTCGGTGCTCCGGGAGAGGCTGGCGGACCGACTCGCCATAGTCGTGGCGCCCAAGATCATCGGCCGGGGCGTGGATGCCGTGGGTGAGTTGGGCCTCACCACCATGGATCAGGCCTTGCAACTTACGGCGGTGCAATGGCGTCGCCTCGGTCCGGATATTCTCTGCACCGGGGATATCGCCGGCAACGGCTACGGGCCGGCTAAAGGCGAATCGGCGGGCCGGGGGACGGAATAAAACAGCGGGGTCGAATCGGATTCGACGGCAAAACGAACAAGGTAGGGCTGGCTATGCAGAGACATTTTACAAAAAAGAGAAAGATTCGGGTCATTCAGTACGGTTTGGGATACATCGGCCTGGAAACGGTCCGGGCCATTCTCAAAAAGGAGGCGCTGACCATCGTCGGCGCCGTGGATACCAACCCGCGCCTGGCGGGAAAGGATCTGGGGGAATTGCTGAAGCTGCCGGCGCCGCTGGGGGTAACGGTCAGTGACCAGCCCCGGGAACTCCTGGCCGACGTCAAGGCCGACGTGGTGATCCACACCACCGGTTCGAGGATCCCGTCCATCTACCAGCAGTTCGAGGATATCCTCGAAAAAAAGATCAACATCGTCTCCGCCAGTGAAGAACTGCTCTTCCCTTCGGCGGAAAACGCGATCATGGCGGAACGGATCCATCTGCTGGCGATGGAAAAACGGGTCACCGTCCTGGGGACGGGGGTCAATCCCGGCTTCGTCATGGACGCCCTGCCGCTGTTTCTCACCGGCGTCTGCCAGGAAGTGCGGGAAATCCACGTCCAGCGCGTTGTGGACGCCGCCACCCGGCGCTACGCCCTGCAGAAGAAGATCGGCACGGGCATGACCGTGGCGGAGTTCCAGCGGGAAATAGACAAACAGGCCCTGGGGCATGTGGGGCTCCGGGAATCCCTCCATCTGATCATCGACAAACTCAGTCGGCCCGTGGACTTCGTGGAGGAGTCCGTGGCCCCGGTAATCGCCGCCCATCCCATCCGGACGGAATATTTCGAGATCAAACCGGGAGACGTGGCGGGGATCGAACATCTCGCCAAGGGCATCAAAGACGGGAAAGAGATACTGACCCTGGAGCTCCGGATGTATGTCGGCGCCCCCGACCCCCACGACGCCATTCAGATCGTGGGCACTCCGGATATCAAGCTGAGGATCGAGGGTGGCGTCGCCGGCGACCAGGCCACGGCGGCCGTTCTGGTCAACTCCATCCCGGCGGTGCTAGACGCCAAGCCGGGGCTGATCACGGTGAAGGACCTTCCCTCTCCCTACTGTTACTGAGCGGCTCCTCTCGTCTTTGGGAACCGGGGGGGATTGAAACCCCGCACTATAAATCTTCGGAAACGGAGCGGGGTTAAAACCAGGCGCTAAAAGCCCCGGCCGACCGCCAAGGCAGGGTCCGAAACCAAGGAAAGGATGAAGTTTATGGCATGGTATGCCGTCCATACGAGAAGCCGTCACGAAGACCGGGTATACATCGGTCTGACGCAGAAGTCCTTCCAGGTATTCCTCCCCAAGATCGAGGTCTGGAGCCGGCGGAAGGACCGCCGCAAGAAGATCATGATCCCCATGTTTCCCGGGTATATCTTCGTGGCCATGAAAACCGCGGACAACGAGACGAAGCTGGATGTCCTGAAGACCTTCGGCGTGGTGCGCATCCTGGGGAAGCCTTACGGTTCGGAGCCCATCCCCGTCCCCGACGCCAAGATCGACGCCATCATGCGCATCGTCGCTTCCCGGGTGGAGGTCCAGCAGTTCCAGTACCCCAAGGTGGGGGAATATGCCAAGATCATCGACGGCCCCTTCCAGGGGATCGAGGGTCTGGTGGTGGGAACCGACATGGAAAAGGAGCTGTTCGTCATCACCATCGAACTGATGCAGCGCTCCGTGGCCATCAAACTGGAGGGATTTCAAGTCGCCAGGCTTTGATTTTTTCAAATTTAAGCTTGACTTTGGCCGGAAATTGGGTAAGAAGCTTTGTCCATATTGTCCAATATCAACTATCAAGCGAGTCCATAGCATTGAAGGGAACGATAAAAATCGACGGGGAGTTCTGCAAAGAATGCCTCCTGTGCACGACGGTCTGTAAAAATCAAAACCTCCATCCCGCCGCCGAGCTGAATTCCAAGGGTTTCCATCCCATCGAGTTGAAGGAAGACGCCGATTGCAACGGCTGCGCCCTCTGCGCCCTGGTCTGTCCCGAAGTCGCCATAGAGGTGTACCGTGAATAGAATCCTCATGCAGGGCAACCGCGTCATCGGCGAGGCGGCGATCCGGGCCGGATGCCGCTTCTATGCCGGCTACCCCATCACCCCCCAGAACGAACTGACGGAGTACATGGCCGACAACATGCGCCGTGCCAAGGGCGGGACCTTCATCCAGGCGGAGAGCGAAATCGCCGCCATCAATATGGTACTCGGGGCCTCCGCCGCCGGCGCCCGGGCCATGACGTCGTCCTCCAGTCCGGGGATCTCCCTGAAGCAGGAGGGCATCTCGTCCCTCGCCGCCGACGAACTGCCGGCGGTCATCGTCAACATGATGCGCGGCGGACCCGGGCTGGGCAACATCCTCCCCTCCCAGGGAGACTACTTCCAGGCCACCCGCGGCGGCGGCCACGGCGATTACCGCACCATCGTCCTTGCCCCCGCCTCCGTCCAGGAGCTGGCCGACCTCACCATGGACGCCTTCGAACTGGCGGACCGTTACCGCAATCCCGTGATCATCCTCGCCGACGGGATGATGGGCCAGATGATGGAGCCCGTGGAATTCAACACCCCACCGCCCCGCCAGTATCCCGAATGCTACGTCCTCAAGGGCATGGGCCGGGGGAAGAGCAAGTTCATCCGAGCCCTGATCCTCGATGCCATCCGCATGGAGGAGCACAACTGGAAGCTCTACCGCAAATACCAGGTCATCGCCTCGAAGGAGGTCCGTTTCGAGACCTTCTGGACCGACGACGCGGAGATTCTCATCGTCGCCTACGGCACCGCCGCCCGGATCGCCAAGGGCGCCATCAAACGGAGTCGGGAGTTGGGACTGCCCGTGGGGCTCATCCGGCCCATCACCCTGTGGCCCTTCCCCGTCGCGGTCCTCCAGGCCTTCGCCGCCCGGGTGGACAATTTTCTCGTCTTCGAGATGAACACCGGGCAGATGCTGGAAGATGTCCAACTGGCCCTGGGCAATATGGCCAAGGTCCAGTTCTACGGCCGGCCCGGCGGCGTCATCCCCACACCGGTGGAACTTGCCAAGGTCATCGCCTATCAGTTCCGGAAGAAATGATATGAAAAACGTATTCAGCCGCCCTAAATCACTTAAGAAAGCCGTTTTTCACTACTGTGCCGGCTGCGGCCACAGCATCACCCACCGCCTCATCGCCGAAGCCATCGACGAGTTGAAGATCCAGGACCGCGCCATCGGCATCCCCCCCGCCGGCTGCGCCGTCATCGCTTACAACTACTTCGACATCGATATGCTGGAGGCCCCCCATGGTCGGGGGTGTGCCGTCGCCACGGGGATGAAGCGCGTCCTCCCCGACCGGATCATCTTTTCCTATCAGGGCGACGGTGATCTGGCGGCCATCGGCACGGCGGAAACCATGCACGCCGCCAACCGCGGCGAGAACATCACCGTGATCTTTATCAACAACGCCGTTTACGGCATGACGGGCGGCCAGATGGCCCCCACGACCCTCCTGGGGCAGGTCTCCACCACCACGCCGCCGGGCCGGTCGGCCCTCCTGGACGGACATCCGATCCATTTGAGCGAGATCCTCGGCCAACTCCCGGGAACCCGGTACATCGAGCGCTGCGCCGTCAACAGCCCGGGAAACATCGTGAAGGCCAAAAGGGCGATCAAGAAGGCCTTCCAGTACCAGATGGACGGCATAGGGTTCTCCCTGGTGGAAATCCTCTCCCAATGCCCGACCAACTGGAAGATGGCCCCCGTGGACGCCTGCAAGTGGGTGACGGAAGTGATGGCGAAAGAGTACCTACTGGGGGTCATCAAGGATACGAAAGCTTAGGTGCGAACGTTATGATCAAGAAGACCATCTTCGCCGGTTTCGGCGGCCAGGGAGTGTTGATGATGGGCTACGTTTACGCCCATGCGGCGATGAGCGGGGGCTGCCACGTCACCTACCTGCCCTCCTACGGTGTCGAGGTGCGGGGCGGTACGGCCAACTGCACCGTGGCCGTATCGGACGAAGAGATCGCCTCCCCCATCGCGTCGGAACCGGATCACCTGGTGGTAATGAACAAGCCGTCCCTTTTCACCTTCCAGAACCGCGTCGCCCCGGGAGGAGACATCTTTCTCAACTCCTCCATCATCAAGTCCCAGCCGACCCGGAAGGACGTCCACATCCATGCCGTTCCCGTGGGCGACCTGGCGGAGCAACTGGGCAATCCCCGGGTGCTCAACATCGTCATGATGGGGGCCTTCATCAGGAAAACCGGCCTCATCACTCCCGAAGCGTTTCTCAAGGGCCTCAAACAGATCCTGGGGGAAAAGAAAAAGGCGGCGATGGAGATCAACCGCAAGGCCTTTGCCGCGGGCTACGAACTGCAAATATGAAGGGGACACTTTAAGCCATGGCCATTCAACAGGTTTCCGTGCTCCTGGACAACGTTCCCGGCGCCCTGACCAAACTCGTGGACATCCTGGACAAGGAGGACATCAAGGTCAAGGCCATCTCCGCGGCCAGCACCGAAGAGCATTCCACCCTCCGCGTCGTGGTCAACGATCCCCAGAAGGCCGTCACCATCCTGGAGAGCTTCAATTTCAACATTCATGTGGATCCCGTCATCGCCGTGGAAGTCCCCTGCCATCCCGGGGGCATGAACGCCATCGTCAAGCCCCTGGCGGAAGGCGACGTGAACATCCACTACATCTATACCACCATCGAACGACTCGGCAAAGAAACCATCATGATCATCGGCTGCGACCGCATCGAACGGGCCGTGGAGATCCTGAGCCAGCACTGGGTCAACTTCGTCGGCGACGAGATTTACTCCCTCTGATCACGCCACGGGCGCTTTCCCTCAACCTCTTAAATTGACACATGATTGTTTCACCGGAAAAAAATGGGGAGGGCGCTCTTTTTTTCCGCGTAATATGATTCAATAACGTAAATGCGCAAATAAAGAAACAGACTCTTAAATCGGCACATGATTGTTTCACCGGAAAAGGAAGCGGCCCTGGCCGCCCGAATGGCGGCCCTGGGGGTTACGGAGGACGAATTCCGGGAGACCTTCGTCCGCTCCTCGGGACCCGGCGGTCAGAAGGTCAACAAGACCGCCACCTGCGTCCACCTCGTCCATTTGCCCACGGGCCTCGCCGTCAAATGCCAGCAGGAAAGGTCCCAGGCCCTGAATCGCTTCCTGGCCCGGCGCCTCCTTCTGGACCGGATCGAGCGCCTCCGGAAAGGGCTGGTGGAGGCGGAAAAGGCCCGCCGGGAAAAGATCCGCCGCCAGAAACGGAAACGCTCCCAACGGGCCAAAGAAAAGATCCTCCAGGACAAGCACCGCCAGGCGGATAAAAAGGCCGCCCGGACTCGGCCCTCTCCGGACGGGGAATAGGGGGAGGTTAGGAGGGGGAGGGGACAGCGACCACCACCGGACGGTAGAGAAAGAGATTGCGGCGGATGAAGCTCGTCACCTTTTCAAAATCCTCATATGAATTGCACACATAAGTGACAACCATGTTTTTTCCCCGGGAGAACTCTCGATGCTCCTTGCCGGCGTAGCAGAAGTTGTTCCGGTCGAAGCGGGGGCTGTGCCGGGTGACCTCCGGGATCGTTCCGACCAGCACCTTCGCCGCGGACCACGGCCCCTCCAGGGCGGCGGCCGTACGATACAGCATCCGGTCGCCGTTGTTTTCCAGCGACATGTACACGGCGACCCATTCCCCCCGCTCGGGGTGGTAGCGCACGCTCAGTTCCGAAACCGCGGCCTCCAGCACCACCTTCACCCGCCGATGATCCAGTTCGGCATCCCACCGGCCGTCGCTGTGGAGGTACTGGATGGATCGGGCCGGGGCGGCGAGGCGATCCAGGGGAATCCGCGCCAAGATGTTGCCCAGGGCCGCCCTTCCCTCTCCGGTCTCACTGTAGAGGGGGTAGAAGTAAACATGATTTCCATGCACGACGGAAGTCGTGGCGAACGCCTTGATCCCCCGCGGGATGCCCGGCGTCAGATCGAGGTAGTCCACAGCCCAGCGGTTCGGATCATCCCCGGTAAAGTCGCCGATTCGGGCCAGCCGGTGCCCGGCGACGGCGAACTTGAAGGGGCCTTTCTGCTCCGGCGCGGCCCGGACGGCAATGAGGGGGATATAGATCGCCCCCGCCGCCAGGAAAGGGTCCTGGGGCCACAGCCATTCCCCCTCCCCAAAGGAGGAAACGAACTTTCCGTCTTTCCTCTTCAACCGGTAGCGGATCCGGAAATCATCCGCGGCGCAGGTCGAGACGGCCACCGTCGTGCCCAGGACCACCGCCATGCCGGTGCGATCCCGCCGGCCTTCCTCCTCGGAAACAAAGGTGTCGCCGAAAAGCCACAGCACCCGCCAGTCATCCAACTGGATGGAATAGGCTCCATCCCCGCCGTACCATCCGTCCCGGTCGGGAAATTCGGGGAGGCACACCGCGGCGCCGGTTTGCCGGCTTCCGCCCTCCCCCGGAGCTTCCGGAAATATCGCGGCAGCGGGGACAGGAGCGTCCGGAGCAATGACGGAAGCGCCGGGAGTGGGGACGGAAACGGCCGGTGTGGAGGCGGGGGCGCCATGATCGGAGACGGTCGGTACCGTATTGGCCGGACCATCATGCAGAATCGCGCAACCGCACAACCAGAGGGACAACAGGAGCAGGGCTGCCCGGAGGCCCCGGCGCCAGGACCGACCCGGCGCCGGGGACGGCCCGTTCTCCGGCATCCCCGGAAATTCCTTGCCGCGCAACCATTTGACCTTCTGTGGGAATATCACCAAGGCATCCCCTCCGCTAAAGCTTTCAACCGCCGGCGCACGCCCGGAGATCGTGCCCCGACGGCCCGCCGCCGTTCCTGCCGCAACCACCTCGGAAGGCTTACGCCAAAGGCAAGCTCAGGCACAAGATAAGTTCGTCAGACGCTTGCCCTCGACGGTAAAACAACCGGCCGGGGATGTCAACGGCCAGCTTGTCTCGTCATCCTCACTAGTGCGGCGGCGCAAAATATATAACTTGACACGGGCGTCGCCAGGGCTTATAAGTTCTCATAGTTTTTTTGTTTCGGTTTTGGCCGCATTACCCAGAGCCCATAAAAAAGGCTGCTGGGTTTTTTTCGGACCGACTCATGACAGGAGGGTACATGGCCAGAAAGAGTCAGGAAAAATTCGCCAAGCGGCAGCGGGAAATCGAGCGCAAGCGAAAGGCCGATGAAAAGATGGCCCGGCGTCATGAGAAGAAGCGCCTCCGATCCACGGAAGGCGATCCCGAGGAAACAGACCGATACCAACCGGTCCCGTCGCCCGACCTTCAGCGGCCGATCGAAGGTCATCCTCCGGCGGACGACGCGCGGGGTATCGTCGGGAGCGCCCCGGACATGGAGGAATTCCGTCCCGACCGGGGCGGGGAAGATAAGCCAAACCAACCATAGCAACGGAAAAGGGCCACACAATAATATAATCCCAGAGAAGGAGCCGTCATGAACATCTATGTAGGAAATCTGTCGTACAACATCACCGAGGAAGATTTGCAGCAGGCCTTCGCGGCCTTCGGGCAAGTTGCCTCCACAGCGATCATCACGGACCAGTTCAGCGGCCGGTCGAAGGGATTCGGCTTCGTGGAAATGCCCGTAAAGGAAGAGGCCCTGGCCGCCATCGCCGGTTTGAACGGGAAAACGATGAGTGACCGCGCCCTGAACGTGAACGAGGCCCGTCCCCGGGCGGACCGCCGAAGCGGCGGCGGTGACAGAGGCGGCGGCCGCGGAAGGTCCGGCGGCCGGTCTCGTTACTGAGCATCGGCAGCAACCAGACAACGAACTCTCCATCCTCATAAAACTCAAGCTGCCGAGGTCTCGTTACTGAGCATCAACGGCAACTGGGCAACCAATCCGCCGACGACCCGGCGACGCGGGAGATTTAATCCCGACGCCGGTCCGCTTGGGCAAAGGGAAGGCAAAGCCCTCCCTACCAATCGTCCTTCACGCCGGCGTTAGGGTTGATATGCGGGTCAACGACACATTTATTACAGTAGTAAAGGGGAATGACGGTCCCGCAGCCCGAACCGGCAAGCTCCAGGTGATGGCAAAGCTCGCAGATTTCGGCACTGCATCCGGAGCAGCGGTAAATGACGCCCTGCTTCCCGCAGGCGGGGCAGGTCTGTTTTCCCTGTTCCATGACGCTCTCTCCTTTCCTGTGACTTTAGGTCACTCTACATTCCCCGGAAGATTTTATCAAGGGGGGTGCGCCGTGAGATCAGCAAGATTGTAGCTCCGCTTTTCGGGCCGCCGCCCTCCCCCGGGCTTGATCACCCGGATGCACTCATCAAGCCACTTACGGCACCAGGTGAGATATTCATCGTCGGATTTTTCATCGTTTACGGCTTCCCCGTATTGTTTGGCCAGATTGAACGGGGGATCGGCAAAAACCGTATCCACGGAGTCGCTTTCTATCCAGGGAAAAAGATCGAGGCAATCGCCCTCATAGAGCGCGCCGAGATCCGTCCGATAGGCAAGGCTTTTTTCCATGCCCCACTTCACGATCCCGGCGGTTATATGCTGTGGTTCATATTGGGGTTGTAAAGCCATTTTTGCCTGTGATTACCATATGATCAAGAAAATATCGGTTCCGGAAGATGCGGCCGCGGGTTCCCTGTGGACCATTCTGGCGGGAGTATAGGTAAGGCAGCGGTGTCAATGGGAAACTAAGCGATGGAAGGAATTAACCGGCCCATAGACGCCAAAGTGATCATGTTCTCAATAGGTGCTGAAGTTGTCCGGAGTCACGTGATTTCATCTTTTCCCGGTACATTGCCGCATCGGCCAGGTTAATCAGCTTATCAACCGAAACGGTCATATCCGGCCGGTATTCGGCAAACCCGTAAGACGCGGCGTAGCGATAGGACCGGGGATGGTCCCGATTGAGCCTCTTGAAAGAGTCATCCAGGCGGGTTCTGAAGACCTCGGCATTCTCGGTGGTACAGGTGGGCTGAATAACGAGGAATTCATCGCCGCCGAGGCGGCACAGAGAATCCTGTTCACGGATAGACTCACTGATGATCTTGGCAATTCTCACGATTAAGTTATCCCCCTCGCCATGACCATACCGGTCATTGACTTCCTTGAGCCCATCGATGTCTATATAACAAATTGTCAGCGGAGAACCGAGCCTTTTGGCTAATTGAAGCTGCCGCTCCAGGATGATGAGTCCCATGCGCCGGTTAAATACTCCGGTAAGGCTGTCCAGAGAGGCCAGTTTCATCAGATCATCTTCCCCCCTTTTTCGTTCGCTGATATCGCGAAATATGAACAGGCGGCCCTTCGGACGGCCGGACCGGTCCTTGATCCGGGACATACGAATATTGAACCATCTTGCCTCCGTTCCCCCCTGTTCGAATTTAACATCCGCCCGTGCGTCATCCCGTTCATCGATAATTGTTGTCACTTCCGACCAGCAAGGAATGAGACCTGTGGCGGGGCATCCGACACATCTCTCGGGAAGATGGAAATATTCCCTGGCGCTGGCATTGACTTCCATAATCCGGTTGTATTCATCAACAACCACGACACCGTCACTCAGGCCGGCAACGATGTCCTCATGGGCTACGGGAAGCAAGTCGAAAAGTTTATACTTGTAGAAACTCCATGCGAAAAGGAAACTTGCCGCCACGAAGGCCAGGGGCGTCGGTTCAATTCCCGGGGGAAAAACGCCGGCCACGAACGCGATGTTGCACAGCCAGGGAATTATCACCGCCAGGAAAAGTACCCAGGTCTGCATGGCATAGAGCTTTTGCGTGGACGCCGTGGCTTGAACATAGATGATCATTCCTATTAAAAGAAGTACGTATGAATACACGATATTAACAAACACCAGCGGCCCCAGGGCATAATTGAATACCGGGACGGACGTGCCGGGAACCAGGGCAATGGAAGTCCAGGTCAGGTAATGGTATTCGTTTGTCCAGGCGGCAACGAGGGCAATCACCGGCCAAATCCAAAACAAGGGCAGGAGGGATCGCTTCAGCCAGGCATCGCGGCCACTGTATCGTACGGCAAAAATGAACCATAGGGTCGCCACGCTGACCACACCTGAGTAGGCAAGTTTATACAGGAGGATATTCATCTCCCGGTCAGAAACCATGGCGGACAGGCCGGCGAAGAAAGCCCAGAGCGTGATGGAAACCATCAGGAGGGTAAACCAGGGGCCCCCGGCAATGAAGCGGCGCTGCCAGGAATATACGGCCAGCAGGAGCGACATGAAGGCACTTGCGATCATTATCGGTCCGATCAATGTGTAATGAAGATCCATAGCCTGTTTTAAACTTGCCGCCGTTACAACTCGGCATCAAGCAGGCCAACCGGCGGCGAATGATCCCTTTCCTTATGACGATAATGAAGTCAATGTTGACTTCTACGGCGTTCGCGACCCTGTCTTCATAACCCGAAAGGCAATGTTTTCATCGGCAAAAATATTGACCCCTAAAGCATAAAAGAGGCCTGGGGCCGGACCTGGGTGGTAAGGCCAGGCCTGGCCCCAGTGAGATGGGAGAATGGTTTCTTATGCTTTCGGGGCCTTCCAGTTGTCCTCCGCCTTTCGCTTTTTTACCGTCGTTGTTTTGCCTCTCTTACAGCACAGACCGTGCCACAATTAAATATGTAAATGATTAAGCATACTTAACGAAACAGAGCCGTCCCTTTTGCCCGCATCGCCGCCCATTTTGTGGGCATCGCCGCCCATTTTGTGGGCAGCTGGCGGTCAGATCCCGCATATTCTTGGGCTTGGGCTTCCTCTTCCCCTGCCATTGTCGCCGCCAAAGATCAGCCGGTCCAAAAAGCGACCACTGTTTAGCCGGTCCAGCACCTCCATCTCAAAGCGTTCATATAGGAAAGGGCGGTGGGACAGGATATGTAAGAGGGAACCTGAGGAAGGTGAGCCAAGGCAAGAAACTAAACGATGATCAGTTCCTCCTCTTCCCGGAGGGCGCCGAGGCCGCTCACCTCCACGTGCCCCCGGCAGCGCCCGCAGAGGAAATAGTACCGGACGCTGTCCTCCTCCCGGTCGATAAGCTTTTCCAGGGCGTCCTTCATCTTCAGATAGTTGCGGTCGTCCAGCTCGCACTCGAAGACACTCTTCTGGACCCGGCTCCCGAAGCCCACCAGGGTCTTGGCGATTTTGTTCCGCCGCTTGTCGGCGACGACGTCATAGGAAACAACCACAAACATCCGCACCTCCTGCCGCGGCCACAGTCACGGCCCCAGTCCCTCCTCTCCGTACGCTGCTATCGCAACGTCAATAGCGGCGTCCCGGCCCCTCCCCGGGCCCCTCCCGGCCCAGCCCCCGCCACTGTCCTTCCTATCCGTACGCCGCTATCGCAACGTCAATCGCGACGTTCCTGCCCCGCCCCCTACCTCGGCCCGGCCCCTACCCCCACCTCTGTCCTTTCTATCCGTACGCCGCCATCGCGGCGTCAATAGCGGCGGCCCGGCCCCGCCATTCCTTATTTTCCTACACGCAATGTGGGGACGGCTGCGTTTTCTTTTTCCGTATCTTTACCAAGAGAGGCGTTCGGCAGCTCCCACGGCCACCCGTAAAAATGCTAATTTTAAAGACCTGACCCCCGATTTGATCATCGGGTGGTGAAGGCCGTGTACGTCTCTTCCCCCCGGAGGCTCCGGACCCAGAGGCGGACCTGTTCCAGGCAGATCTGCCGGTAGGTGAGGCGCTGCCCCTTCGGGACGTACAGCGCCTTCTGATTCAGGCGGGCCTCGAAATGGGCGACGAATTTCTTCATCCCCTCGTGGCCGAGATAGATGGGATATTCCTCCCGTCGCGGCTCCGTCTCGGCGAAATCGAAGGCCGCCGGTTCCCGGTCCTCGGGTCGGTAGAAGTCCGTGGAGCGGATGATCCGCTTGTTGAATAAACTCAGGGTCAGTCCGTCCACCAGCACCGGCCGGAATTCCTCCATCAGATCCAAAACCAGGGAGGGCCGGCCGTATTCCACGCTATGGAGGCAGCCGGCATAGGGGTCCAGGCCCGCCACGTTGACTTGGGTATGGACCGCATTGGCCAGAAGGGTGTAGCCCAGGCTGAGAAGGACGTTCACCGGGTCCCGGGGAGGCCGGCGGTTCCGCCCCGTAAAGGTCGCCCGTCTTCCGCCGGCAATAAATCAGCCAGCGGGCAACGTAGGGCGAGGCTTCCTTTTGCTATGCGGCATCATAAAGGGCGGCTGCTTCCCCATATTGTCGTCTTTTCCTGAGGGCTTCAGCCCTGTCCGTCATCTCCTTTACCATGCGGGAATCCCTCCTTTGTTCGGTCTGTGCTTCCTTGACCTACCCATAGCGAACGAATCCCGCCCCGGCAACAATGGCAACATTGCCGCCGACAGTTCCCTACCGTCCGCGGGGGGAAAGATGGAAATCCCTGCCGATCATGCGGCCTCGCAAGCGACACATTTTGGTCAAAAAACGTGGCAGTCATTGCAACCCATTAATAAATAAGCGAATTATTCCGCCGGTGCACCGGCGGAAGAAAAAATATTGCCGGGAAGACAGGGCAATCATTTTCGTCGTGAAGCACCCGCGCTGGCATGCCGCAGCCATGATGATGATTCATCCTGTGGATATTCGCCGGTGCACCGGCATTGGTTATATATTTGAATTGGCGAAGGAATTAACGACACTGCTCCCCGTTTTATGGATTGAGCGCCGGGCGCCGAGGCCGGTTAACGCGGACCGTTAACAATGGCCTCGCATCAGAGATTTGTTCGCGTATATGGCCCTCCCTTCTATTCAGGTAGTTGTTCCAATCCGAATTCGGCAATGTCGGAGCTCCGACAATTTGAGCTGGGTCGCAATTCCTTTCCGGTAAATTGAGCAGATCACGGTATGTTTCCTTCCTCTCCCGACCCGTCCTTACTAAAAGGATTTTTAGTTTCGTCCGTGATAATTCCGGAAAGGATCGCTATTTGTTTTGGAATTCTTTGGGAATTTTCTCTTAGCTCTCCTTCCACTACAAATTCTCCTCTGTCGTTTAAATACTCCCTATCTCTCGTAATAAACGAATCGTCCAATAGCGAATCCAAATATGTATCGTACTTCTTCTTACTCATGATTCATTTCTCCTCCTTGGAGCGTGGCAGCACCGAAGCGCATTCACAATCCCTTCTATTCAGGTCGTTTTGTTCGCCCGGTTATCCAGGTCCGAGAGTACTATGGGCGGTTCGGGGTAGTCGTAATCCCTTCTATTCAGGTCGTTTTTTTCAATCCGCGCCCAGAGTGCGGTATCAGAACACGCACAGGACGAAAGGCATGTCGCAATCCCTTCTATTCAGGTCGTTTTTTTGGTTCATCCGGCTGATGCGTACTTTGGGCAAAAATCGCGTTGCTGACTACTCGCTTCCATCTACAACTGTTTGACAGTGATCATAAATTAGAACCAGTAGTCGAGTGGCGCAAGGGGATCTCACCCTCGCGCTCTCCGAGAACTGGACGTGACAGTCTCCCGTCATCCAGCTCCTATTGTCCAGCCTTAACCTGAGAGAGTTGCCAATGAGCAAAAAGCCTTGGTTGCCTATGCACTATGCATTGCAACCAGAGAAAGGCTCGTCGCTTATGCCCTCGTAGTCTTTTGTATTTCCGGGATGCCCACCGTGCAAGAATATTGTTCAGGTGTTGAAAGGTCCGGTAAAGGGCTGATTTGTAGAAGTGTCCGTAGTAGTTGATCCACCCCTTTAATACTGGGTTGATCATCTGAGCCAGTTCTTCTAAAGATTTGTCCGTGCGCCGGTGCAATTTCCATTGCCTCATGACATCGCATATCGATTTTGTGGCTTTGTTGCTGATTGCAGGATTAAATCCGACGAAAAATCTACCTTGACGACTTTTAGCTCTCCGAGGCCTAAACGTAAAGCCCAGGAAATCAAACTTCTGATCTGGATATTCTCCTCGCCTAATGTCATCCTTACAGTAAACAATCTTCGTCTTCTGTAAGCTCAATTCCAATCCACATTCCTCAAATCGCCGTTCAATCGCCACTCGTAGTCCTTCGGCTTCGGCTTTGCTCCGACAGTGACAAATCCCATCATCGGCATACCTCTCAAATGAAATTTGAGGATAATGCTTCTGCATCCACATATCGAACGCATAATGCAAAAAGAGATTCGCAAGCAAGGGACTGATCACCCCTCCTTGCGGCGTCCCTTTATCCCGATGAATCAGGCTTCCATCTTCCAATTGCACCGGGGCTTTCAGCCATCTTTCGATGTAGAGAAGCACCCATTTGCAATCGGTATGTTTCCTTACCGCCCTCATTAAAAGCTCATGGTCGATGCTGTCAAAGAAACCCTTGATGTCGATGTCAAGAACCCAGTCGTATCGCCAGCAACGCTGACGTGCAGACCCTATAGCCTCTATCGCAGACTTCTTTGGCCGATAACCATAAGAATCCGGATGGAAATGTTCTTCCAAAATCGGCTCCAGGTATCGTTTGACTACCGTCTGGGCAATGCGGTCTGCCACCGTTGGGATTCCCAATGGCCGGATTCCCCCCTTGTCCTTTGGTATTTCGACCCGACGTACAGGTGGTGGAAAATAGCTGCCTGATGACATCCGATTCCAGATCTTGAAAAGGTTATCTTTCAATTCCTCTTCAAACGCTGCAATGGATTGCCCATCTACGCCTGCCGCTCCTTGTTTCACCTTTACCCGTTTGTATGCTTCCCATACCTCCCACTTTGAAATACAAAACGGCTTTGCTTTATCCACAAGGCTCCTCCCATTTCTGGTTGACCTGAAAATAAAGCCAGACAACGCCACCCCTTCGGTCCAGTTCCATTACAGAACCTTCCTCCCTATTACGGGCGGCTCCGCCCCTGTGCCCCGCATCGGTACTCTCATCCTTGTGGGTCTTCCACTTGAATTTCTCCCTTATCATCGGAACGACAGGTTCCCACGTTCCACACAAGAGCCTGGATCAGGTTCACGCTACCTTTATGCCGGATGCCGCCCAAGCAGTAAGCAGGTCCCCCTTGAACTTATCCTGAAGATCCGTAAGTCCTCCAGTTTTGACATCATCCAATTCGTTTCGACATCTCAGTAGTAGTTCGCTTGCGCTCGTCTCCCTGAACCTTACCTGACAGGGTCTTGCCCTGCCTTTTCCTTAACGCTCACCACATTGGCTCTTTACCAATGCAGCTTAAGGTGGTTTGAAGCCTGCTCCTGCAAGCCGACTTCGAGGGACCTTCCCTCATCTCTTGTGCAGCCTCGTGGCGCACTTACGGATCGAAAGGAAGCAACGGATTGCTCACGGGGGCGCAGCTCTTCGCGCTCCCGTGAGCAAATTGTTAGGGGCCATTTTTATCATTATTAAACTCAACTACTTCTGCTTCTGGTGCAAAGAAGAATCGGATTATGACGGACGGTATTCTTTCTCCAAAAAGTAGGTGGAGTTGGACAAGAAGGCCTCCAACTCCCGTTTTGAGGAGGTTTAGGTTTTTCGAGAGTTCAGCGAAAGACGTACCCATGCCAGATGCCTTCGGATGAATTGACACGTCATCTCTGATTTTTCTTAAACGCTGAAAATCCGTCCAGTTCCGGAGGCTTTTGTCAAGACTGCGCCCACCGGTCATTTTCGGCACCCATACGTCAACCTTGTCTGAAAAACTAACCTTGTCTGAAAACGAGTCGATCAATTTATCTTGAGGATTGGATGAATTCCAGATCTCTGCCCTATGATTGATAAATGCCTCTATACTTGCAATGCCGTTCGTTATCGCAATCTGAAGTTCGGCAAAAGACGACGCTTCGACAGCCCTCATTCTGCTTTTAACTGAAGTCTCAGCATGCGCCCAGTAAGTTGACAAAGCTATCGCACCCGGGCCTTCAACAGCGCATTTCTCTTCTCCGCTCTGCATATCGACGACCGCTGCCTTAGCACCAGAGGAAACCGTCCAGGTGCTACCAACCAAGTTCTCTAAGTAGGGAACATTTTCGCCAAAGCTTCTGCATTGCTCAACGAGTTTTTGAAAATCGATCCCCCGTTGTGCCAAATATCGTTTCACATCTGCGTCGGTTCTGAAAACCAATCGATCTCCGTGATCACCATACTTCGCAAACATGAGTATCATTTCATGTGAAGCCCTTCTAGAGATTCTAGGACACAATCGCAATCTATGTTCGATCATGATTATTTCACTCCAACGTTAAGCTCACCGGCCGAAGTTCCAGTGGAGCGTCGGGTTAGGCAAATTATTCATTTTGAAAATTCTATTTCAAGAGATTCATTTCTTTCATGCCATTTGGCAACCTCGCTTTTTTCAAATAGATATTGTTCCTTATCAATTTTCCTAGGAACAATTTTTATTACTTCATCGTCACGATATGATGAAAAGATGAATCTGCTTGCATTTTCGCACATGATTTTTCTGAAAAATATAGTCTGCTCCAATGAAAGTCGCGTACCTTTGTTCATTGACCTATCACCGATTTGAGCAAACATTGCATGTTCTGGGCTTATAGGGAAAATGATATTGCTTTTTAGTTTTCCCCAGCCTCCCTGCAAATTGTAAATTTGATGATTTGTAAAATTTAATCTTATGACAGGATTATCGCTAGTTAACCATTTATAACCTTTTGCTGGTTTAACTATTGTCCATTTGTGCTTATGTAATTCTTTGCACGTATTCTTTAGAAGATGTTTTATACTATATATCCAGCTGCTTCTGCCTACATAAGTCTCTACCTTCACAATTGAACCGTCTCCATCGTTGGAAGGTTCAATTGTAACTTTCATCGGAATTGATGGCAGATCATTTCTCTTTGCTTCAGACTTAGTTATTTCATCTATTGAATTATGCTCAAGTTTATCCTTCAATTTAGCAAGAACGCTTTTCAGTGAACGTGACATTAAATCACTGCCACGATCTAAATGTTCGTGTAGCCTTGAAGGAGTTCTGACATCCTGGGCTGCCAAAAAGTTAATTAATACAATCCAATCATCAGGAGTTAATCTCTTCTCCAGAATGGCCTTTTCAAGAACTATAGTTGCAGGAGTTTCGTACTCTTTATCCAACCATTTTTCAAATTCATCAGATTCTTTTCCAGCAACTACCTGGGTATATAGATGTTTTTGGTAAGCGATAGCAGATCTAGATTTCGTCTGCCACATTCGCACATTATCGTGATTTACCAATAATCTATATATGTGAATTTCTTGATTTTGATCCTCCCAACTTTTTAGATAGCACTCAGGGATAAAATGATTTTTGATGTGTAGTTCACTCATGATTCACGTCTTTTGAGCCTAACGTCGCAAATCATCGGCGACAAAAAGCAGATCGACAAAGGAGCGGCGCTTTTTGTCGTCCGAGTGCATTTGCCTTGTTAGGCACTCTTCTTGTCTCTGACTTCACGTGCTTTCATTAATCTTTCAGCTAACTTCTCTGGGCCAGTGCCTGGGGCTTTAGGTTGGCGTTCATATCGTTCTAGTATTTCTACTTCATGGTCATATTGCTTTTCTTTTCGATACAGTATCGCCAACTGCTCATAATACCAAGGTGCCACGCCCCATCCCTCGCCTTGTGATTTCGCCTCCTTTTCTGTTTCGTCTACGAGTTTCAAGAGGAGCTTTATTGCTTCTTCATTTCTATTTTCAGACTTTAGTTGCTTTACGCGCTCGACGTAATCAGTGTAATGCCCCCCAGCACCAGATTTCGATGGAGAGTATTCGTATTTCTTGCCTTTAGGCCCAAGCAATTGAAATAGAATCTCAACAAAGTCGGTAGTGTAAAATCTTTTGTGTAAATTCAAAAGGGCATAGAAAGAGGTAGAAAAAAGGCGCTTTTCCTTTATAAGGGTTTGTCCCCACAAACCAAAGCTAAAGGAGAAAGCGCCATGAAACTGG